>ENA-OZAB01001196-OZAB01001196.1-human-gut-metagenome-genome-assembly--contig:-NODE-1196-length-11210-cov-5.839355_pt1 | contig 11210 bp, 5 predicted proteins | sample MGYA00243297_ERZ653491 | MGnify/ENA primary metagenome ERZ653491 (study PRJEB26926, sample SAMN06165154) | human gut metagenome | biome: ENVO:00009003; feature: ENVO:2100002; material: ENVO:00002003... | reverse complement strand
ACGTCGCCCATGGAGGTGGAGCCGTTCACGACAACAGTGCCGGAAAGCTCGATGGGCTCGTTCGAGGGGGCCTCGCTCTGCGGGGCGTCGGATACGGGAGCGTCGGTGGGGTCGGAAGCGGGCTCGCCGCAGGCCGCCAGAAGGCCCAGGCAGAGAACGAGCGCCAGTGCTATGGCGAGAGTCTTTTTCATCTTTTCAAATTCTCCTTATATGTATTGTCGCGCGGGCTTTTCGCCCTGCATCATGGAGAATATTCGGCGCATGTAAAATGAAAAAGCCGCCGTTTGTTAAATCAGAGTAAAGTCAAAAATTTAATTATCCTCTAATGCTCCCGCGCTATGCTGAAGTTTACTAGATGTGCGCGTTGACGCCGGGCGTCCCGGATGGTAAAATACAAGATGTTGGATTAAGCTGCGTCGTGCGCTTTGCGAGGAGTTGGAGTATGGAAAAGCGGAGCGGAGGCTCGTTCATGCAAAAGGTCGCGGCGGTGATCGTGGACAGAAAGACCTTGTTCTTTCTGCTCTTTGCCGTCTTGGCCGTTTTTTGCGTTTTTTCCCGCAATTGGGTCAACGTGAATGACGATATCACGAGCTACCTCGCCAAAGACACGGAGACAAGGCGCGGCCTGGACATCATGGAGTCCGAATTCACCACCTTTGCCACGGCGAACGTCATGGTCTCCAGCATCACCTACGAGGCTGCGGAAAAGCTGCTGCCCCGGCTCGAGGCCGTGGACGGAGTCCACTCCGTGGAGTTCGACGCCACGGAGGACCACTATAAAAACGCATCCGCCCTCTTTGCCGTCACCTTCGACGGGGATACGACCTCCGCCGTCAGCGAAGCCTCCATGGACGAGATAAAGTCTCTCCTCTCCGGCTACGACTGCTACATAAGCTCCGAGGTGGGAAACCCGCTTGAGCAGACCATAAAGTCCGAGATGGTCGTCGTGCTCGGCATCGCCATCTTCATCATAGTGGCGGTGCTGCTCTTCACCTCCAACACCTATATGGAAATACCGGTGCTGCTCATCACCTTTGGGGCGGCGGCGCTCCTCAACATGGGTACGAACTACTGGTTTGGGACTATCTCCTATGTCACAGACTCCATCGCCGTCGTCTTGCAGCTGGCGCTCGCCATAGACTACGCCATCATCCTCTGCCACCGCTATACGGAAGAGCGCGAGCACCTGGAGGCCAGGGACGCGGCCGTCGCCGCCCTCTCCAAGGCTATACCTGAGATAAGTGCCTCCAGCCTCACGACGATCTCCGGCCTCGCCGCGCTGACGCTAATGCACTTCCGGCTCGGCTACGACATGGGCATCGTGCTCATAAAGGCCATAGTCATGAGCATGCTCTCGGTGTTCCTGCTCATGCCCGGGCTGCTGGTCCTCTTCTCCAAGGCCATAGACAAGACCCACCACAAGAGCTTTGTCCCCAAGATCACGCTCTGGGGCAAGCTGACCGTCAAAACGCGGTATATAATCCCGCCGCTCTTTCTGATAGTCGCGGCGGCGGCTTTCGTATTTTCGAACCGCTGCCCCTATGTCTACGGTTACAGCACGCTCGATACGGTTAAGCAGAACGAGAGTAAAATAGCCGACAAGATGGTCGCCTCCACCTTCGGAACGGACAACCTTGTCGCCATGCTCGTCCCCTCCGGCGACTACGAGAAAGAGGCGCGGCTCCTGAAAGCCATCGCCGCCCTGCCGGAGGTGGAAAGCTGCATGGGCCTGGCGAATATCGAGGCCATGGACGGCTATACCGTCACCTCCGCACTCAAGCCCCGCCAGTTCGCCGAGCTCACGGACCAGGATATCGAGGCCGCCCGCCTCCTCTACGCCGCCTACGCCGTCAACGAAAAGGACTACGGCCAGATCGTCTCCTCAATAGACGACTACGCCGTACCGCTCCTGGACATGATAACCTACCTCAAGCAGCAAAAGGATGAGGGCTACGTCTCGCTCGAGCGCGACATGAGCGAGATGCTGGACGAGATGTGCGCGGAGCTGGACTTCGGCCGCGCCCAGCTCGAGGGCGAAAACTGGTCGCGCTTCGTCATCTACCTGGACCTGCCCGAGGAGGCGGACGAGACCTTCGACTTCCTCGAGACCCTGCGCGCCCAGGCAAAGGTGTTCTATGACGATTGCGTCCTCGTAGGCGAGAGCGTCAACGCCCGTGACCTGCGCTCCTCCTTCTCGACGGACAACCTGCTCATCAGCATCCTCTCCGCGCTCTTCGTCGTGGCGGTGCTGCTCTTCACTTTCAAGTCCGTCGGCCTGCCCATACTGCTCATAATCGTCATCCAGAGCAGTGTCTGGATAAATTTCTCCGTGCCTTACCTCACGAGCTCGAACCTGTTCTTCATCTCCTACCTAATCGTCAGCGCCATACAGATGGGCGCGAACATAGACTACGCCATCGTCATCTCGAGCCGCTACTTTGATCTCAAGAAATCCATGCCGATAAAGGAAGCCATGGTCGAAACTCTGAACCAGGCCTTCCCGACCATCATCACCTCCGGTGCGATGCTGGCCTCGGCGGGGCTCATAATCGGCCGGATGACCTCGGACAACACGATATCGTCCATAGGCACCTGTCTCGGACGCGGCACAATAATCTCCATCTTCCTCGTAATGGGCGTGCTGCCCCAGATATTGCTCTTGGGCGACCTGCTCATAGAAAAAACCGCCTTTGCCATAAAGGGACCGGAAATAACCCATGTCGAGGGCAGCACGATAAGATTGCATGGACGAGTCCGCGGCCAGATATCCGGATTTATCGACGCGGACGTGCGCGGCGTGTTCCAGGGCAGCCTGCACGCCATGGTCGAGTCCGGCACCATAGAGGTTGACGAAACAAGACCGGAACTGCCGCCCTCCGAGGAACTTGCCGGGGACGGCGACGAGAGCGAGACTGGGGAGGAAAAAGGCGATGATATTTAAAAGGCTTGTCGCATTGATACTGTGCCTGCTGCTGGTGCTCGGGCTGCTGACCATCTCGATCTCCGTGCTGGCGGACGACGCCCAGGAGCCGGCCGGCGTCAGCTACTACATAAACAGTCTGGAGGACCTGCTGGCGCTTGCGGAGGCCTGCGCCGTGGACAGCTATTCCAAGGGCGTCACCGTCTACCTGCAGACGGACCTGGACCTCACCGGCTCCGGTTTCTCTTCGATACCCACGTTCGCCGGCGTATTCGAGGGCGGGGGCCACACGATCTCCGGTCTCAGCCTGACGGCGAACCGCTCCCACACGGGCTTCTTCCGCTACATCCAGCACGGGGCCGTGGTGCGCGAGCTGAACCTCTCCGGCGAGGTCCGTCCCGGCGGCTCCGCGCAATATGCAGGCGGCCTTGCCGGCAACAACTCCGGCACCATATCCGACTGCTCCTTTACCGGCGATGTTGAGGCCCTCACCTCTACGGGCGGGCTCGTCGGCGCGAACGAGAAGGAAGGCGTTATCGAAAACTGCCGCGTCTCCGGCACGGTGACCGGACAGCACTATACCGGCGGCGTCGCCGGGCAGAACCTCGGCAGCATCGTTCGCTGCGTCAACTCCTCCTCTGTCAATACCACCGCCCAGGAGGTCGCGCCGGACGTCAGCGGGCTCAGCCTCACGGAGATAGACTCCACGACCGAGCTCATAAACGACTACACCGATACCGGCGGAATCGCGGGCTTCTCATCCGGCGTCGTCAGCGCCTGCATGAACACCGGCGCCGTAGGCTATGAACACATGGGCTACAACATCGGCGGCATAGTCGGCAGGCAGTCCGGTTATGTGGAAAGCTGCACCAACAGCGGCAGCATCCTGGGCCGCAAGGAGGTCGGCGGCATAGTCGGCCAGATGGAGCCCTATCTGACGCTTGACCTCTCCGCAGCTTCCGCGGAAAATCTCTCCGTCGAGCTCACCAAGCTGCATGACCTTTTGGACGCAGCCCTCCTGAACGCCGGGGACTCCTCCTCTGCCATCACTGGCCGGCTCAACACCGTCTCCGGCTACATGGGCAGCGCCTCGGACGATCTCGCGTACATCGCGGGCGAGACGGTGGACTTTGTGGACAACACCGTAGCCTCCCTCAACGACATACTCAGCCGCATAGACTACGTCTCGGACAGTGCGCCGTATATCCTCGGCGACGTGGAGACGGCCGGCAGTCACATCTCCGATGCCATGGGCTGGTTGGGCGAGGCCAACAAAGACCTGAACATCATCGGTCAGATGCAGGGCGGCACATATGACGAGACGGACCACCGTCTCCTCACTGTCACCACCGGCACGGGAGGTTCCGCCCGCGCCAGCACTTCGAACCCGCCCGCCGGCGGAGAGGTCACCGTGGAGCTCTTCCCGGACCCGGGCTATGTGATAGGCCGCATAGAGGTCGTGGATGCGGACGGCAGCGCCGTCAACTACATCTTCGACGACGTGTCTAAAACCGTCGTCTTTACCATGCCCACCCTCTCCGGCGACCCGGTGAACGACCCGGTGAACGCCAGGGCAAGAAGCACCGTCGTGCGCGTGGCTTTTGCCCCGGCGGAGGACTATTTCGCGCAGCTGCCGGACAGCGCTGTCTGCATAAACACGAGCGCAGGCGGCATGGTCTCTGCGGCGCCGGGCTCCGGCGGGGTATACGTCCTCTCCGTCGCGGCGAACGAGGGCTACGAGCTGGCCTCGCTCTCCGTCACGGACGAGACCGGCGCCCCCGTACAGCTCCAGCGCCTGGACGACCTGGGTACGCAGTTTGCCTTCACCCTCCCGGGTTCCGGCATGGCATATGTGGACGCCGTTTTCCAGCGCGGGAGCGACTGGGATTCCGTCTCCGGAGCGGCCGACACCATCGGCGCCGCAGGAGACCGGCTGGGCGGCGCCATGGATCAGGCTCAGGCGGATACGGACGTGCTCATGGAGGCGCTCAACAAACTGCTCAACAGCCAGGACCCCGCCGACGTGCAGCCGGTACTTGACGCGCTGGACAGGCTCTCGGGTGACCTCGGCGCGGCAGGCGGTGCCGTGACGGACGTGATAGGAGCGGCCAATTCCATCGCCAACATAACCGCGCCCTATGTGGCAGAGGCCGCGGTGAACCTGAATAAGCACCTCGGCTATGCAATGGACAGCCTGCGCGCCGCTTCAAACAGCATCACCAACGCCGTTGCCGGCGTACGCGAGGTCCTCAACTACCTCAACGGCCTGCCGGACGTCCAGTTCCAGGGCCTGGGCAGCGAATACAGTCAGAGGGTCGATTCGCTCTGCGGCAACATGAAGAATATCTCCGACGCGCTCACCGCGCTGAACACCGAAGTCGGCAATTCCGCCACTGTCCTCGTCGGAGACCTGAGAAAGGTGAACGACCAGTTTTCCGTCGTCATGCTCATGCTGGTAGAGGCGATAAAGGCCGCCGCGTCCCCCAGTATAGGTGACGTTTTTACAGACGTCTCAGAGCAGGACGGCTCAGCCACGGACGGGAACGTCGCCCTCTGCGGCAACACAGGCCCCGTCTACGGCGACGTGAACGTCGGCGGCATCACGGGCGCAATGGCTATCGAGTTCGACTTTGACCCGGAGAGCGACCTCACCGGTTCAAGCACCATCTCTCGCGCCTTCAACAGCCGCTGCATACTTCGCAGCTGCGAGAATAACGGCAGAGTGCTCGCCAAGAACAACCGCGCAGGCGGAGTCGTCGGGCTCATGGACCTGGGCGTCACCCAGAACTGCCAGAACTACGGCTCCGTAGCCAGTGAGAGCGGCGATTATGTCGGCGGCATCGCGGGCAGCAGCGCCTCGACCATCCGCGACTGCTGGGCCATGTGCGGTCTCTCCGGCGACGATTGGATAGGCGGGATCGCAGGCCTTGCGATGAAGCTTTACGACTGCCGCAGCCTGGTCGAGATAGACGCCGGGGACGAGTGCATCGGCGGCATCGCCGGAGCCCTATCTGAGGGCGGCGAGGCCCTGGGCAACGTCTTTGTCAGCGAGACCCTGCACGGCATAGACGGCATCAGCTACACCGGCGGGGCAGAACGCGTACCCTTCGCCTCGCTCAAGGCTCTGGAGGATGTACCCGCGGAATTCCTGGACCTCAAGCTCGTATTCACGGCGGACGGCAAGGTCATCAAGACCATACGCTTTGAATATGGAGACAGCATAGACCAGTCGGAGATCCCCGCCGTTCCGGAAAAAGAGGGATATACCGGCTCCTGGCCCGAGTTCGACCTCAGCAAGCTGACCTTCAGCCGGACCCTGGAGGCCGTGTACACCCCACTGGACACCTCCGTCGCCAGCGCCGAGGGCAGGGGGGACGGCGGAGTCCAGGCCCTGGTTCTCGTGGAAGGCAGTTTCAAGCCCGGCGCAAGCGTGGAGGCAGACCTTCTCTCCAGCGGTGAGGTCCCCGAGGATGCGCCCGCCCTCTCAAGAGGCTCAAAGACTATTGAAGAACTGAGCGTCACCGTCACCGGGAGCGCGGACGAGGCCGCGGGTTACAGGGTCCGCTATCTCGCCCCGGAAAAGGAACGCGCCACCTCCACCATCTCGCTCTATGTCAGGGAGAACGGCGGTCCATGGCAGGAAAAGGAATACGATGTTCTCGGCAATTACCTCTGCTTTGACGTGAGCAGCGCAAACTTCGAACTGTTCTCCGTCGAGAGTCCGGCCGATATGACGAGGGTCATAATCATCGGCGCCGCGGTCGTCGTGCTTATAATGATAATAACAATAGGCAGCATCAGCAAAAGAAGGTCAAAACCGAAGAAAAAAGCCGCGGCAAAATGATAGCCGCAGCGTAAAAAAGATAAAAAGCGGAGCAGGCAAAATGCCTGCTCCGCTTTGTCGGGTGTTGACAGAAAAGATGCAGGAGCAAAGTCTTGTGTCGCAAGGGTTTGCGGGCTTTTTAGGCTCGATTTTCCGTTTTGCAATTCGAACCCCCAGCATCTTGTGATGACGGATGAATGATCTGTAAATGTGCGCGTGAATCTGTAAATTAAGTATACGTGAAAATACATAAAACGTCAATTCCAATAGACCAATTTTACGAGCCTTTCATTTGAAGATCCTTTGCGCTATCAATCGTCATGTTTGTTTCCTCCTGTTTTTTGTCTTGGGCGTAGCCTGCGTCAACACAATGGCATAACGTAGTCGGGAAAGCTATTCGTGAACCCGGACAAAGATTTATGCCTGAGCTTGTGAAAAACTTACTTAAATAGAAAGTGGAGACACATTAGCCAATCGCCAGTGCGCCTCCACTCATCATTTCAGTCGGATAATCTGATTATAGAGCATTACGAACTCTTTCTCTACCACCATGTTTTCGTGGTAGTGTCCGAAAAACCAGTATTGAAATCGGCATCGCTCTCGAACCTCATCGAGAAAGTCTGTCAGGGCATCCCGTTGGAACAACCCGCCGCTGAATGTGTCCTAAATGCTACTGGGGCAGCAGTGGGTGATGATGTAGTCCAAGTCCCAACCTGTTTTGTCCAGTGCTTCTCTTGCGGTCCGGTATTCGTCCTCGCCGGGCAGTTCCTCTTTCCACCAGGAGCGGTGATTGACTCGGTAGAGAGCGCCTGCGGCGTTGAGCTGCCGCAGCTTTCGCTCATAGTCCGGATTATCCGGTTCCAGAATGCCGTCCCGGATATCGTGGCTGCTGGCGCCGCCCATGGTAAATATCCGCTTTCCGCAGATGTTATAAAGCTGGCCCCGCATCAGATGCAGGACGCTGGGGCGTATGGCCTGTACCAAGCCGCCGTGCCATTGGCTGATTGGATAGTTGCGGAGCAGATCATAGTTTTCATGGTTTCCGCTGACGAACAGCGTGGTAAAGGACCTGGTCTCCAGCCAGTCCAGCCACTGCTGCTCCGCATCGCCGCCATCCCAGACACCGCCGAAGTCTCCACAGATGATGAGGTAATCCTCTTTGGTCAGGTCACGTTGCTCATAGAATGCTGCAGGCAGGAGCCTGCTGAAATCACCGTGCGTATCACCGGTTATAAAAATGGCCATTTCCTTTCTCCCTTTTCTATTCATTCTACTTCCTGTTCCAGCACCACATCCGAGCCTCGGAAGTGGATGTAGATGGTTTCCGCATCCTCCACCGTGATCTTTTGGATGACCTGCCGGACGAGCTCATTGTCAAATTCCGTGTAGCCCGCGGCGCATTCCATGATACTGTCCCACATCTGCCGGCGTCTGGCAGCCTGTTCCTCCAGATCGACCTCTGCCTGCTGCGCGTCTGCGATCTGCGCCTTAAGGGATTCCTTCTCATCCGTCAGCGCTTTCATCCTGGCATTCAGCTCGGTATCGGCCATGTTGACGAGCAGCCGATCCAGCACATCGCTTTGCTCCCGGCTCACCGCATCCATACGCTTCTTCAGCTGCAGCAGCCGTGCACCGGCCTGAGATAACGCCTGCCTGGCTTCCTCCGCCATGGCCAGCACATCGGGGCAGACCTCCTGCCGGATGGCGGCGTACTCGTTCATGGCCGCGAGGATGGCGCTGTGCAGCTTGCCTTCATCCAGCGTCGGAGAGTGCTGGCAGTATTTTGTACCGAACTCCAGCCGGGAGACACAGCGCCACACGATGCGCTTTTTCCCATTTCTGGCCCATGTGACCCGCTTGTAGGGGGAGCCACACTCGCCGCACACCAACAATTCTGTCAGAGCGTATTTGCCGGAGTATTTCCCAAGTTCCGTTTTTCCGCTCTTTTGCAGCACCTTCCGCTTGCTGGACCGGCGCGTCATCTCCTGCTGCACCTGATTGAACAGGTCCCTTGAGACAATGGCCGGATGGCTGTTCTCCACATAGTACATCGTGCGTTCACCACGGTTCTTTTTGACCTTTTTGTTGATGCAGTCCGTCACATAGGTTTTCTGCAGCAGGGCGTCTCCAATGTACTTTTCATTGGTCAGGATATTGTGGATGATGGAGGGAGACCAGCGCTCTACACCCTGTGCGGTGGGAACACCGTCCTTCTCCAGCTCCCGCTTGATCTGTCCCAGGGTGCAGCCGTCCAGATACCTGTGGTAAATGCGGCGGATGATCTCCGCTTCCTCCGGTACGATCTCCGGCTGTCCGTCCGCCCCCTTCCGGTATCCCAGCATCTTTTTGTACTGGAAGGTGACCTTTCCCGCCTCCGCGCTCTTCTGCTTTCCCCATGCGACATTCTTGCTGAGAGACTCGGATTCCGCCTGGGCGAAGCCGCTGAACAGGGTGATGAGAAATTCGCTGGATTCCGTGAGGGTGTTGATGTTTTCCTTCTCGAAGTACACCCCAATGCCGTTTGCTTTCAGGAGCCGCACCGTATCCAGACAATCCACCGTGTTTCTGGCAAAGCGGGAGAGGGACTTGGTGATGATGAGGTCGATGTGTCCCCGCTTGCAGGCGGTGATCATCTTGTTGAACTGCGTCCGTTTTTTCAGGCTGGTGCCGGAGATGCCCTCATCGGCATAGATCCCTGCCATCTCCCAATCCGGGCTGTCCTGGATCTTCTGGGTGTAGTAGGTCTTTTGCGCCTCATAGCTGTTGAGCTGCTCTTCACTGTCCGTCGAGACGCGACAGTAGGCCGCTACGCGCATTTTTCCGTCATGGTCTCTGTGCAGTTCTTCCGGTTTTCTGGTTGCGGGGATCACCCGCACCCGCCGCTCTAAGGTGGCTGCTGTCGCTTCCATGGATCATTCATCCTTTCCTGTCGCTTTTTTATCCGTAAATATAAGAGTTACTTCGGTATCCTGTGAGATGGTGATATGGGAAACCGCTCGTTGGAAGCGTCTCCAATCCGCCTCTGTCAGACTATCTGACGGCTCAGATTCGGCAGACGGCTCTGGACAGCAGGCATACCGCGCTGCCGCGCCCTGCAGGATCAGCGCCATCACCGCTTCCGGCGAGTCTGGCTGCTCCAGCCCCCGGTTGATGGCATTGTCCAGCCGCATGACCTCCGCAGAGGGCGTGTAGACGGTGCAGCTGGGCTGTTCATGGTTCCGGAACTGACGGACGATCCCGTTTACCGTCGCATCCATATCCATGACCGCGGTATTCCCGCAGCCTTCGCATCTCAGATACAGCTTGCCGCTGTTCTGCCAGCCGCCGCCCAGCCGGGTCATCTTCCCGCCGCAGGTGCAGCGGAAGTATGGAGTCAACCGCGCAATGGCAGACTTCTCTCCGTGGGACTGCTTCCTGGTATTCTTTTCCGCCGTCTTTTCCTGCGCCGCTTGGAAAATATCCGCTTCCACCAGTATGGGGTATCCCTCCTTACCGGTGTAACGGGGATTTTCCAAAAGGCGCTTTACCTTGTGCTTGTTCCAGAGCGGCACTTCCCGGCAATACGGAACGCCCTGCCGGTTCAAGGCGTCCGAGATGGCCTGATAGGAAGCCCCGGCGTTATAGAGCGTAAAAACCATACTGACGGTCCGCTGCTCCTCCGGCACGATTTCCAACGTACCGTTTTGGATCTGATAGCCGTATAACACCTTGCGGTTGATCATCTTGCCGCCACCTCCCATTGTTCTGTCAGCTCCAAGCCTCCGTAAAGCCGGAAGCGGATACGGTTTTGAGACTCTGCAATAATCTTCTCCACCAGACGTTCGAACAGCTCTTCATCGAAGCCGTCCAGCCGTTCCGGTCCGTTGAGAAGCGTCTGCTCCACCTTGCGGAGCGCATCCATCGTTTCGTCTATCGCTTCGTTCTCTGTCAGCCTGCGCCGCTCCCCGCGAAGCTGCGCCAGTCTGGCGCTGATGGCATTCATGCGGGCGGCGCAGATATCCGCGTCCAGCAAGCCATTGGCCCGCAGAGTGCTGATCTTATGGCTTTCTTCTGTCGCTTCCGCGATGGCCCGGTTGATGGTCAGCAACTGCGGATGATTCTGCCGCAGGATCGTGTCCAGCGTGTTCAGCTGCCGGAGGGCCGGGGCCAGAATGATGTCCGCGTTGCTTTTGAGCCTGTGGTACATCCGCAGGAAGGCGGCATGGATCTCCGTTTCCGGGATGCGTCCTACAGGGCAATCCGCGGCGTGGCGGTCGTGGGTTCGGCAGACCCATGTCACATATCCGCTCTGGCTGCTTCGGCGCTGAAACACCGTCCCGCAGTTCCCGCAAACGATTTTTAAGGCAAGAGGGCTTTTTTCTCTGCGCTTTTTCTCTTTCTGCGCTTTCTTTTGCAGCAGTGCCTGCACCCGCTCAAAGGTGTCCCGGTCGATGATCTGTCTCTTATACACATCTCCGAGCCCACGAG
>ENA-OZAB01001194-OZAB01001194.1-human-gut-metagenome-genome-assembly--contig:-NODE-1194-length-11216-cov-9.687931_pt1 | contig 11216 bp, 6 predicted proteins | sample MGYA00243297_ERZ653491 | MGnify/ENA primary metagenome ERZ653491 (study PRJEB26926, sample SAMN06165154) | human gut metagenome | biome: ENVO:00009003; feature: ENVO:2100002; material: ENVO:00002003... | reverse complement strand
GCTCGTACTGTCACCGGGGGATGTTTCATTCACAAGAGGTGATTGACTACATAGACGAGAAGCTTCGTGCAACGTGGTCGCCGGAGCAGATCGCATGTACGCCCTGTGAGCTGAACCTGCCCAGCTGGCGGACCATCTACCGCTGGATATACGAGAAATATCTCGTGAACGGCAACCTGAAAGTGCTGCGCCGCAAGGGAAAGAGCCATGGAGTCAAGGAGACACGGGGCAAATACAGCAAGGGCAAGTCGATCCGCAAGCGTGACAAGTCGGTGTACAGCCGACAGGAGGCCGGGCATTGGGAAGCGGATACCGTGGTAAGCGGGCAAGGCAAGAGCAAAGCCTGCTTTGCGACTTTGGCAGAACGCAAGACGCGGTTTTACATAGCGGTGAAGATGCCAGACCGCAGGGCGCAGACCATGGAAGACGCCATGGTCTCTGCGCTCTCGGGCTTCCCGCCGGAGCTGGTAAAGACGATCACCTGCGACCGTGGGCCTGAGTTTGCGAATTGGCGCAGGATAGAGGAACGGCTGCATTGCGAGGTGTATTTTGCCGACCCGTACTGTGCCTGGCAGAAGGGCACGAACGAGAACCTGAACGGCCTGCTCCGCGAGTTTTATCCCAAGGGCCGGAATTTGTCCCGGGTTGCTCCTGCCACGCTAAAACAAAACCTGGCGCTAATAAACGCCAGGCCTCGTAAGGTTCTTAACTTCCATTCTGCCCAGGAATTATGGGATGCTGAGCTCAACTCCTGTTGCACTTAGTTTGACAATTCGCTATGTGTTCAGATGTTCAGCCGGCTCCGCGGCGCGGGCTCACAGCTCCAGGTATCTCTGCAGCATGGCAGCCGTCTGGGCGCGCAGAGCGCTGGAGCCTGGGCTCAAGAGGTCCTGAGCCGCACCCTCTATTATCCCGTTTTCGACGGCCCAAGCCATGGCCTTCGCCGCCCAAGTGCTGACCTCACCGGCGTCGGAATAGCCCTCCAGGCTGTAGTCCGTCTCGGGAGAGCCGGAAAGTCGATAGAGCATCGCGGCAAGCTGCTCGCGCGTGACCGGCTCCTCGAGCGCCGTCCCGTCCGAAACGCCGCTCTCCTGCGCCCAGGCCACCGCCGCCGAGTACCAGCTGTCCCCCGTCGTCGTATCCACGCCGGCGCTCCGCGCCAAAACAGTTATCAGCATTGCCCGCGTCATCGTCCCATCAGGTGAGAAGCGCCCCTCGGAGGTGCCGTTAAACAGGCCGTTCGAGCAGACAAAGGCCACAGCGTCGTAGCACCAGGCGCCGGGCTCCACATCCTCGAAGCCCAGACCCGTTCCGTCAGCCTCCAGCGCGCGGATGGACCGCGTGAACACGTCCCCCACATACAGCACGCCGCCCTCCGGCAGCAGCGCCCGGGGCGATACGGGCCAGTTGCCCTCTCCGTCGGACTCCGCCAGAGTCGTGACCACACCGTCCCGCAGCAGGCGGACGGCTCCGTTGCCCGTGTCCGCTATATATACGCTGCCGTCCGGACCCACGGCCACACCCTGCGGTCCGGAAAAGCGCGCCTTGTCCGCGCTGCCGTTCAGATAGTCCCCGTCATAGGCCGCGTCGCCCGTGAGCGCTGCGCCCGCGAGCGGGCTTATCATTCCGCCTTCCACCGTGACGATGCGGTGCGCCCCCGTCTCCGCCACATACAGCACGCCGTCTGACCAGGCAAGGCCGGTTGGCTCAGAGAGCCCGGAGGCGCAGACCTCATAGCTGCCGTCGGCGTCCAGCCGGTAGAGCTTCCCGCTGCCGGTGTCCGAGATATAGACGCAGCCGTCCTCTCCACCGGTTATGCCCGTCGGCATATCCAGTCCGCTTATCGCCGTGTAGACCCGGCCCTCGGCCAGGTCCAGATAACGTACCGCACCGTTGCCGCTGTCCGTTATGAGCAAGCCGTCCCTGTACGGCGCGAGGCCCCAGGGCTCCTCAAACACCGCCTCCAGCGCGGTCCCGTCCTTGTACCCGCCAACGGGCCTGCCCGAGAGGTCCTTTACGTCGGTCCGCCCCGCGGCCAGCTCTGTTTTTCCCTCCGAGATGCGCCACACGGCGCGGTTGTAGCTGTCTGCCGCATACAGCGCCCCGTCCACGACGGCCAGGCCCGAGGCCGCAGCAGTGCCGGGCTCCGTCTCATACGAGGCCAGCACCGGGGCCGTCAGCGCTAGGACAAGCGCCGCCGCCAGCAGGATGGATAGCAGTTTTTTCATCAAATCTTCACCTCTGTGCCTGACTCCTCTTCGGCTATGCCGTCCAGGAGGAATATCTCCAGCTTCTGCGACTTGCCTTTCAGACTGATGCCGTCGCCCAGCGAGGTCGTGCGGATCCTGCCGCCCAGGCGTTCGACTACGTCCCGGCTGATGTAGATCTTGCCCGCCGGGGCGTTTGCCTCGAGCCGGGCGCTCGTGTTCACCGTGTCGCCTATCGCGGTGAAGTCCATGCGCATCTCCGCGCCTATGTTCCCCACGACGGCGCTGCCGCAGTGGACGCCTATACCGAAAGATACGGTGCGTCCGAACTTCTCCAGGAGCTCCTGCGAGAGCGCCTTCGAACCCTCCACCATGTCCACAGCGGCCTTGCAGGCGTTCATGACGTAGTCCTCCTGCTCGACGGGCGCGTTCCAGATGGCCATGGTGCAGTCGCCCACAAATTTGTCCAGCGTACCGTGGTTTTTCATGATGCAGTCCGTCGTGAGCGAGAGGTAGCCGTTGAGGATGGAGACGACCTCCTGCGGCGTCAGGACCTCGCTCATGGTGGTGAAGCCGCGGATATCCACGAAGAGCACGGCTATGTCGCAGAGTTTGCCGCCGAGGCCGAGAGAATCCGTACCCTCGCGCAGCAGCTCTCCGACGATTTCAGGCGCGACATAGCGCTTGAAGGTGTTCGAGATCTTCCGCTTCTCCACCGCCGCCTGGACGTAGTTCCAGGCCACGGCGCCGACGAAAAACACCGTTACGGTCAGTGAGAACCAGAGCGGGTGCAGGACATAGCCCGCGCCGTAGAGCCCCAGGCAGAGCAGCAGGCTCCCGCCAGCCGCGGCAAGCCAGACTATGAGCGCCCAGCGCAGCTTCCGGCCTATGAAGAAGTAAAGACATGCGGCGGAAAGCACAAAGAGCGCGAGCGCCTGCAGGTAGTTCGAGACCTCCAGCTTGAAGCTCCCGTTTATAAACTGGTTTATGACGTTCGCCTGGTACTCCACGCCGTACATGAGCGAGGCGCGGTCTATGGCCGTTGTCACGTAGTCGGAAAGCCCGGCGGCGTAGGGGCCGATGAGCACGACGGCGTTCTTGAACTGCTCGGCCGGGAATTCGCCCGCCAGCAGGTCCGTGACGGATATGCCCTCGTAGTAGCCTCCCGGCAGGGCAGTGTAATCCACATAAAAGCGGTAGAGCTCGTCGGTCGGCACCTCGAGTTCCGTGGGAAGGCCGTGGGCCTCGGCGTATTTCTGGTAGATGGCATAGGCAAAGGAGGGTACGCTGCGCCCATCCGGCAGGTCTATCCGCAGGATGCCGTGGCGCAGCACGCCGTCCGCGTCGTACATGGCGTTTATGTGGCCCTGGGCCGTGACCGCGCGCAGGGCATCATACGGCTCCTCGTAGGAGAGGACGGAGTAGTCCTCGAGGTAGAAGCTGCCCGTGTCCTCCGTGACGAGCTCCGTGCCGAAGTTAGCAACGGAGGCGACGACGACGTTGCCGCAGGCTCCGGCGGCCTCTGCGAGCCATTCGTCGAGCTCAGGCTCCGTCTCGCCTATGTAGAGCACGTCGATGCCGATGGCGGCGGGACGGTTCTCCGGGTCCGCGTTCAGCGCCTCTATGGCCATGGCCATGACGTCCCGGCCCCAGGTCTGATATGGGCCGATGTCGTCTATGGCGCGCTCGTCGATGCCTATGACGAAGATGTTCCCGTCCAGCGCCTCCGGCTTTTGATAGAGCGCGTCGGCCAGCATCTGGTCCGGGCTGTAGAAGAGGCCCAGCAGCGCCGCGAGCGTGAACACCAGCGCTCCGCCCAGCGCGACCGCCGCCTTGGTAAAACGTTTTTTGAGCATGTGCGTCACCCGTCACGCTGTCACGGGCTGATTGCCGGCGACCGTACCGCTGACCTCGCCATTGTTCGTGAGCGTGATTGTGCCGTTGTTTGTGAGTGAGTAACCCGAACCGATACTCAGAGTGCAGCCGGAGACGACAAAATTGCCGCTGAAAGTGAGGTTGCCGTAAACATAGTTGGTATAGCTTCCGCTTATAGTCACGGTGACGCCTGCTGCAACGGCTATCGTCCCGTCGCCAGTAAAGGAAAGACCGCCGTATTTATTTATTGTCACGTCCTCCGTTATAGTCAGCGTGACGCCGTCATTGACCTTCAGTTCACCGGCATCGGCCAGGATCGCGTTCAGCTCGCTTGCCGTCATCTCCCTGTCTGTGTTTATGACATTGGAGCTGTCTGTGACCACCGGCGTGGGAGTGGGCGTGGGTGTTGGTGTAGGAGTGGGTGTCGGCGTCGGCGTTGGCGTCGGGGTAGGAGTGGGCGTAGGCGTCGGCTCTGTGGTTTCAGTGGGACTGGGCTCGGCAGTCTCCGTAGGGCTGGGACCGGGCTCGAAGCTGGGTATTATGACCGGCATCGAGGGCAAGGCCTGTTCTATGCCTGGCAGGCGTATGACTCCGCCGTCCAGGCCCTCCGCGGCCGCGTCGACGGCGGACTGAGCGGCTTCAGCTTCGGCCTCGTCGGCGGCCAGCTTCTGCTCCGCCGTATCCGCTATCTGGCCCACGTCGAGTCCCGAATCCGCCGATATTCGCTCCTGCAGGCTCTCGTCCGCCGCTATCTCCACGGCTGCAAAGCCGGGGACATCGGTCTCAGTCAGCTCGGAGGTCGAGGCGGCGGACTGTTCCACAGTCAGCCTCTCGCCCGCTGAGACGCTCAGATTCTCGCCGCTCGCCAGGCTCTTGACCTGGACCGTGCCGTCATAGATGCTGACTCCGGAGCCGCCCGTTGCCGTGACGCTAACCACGCCGGAGGTGCCGCGCACGCCCGTCACCATCGTCGAGGTGCGTATGTTCAGCGTCTCGCTCGAAGAGAGCGGGGCGGACACGTTGAAAAACAGCTCGCCGGAGGACACCAGCAGCTCCAGCTTGGAGCCGCTCTTGCGGACCTCGACCTTTGTCGAGGCGTCCAGCTTCACGACCTTGGTGCTGTCCAGGCTGACGTAGGCGTAGCTCTTGGCGGAGGTGCTTATCGTGTAGCCGCTGTATAGCTTCATCCCCTCACGGACGGAGACGCTCTTTCCGCTGGCGTTCTTGAGGCTGACCGTACCCGTCGCACTCTGCAGCCTCATGTCCGCCGCCGTTGCGGTCTCAGCGGAAATGGCGGTCGACAGCAGGCCGAACACCAGGGCAAAGGCCAACGCAAAGCCCAGGATATGCCACACCGCCCCGCGGCGCAGGAGTGCGTGGCCCTCGTTATTCTTCACAGGATTACCTCCTCTCCCTCGCGCCCGAAGTGCAGGCCGGGGACGTTCAGGCTCGATTCAAGCTCCAGCAGCTGTCCGTCGGTCCTGCCCGGGTCGTGGTGGACAAATATCGTCTGTTCCGCGCCGCAGCATCTGGCTATGGCGGCGCTCCTGTCTATGGTCGAGTGGCCGAAGCCCCGCGTGCGCGCGTATTCCTCAGTGGTGTACTGTGCGTCGAGCAGCAGCAGAGAGCAGCCCCCGGCGAAGCGGATGAAGTCCTCCGGCGCGTCGCCCTCCGGCTCGTAGTCCGTGGCGTAGACCACGGTTTTGCCTCCGGCGCTCAGTTTGTATATCGTTGAACCTCCGGGGTGCCGGGACTCCATCGTGTCCACCCGGACCGCCCCTACGCCGAAGCTCTCCACCACATCCCTGAAGGCTATCCCCGCCCGAAAGGCCCCTGTCTTTACCGGCCAGAGCGGCGGCGACATGAGCGCCTCGACCTGAGCCCGTGCGTCCAGGCCGCCGCGGGTCCTGAGGTAAACCTCGCCGGAGCAGGCGGGGTCAAAGAGCGGCTGGAAGGGAGGCAGGCCCATGATGTGGTCCACATGCGAGTGCGTCAGCAGCAGCGTGAAGCGCTCTGTGCCGAAGAATTCCCGATATGCCCCTCCGGAAAGCCCGGTGCCGGCGTCCAGGATGATCGCCTCTCCGCCCATCTTCACGAACACGCAGCTCGTTGCCCCGCCGAAGATGCGGCAGCGCTCGCCGTGAACCGGCATGGTGCCGCGCACACCCATGAGTTTCAGTCGTATCGTGTCGTCCATAATCCGTCCTCCGTCAGTTCGAGCTGACGTTCGTGAGGTTGAGCTTGTCGATGCGCCTGAGGGCGATGATGTTCACTATAACGGCGAACACGCCCACGATGGCGACCGATTCAAGGCAGGCGAGCAGGTTCGGGTCGCGGACATAGTGTTCCGCGCCCGCCTCGACTATGCGCGTGTCGATATAGCCGAGGCCGATGCCGGCCAGGCAGCCGAGCAGCAGGCCCAGCACAGTGAGCACGACGTTGTCGCGCGAGACGTAGGCCCGGGTCTGGGCGAGGGTGTAGCCGTTTACACGCATGACCGCCAGTTCTCTGGCCTTGTGGTCGATGTGCATGGTTATCTGGTTGAGCAGCACGAGCACGGAGAGCGCCGCCGCGAGACCGACGCAGATGTAGATGGCGAGGTCCAGCTCGCTGCCGCTGCGCACGAATTCGCTGTTGTCGCGAAGGGAGACGAAGCCCGGCATACTCTCGGCCTCGGAGCGGATGCCGTCCACGCCGCCCTTTATGAGGAATACGCTCTTGTCCGGCGCCTCGCCCATGACCTCCTCATAATAGCCGCTGCTCATGATGAGCGTATGGTAGGGCAGATAGCTCTCCACAACGGCGCTGATGCTGAAACTGTGGGCCTCGCCGTTTTCGTCCATTACCTCCACCGTGCCGCCGACTGTAAGGCCGAGCGCCTCGGAGGCTTTGCGCGAGACGAGCACGCCCTTCTCCGGCACGTCGAGCTCCGCGCTGCCGTTTATGTCCTTGAGGTACATGAAGTCCCCGAAAGCCTCGGCATCGGAGACGGCGAGCACGTGGGCGTTGTCCCAGTCCCCGCCCGGGGCGCGGAAGTTCTTGAGCTTATCCTGAATGAGCAGACTCTCGACCCCGCCCTCGTCCAGCAGCGCCTCGAAATCGGAGGCGGAGCCAGTCGCAGTATCCATGGACAGACGGTAGTCGTAGAGCGAGTAGGTGCCGAACTGCTCGACGGAGGCGTTCTTGATGCCGAGCTTTATGGTGAAGCAGGCGACGAGCAGGGCGGTGCAGCCCATGATGCCCATGACGGTTGTGAGCATGCGGCCCTTGTCGCTGAGCACGTTCTTGACGATGGAGCGAGAGAAAAGGCTGAGCTTCCTGTATATGCCCCAGCGGTCGAAGAACATCCTGCCGCCCTTGGACGGCACCTCGCCGCGCAACAGCTCCGTCGCCGGCTCCTTCACGAGCTTCGAGCAGGTGAAGAAGGTCGCGGCAAGGAACACGACTATACAGATGGCTGCGGATATGAGCGCCGTACCCCAGGCAAAGACGATGGATGCGTCCTTGAAGGTGAACTTCGGCATGAAGATGTAGAGCGACATGTACTCGACTATGACGACGCTGAGCAGCCAGCCAACGAGGACGCCCAGCACGGCGCAGACGAGGTTATAGAGCGTAAAGTGCCTGAAAAGCTCGCCCGCCGTGAAGCCGAGGGCCTTCTGCGCGCCTATGAGCACGCGCTGCTCGCGAATGACCCTGGTTATTGCCGCAAAGCAGACCAGCACGGACACGATGAGAAAGACCATCGACATTGCGTAGCTCAGGCCGAAGATGGCCTTGACAATGGTCTCCACGCCGCGCACGTCGCCGACCTCGTTCCTGCCGGAGATTATCCAGCCGCTTTCCTTAAGCTCGGCGGCGTCGGCCTGCGCGTCGGCGAATTCGGCCTCGCCATCGGCCAGCTCGGCCCTGGCATCCTCGAGCTCGGCTTCGCCGTCGGCCAGCTCCTGCTCGGCGTCGGCCAGCTCTGCTTCGCCGTCCGCTAGCTCTGCTCTGGCGTCGGCAAGCTCGGCCCTGGCGTTTGCAAGCTCGTTTCTCGATCTTGCGAGCGTCGCCTCGGCGGAGGCTATTTCACTCCTTGCGGCCTCAAGCTGGGCCTCCGAGGCTTTGTATTCCTGTATGGCGGCCACGAGCTGCGCGCCCTGCTCGCCATAGCCCTCGAGTATGACGAGCGCCGCGTCGAGGTCTGTACCCAGGCCAAGCGCGCCCAGTTGGGCGTCCAGCTCCGCCTTCGCGTCCGCGAGGGCCTGTTCATTTTCTGCGAACTCCGCCTTGGAGCTGTCCAGCTCCCGCTGGCCGCGGGCGATCTCCGCCTCGGCGTCGGCGATCTCGACCTCCGCGTCGGCTATCTCAGCCCTCGCGTCCTCGAGCTTCTGACGGTTCTCCTCTATCTCGGCCCTGCCGTCTGCCAGCTCCTGCTCGCCGTCGGCTATCTCGGCCTTTGCGTCGTCTATCTCGGCCTGCGCCTCGTCCAGCGCGTCCTGCACTTCGGCGCTGAGCGACTCGTACCTCAGCTGCGCCCTCTCGGCCGCAAGCGGCTCGAGCGCGGCTATGTACTCGTCCTCGGCGGACTCATAATCGTCGGAGAAGTAGTAAATGCCGTCGAATTTGCTGCTGTCTATGTAGGCGGTGGTGTAGCAGTCGCTGTAATTGTCCGTGTCGAAGGCACACTTGTTGAATGCGATGAAGTACTCGTTCGAGCCAAGGCCAGCGTCGGCGGTGCCGCGCGTGTCCTCCAGCCCGGCGCATACGTAGACAGGCAAATTGATGATGGCCGTGACGGTGAACTGCGTCTCCAGCAGGCAGCCGTCGTTTTCCAGCGTGATGGCGTCTCCAACCTTGAGGCCGCGCTCCGTAGCCAGCCGCTCCTCGATGGCGGCCTCGTTTGCCGCCGTGGGCAGCTTGCCCTCTATTATGACGGGCGTGTTCATGGTCTCGAGCAGGGAGCGGGTCTGAACCAGCACGCGCTCGCCGCCAAGGTAAAGCAGCGCCGAGTCGGTGTAGCCGCCCTCGACGGAACGCACGCCCTCCCAGCCTGCTATGGCGTCTATGTCCTCCTGGGTGATGCCGTTGGCGCAGCTTATCTCCAGCGTCTCCAGCCTGTTCTCGACGAAATACTGGTCTGCCCGCCTGAGTATGGCGTGGGCGGAGGACTGGAAGCCCTGGAATATGGCGATGCTGACGCCCGCTATGACCGCAACGGCGAGGAAGGACACACCGCTCTTGCGGATACTGCGCAGCAGATGTTTAAGACCTGTGGCTTTCATCACCAGACCAACTCCTTCGCGGCGGCGGGATGCCTGTTCACGATGATCTCGGCTACCACCCCGCCCTTCATGCGGATGACGCGGTTGGCCATCTTGGCGATCTCCTCGTTGTGCGTGACCATGAGCATGGTCGTGCCGGCCTTGATTACCTCCTCGAGCACGGTGAGAACCTCGATGCTGGTCTCGTAGTCGAGAGCGGCGGTGGGTTCGTCGGCGAGGATGAGGCGCGGCTTCTTTATGAGCGCTCGGGCGATGGAGACGCGCTGCTGCTGGCCGCCGGACATCTGGGAGGGGTAGTTGTCCTTCCTGCCCAGCAGACCGACACGCTCGAGCGCGGCCTCGGCGTCCATCGGGTCCTCGCACAACTCGCCTATGAACTCAAGGTTCTCCTTGGCCGTCAGCGTAGGCATGAGGTTGTAGGCCTGGAATATGAAGCCCACGGAGTGCCGGCGGTACATGGTGAGTGTCTTTTCGTCGGCGTGGGAGTAGTCCTCGCCGTCAAAGAGGAAGGTGCCGCCGGTGAGCTGGTCCATTCCGCCTATGATATTCAGCATCGTGCTCTTGCCGCAGCCGGACTCGCCGAGGATGACCAGGAACTCTCCCTCGCGCACGTCGAGGTTCACGCCCTTGAGTATCTGTATCTGCGTGTCGCCCTGGCCGAAAACCTTCGTCACGCCGCGCAGTGAGATGATGGACTTCTTCTCCTCCGCAAAGCCGAGATTCAGGCCGCGCCCGTCGATGGCGATGGCCGTGAGCATGGCGAGGTCCTCACAGAGCGCCACGTCCGCGTCGTCGTAGAGTGAGCCGTCCTTCTTGTTGATTATCTGGATGCAGCCGATGGTCTCATATTTGTTGATGAGCGGAACGCAGACCATGCTCTTCGTCACAAAGCCCGTGGCCTCGTCGAACCGCCCGGCCCAGCGTTCGTCCTTCTGGCAGTCCTTTACGACTGTGGTCTTGCCCGACTGCACGACCTGGCCCGCGATGCCCTCGCCCTCAGCCAGACTCATGCCCGTGAGGTCTGCCCCGCCTATGATGAAAGAGGGATATATGCGCCTGTCCCCGGCAGAGTTGTAGAACCAGATGGTCCCCGCTTCGGCGCCCACCGCTTTTACTACCTCGCTCAGACTGGTGCGCAGCGCGTCCTCAAGAGACTCCGCCTCTTGCAGCAGCTTTGTTATCTCCCATACAACTTGCGTATAGTTGAGCCTGTTGCTTTTCATTTTTACCACCCTCAACTCTCCATGAATTCTAAAACGCCGGCGCCCTGTGTTTTCAGCTTTTCCAAGCCGGCCGGTCTCAGCGTCAGCTGCTCCAGCAAACTAGAACTTTATGTAAATAAACCTGAACTATTCTAGCACGTTAGTATTAGTTTTTCAAGTCGTACATGGGCGCACGTTTCGCAATCGGCTCCAAACAGCGCCGGTCTCTTGCGCCGAACAAAAAAGGAGAGCGCATCTCACGATACGTGCACCTGTAAAATGAAAGCAGACACTCACAAAAGTGTGGGTGTCTACTTTTTTCGTAGTAAGATAAAGAAAAGGAGGCGAGGAAATGGGAAAGAAAGGAACGCCGCACCGAAAGTGGAGCAAAGAGGAAAAACTGCGCTTCATTCGGCTGCACTTGGACGAGCATATTTCAATCACGGAAATCGAGAAGAAATACGGAGTAAGGAACTCCATGGTATCCGCTTGGGTGAAACGGTATCTGGAAGATGGGGAGGAAGCTCTGGAACCAAAGAACGGTAATCCATATGCGGCGCTGCATACCAGTAAGTCACTCGGCGAAGTAGATCGGCTGCGGCTCATCATAGCCAAGCAGGAAGTGGAGATCGCCCGGTTAAAAAAAGGGTATTGGGTGGAAGGAG
>ENA-OZAB01001189-OZAB01001189.1-human-gut-metagenome-genome-assembly--contig:-NODE-1189-length-11281-cov-7.783360_pt1 | contig 11281 bp, 9 predicted proteins | sample MGYA00243297_ERZ653491 | MGnify/ENA primary metagenome ERZ653491 (study PRJEB26926, sample SAMN06165154) | human gut metagenome | biome: ENVO:00009003; feature: ENVO:2100002; material: ENVO:00002003... | reverse complement strand
CCTCAAGGACGATCTTCTCCCCGCCGATGGCCTCGACCAGGCGGTAGGGGCCGGTGCCGACGGGGGCTTCCAGGTAGCCCTCATCCCCTACTTCCTCATAATAGGCCTTGCTGCAGATGCCGCCGAGGCGGGAGGCCACGCCGTAGAGGAAGCCGGCGTAGGGCGAGGTCAGGTAGATCTTCACGGTGTAGTCGTCCACGATCTCGCAGCTCTTGTAGTTCACGAAGAGGGCGGAGCCTAGCGGGCCGGCCGCGCCTTTGTCGAAGGTGAACTTGACGTCCTCGGCGCTGAAGTCGTAGCCGTTCTGGAATTTCACTCCCTTGCGCAGGTGGAAGGTGTAGCACAGTCCGTCCTCGGAGAGCTCCCAGCTCTCAGCCAGGCCGGGCGAGATACTGCCGTCCGCCTCCAGAAAAGTCAGGCAATCGTATACGTTGGAGAGGACCAGGTTGTCGTCCCCGGCGCAGCCCTCATCGGAGAGAGCATAGAAGCGAAATGGCTCGCCCGAGGTGGCGAGGATCACCGAGGTCTTGCCGCCGTCAGTACCCCTGCGCTGCTCCTGAGTTGAGGCGCAGCCCGAGAGCGCCAGGAGCGCCGCGGCCAGGAGCAGAGTAAGCGCGCGTTGCATACGCCTGTGTTTCATGTTGTATCACCTCTTGGGTCCTGGTGTTGCTTACAATATAAAAATGATATAATACATCGCCGGCGTTGTCAACCGCGCCGTCCGGGGCTGTGCTGGCACCTTTTGCAATGACGACGCCCATTTTTTGAATATGATTCGTGGAAAGGCCAGAACATAAAAAGATGGCGGCGCTTTCGCGCACGCCATCTTCTTCTGCACCGCAGGTTTGGATTTGGAAGGGAGAGAGTAATACAAAGTTAGTTATTTGACCAGGGACAGAATGCTCGATTTGGGTCTCGCGCCCGTCGCCCGGTTGACCACTTTGCCGTCTTTCAGGACGACAAGGGTCGGTATACTGCTTATGTTGAAGGCAGAGGCAAGCTCGGGTTCTTCGTCCACATTGACCTTGCCTACGAGCAGGTCGTCCCGCTCCGCGGCGATCTCGTCCACCACAGGGGATACCATGCGGCAGGGACCGCACCATGAGGCCCAGAAGTCCAACAGGACCGGCTTTTCGCTGGCCATCACAAGCCCGGCGTAGTTCGATGAGGTTATCCTTACAGCTGACATTTTTTATTCCTCCCGTGTTCTCTTTGTTGATGCGATAATAACACGGGCGGGGTAAAGCATCAGTGACTTTATCACTATTTCCTGCGCCAAAGCAGGCGGTTGGATTCTATGACGGTTTCGACTGCGCCGCTGTCCAAAAGCCAGGCCAAAATGGACTTGACGGTGCTTCCCACAAGGACGTATTGCTCCAACGTGAGCTGCAGGCGGCAGCTGTCAAACGAGAGTTTCAATATCTCCTCAAATCCGCGAGGCTCCGCACAGAAACCGAGCACAGTCTCGCACAGAGACTCCACGTGCCGGATGTTCAGCTCGGCCAGGGGGGCGATGTCCTCCGTGGCCTCCGCGTGTGCGGGTACGTACATCTTCGCGCCGAGCTCCGGCAGCTTCCTGAGTGTTTCGAGGTAGGCGGCGACGTCGTAGATGAAGGGAAAGCCGTATTTCTCCAGAGTGGCAGCGCTGGAGAGACAGTCGGCTATGAACGCAGTCCCGTCCGGGGTCTTATAGCCCACCATGTCAAAGAAATGCCCGGGCAGGGGCAAGACCTCCAGCTCGGCGGGGAAGCCCTCCGAGTTCAAATCCACGGCTGGTGAAGGCTGCGCCATCATGAACTTATGCCTCAGCGGCTTCGGAGGGAAACCGCCGTAGAGAAAGGCGGGCTCCAGCACCGGGTACCGCGTGAACGCGGCCTCTATCCCTGGTGCGAATATGCGGCATCCCGTCTGCTTCTGGAGGTACTGGCAACCGCCGATGTGGTCTGCATTGGAGTGTGTTACCAAAATGCCGAGGAGCTTCCAGCCGTTCCTGTCCAGGATCTGGCGGACTTTACGGCCTGCGTCCTTGTCGTTGCCGCTGTCAATAAGGTAGACCTCGCTGTCCGAAGCCTGATAAAGCCCCATCTTGGCGGGACAGTCGATGTAATAACTGCATTCACCGGCGCGTATGAGCTCGAACACGGCAGTCCACTCCTTTTAACTTACTTTACAACAATATTGTGAAAAACGCAAGCAAAAAGCTCGAGGTTCAAAACAGACCCGAGATCTTGCCCGTTTCGTCCACGTCTATCCGCTCCGCTGCGGGGGACTTGGGCAGGCCGGGCATCGTCATGATATCCCCTGTAAGGGCAACGATGAAGCCCGCGCCGGCCGAGACCTTGAGCTTCCGCACCGTCAGCGTGAAGTCCTCGGGCGCGCCGAGCTTCGATGCGTCGTCAGAGAACGAATACTGCGTCTTGGCCATGCAGACCGGCAGGGCGCCGAAGCCAAGCGCCTCCAGCTGTTTGAGCTCTTTTTCTGCCGGGCCGGTGAAGTTCACGGCGCCGGCGCGGTATACTTTCTTGGCGATCGCCTCGATCTTGCTGCGGATGTCCAGCTCGTCCGGGTAGGCGAAGCGGAAATCGTTCGGCTCCTCGCAGAGGCGCACGACCTCTCGCGCGAGCTCTACGCCGCCCTCGCCGCCTTTGCCCCAAACCTCGGACAGAGCGGCGTTCACGCCCAGCTCGCGGCAGCGGCGCGAGACCAGAGCGAGCTCCGCCTCCGTGTCTGCCGGGAAGCGGTTTATGGCCACGACGCAGGGCAGGCCGTATACGGTCTTTATGTTCTCCACGTGCCGCAGCAGATTCGGCAGGCCGCGTTCCAGCGCCTCAAGGTTCTCCTTGTCCAGCTCGGCCTTGGCCGCGCCGCCGTGGTGCTTGAGAGCCCTGACCGTGGCCACCACTACGACGGCCGAGGGGCGCAGCCCGGATATGCGGCACTTTATATCGAAAAACTTCTCCGCGCCCAGGTCCGCGCCGAAGCCCGCCTCCGTGACGGCGTATTCGCCCAGGCGCAGGGCCATGCGCGTCGCCGTGACGCTGTTGCAGCCGTGGGCGATGTTCGCAAAGGGGCCGCCGTGTACGAAGGCCGGGGTACCCTCCAACGTCTGGACCAGGTTGGGCTTTATCGCGTCCTTTAGGAGCGCTGCCATGGCGCCCGCAGCGCCGAGCTGTCCGGCCGTGACGGGCTTTTCGTCGTAGGTGTAGCCAACGACTATGCGCGCGAGCCGCGCCTTGAGGTCAGCAATGCCCGAGGCGAGGCAGAGCACGGCCATGACCTCGCTGGCGACGGTGATGTCGAAGCCGTCCTCCCTGGGTACGCCGTTGACCCTGCCGCCCAGGCCGTCCGTTATGAAGCGCAGTTGGCGGTCGTTCATGTCCACAGCCCTGCGCCAGGTGATGCGCCGCGGGTCTATGTTCAGGGCGTTGCCCTGGTAAATGTGGTTATCCAGCATGGCGGCGAGCAGGTTGTTCGCCGCGCCTATGGCATGGAAATCGCCGGTGAAGTGGAGATTTATGTCCTCCATCGGGATGACCTGGGCATAGCCGCCGCCCGCGGCCCCGCCCTTGATGCCAAACACCGGGCCTAGCGAGGGCTCGCGCAGGGCCACCACGGAGCGCTTGCCTATTTTCCTGAGCGCATCCGCAAGACCGACGGTCGTCGTTGTCTTGCCCTCGCCCGCCGGCGTGGGATTTATGGCCGTGACGAGGACGAGCTTACCGTCCTTGCACGGAGAATCGAGCAGGGCGGGGTCTATCTTCGCCTTGCTCCTGCCGTAGCACTCCACAAAGCTCTCGTCAATGCCGGCTCTCGCGGCGACTTCCATTATCGGCAGCGGTTTTGCCGCCTGGGCTATCTCTATGTCGGTCATGGCGCACCTCTCACAGTCTAGAATAACACCTATAATACCAGCCACCGACCAAAATCGCAAGCGCCTGGATGCCTGTATCCAGTGCCAGGAAAATGCCGCTTTTGTATCTTCCCCCTTTACAGGATGGGCTAAATCCGATATAGTAATAAAAGCAAAAGAGAAAAAAGTTCAAAAAGACTCCAGCCGGACGCGGCATGAGCGTGCATTAATGGACACTTTAGACGCGCCTGTTTGTTTATGTCTGGGCTTGTTATTCTTTTGACTATTTTGAGCACCGGGGCTGTTGACGCTCTGCGCCGGGCGCGGGGCTGGCAGATATAAAAACCATCCATATTCAGGAGGTAGGAAAATGAAGAAACTGTTTGCGATTCTCCTCGCCGCGATCCTTTGCCTGGGGCTTCTGGCGGGCTGCGGCCAGACGACTATTATAGTCAACATGGGCGGCGAAGATGACACCCCCGACGCTACCCCGACCCCCGAAGTCGTCCCGACTGATCCTCCCGCCGACACGCCGGCTCCGGTTGTTGACGACACCCCGCTGCCCGAGGGTCAGCTCAAGACCGGCCTCGCGCTGGTGAGCGTGGTCTCCAGCAGCTCCAAGGCCGCGACGGCTGAGGCCAACGGTGTGGCTCAGGCCGACACGACCTTTGTGGCCGTTCTCGTGGACGGCGACGGCGTCATCCAGGACTGCCTTATCGACTGCGTCCAGACCAAGATAGAGATAAGCGCCGCCGGAGAGATCGTCACCCCGGCCAACACCGCTTTTGACTCCAAGATCGTCCTCGACGACGCCTACGACATGCGCAAGGCCAGCCCGATAAAGGCTGAGTGGGATGAGCAGGCTTGGGCCTTCTGCGAGTACGTCACCGGAAAGACTCCTGCCGACGTCGCCGGCATTGCCGTTGACGAGGCCACTCACCCGACTGATGCCGACCTCACCGCAGGCTGCACCATGGCCGTCGGTGCCTTCATCGCGGTTATCAAGTAATAGTATATATGCCAAGGCTGAGAAGTCCGCGGGCGCGGCGCGGCAATGTTCTGCTGCGCCTCGCGGCGCTCTCTCTGGCGCTGCTGACGCTCACCGGCTGCTCCACGACGCAGATAATAGACGTGGGGCAGCCGTCTGAGACGGCGGAGCCGGAGCTCACGAGATATCAGGCGAACTTTCTCGAGCTTTTCGACACCGTGACGACCGTGGTCGGCTACGCGGAGTCGGAGGAGGAATTTCGCGCCGTAGCCGAAGAACTGAAGGCGGGGCTGGAGGAGTACCACCGGCTCTACGATATCTACGACGAGTACGAGGGCATAAACAACGTAAAGACGATAAACGACGCGGCGGGGCAGGGTCCCGTCGAGGTCGACGAGAGGATAATAGACCTGCTGCTGTTCTGCCGCGAGATGTACGACGCGACGGGCGGCAAGCTGGACGTCGCCATGGGCGGCGTGCTGAAGCTCTGGCACGATGCGCGCGAGGCCGGGGAATTCTCCGAGGACGGGGAGCTCCCGGACCAGGCTGCGCTCGAGGCAGCCGCGGAGCACTGCGACTTTGACGCGGTGGTGATAGACGCCGAGGCGGGGACGGTGGAAATAACGGACCCCGAGACGCGGCTGGACGTCGGCGCGGTGGCCAAGGGCTACGCGACGGAACAGGTCTGCAAAGGCCTGCCCGAGGGCTACCTGGTCAGCGTCGGCGGGAACGTGCGGGCCACGGGGCCGAAGCCGGACGGCACGCCCTGGGTGGTCGGCGTACAGGACCCGGACGGCGGGACGGAGGACTATCTCCACACGCTCTACGCCTCCGGCGGCTCCGTCGTGACGAGCGGGGATTACCAGCGCTACTACTATGTGGACGGCGTAAAATACCACCACATCATAGACCCGGACACGCTGTTTCCCGCGGACCGCTGGCGTTCCGTGACGATAGTCTGCGAGGATTCGGGCCTGGCGGACGCGCTCTCGACGAGCCTCTTCACCATGACTCAGGCGGAGGGCCAGGCGCTTCTGGACGAGTTCGGGGCCGAGGCCATGTGGGTCGCGGCGGACGGGGAAGTGCTGTACAGCCCGGGCTTTGCAGAGCTGATAAAAGAGTAGGAAAATGTCAAATATGAGTAGAGAGGTGAAAGTATGAAGCAGCTTTTCAGGGGCGGGATCCATCCCAACGACGGCAAGGCGCTGTCGCGGGGCGGAGCTCCTGTGACGGCGCCGGCGCCTTCGAGGGTCATCATACCCATGTCCCAGCACATCGGCGCGCCCTGCAGCCCTCTGGTGAAGGTGGGCGACACGGTGAAGCTGGGTCAGAAGATAGGCGACGGCGAGGGCGTCTGCTCCCCGGTGCACGCCTCGGTGTCCGGCACCGTGGCGGCGGTGGAGCAGCTGCCGATACCCGGCGGAAGAAAGTCCGTCTGCGTTGTCATAGACAGCGACGGCAAGGATACGCCAGACCCGGCGATAAAGCCCCGTGCAACGCACAAGGGCATGACACCCGCTGAGCTGGCGGCGATAGTCCGTGAGGCGGGCATATGCGGCATGGGCGGCGCGGCCTACCCCACGAACTCCAAGATCCTCTCCACTGCGGGCAAGACCGATACGATGATAATAAACGCCTGCGAGTGCGAGCCCTACATCACCTCCGACGATACGGTGATGTGCACCTGGCCTGAGAAGGTCATCCTGGGCGCACGCATTCTTGCGGATGTCATCGGCGCGAAGCACACGGTCATCGCCGTGGAGGACAACAAGCCCGAGGCTATCGAGGCCCTGCGCTCCAAGCTGGGCGGCAACGAGGACATAGAGGTCCGCGCCCTGCCGACCCGCTACCCCCAGGGCGCCAAGAAGCAGATAATCCTCGCCGTGACCGGACGCGAAGTCGCTCCCGGCGCCAGGACCGGCGCGCTCTTCAACGTCACGACGGTGTACTCCATCTGCCGCGCCGTGTACGAGGGCCTGCCCATAACTGAGAAGGTCGTCACGGTGACGGGCGAGGGCGCCGTCGAGCCGAAAAACATGATAGTCCGCGTCGGCACGCCGATAGGCGAGCTCCTCGAGGCCGCCGGCGGCGTGAAGGAAGAGACCTGCAAGGTCATCTGCGGCGGCCCGATGATGGGTACGGCGCAGGGAGACCTCTCCGTCCCCGTCGTGAAGGGAACGAACGCCGTGCTCTGCATGGTGGACGCGGCCCCCGCCGCCGAGGACCCCACCTGCATACGCTGCGGCAAGTGCCTGGCGGCCTGCCCGATGGGCCTGCAGCCGCTAAACATGTACCGCTATGTGCTGGCCGGGGACAAGGCCGAGCTGCAGCGCCTCAACCTTGAGGACTGCATGGACTGCGGCTGCTGTGCCTACGTCTGTCCGGGACGCCTGCCCCTGGTCGAGACCTTCAAGGCGGGCAAGAAACTGCTGAAGGAGGGAAAGAGGTAATGAACCTTATCGTGACCTCCGCACCCCACATCCGCAGCGGCGACACTACGCAGCGGACGATGCTGGACGTGCTCATAGCCCTCGTCCCCGCGCTCATCGCCGGGGTCGTGCTCTTCGGCCTGCGCGCGCTCGTGCTGACCGTCATCTCGGCGGCTGGCTGCGTCGTGGCGGAGCTGATCGTGAACCTCGTCATGAGGAAAAAGCCCACCGTGGGCGACCTTTCTGCCGTCGTCACCGGCGTGCTGCTGGCCTTCTCGCTGCCCGCCAGCTGCCCCTACTGGGTCGTGCTGGTAGGCGACGCCTTTGCGATCATCGTCGTCAAGGGCTTCATGGGCGGCCTGGGCCAGAACGTATTCAATCCCGCACTGGGCGGCAGGGCCGTCATCATGCTCTTCTGGCCCGCTACCATCACCCGGTATACGACCGAGGCCGTCCCCGCCTTCAACTTCGGCGCGGTGGACATCGTCTCCTCCAGCACCCCGCTCCAGACGATGGCGCGGCCCGCGCTGCCGGATGCGAGCCTCCTCGACATGTTCCTCGGCAGGATCGGCGGCTGCATCGGCGAGGTCTGCACCCTGGCCCTGCTCATCGGCCTTGTATACCTGCTCTGGCGCAAGGTCATCAGCTGGCGCATCCCCGTCGCCTACATAGGAGCGGTCGCCGTGCTGACGCTCGTGTTCAACAAGGGCGACGACGCCTTCCTCTGGATGCTCTACAGCGTCATGGGCGGCGGCGTCATGCTCGGCGCCATCTTCATGGCCACCGACTACGTCACGAGCCCCGCCATGCCTGCGGCCCAGCTGGTCTACGGCGTAGGCTGCGGCGTGCTGACCGTCATCTTCCGCTACTTCGGGCTCTTCCCGGAGGGCGTGACCTACGCTATCCTCATCATGAACGCCTGCGCCTGGGCGCTTGACAAGGCAGTGCCTGTGAAACGCTTCGGTGTGGCGAAAGGGGGTGCCGGGAAATGACCGAGGGCATGAAGAAACTGCTTATCCCCGTTGCCGTAATCCTGGTCTGCGCGATCATACTCACGGCGGCGAGCGCCGGCCTGGCCGGCACCGCGGTGTCCAACGCTGAGACTGAGCTCAACGAGATGATCTCCTACCTGCTGCCCGGCGGCGGCGAGTTCGAGGAGATCGAATACAATGGCGCCGACTCGAAGATCACCAACGTCTACAAGGGCGAGGGCGGCTACGTCCTAGCCATGACCACGAACGGCTATGTGGACGAGATCAAGCTTCTCGTCGCCGTCGACAATGACGGCGTGGTCAAGGGCTACACCGTCCGCGACATCCACGACACCTACGGCCTTGGCCTCGGAGTGCAGGACGACCTCTACTTCCTCGTTGGCCTCATGAACTCCAAGGGCGACCTCGCCGTGAACAGCAACATCGACGCCGTCACCGGCGCCACGATAAGCTCCTCTGCCGTCGTCGCCTGCGTCAATGCGGCGAGCAAGTACGTGCAGGAGGCCGGCGCGGCCGGCGTGCTCACCGGCACGGCCGACGGCTTCGGCGGCCCCATCACTGTCTCCGTCACCATGGACGGCGACAAGATCGCCGCAGTCGAGGTGGTCTCCAACAGCGAGACGCCCGAGATAGCGGGCGCGGCGCTCGAGCAGATACCCGCGGCCATCGTCGCGGCGAACTCTGCCGACGTCGATATCGTCTCCGGTGCGACCTATACCAGCAACGGTATCATAAACGCCGTCAAGAACGCGCTGGAGAGCGCGGGCAGCGCCGGCGGAGCGCTCACCGGCACGGCCGACGGCTTCATGGGTCCCATCACGGTCTCCGTCACCATGGACGGCGACACTATCACCGCGGTCGAGGTCGTGTCGAACAGCGAGACGCCCGAGATAGCGGGCGCGGCGCTCGAGCAGATACCTGCGGCCATCGTCGCGGCGAACTCGCCGGACGTGGACGTCGTCTCCGGCGCGACCTACACCAGCAACGGCATCATCAACGCCGTCAAGAACGCCATATCCGGCACCAGCCCCGAGCCCGAGCCAGAGGCCACTCCCGAGCCGACTCAGGCCGCGCAGACCGCAGCTGAGGCCTATCAGGGCTTCGGACTCTCCAACACCGTGCGCATGGGTCCCGGCTCCGACGATACGGGTACGCCCGTTTACAGCATCAACCAGGTCTTTGCCAACGTCGTGTTCGACGGCGAGGGCAAGATCCTCTCCATCTACGTCGACCAGCTCGAGTACGCCACGCCGAACTACGACGGCGCGTCCATGCCCCACTTCAGCGGCTGGCCCGGACAGGGCGGCTACAACAACGACTCGAACCACGACGCCGTGGTGGACGGAACGACCCCGGACACGGAGGAGCAGTTCACCGAGGAGGTCGCAGGCTGGATCACCAAGCGCGACAGGGGCGATGACTACGTCATGGGTACCGGCACCTGGCACGAGCAGATGGATGCTTTCCAGCGCCTTTTTGTGGGCATGACCGTCGATGAGGTCGAGGAGTGGTTCGCGAAATACTGCTCCGACGCCAACGGCCGCCCGCTCAAGGAGTCGAGCAGCGGCGAGGGCGACGCGGAGAAATACGCGGCGCTGACCGACGACGAGAAGGCCATGCTGGCCGACGTCACGAGCTCCGCCACCATGAGCCTGAACGACAGCCATGGCGATATCCTCTCCGCCATCCGCAAGGCCTATGAGAACCGCGTGCCGCTCGGCGCCATGACCGCGACGGGTATGGGCCTCGGCCTCTCCAACACCGTGCGCATGGGCCCCGGCTCGGACGACACTGGCACGCCGGTCTACAGCATCAACCAGGTCTTTGCCAACACGCTGTTCGACAGCGAAGGCAGGATCGTCGCCATCTACGTAGACCAGCTCGAGTACGCGACGCCGAACTATGACGGCGCAGAGATGCCGCACTTCAGCGGCTGGCCCGGCCAGGGCGGCTACAACAACGACTCGAACCACGACGCCGTGGTGGACGGCACGACGCCGGACACGGAGGAGCAGTTCACCGAGGAGGTCGCCGGCTGGGCGACGAAGCGCGACAGGGGCGAGACCTACGTTATGGGTACCGGTACCTGGAGCGAGCAGATGGACGCATTCCAGCAGCTGTTCGTCGGCAAGACGGTTGACGAGGTGGAGGAGTGGTTTGCGAAGTACTGCTCCGACGCCAATGGCAGGCCCCTGAAGGAGTCGAGCAGCGGCGAAGGCGACGCGGAGAAGTATGCGGCGCTGACGGACGAGGAGAAGGCCATGCTGGCCGACATCACGAGCTCCGCCACGATGAGCCTGAACGACAGCCACGGTGACATCCTCTCGGCCATCAGGGCCTCTTTTGAGAACATGGTCAACGTGGACCTGACGTTGGGCTGAGACGGCTGAAAGGAGAAAGCTATGAAAGCTGTGACTTTTAAGCTCAATACTGTACTGGCCGGGGTCGTGGGCGCTGTCTGCCTTGTGCTGCTGCTTGTGCGCACCTTCATGCCGCAGGCGATACTGCCGCTCATCGACATACCGAACCTGGCTGCGGTGTGCGCCGCGGCGCTGGTGATAGAGTGCTATCTGGGGCGCAAGCAGGTGCCGAAGCGCAACTGGGCGCTGACGGCGGTGCTGGCTTTCCTGACCTTCTGGCTGCTGCCCTGGGCGGCGGGCCTGACGAGCGGCATAGGCGAGGCCCTGAGGCTGGGCGTCATCGCCGGAGCATTGTTCACCGTCATGGCCTTCCTTTTCAACACGATAAAGGATCGCATGGTCTCCGGCAAATCCTTCATCCTCGCCCCGGTCTGCGTGGGCGCGGGCATGTACCTGGCCTGCCAGTGTTTTGCAGGAATCCTGCTCTGAGCGAAAGATAAAAAAACGCGCCCTCCGGCGAGAAGCCGGAGGGCGTTTTGTTTGGCGGGTGAATTATACTATCAAGTGCAACACTTTAGGGAAATAAAAAAGGAGTTCATACAGAACCCTGGTAGAATGAAGTTACCACACCACCAAACCACCGGAGGGAACTGTATGAACTA
>ENA-OZAB01001183-OZAB01001183.1-human-gut-metagenome-genome-assembly--contig:-NODE-1183-length-11348-cov-4.931196_pt1 | contig 11348 bp, 9 predicted proteins | sample MGYA00243297_ERZ653491 | MGnify/ENA primary metagenome ERZ653491 (study PRJEB26926, sample SAMN06165154) | human gut metagenome | biome: ENVO:00009003; feature: ENVO:2100002; material: ENVO:00002003... | reverse complement strand
GAGATCATGCCTAGTCTCGTGGGCTCGGAGATGTGTATAAGAGACAGCCATGAAGACAACGTTCAAAAAGTCCGTACTCGCATTTCTGACATGCGTCCTGGCGCTCGCCTTTGCCCTGACGGGCTGCAGCGGCGGCGGCAAGGACCCCAAGGCCAACTTCGTCGGCAGCTGGGAACTCTCGGGTGGAACCGTGGATGGCGAAGAGCTGACCGATGAGTACATGAAGATGCTCGAGGATTGGGGTGTCCACTGTGTTCTGATTCTCGATGAGGACGGTACAGGTGCCCTCGACCTGTTCCTTGAAGTCATGGACCTTAAATGGGAGGCAAAGGACGCCACCACCGTAACCATCACCGCCGAAGACGAGTCGCATGACATGAAGCTCAAGGACGGCAAACTCATCCTCGAAGAAGATGACGGCAATCTTGTCTTTACCAAGTCCGACAAGGACCTGTCCGGTACGGTGAAGAAGGATCGCGAGGCGGCCGAGAAGGAAGAGGAGATCGATGAGGCCGTTGAAGACGACAACGTCCAGAAGATTGAAATCTCCCCCGCCGTCACCGTCGCCGATGACGACCTGTGCACCATCACCATCACCGAGAAGTTCAAGGACGACTGGGGCGACATCGGCTTTGTCGTCAACATCACCAACAAGAGCGACAAGGACCTGACCTTCTACGCCCCCACCGGCAAGACCAACGTCAACGGCACCATGAAGGAAGCCTGGTTCTCGGCTCACCTGATGCCCGGCACCAACGCCACCGAGGAATTCACGTTCTCGAACGGCACGCTCGACAGCCTTGACGACCTCGTCAATACGACCATCGGCATCGACGCCTACCTGACCGATTCCTACGAGGACGTCGCCTCTTACAGCGCAACCATCGCGTAACGGCAGACACCGATAGCCGCGGATTGGCGGACACATCCGCGCACACCAGACGGGGCCGCAGGAGTTGATCCTGCGGCCCCGTCGCTTTATGCCGATGCGTAACGAGCGCTAGCGCTCCATGTTGGGAACGATGCTGCCCTCCGTTACCGCGCGCACGGCCAAGCGCATGATGTTGTCGTAGCCGGTCTTATTGAGAATCTCCGAGATGCGGCGTTTGATGGTGCCCTCGCTCATAAACAGCTCGGCCGCGATCTCGCGGCGGCTCTTGCCCTCGCAGGCAAGGCGCAAGATCGACAGCTCGACATCGTCGAGGGCCGCCGTGCCCGAGAAGATGCTCTCGGGCGGCTTGGGAAACGTGCAATAGCCCGCCAGCGTGGAGCGCATCACGGCGAACAGCTCGTCGATACCGACGTTCTTGTACACAAAGCTATCGACGCCCGCCTCGCGAGCTTGATCGACAAAGGTGATCTCGGGCATACCGGTCATGATAATGATGCGACACTCGGGCAGCTGCTCCTTGATACGCGCCGCCGCCACGATGCCGTTGGAATCATGCTCGGTGCATACGTCCATCAGTATCATGTCCGGGCGCTCCTTGAGCGCGACACCCAAGGCCTCGGAGGCATCGGCGATGGCGGAAACAACAGTCATATCGGGCTGGTCGCCAACGGAGCGCGCCAGGCTCTCGCGCAGAATGGCCTGGTCTTCGACTATAAGGACGCGAATCATGAGCTTCTCCTCCGAACAGCAGCGTTGGGCGTAAGCGGAATGGATACCGTAAGCGTAAAGGGTGGGGCGGCGTGGACCTCTAGGCTGCCACCCAGATTTTGCGCGACATGCCTCATACCAGGGATACCCGTTCCCTCGCGATACGATACGGGGGCCGGGGACCCGTCGTTAGAAATCGTCATGCACGCGACGGCGCCAGCATCCGTCCCCTCCTGCCACAGACGCACGTGGACCCGATGCGCCTGAGCATGCTTGGTGGCATTGGTCGAGGCCTCGCGGATAATCTGCAAAAATGCGGCGGCGACACGCGCGTCCTCAGGCAGCGCACCCTCAACATCGATCTGCACGCTCACCAGGCCAAAAGCATGGACGATATCGCCCAGCTGCTCTGCAGGCTCGCTGGCGCCGCCACTGCGCAAATCGGCGGCGATTGAGCGCAGCAACGGGTCAATCTGCTCGAGCGACTCATCGTCCAGACGCCCCTCCTCCAAATAGCGATGAAGAATGGACAGGCGCTGCCCGATCACATCGTGAACGCGGGCGCGCATGCGTAGGTAGGCCGCATTGTCGGCAACCTTTTTAACTTCTTCGATCTGGGACTGGAGCTCTTGGCCCGCAAGCTCAAGCAGGTGGTTGGCTTGCGCCAAGCGGTCATGAGCATGCGCGTACTCTGTCACATCAAGACCGATAATGCGCTCGAACGAACGGCCCGAAACCATAACACGATCGCACACAAATAGGCGAATCTCGGCGGGAGAGACCTCGACCACCGCACGCGCCTCACCAAAGCGGTCCAGATTAATCCGCATACGGTTCCTGCTGCTTTCGGGCATTTGCATGCTGAGTTTGCGAAGGTCGTTCCATGTGCTGCTCATGTCGCCCAGGTCGGTGGGCATATGGAGCTCTACGAGGTTTTTGCGCATGCAGCGGTTCATGAGCAGCGGACGACCCCTCGGGTCCAGATACAGGATGCCCACGGGAATCACGTTGATGGTCTCGATCGTCGAGAACATGGTGATATCCTCTTGGCGGTTACGGACGTCCATCAAGAGCGCCGCGATGGAACGGAACAGGAAGAACGCTCCCTCTGCGATAAGGACAACGGTCCACGCCGAGCCCATGGCAAGCACCACCGGCGGTGTAACGGCAACGACAAGCAGCAGCTCGACCAGCATGACGGGGCGACGATAGTGCACCATAAGCACCACGCCATAGGCAAAGATCGCGGCATTGAGCCACAACGCTCCGCCCATTGCCCTGGCGCAAACGTCAAGCGGCGCCACCAGATGCGAGCCAGACGACGCGAACAGGATAAGCGCCGAAATCATCAGATGAAGCACAAGGCTCGCCTCGTAGGCGCAAATCACCTTACGGTTATAGGACGAGCGGCGCGATGCGATGAGCGGGACGTGGATCGTCTGCAGACACGCAGCCAGGGCAAAGACAACATCGAGCGCAACGATTTGGGGAAGAATGAGCGAAATCTGCATCGTCACTCACCCGCCCTCGGCATCAAGACGATCATGCGCAGCTGGCCGGGCTCGCCCTCAAAGCGGTATGCCACGTTGCGCCCTTGCAGAGCGCTTTCGAGCTCTTGCGCAGCGGGCGTCCGCGAAAGATCTTCATCATCGTTGGAAAAAAGCGTGGCGCGCAGCTCGACACTGCATCGGTCATGGTCGCCCAAGTGATACATAAGCGCCGGATGGTCGGTGGTGTAGGCAAAAAACGCAAAGTCGTACACACAGTCGTACAGGGCGCTTACCGTACTGGCGTGCAACGGGCGCCGTATGGCGATAATCGAGGCGCAATCGATATCGACGGTGCGCAGGTCGCTTGCGAGCTCGTTGGCAATGAGCTGAATGCGGTCGCGATCAAAACCGCTCTCCCCGTGCTGTGCCAACGTGAGCGACCCCTTGCGCTTGCAATAGGCGACGAGCATCTTGGCGCGCTGCAGCATGCGGTAACGCTCGTGCGAAGACGCTTCGTCGGTCAACGGCGGCAGCGAGCTCAGCAGGTCGTACATCCCTTCGAGCGCGCGGGCAAGCGCTTGGTCCACGTCTTGGACCAGCAAGGTCTCGGCTTCTTGATCTGCCAAATGCGTCTTAAGGTCGTAGTCGGCGGCGAGCAGCTCGTTTTGACGCTGCAGCTCCATGCGACGATGCGCCAGTTCGCGATTGAGTTCGTTGAGCTCCGACACGTCTTGGGCAAGCAGCGCCGATCCACCCAGCAGCGGAAAGGCACGGTACATCACATCAGGATCGGACGCCACGGCAAAGGCATGGGCGCGCCCGTGCTCCTGGGTCCGCAACTCCTCGCGCACGCCTACCGGCATTGGCTTTGACACCGGCGTGGCATAGACCTCCTGCAGGTCGCGCGTTAGAACTTTGAGGTCGAGCGGCAAGGTGTCGAAGATGCCGGCGATGTCGTGATACGACGGAATGACACCGCAATCGAGACAGATTTCCATCGCCACCACGCACAGGACGCAATAGACGAGCGAAAAGTTGAGCCTCCATGCCCAAGGCACGCGCAACGCATACGAGATGGCAAAGAATGCGCCACCCAGCAGTACGAGCGCCGCCGTGCCCGAAAAACGCTGGATGCGAAAGGACGAGGACCGACCAACCAGGATAAAAAAGGCCACGAAGTCAAAGGCCGTCCACACGAGCACGGCGAAATAACCCCAGCCGTACGTGTAATCGTTGCTCCAGGTGTCGCTTGTGCGGTCAAAGCGGAAGACCTGCTGGTGAAAATCGTTGGTGAGCACAAATCCGATAAGCAGGATGGCCACAATCCACAGCGCAGCGCAGTAGCGGCGACCCAGGCGGTGTTGCTCCAGGCCCGCAAGGCGCAGACCACACAACTGGTAGAGCAGCGGAATGAGCGTCATGGGCACGTAGTACAGGTACCACAGCACGGTGGCATAGAACGGCGTGAACGACTTGTACTTGAGAATGACTTCAATCATCCACAGGGCGCAGATGGTGGCGACGGCAACGAGGCGGCGACGCAACACATAGTCCAAACAGCGCAGATAGACCGATACGCCCCAAATCGAAAATACAATTGCAGCGACAAGCAACGGGAGAGAGCTCGAATGGGCGAGCGCATCCACGACCTCTTCGGACACCTCGCTATAGGCAGGCACGGCGTTAGAAAGTTTGGGGTCGGAGGCGAACAGTGCCGGCAAGACTGCCAAAAGTATGAGGAACAGCGCGGTGATAGCGCCGGCGATAGCAAAGACGCGGTGACGGTATACCTGATGTGTTATGCCAACCAGGAATCGCGGCATGGCGAAGAGCCTGCCGCCCCTGGGATCCGCCACGGGTGCGGATCGGGCGGCCGCGTGGCCGATATGTCGCTCGCGGGTACCCATAGTGCTTTTAGTGTACCGACAGGCGGGCCCAAAAAGCGGGCCACATGTCCCAAAATCCGCAGACGGCAAGGCGCCCGGCGAGCATTACCTGCTCGCCGGGCGCCTTGGTCAGGAGACTCTGAAGTCGAGTGTCTCAGCTTCCTTAGGAAAGGTCCTCACCATTAGAAGCAATAACTTTCTTGTACCAGTCGAAGCTCTTCTTCTTGGAACGCTTGAGGGTGCCGTTGCCGGCGTCGTCGCGGTCCACATAGATAAAGCCGTAGCGCTTGGACATCTCGCCCGTGCCGGCAGACACCAAGTCGATCGGGCCCCAGGTGGTGTAGCCCAGCAGGTCAACGCCGTCCTCGGTCACCGCATCGCGCATCGCGGCAATATGCTGGCGCAGGTAGTCGATACGGTAGTCATCGTTGATGGAGCCATCCTCCTCGACAACATCCTTGGCGCCCAGACCGTTCTCGACCACAAACAGCGGCTTCTGATAGCGGTCATACAGGTCGTTGAGCGTAATACGGAAGCCCAGCGGATCGATGGCCCAGCCCCACTGGCTCTCCTGCAGGTAGGGGTTCTTGGCGCCGGCGAAGGCGTTGCCCTGGGTGCGCTCGACATCGGGGTTATCGGCACCGGCGGAGCAACGGGTGCTGTAATAGCTAAAGCTGATGAAATCGACGGTGTTGGCGGCCAGGATCTCGCGGTCCTCGTCCGTCATGCCCACATCGATGCCCAAGCGCTCGAGCTTCTTGACGGCATAGGCCGGGTAGTAGCCGCGGCTCTGGACGTCGACGAAGAAGTAGTTGTCCTGGTTGTCGAGCTGCGCCTGGCGCACGTCGCCCGGACGGCAGCTGTAGGGGTAGTAGCTACCTGCGGCGAGCATGCAGCCGATCTTGACCTCGGGGTCGATCTCGTGGGCAATCTTGGTTGCCCAAGCGCTGGCGACGAGCTCGTTGTGGGCGGCCAGGTACTCGACGGCCTCCTTGTTCTCGCCCTCCTCAAAGACCAGACCGGCACCCATAAACGGCAGGTGCAGAATCATATTGATCTCGTTGAAGGTGAGCCAGTACTTCACCAGGCCCTTGTAGCGGGTGAAGATCGTGGTCGCGAGGTTCTTGTAGAAGTCGATGAGCTTGCGGTTGCGCCAGCCGCCGTACTCCTTGATGAGGTGAATCGGGCAGTCGAAGTGCGTGATGGTCACGAGCGGCTCGATGCCGTGCGCCTGGCACTCACGGAATACGTCCTCGTAGAAGGCCAGGCCAGCCTCGTTGGGCTCGGTCTCGTCGCCGTTGGGGAAGATGCGGGTCCACGCCAGGCTCATGCGGAAGGTCTTAAAGCCCATCTCGGCGAAGAGGGCGATGTCCTCCTTGTAGTGGTGGTAGAAATCGATGCCGGTCTGTGCGGGATAGTAATAGCCGTCCTCGAAGTCGAGCATCTTGCGCTGGCCGGAGACCACCGCGTAGCGCTCGGGGCCGTGCGGAGCCACGTCCACGTTGGCCAGGCCGCGGCCGTCCACGTTGTAGGCGCCCTCGCACTGGTTGGCAGCCGTCGCGCCGCCCCACAGGAAGTCATTACGGAAAGCCATGCATCGATCCTTTCATACGCTGCTTGTCGTGGTTTCAGTATCCCCGCAAATAGGGCCTCGCTCAACGACAGCGGCGCAGGTCGACACTTCTTTTCGCACGCGGGCGCTCGGCAGCCGCCCCCGTCTGACACTTTTTGATACCCGCCTGTCCAAACCACCACAAAGGGGACAGGCACCTTTGTGGTGGTTGGGGGCGGTTTGTCTCGATCTGTAACAGGTAGAGACGATTTAGCCCGCTAGATGTTACAGATCGAGACGGAAGATTCTAGTCCACGGCGATGTCGAGGTTTTTACCGATGAGGCCTACGTAGCCGCCCTCGCCGGCGGGATATTTGACTGAATAGGAAAAAAAGGAAAAAATAGGAAAAAAAGGAAAGGAGACTCATGACTGAAACCATCTTCTCCCCCTCATTTGGAAATCGCCCGTCCTATCTGGTGGGGCGCGGGAGCGTGATTTCGACATTCATCTCCGGCCTTGAGCAGGAGCCGGGCAATCGAGACCGGGCTATGCTCATGCTCGGCCAGCGAGGCAGCGGCAAAACGGTTCTCCTGTGGGAACTTGCCGATCGCGCACGCAAGCTTGGCTTTGTTGTCGCCACGCCCACCGTAGCCTCCGAGGATATGCTCGAGCGCATTGTTGAGAAGATCCAGGAAGCGGGCGAGCCCTACGCCAACAAGCATCGTCTCCCCAAACTTGCGGGCGGCAGCCTGAGCGTCTTCGGCTTCTCAGCCGGCCTTGAGTTCACGCGCGATGTGCAGGAAACCAAAAGCTTCCAGTTCAAGCTCACGCAGCTGGCGCGCAAGCTGACCGAGCAGGGACACGGCATCCTCATCCTCATCGATGAGCTCCAGGCCAATTCGCCCGAGATCAGACAGCTCGTCACCGCCTATCAAGAGCTGGTCGGCGAGGGGCTCAACGTCGCGCTCGTCATGGCGGGCCTCCCGGGAGCAGTCTCCGCGACACTCAACGACCGCGTACTGACATTTCTCAACCGCGCACGCAAGGTCACGCTCGAACCGCTTTCAGTTGGAGATGTGGATGCCTACTATCAGCGAGCTTTCGAAGAGCTCGACCTTGATATTCCAGGCAATCTTCGGCTGGACGCTGCTCGCGCAACTCAGGGCTCGCCCTACATGCTGCAGCTCATCGGCTACAACATCGCCAATCGTTGCCAGGCAGGAGAACACGTAACGCCAGAGCAAGTCGACGGAGCAATCGAAGCGTCAAAGGCCGATTTCGAAAACGATGTGTGCGAAACGACGCTCGCCGCGCTATCGGACCAAGATGTTGCGTTTCTCGCTGCAATGACCGATGACGAAGACGGCGTGTCGCGCATTTCCGATGTGGCCGAGCGCATGTCAGTCACACCCGACTATGCGCAAAAGTATCGCCGGCGCCTCATCGACGCCGGCGTAATCGAACAGGCGCGCCGCGGTTACGTGCGCTTCGCCGTACCATATATGGCCGACTATCTGCGCAGCCAACTCTAGGCAGCCACCACAAAGGGGACAGGCACCTTTGTGGTGGTTGGGGGCGGTTTGTCTCGATCTGTAACAGTTGGGCCGCCAAAACCGGGTCTGGTGTTACAGATCGAGATTTTCGGGCGGCCCCTGCAGTTTGTCTAAATCTGTAACAGGTAGAGACGATTTGGCACGCTAGATGTTACAGATCGAGACAGAAGATTCTAGTCCACGGTGATGTCGAGGTTTTTGCCAATGAGGCCTACGTAGCCGCCCTCGGCAGCCTTGGGGCTGTCGGCGTGGCAGAGGACCCACTTGTCAGCCTTCCAGTAGCAGTAGCTGTCGCCGGCCGCAGGCATGTCGGCCGCGGCCTCGGGGCGCGGGCCGTTGGTGCCGGCGGGAAGCGCCACCATCACTTGGAAGCCACCGTCGTCGACCATGCACGGCGTGTAGTGGAGCGTGGTGTTGAAGACTTCGACAACCGTACCCGCCGGCACGCGGAACGCCTTGACGCACGCGGTATCGAGCTTGCCGTCCTCGATCTCCCAGCGATGCGCCACGAGCAGGATAAAGTCGCGGGCGCCCAGGTTAAACTCGCTGGCGCGGTGGTACTCCAGGCAGTTGAGTCGTGTATTGTGGCCGTTGCACCAGCCGAGCTGGAAGGGACGGCCACCAAACATGAGAAAGCCCAGTTTATCGGCATCCTTGACGCCCTCGAGCTCCGGCGCGCTCGCCACGTATTTGCTGCCCTCGGGGATGGGCGTGGAGGCAAGCGCCTCGAGCACGGGCGACGTAAGCTCAGACGGAACGTTATCCCAAACGTTGCCATAGGACTTGAACTCGGGATCAGAGACAGAGTAGATATGCATGTTTGCTCCTGTTCGTTTTTGTGACAGTATGAACATTCTAGAACAATCTCGTCCTGTTTTGAGCGCCCAGCATGAAAAAGCGCCCCACAAAGAGCGGGAGCGCTTCTGGCGCAAACGCTATTCCTACCAGCAGCCTTACGCCTGCTGATAGTGCAGGTGCTTCTCGTCGATATCGGCCAGGTCGCGGTCGAGGTAGCGGCGCGCGAGCCAGTTAGCCATGGGAAGGTTCTGGTCTAGGTAGTTGCCGCACTCCTCGGGAGCGGCACCGGGAACATCGCCCTCAAAGCCGGCGACAAACTCGAACAGCTCACGTACGAGCGGCAGAATCTCCTCGCTCGTCACCTCACCAAACACGACGAGGTAAAAGCCCGTGCGGCAGCCCATGGGCCCAAAGTAGACGATACGGCTCGACCACTTGGCATGATTGCGCAGAAACGTAGCACCCAGGTGCTCGATGGTGTGGCACTCAGCCGTGTTCATGACCGGCTCCTTGTTGGGCGTGGTCAGGCGCAGGTCAAACGTGGTGACAGCAGCACCGGTCGCCGGATCGCAGTCGATGCGGCTCACATACACGCCGGGCTCAAGCAGCAGATGGTCAACGGAAAAACTCGCGATGCGCTCCATGGCAGATCCTCTCGGTAGTCAATTTGGGACGGGGCTCTTTTAGCTGGTTCGAATGGTCGCACCAATCATACCAGTCAAAAAAGCCCCGTCCCAAATGAGCTACCTGGGACGGGGATCAATGAGTTTTTAATCCCCGTCCCGGAAAAATCATGCTAGGCAGTGTAGGCAATCGTTGATTTGACAGCGTGGCGCCAGCCGGCGATCTTTTTGGCACGTTCGTCGGCGGTCATGGCAGGCTCCACGATGCCGCGGGCCCCATAGACGTCGACGACATCGCGCGTGTACATGCCCAGCGCAATGCCGCAGGCCCAAGCCGCACCCAGGCCGCTCATCTCGTCGTTGCTCGCGATGCGAATGGGCGAACCAACCAGGTCGCTCTCAAACTGCATCAGGTACGCGTCGCGCGTGGGACCGCCATCGACACGAAGCTCGGCCAGCGCCGCACCCGAATCCTCGACCATCGCATCGATCACGTCGAAGATCTGATAGGCGATCGACTCGTCGGCGGCCTTCACGAACTCCGCGCGACCCGTGGTGCGCGTCATGCCAAAGACGCAGCCCTCGGCGTCACTCGCCCAGTGCGGCGCGCCCAAACCGGTAAACGCCGGCACAAAGTAGACGCGGCTCGCCGGATTGGCGGCGTAGCACAGGTCGGTAACCTCCTCGGGGTTATTGATGAGCTCCAGATCATCGCGCAGCCACGTCTTGACGGCACCGGCGTAGCTCACGTTGCCCTCGAGCACGTACTCGGTCACGCCGTCCATACGCCATGCGAGCGAGCTCGAAAGCCCGTGCGAGCTGGCGACGAACTCGTCGCCGACGTTCATCATGACCGAGCTGCCGGTGCCATAGGTCGCCTTGGCCATACCGCGACTGTGGCAGCCCTGGGCAAACAAGGCCGCGTGGCTGTCGCCGAGCACGCCGTGAATGGGCACGGGCGCCGGCAAAAAGCCGCCCAGATCCGTCGTGCCGAACAGGCCGTCGGAATCGGTCACCTGTGGCAAGCAGGCCACGTCGACGCCAAAGGCCTCGCACACCGGCTCGCTCCAGCAGCCTCGGCGCAGGTCAAAGAGCTGCGTACGGCTGGCGTTGGACCAGTCGCAGCGGAACTCCGCGCCGCCCGTGAGCGTCCAAACCACCCAGGCATCGATGGTGCCCAGGCACAGCTCGCCTGCCGCAGCAGCCTCGGCAGCAGCGGGAACGTTCGCGAGAATCCAGGCCATCTTGCCCGCCGGATAGTAGGGCGAGAGTACCAGACCCGTCGTGTCACGCACCAGGTCGGCCACACCCTCGCGCGCGGCCAGCTCGTCGCATAGCTCGCGGGCGCGGGCGCACTGCCACACCACGGCGTCGCACAGCGGCTCGCCCGTCGTGCGGTTCCAGGCAACGGTGGTCTCGCGCTGGTTGGAGATGCCGATGCCGGCGACGTCGGCCGGGTCGACCCCGGTCTCCTCCACCACGGCACGCGCCACGGCCAGCACATTGGCGGCAATCTCGGCCGGATCATGGCTCACCCAGCCAGCCTCGTTGACAATCTGGCGATGCGAGCGATCGGCACGATGAATCAGATGGCCGCCCTCGTCCACCAGCAGCGCCTTGGTGCCCTGCGTGGATTGATCGATTCCGATGATGTATTTACTCATGTACTCTCCTGTCTCCCCCGCCGATTCAAAAACTAAAACCCGACGGACAAGGAGCGAGCGGCCACCAAGTGCCGCAGATTGCCGTGAAAGAGGAGCGCCGCGTACTTTGCGTACGCAAGCGACGGTTTGAACGGCAAGGTGCGGTGCTTGGGGAAGCTGCTAGTCGAGTCCGGAGAACGAG
>ENA-OZAB01001179-OZAB01001179.1-human-gut-metagenome-genome-assembly--contig:-NODE-1179-length-11386-cov-4.555026_pt1 | contig 11386 bp, 11 predicted proteins | sample MGYA00243297_ERZ653491 | MGnify/ENA primary metagenome ERZ653491 (study PRJEB26926, sample SAMN06165154) | human gut metagenome | biome: ENVO:00009003; feature: ENVO:2100002; material: ENVO:00002003... | reverse complement strand
CGAGATCATGCCTAGTCTCGTGGGCTCGGAGATGTGTATAAGAGACAGATATCCGCTCACTGGCGGCGCTGCTTGCGCACATGGCGCGGGTGTACGCGCAGGCAGAGGCGCAGACGAGCATGCTGGACGTGCTGAGCATCGGCCGTGCGCTGGAGCGTTTCGGCGAGGTCGAGGCGGCGCGCCGCTGCTATCGGGTCGTCAGCGTGACCGCGCTGTCGGAACGGGCCAGGCTTCAGCTGGCCCGGTCCTACCGCAAGGCGCGCGACTGGGCCGCGTCTGCGGACGTCTATCGGGACATGATTGACAGGCAGGAGGGCGGCGTGGACGCGTATGTCGCCCTGGCGGTCCTCCTGGAACACTATCTGGGAGATGTGCGGGGCGCGCTGCAGGTTACGGAGCGGGCGCTCTGGCGTTGGTCCGGCGCGGACAGGTTCCGCGTGGCGGACGGCGGAACGCTCGACGCGCTGGAACGCCGGCGCGCCCGGCTGGAAAAAAAGCTGAGCAGAATCCGCGAAACCACCACCAATGGACGGAAAGGATGAACAGGAATGTCGTTTTTATCGGGCATGAAGGCACAAAAGGCGCTCATAGCGCACAGCAAGGGCCGGACGGAAGAGGCATACGCGGCGTATACGGAGCTGTTTGACAAGGGCGAAATGGAAAGCCCGCGGTATCTGCTGCCGTATTCCATTCTGCTTTTGCGGCGCGGCGAGTATGAAAAGGCGAAAACCGTTTTGAAAAAGGCGGAAAAGGCGCCCGGCGGCTTGTCCCAGGACCAGCGCTGCCAGCTGTTGACCAACTATGCGGTGGCCAGCTGGAAGCTGGGCCGTACCGATTATGCGGTCGAACTGCTGCAGGAGGTGTACCGCAAGGGGAAAAACGGCGCGATTTATACCACGCTGGGCTATATCCTCATCGAAAAGGGCGATTTTGCCGAGGCGTTGGCGTTCAACCAGGAAGCGGTGGACTATGACGACGAGGACCCGGTGGCGCTGGACAATCTGGCCCAGACCTATTACCGGCTCGGAAACGACCGCGAAGAGGCCCGCAAATGGTTTGAAAAGGCCCTTGCCTTCAAACCCGAAGCCATTGACACCAACTACTTCCTGGCGCTGTACGATATCGAGGAGGGGCAGTATGACCGCGCCCGCGAGAAGCTGGAAATCGCGAAAAACGGACGCCTGTCGCCCCTGAACTATGCAACGCCCGAGCGCATCGACGAGGCGCTGCGGAGCATTCCGCAGGCGTGAGGGCATGCCTTCCGCCCATATGCGCAGTCGAAGTCTGCGCAAGGTCAGCCTGCCTGTCTGGCCGACGGGTTCGCGGAGGATGCAAAATACCGGACGCATGATTCTTGCCGAAGGAGTTGTCATGGTGAACCGGTGAAGCGCAAGAGAGATAAGAGACGCCGCCGAACACGATGATGTGGTCGGCGGCAGCTTTTCCTGCACAATAAGTTTTGTTTTACTTCAGCACAACGGCGTTTTCAAAATCGACATAGCCATTGGACAACATGACGATGCCGCTGACCTTGGTGGAACTCGCGACAGTTTTTGCTCCCACATACAGATAGACTGCGGCAGGGTCTTCGGTGTATAGGATTTCCTGCAGTCGGGTGTAAATCTCTTGCCGTTGCGCAGGATCAGCCGTGCTATAGCCTTCCTTAAGCAAAGCATCGACTTCTTCGTTTTCATAATAGCCATAATTGCGCCGGTAGGTGGCGTCCGGTGCAACGGTAGCAAACAGCGGATTCATACCGCCGTCGGCATCCATGGAGGAAGGAGCATTGCCCATGAGGAATATGGGCCAGTCAAAGCGTGAGCGATCCCAGTTATAAATCGCGTCCGAATATACGCTCCACTCAATGACTTCAATATTGGCTTTGATGCCGATTAGTTCAAGCTGCGAGGCAAGATACTCCGCCATTTCTACGCCATATGCATATCTTGTGGTGGTCACGATGGTGGTTTCGAAACCATCCGGATAGCCTGCCAGGGCCAAATACTCCTTCGCTGCCTCCAAATCCTGCTCCTTATAGCCCAGGTCTACGATATAGTTTACTTTCGGAGACAGGCAGGATACAGGACGATACCCTACTTCTGCCAACAAGGTTTCGCATAGCGTTTTACCATCAAAACACGCGACAATAGCCTTGCGAATATTGGTATCTGCCATCATGGAATCGTTCATATTGAAGTTGAAGTAGAAAATACCGTTGCTCATAACCCGGAGAAGTTGCAAATTGGGGTTGGTTTGAATGTATTCTATGTCATCCGAAGCGACGTCCTTGATGGCATCCAACTCGCCCGTCTCCAGTGCGATCAGACGAGAGGAACTGTCCACCGTGGGGCGGGTAACAATGTATTTCGTCAGCGCATCGCTGCCGCTCCAGTGTCCCTCCACGGCTTCCAACGTGACGCCCTGATCCTTTTCCCAGTTTACACAACGGTATTTGCCAGTGCCATTGGCCGAAGCAGGGTCGGTGCCAAAGGCATCACCATAGGCTTCTACGCTGTCAGCATCAACAATGCAGAACATCGTGCTGCAGAATGAAGCTGCCAGAACCGCATAAGGCGTATTGAGGTAAAACACGACGGTTGAGTCATCCGGGGTCTCAATATGATCAATCAAGGACGCCTGCGCATAGCCGGACAACGCATTGTCAGGATTCATTACGCGCTCAAAAGAAGCTTTTACGGCCTCTGCGTCACATGGTTTGCCATCATGAAACACGATGTTTTCCTTCAGGTGAAATGTCCAGACAGTGGAGTCTTCAGAAACTTCCCAGGAAGTGGCCAAATCTCCCGTGGGAATCCCATCCTCGGTCTGCTTTGTCAGGCAGTCATAGATATGATACAGTATTTCAGATGTAGAAACGGATGTCTGTGCCTGCGGATCAAGCGTGGCAATATCTTCGCCGTTGGAGTAATATAGGGTATCCCTGTATTCTCCCTCCTCGGATGCCCATGCGCCGCCCGGAAACAGCGATAGACCGAGAAGCAGTGCGATCATGAGACAAAGGGCCTTTTTCATGTTTGTCCCTCCTGTATATGGGTCGTGTGGAGATGGTTTGGGGCATCGGATGGAGCCAGATGGCAGCATACGCTATGGTTTGCACTCAAGCGAATCATGGATGGCATGGTGTGCTTGCACAGCTCTGTTGCCTGTGGGCACCGTGTGTGAAAACTACAGCCGTCAGGCACATCAATGGGACTGGGAACGTCACCAGGCAGTTCTTCGACAAGCATAGGGGTACGGGGATCGGGTTCCGGAACAGCGGAAAGGAGTGCGCGCGTATAAGGGTGTCTTGGATGGAAAAAGAGTTCGTCTTTGTCTGCAATTTCTACGATTTTTCCCAGATACATTACCGCGATTCTATCACAGACATGCTTGACGACGCTTAAATTGTGCGAAATCAGAATATAAGTCAGATGGTATTTGCGCTGAAGTTCCTGCATAAGGTTCAGTATCTGCGCTTGTATGGAAACATCCAGCGCGGAAACCGGTTCGTCACAGACGATAAGTTCAGAGTTGAGCGAAAGAGCCCTGGCGATGCCAACGCGTTGCCGCTGGCCTCCGGAAAACTCATGCGGGTAGCGATGATAGTGATCTGCGAGTAAACCCACCTCCTCCATAAGCTTGCGCACTCGTTCTTCACGCGTTTTCCTGTTCCCAATCCGATGGATAACCATAGGTTCTGCAATGGTGCGCGCTACTGTAAAGCGCGGGTCAAGGGAAGAATAAGGATCCTGAAAGATAATCTGCACGCGCCTGCTATAATCCTGCAACTGCTCCTTGTTCATATCTGCAAGCAGCATGCCGTCAAAACGTATTTGTCCGCTGTTGGGGGTCAGCAGGCGAACAATGGCCTTGCCTGTGGTGGATTTGCCGCAACCGCTTTCTCCCACTAAGCCCAGCGTCTCGCCACGTCGAACAGAAAAACTGATATCGTCTACAGCCTTGAGTGGTTTGACAATTTTATGCAGTCCATGATAACCGCGAAATGTGTTGAAGTACACTTTGAGGTTTTGAATCTCCAGCAGGTTTTCAGCCATTTGCCATCGCCTCCCCGTATTTCCAGCAAGCCACCTTCCGCTTGCCGCTTAACATGCATAACGGGGGCGCTTTTTTGCAACAGATATCCATAGCCTGTTCACACCTGGGATGGAACAGGCAGCCGTCAGGATAGTTGCCGGGCTCTGGCACGGATCCTCTGATGCTGAAGAGCGTATCCTGCTTTTCTCTCATGCGGGGAATAGAACGAAGCAATCCAATGGTATAGGGATGAAGAGGATTGGCAAACATACTCTCCACATCGCCATACTCAACCATTTTCCCCATATACATAATCATGACATTCTGCGCCATGTGTGCGACAACGCCCAAATCATGTGTGATAAGAATAATCTGGGTGCCAACTTCGTGCTTTAAATCATCAAGCAAGCGAAGAATCTGTGCCTGAATAGTAACGTCAAGCGCCGTCGTCGGTTCATCGGCAATGAGTACCTTGGGATTGCTTGCAAGCGCCATGGCAATCATTACGCGTTGCCGCATGCCTCCGGATAGCTCGAAAGGATAACGACGCAAACAGCGCTCTGGTTCGGGGATTCGTACGGTGCGAAGCATTTCAGCGGCATGCCTGCGGGCTTGCGCCCGGGTCATATGTTGGTGTTCTACGAGTCCCCAGACAATTTGATCGCCGACCGTGAATACAGGATTGAGAGATGTCATGGGTTCCTGGAATACCATTGAAATATCGTTTCCGCGAATTTTACGCATCGCACTTTCTTTGAGCGTGAGTAAGTCTCGACCGTCATACAGAATTCTGCCGCCGACAATGCGCCCCGGTCTTTGCACAATGCGCAGAATGGACAGCGAGGTGACACTCTTTCCGCATCCGCTTTCTCCCGCAATCGCAAGCGTTTCATTGCGGTGCAGCGTGAAGCTTAAATCATCCACGCCTGGAACGACGCCGTTATCGGTATAGAAATATACTTTGAGTCCTTCTACGCTCAAAATCGGCTCTTCGGTAACTGCGCGTCCCGGGACGATGGTATGCTTCATGATGGTTCACCTCCTCAACAGTTTTTGAGCTTTGGATCTAAGGCATCCCGCAAGCCGTCTCCTACCATGCTAAAGCTGAGGACAACCAAGGTGATGGCAATGCCAGGCACCAACGCTTCTGTCGGATTGGTACGGAGAGATGCCTTCGCCGCATCCAGCATAGATCCCCATTCGGGATTGGGCGGTTGAATGCCAAGCCCTAGAAAGGAAAGCGAAGCAGAGGTGAGAATGGCAGTTCCCAGGCTAACGGTAACGTTAACGATGATTTGTCCCAAAGAATTGGGAATGATGTGTGTAGCCAGAATGCGCAGGTGGGATGCGCCGTATGCCCGGCAAATCTGAATATAATCATTGTATTTTATGGATATCACAACGGAACGAACCAAACGAGCGATATTGGGTATGGAAAACACCATAATAGCGATCATTGTGTTGATGGTTCCGGTACCCAAGATGGCGATAATGACAATTGCAAGCAGCATGCTGGGAAAAGCCAGAAGAACATCCATGGCACGAGAGACAATAATGTCAACAAGTCCGCCGAAATAACCTGCCGTTACGCCCAAGATCATGCCAATCATGGAACCGACCGTTACACTGATGAAAGCTACCAGCAAAGAGGTTCTGGCACCATATACCAGCCGGGTAAGCGTATCCCGGCCCATGTTGTCCGTGCCAAGCAAATGTTCCCGAGACGGCCCTTCCCCTTTATGATACAAATTGATTTCCGTTGGGCTGAGCGGACACAGATAAGGCCCGACGAGCGCAATGAGGAAGAAGATGAGCAGAATAACGCTCCCAATGACCGATGCTTTTCGTCTGACAAATCGCCTGTAGACGCCGCTTTTCATGTTATTCCCTCCCTTTACTTGATAAAGCCGTGCGCACGCACGCGTGGGTCTACCAGGGCGTAGAGGATATCAATCAACGTATTCAGTACAATAAACGTAGCGGCGATGACCAGCACGGTACTGCGTACTACAGGATAGTCGCGGCGCAATACACCATCGATGAGCAGGCGACCGATGCCTGGAATGGAGAATACGGATTCTATCAGCATCGAGCCGGCGAGCAGTCCACCAAAGCGGAGGCCAACGGCAGTCAGCACAGGAATGAGTGCATTGCGCAGCGCATGGCTGAAAATGATTACAGAACTGGGCAGCCCACGCGAACGCGAAGTGCGGATGTAATCCTCATGAAGCACATCCAGCATGGCAGAGCGGGTGGTTCTCGTGATAAGGCCGAGCGAACTGAGCCCCATCGTAATCATGGGCAGCACATAATGTTTCGCAGAAAGCAGACCAATACTTGGAAGCCAGCCCAGCTTTAGGGCAAACAGCAGCATGAGCAACATGGCCAGAAAAAACGAAGGAGTGGATACAGAAAGCAGGGATAACACCATCAATACGTTGTCCCAGAATTTGTTCTGGTTAACAGCAGAAATGATGCCTGCAAGGATTCCCAACAACGACGCGATGAGGGTTCCGCCAATGGCCAGCTTGATCGTAACAGGCAGACGCTCGGCGAGCAGACTGGTAACCGGCTCATTCCAGTAAATGGAAGTACCCAAATCGCCGCGCAGTATATCCTTTAGGAAGTTGCCATACTGTGTAAGCATGGAATCGTTGAGCCCCAGCTTATTCCGCAATGCCTCTACCGTTGCTTCATCTGCTTCCATACCAAGAAAGTTTAGTACAGGATCTCCGGGAATCAGATGAATCATGAGAAAGACAAGGATAGAAACCAGAAACAGTACCAGAAGCATCTGCCCAAATCGCTTGATTAAATAGACTAGCATTTTATGCTTCCTTTCTGTGCCGGACGACCGTGCTGGATAAATTATACGCCGCGGCCTGCTTTATCGGCTTTCGCTGCCAGATATCCAAAGGCAGACCACCAGAACGAATCGCCCTCTGCAATCACTTCCTCGAGTAACCTGTCCGACGTTTTTACGTCACCCAGAACGTAATAGAAATTGGCTCGAGCATAGGCCATGGTTATTTTGTCCAATGAACCTTCTTCAAGATTGCATTGCATCAAATCGTCCGGCTGAATGAGCCCCTTATACATAAGCAGGTTGCGATGATAGCCAAGGCCGTCTTTGCCGCGATCCATTTCAGGAGTAATGCGTGACAACACATCTTCCGCTTCCTGCTTTTTGCCAAGACGCATCAGTGTGCGCCAATACCAATCGCTGATGGGAATCCGTCTATCATCCTTTTCAGAAAGCGCATAGCAGTTTTTGTATGCAGCCTCTGCACGCACATAGTCACGCAATAAATAGAAGGAGAGTCCAAGATGATACCATACATCCCAGTTGTCGGGAATTAAGCGGGATGCAAGGGTAAAGTCGGAGGCAGCTTCTTCATATTGCCAGCATGACAGGTGCCGGTGCCCACGGTGACGATAAAGAAGGCCGTGGAACGGATCCAGAATCAACCCCCTTGAAAAGGCCTCGACAGATTCTCGCATTAGGCGCATTTTCGCCAACGCCAGGCCAAGCTCCATCCAGCGCTCAGGATCCTTCGGGTTTTCGCGCAAACTTATCTCTGCCGCGCGCAGGCGCTCTGTTTTTTCCGATGCATCAATCCATGTTCGTTGGGGATTGGCCACCTGGTTTTCCTTCAAAATAGTCATAGAATCACTTATCTCCTTTCCATGTTTCCTTAAAGACCCTATAGAAATTGCCACCCAGGATTTTCTTCACTTCTTCCCTATGGAAACCATGCAGCAATAGATGGTGCGCGATATTTGGGTAATTGGCCATGCTCTCTATGCCGTCACATATCATTCCCTTAAAGCCTCTGCCTGCCAGATAGCTGGCATAGCGAACGGTACCCGGGCCGCTGTGCGCGGTATTGGTTCTGCCGGGGAAACGGCCAGCTGTGGCGATGGTATCTGTGCTGACGCCTACATGATCGACACCAACCAAATCCACAAAATGCACGACACAGCGGATAAAATCATCAATGGTGGGAAAATGATTTCCGCCAGCCCATAACAATGCGGGAAAAGAACAAACGCCTACGACGCCGCCAAGTTCGGCGCATCGCTTGGCCTGTTGGTCCGTAATATTGCGCGGAACATTATACAGTGCTTTGGGGTTGGAATGCGAAAAAATAGGAGGAAGTTCGCACAAATCCATCGCTTCCAACGTCGACTTTTCTCCTGCATGCGAAAGGTCTACCGTTATACCTACCTTCTGCATGGCGCGAACAAGGATTTTTCCTTCTCGGGTTAGGCCGCTGTTGCTCCCGGTTGCACATCCGTCGGCGGCAAACGTACGATGATTATACCCAATCTGCATGACTCGCAAGCCTGCGCGGTGCAGTACTTGCATGGAAGCTTCCAAATCATCATGCTGCGAAAACTCGCAGCTTTGTGCGCCAATAATCGCGCCGCATTTACCTTCTGCTTTTGCCCGGAGTATATCGTCTGCTTCCAGGATAAGCATCAATTCCTTTACACGCAGTTCGCAGATGTAATGATAATCACAAATCCAACGAAGCGCTTCTTCCGGACCGTTGCGCGTTTCGGGTACAGTGCAATTCAGTGCTGTCATGCCGCCCTCGCGCAGATGCCATCCGTAGTCCTCTAAGCCATAGGTGCAGGTATCAATACAAAGAGATTCTCTGTGAACGCTGCGTGCTTCCTCTGAAATATCGCTGTTGTAAGCATATCCCAGCGCGCGCAGTTCAGGCGTGTCTTCATAATTGTAGCGATTGGATATCGTCTGAACTTCCCTTTGGATATATTCGTCATAGGTCATCTTCATACACCCCTCCTTCGGCCGTTATTTCCACGTTGCACGAAACAGTCTTAGCCAGTTTTCGCCCAGCAGCTTGGCTAGAGCGGCGCTTGAATAGCCCTTTATAAGCAATTTTTCCATGAGAATTTTGAGACCGTCAGCCATAGAAGAAAAATCTGTGTCAGCGGAAGGGAGACAAGCAGCGGCTGGCGGCAGGAGCCTGGTCAGGGAGGGATCTGGGTTCGGCGTTGAAATCGCACCAAGCCCCAGCCCTACGTGGTCAATCCCAACCAGGTTCACGAAGTGTTCAATGCCCGCTACATATCTATCCATGGAAGGCGCATGCACACCGTCCCACAGCAGGGAAGGATATGCTGCTATGCCAAGAACGCCTCCGTTTTTCGCACAGGCTTTTGCTTGTTCATCGCCGATGCTCCAGGGGTTGTCAAAGAGCGCGCGGGGAGACGTATGAGAATACATGATGGGCATCTGAGCGCTTTCTGTAATTTCCATGGCCGCACGTGGGGCGGTGCCGGCCGCATCTACGGTGATGCCAAACTTGCGGCAGGCAGCCAAAAGCTCAGCGCCTTCTTTGCTTAGGCCGCTGCTGTCGTTTGCATCCAGGCAGCCTTCTGCTGCAAAGGTGCTTCCATTGCAGGCAAGAGCAACGGTTCGAATTCCCATCTTCCAATATACATGAACGGCAGCTTCGACAATGTTGTTAAAGAGAAACTCACAACTGGGAGAAGAAAGAATGATGCCCGTTACACCATCTTGCCGGCAGGCGAGAATGTCATCAACTGTATACACAAGACGCAAACGATGGCTGTGGTTTACGGTGTGATACACGTCTGTGATGTGCCGGAATGCATCTCCATAGCGATCCAGCGGTCGTGTCGCAATGCAGCATCGCGCTGCGATATGCTCGTCGAACAAAGCGTCTGCGTTGTCCGGATGACATGGAGACCATGCATCCACTACATTCGCATGGGAAAGCAACTGGCGCGTCGATTCGGCAATGTGGAACTGTTCTTTGGCGTTGCATGCAGGATTTGTGGTGGAATCATGCATATCCATACCGCCTCCTTTATTCTTTTGCGATTACCAATCATGACAGCTGGTAACCGCTGAAATCAATATTGGTGGTTCCGCGAATGACCAAATCACCGTTGATGGTAATGGACTTGGGAGCATTGCCGCTTTCAAGCAACTGCATGAGGCTTTGCACCGCAGTCGCACAGAGCGTATCGACATGGCTGTCAATGCATGTCAGCTCAGGTTCGCAACAGGTTGCAATAAACGTATTATCATAGCCGATTACATTGCAATCTTCCGGTACACGGATACCCATTTTATTTGCGTATTTGAGAAACCCAATGGCCAAAAAATCAACGGAGGTAACCACGGCATCTGCATCCAAACGACCCATCGCCAGCAGGGATTCCACCGTTTTGGGGATATCTAACGCATCTTTGAGCAGGATGGCGTGACTTTTGACGTTGCCAAAATCACGGAGAGCAGTTTTATAGCCTCTTAGTTTTTCATTGTTGCTTCTTGAGTCGGACTTATAGAAATAATAGACGTTGCGTTTCCCAACAGCAAGAAGGCGTCTGACGGTGTTGTAGATGGATGCATAGTCATTGTTCTGAATGCAAATGATGTTGGGATGCTCGATGTAGGCGTTGATCAGGACGATGGGAGTAGTGTTTGCGGCATCGAGGATGTAACGCATTTGCTCCGGCTGTGGCGTAACATAGTCGGACCCTACAATCATCACCGCGTCAACGCGCTTGGAAAGCAGTAAACGAAGGCATTGCTCCCGATTCTCCAGCTCGAAGCCCGTACAACACAGGACGGAATTATATCCAGATGCGCGCAAACCATTTTCCAAATAATCTATGGCGCTGGAAAAGAAGGGCCTCGCTGCGCTGGAACACATAATGCCAATGGTCTTCATGGTGTTGAGGTTCAATCCTCGGGCAAAAGCATTCGGCGTGTAACCGAGTTCTTTCATGGTTTGCAGAACTTTGTTTTTTGTTTTGGCACTTACGCGTGTGCTCCCGTTAATGACTCGTGAGACGGTTGCAATGGAAAAACCGGATTTTTTTGAAATATCATAGATGTTCATATGTTTCCTTTCGTCCACTTTAAGGCTGGGAACCCATGTCGAAATTTAAAATGGTAAGCGCTTACATAGGAGTATAAGACAACAAAAAGGATTTGTCAAGCATATTAACAATTTAATTTTGGTAAATTGTAAATTTGATTATACAAATGAACGAGCGGAAAGGATTGTAATGTAATTTCTTCCAAATAATTAAAGCTAAACATAACAAAAAGGAGCTTGCATCCAGGAGGTTATAAGGATGGCAAAAGAGCTTTTGCGAAATGCCGTGAGAAATTCAATTCAATATTCCGGGCGAGTCGGCATGTGAAAATAGCTGTTAAGGGGTTATTTCCTTGACAAGGGAGAGAGTTGTCTGTGGATAGCGAAACTGGCGAAGATATGCCTTCCTGCGCCAGGCGCTGTCTCTTATACACATCTCCGAGCCCACGAGACTAGGCATGATCTCG
>ENA-OZAB01001170-OZAB01001170.1-human-gut-metagenome-genome-assembly--contig:-NODE-1170-length-11484-cov-4.872430_pt1 | contig 11484 bp, 10 predicted proteins | sample MGYA00243297_ERZ653491 | MGnify/ENA primary metagenome ERZ653491 (study PRJEB26926, sample SAMN06165154) | human gut metagenome | biome: ENVO:00009003; feature: ENVO:2100002; material: ENVO:00002003... | reverse complement strand
GAGCAACTGCCTTCTAAGCAGTAGGTCAGGGGTTCGAGTCCCTTTTGGCGCGCCATATGGTGGATGTAGCTTAGCTGGTTAAAGCGCCAGTTTGTGGCACTGGAGACCGTGGGTTCGAATCCCATCTTCCACCCCATATCAAGAGGATGTAACTGATTTCAGTTACATCCTCTTATTTTTTGCCTAAAAAATGGACAAGTGTATTATTCGTGGGTACAATGCAACGCTTTTTAGAACCAAATCGGCGGCTTGATAAAACAATTTCCATTGGAATCACAGTTACTACCGATTTGATCAGGAATTTTTATATTCGGATGGTGTCATCCCCGTTTTGTTTTTGAACACTTTCAAAAAGTAGAAATAATCCTCAAACCCACAGGCTGTACTGGTTTCAGAAATAGTATAGCCGGACCTGAGCATACGCTTTGCCTGGTTGACACGCAAGGTTACCTGCATTTGTTTGATCGTCATACCATATACTGTTTGGAATATAGTATTTAGACGATTGTATGTTTTCCCAAAGGTATCCTCATAATCCCGATTCTTCAAGTGCTGGTCTTTGTTGTCATCAATATATTGTAAGATTCGGTAGGCCAGTCTGCTTTCCAAATTACACCAAAGCTCTCTTTTTTGCACAGCGAAACTAATCTGGTACAGAATCGCCTGAATTTGGGATGATAAAAAATTTTTGCTTGAAAAAGGCAATGTTCGGTGCTGAATCGCGTACTCCATCAGATCAAAGCAGGGTAGCTCCAGAGGAATCTGTCCATGTAACGGAAGCAAAATATGATTGGTATCTACCTTTACAGGCGGTGGAACCTGAATACCTGTTGCCTGAAAATGAGCAAAATAGGCTGCATGATTATCATATTGAAGCCCGCAATGCTGCACGTAAGGAGGCAACAGGAAAAATTCGCCGCTATGAACGACGTAATTCTCACCGTAGACACGGAAAGAGCGTTCTCCGCTGATCATCAACACCAGTACCCACTGCGTCATCATTCTATCCGGATGCATATTATTGCCGCTAAACTTATCGACATCCTCCACGCGAATCTCCTCGTTTAATTGAAACCAGTAGAGATCGGTTTGTTTTATATCCATGGTTGAACATCTGCCTTTTCCAGTAAAATGATCTTATGATATGTCTGCCTAAAAGGAGCCAGACAATAATTCAATAAATAGTTTCGTTTATTCCATACTATTTTCATTCTCTCCATAGACTTTTTTTCGGATACACTGTATGATCATTTCAAAGAATCCTAGGAGGGATACAACATGAAAAACGGTAAATTAAGAGTGGCGCTCGTAGGAGTCTCCTTCGGCGCGGAATTTATACCCATCTATCTGAAACACCCGGATGTAGATTCTTTGGTGTTAGTGGATACGAATGAAAAACTGCTGAATGCGGTTGGCGATAAGTTTCTTCTGGAAGAACGCTTGACGGACTTTAATGCCATGTTGGAAGATAAAACCATCGACGCCGTTCATCTGGTAACACCGCCTGCTACTCATGCTCCCCTATCTATACAGGTGATGAACGCTGGAAAGCACTGTGCCTGTACCATTCCGATGGGAATGAGTATCGATGAATTGTACCAAGTCATCGATGCTCGAAAAAGAAGCGGGAAACACTATATGTTTATACAGAAAATAAGAAAACATACGGCAATCAACCCGACAAGCGTTTGAGCAAGCTTATAGGGAAATAAGCTTTTGCGCTGTTTATCGTTGTGTGGAGTATCCATGGTAATTCCTTTCTTTTGGAGTATAGCTGTGTCGACTACGAGTCGATAGGAAAAATTGACATTTTTTGCTATACTTGTTACACTATATCATAATAAGCTAATAATCTCAAAATGTCCAGAGGTTTTTTATGTAAATTTTATAAAAACTGAGTTTGAGATTTTAATACCGGTTTTTTGATGATAGGAAAGGAGAAAAAAGTGAAACAGTGGCTGAGTCGGATGAAACTAGCGCACAAAATGGTTCTTGGATTTTTGGGGCTCATCGCTCTACCGTTTACCTTGCTGTCGGTGTTCAGTTTTGCCTCGGTTGCGTCGCACTATGAACATCAGCTGGCGCAGGATGGGCAATATATGCTGAACATGGTAGTCAGTGATGTGAACGAAAAAATGGATCATGTGGAAATGCTGATGCAGGTGTTGTCCTGCAATCAAAATCTGATTGCTTTTCTGTCTCATGATTACAATGGCGCCGTCTCTCACGAGGAGTACACGCAAACTGTGATGCCGTTGCTGCAGGGAGCGAGCAACGCGGTGTCACCGCCGCTGGAACGCGTCTATTTACTGACGAAAAACACTACCATCCCGGAGGGCTACAGCGCAGTGTACCATTATGATTCTGTTCCGAAGAGTATTCCCACCGAGCTGTTGGAGAACGGAAGGGAAGCCACTTGGTATCATGCGGAGATAGACGGAAAAGATGTGTTGTACTACCTTTGTCCCATTGTTTCCTCGGTATATAAAAATCAGGGGTATCTTTTGGCCAAAATGCGCGTGGACGAGTTGTTCCCAGAGTTCGGAATGCCGCAACAGAATGGTGTGGCCCTATTCCTACTGGATGAGGAAAACCGGCCTAAACTCAGCAATGTAACTCTGAATTCTGATTTCCGTTTCCCGCAAACCGCAGGTTCTCAAGAATCTGTGCGGTATTTTTCCACCGAGATTCAGCGGGTTTCTCTGCGCGTGGGTGTGGCGCTGCCGGTGTCGGAACACGGATATTTGCAGCAGAGTTCTCTGCTCATCTTAATCTTCGTGGGATTTCTTTCGCTACTGTTTTTGTCTCTGTTCTTTTCCATGATTCGCTCCATCAACTCTCGTCTTCAGAGGTATGGAGATGAGATGGAACGCATTGCCGAATCCGGTTTCAACGGGGAGTTAGTGGTGGAACGTCAGGATGAAATTGGAGTGATTGGAAATCAATTCAACCGTGTCTTGGGTAGAATGCGCGTCTTAATGCAGGAGAATATCCAAAAGGAAACCGCATATAAAGACGCTCAGTTAAAGGCTCTTTTGCTTCAGATCAATCCTCACTTTATCTACAACACATTGGACATGTTTGCCGGAAAGCTGACTTTGGACGGAGAGCTTGAAACGGCGGATTACATTTGCGACTTTGCCCAAATGATCCGCTATAACACCATGACGAGCACAGAGCTTCCTTTGGAGAAGGAACTGGAGCATGTGATTAATTACGTGAACCTGGAGAAGTGCCGGTATGGAGACAGCGTGGAGCTGCGGATTCATGTCCCGGAGGAGCTTCGGCAGATTATAATTCCCCGCTTTTTGCTTCAGCCTATTGTGGAGAATTCCTTTGAGCATGGGTTTACCGGGATGGCTCCGGAGGAGAAAAGGCAAATTATCATCACGGCCCGCAAGATGGGGGATCGAATGATTCTTCGTGTACGGGATAACGGCAGGGGAATGAGTCTGAAACAAGTGGAGGAGATGAATCAAAAATTCTCTCAGCCCTATGATGCTATAGCTCTGCGTCATCAGAAAGAGCATGGAATTGGGCTGGATAATATCAATGATCGACTTCAGATTTTTTCTCATTCCAATGATCGTTTGGTACTGAGGAGTCGGGAGGGGAAGTATACCAGTATGTTTATTTTACAAACATTATAGCAGTTTTTTCAGAAAAGGTAAACGCAAAAAGCTGTCCTATAACGGGTGTGCTTTTCGCCGGTGTTGGCCAAGTAAGACGGAGAGTTTGACAGAAAAGCGGAGGATGCAGATGCTTACAGTGATGATAGTGGATGATGATCCCCTTTTGTGCACAGCCATGCGACGAAAGATAGAGATGATTGACAGGGAAAACCAGTTAGGAATTCAAGAGACGCTGATAGCCCACTCGGCTCAAGAGGCGTGGGGGATTTTGCAGGAAAAGTCCGTTGATATATTAATCAGCGACATTCGAATGCCCTATCAGACGGGTCTGGAGCTGGCGGACAAGGTAAACGAGGCTTTCCCGGAGATTCAGGTGGTGATTCTGAGCGGCTATGACGATTACGAGTATATGCGGAGTGCTCTCCGCAGCGGAGTGGTGGATTATCTGCTCAAGCCCGTAAAGCTGGTGCAAATTCAGGAAGTACTGCTCAAGTGTCAGGAGAATCTTCGCCGCCGGAAGGCGCAATCTCTCCGAAACGGCAACGACCGGGAGGTACTGGAAAACTGGCTCAACGGTTTACTCGCGGGTAAAACCGGCAAGCCCCCGGTGGAATTTCCCCATCCGGTGTTCTGGGTTGCATGGCCTTTTGGCGGGGAAGGAGAAGACGGTTTCCGGGCTGAGGAAGTCTTTGCCGAGGAATCGTCGGAGAATGTGGCGGCATTCTTTTTTCGCAACGTAACGCAAGACGCAGTTGTGCTGTTGAATACTGAAAACAGCCGGGAGGACATTGTAAAAGCGTACATCGAAACGTGTCAGGAGTCCTGTGTCAGGCGGCAGGGGGCGGGACGGCTCTGTTTTGCAGTGAGTCGACCGTTTACGCGTTTGGAGGAGTATCCTGTGTTTTATAAAGAGGCACGGTACACCATGGCCTATCGCATGCTGGAGCCGTTCGACCTTCGGTTTTCCTCTGCTCAAGCGGCTGCGGAGCAAAGCCGGTTTCCGCGGTTTCAAGCCCGGATTCATTCGGCCTTTCAGAGCAGAAATTTTGCTGAGCTTTATCAGTTGCTTCAAAAAATCTTCTGTCGGGAATTTTTTCAGGAGCAGCCCTTTCCTAAGGAGATTCGACGATTTTATGTGTATTGGGAGTCTCAGGTTCAGGAGATGGTTTCTGCGTATCATCTGGAATTGGAAGCGTTTCCCCACTTTAGCAGATTTGCCAGTTTAAATGAAATGCAAGAATACCTGCAGAAGGTTTTGAAGCAGATGGAGGCGGCTGTGCAGACCGCTACAAACAAGTATGCCCATATTCTTTCCATAGCAAAGCAGTATGTGCAGAATAATTACAACCGCGATATCAGCATGGACGAAGTGGCCGAGATGGTTTCCATGAGTTACAGCTACTTTAGCCGTGTGTTTAAAGAGCAGCTTCATCAAAGCTTTTCGGAATATGTTCTGTCTGTCCGAATGCGAGAGGCCAAGCGGTTAATGGAAGAAGATCCCGCAATCAAAATAAAGGAGGTGGCAGAACTGGTTGGCTATGAAAGCGTGTATACCTTTTCCAGGGCGTACAAGCAGTACTATCATGTCTCACCGAAACAGGATCGAGACGGCTAACCGGAATTTTTGCCAAAACATAGACAGCATATTTGAGAAAGGAATTTTAAAATGGAATATAAGAAACTTGGGAAAAGTGATGTACTGGTCTCGGAGCTCATTCTGGGTTGCTGGGCCATGGGAGGAGATTATTTTGGCGCAACAGAGGACAAAAGCTCTTTGGAGGCGTTGGAAGTATCCTATGAGAATGGTGTGAATACCTTTGACACGGCCGAGATTTATGGCGATGGCCGTTCCGAGCGAGTGGTGGGCGAGGCTGCCCGCCGGATTGGCAGGGACAAGGTGCGAATCATCTCCAAGGTGTTCAAGCCCTCTATGTCCCACGATAAGATGATTAAAGCCTGCGAAGACAGCCTTCAGCGCTTGGGTACCGATTACTTGGACGTTTACTTTTTACACTATCCGGTAGCGGAGGAAGAGGTTACCATTCAGGAAAGAATGGAGACCATGGAAGAACTGAAAAAGGCCGGAAAAATTCGAGCGATCGGGTTGTCTAATTTCTCTCTGGAAGAGATGAAGGCGGCTATGCGATTTGGACAGGTAGATGTGATTCAGCCTTGCTACAGCCTGCTGTGGAGATACGATGAAGCCTTGCTGGAGTTTAGCCGAAAGCAGGAGATTTCGGTGATTCCTTACAGCACGCTGGCTCAGGGATTGCTGACGGGAAAGTACCAAAAAGGCGCAGTGTTCACGGACGGACGCGCTCGAGCGGCCCTGTTCCAGCCGGAAAACTACGATAGGTGTCTGGAAGTGACGGACGTACTGTCACAGATCAGTGCGAAATATGGCAAAACACCGGCCCAAGGCGCCATTGCTTGGCTGCTGCAAACCCAAGGCATTACGGCACCGATTGTCGGAGCGAAAAACGGAAGACAGGCTCAGGAAAATTTGAAAGCCGCCGGCTGGCAATTCAGTAAGGAAGACTACGATGTGATTGACCGAGCCAGCAGACACTTTATGGAGGGCTTACCCCATTACACACTGTTCTTCAATACGGAGACAACAAACTGAGAGGAGAGAAAAGAGAATGCCATTGGTTAAAGTAAATGAGCTGCTGCACCACGCCACGGAAAACGGTTACGGAGTAGCTGCTGTGAACGTGTTCAACTACGAGACGATTAAGTGGGTGGCTGAGGCGGCCAATCGGGAGCGAATTCCGGTGATTATCCAGTTTTATCCCGGCTTCGACAAGTACATCGCCTTAAAACATGTGGCGGCTATCGCCAAAGATTTTGCAGAAAAATCTTCAGTGCCCATCGGAGTACATCTGGATCATTCTGCCGGCTATGAAATAGCAGTGAGCGGTGTGCGGGATGGCTTTCCGTCTGTGATGGTGGACGGCTCAGCGTTGCCGTATGAGGAAAATATGGCGCTGACAGCAGCGGTTGTGAAAACAGCAGCGGTGTTTGGCGTAGACGTAGAGGCCGAACTGGGTCATGTGGGCTCGGGAGCCAATCTGGATGACATCGTCAACAGCGATCATTACACCGACGTAAAGCAGGCTGTGGAATTTGTGCAATGCACGGGTTGCGGATCTCTGGCGGTGGCTGTGGGCAATGCGCACGGTGCCTACGTGCAAACCCCGAATCTGGATTTTGACCGTATTGCTTCTTTGCGTAGCGCTCTGCCCATTCCGCTGGTACTGCATGGGTGTTCGGATATTCCTCCCGAGCAGTTGCAGGAGAGTGTGCGCCTGGGTATGAGCAAGTTCAACATAGCCACGGAGTATTTTCGGGCTTGCTATCACGGTGTGGTACAGCATGGGGATCCGACTGAAAAGTATGGGGACATGTTCCGACTGATGATGGAGACTTCCGAAAACGCTATAGATTTTGTACGTGGTAAAATGCGTTTGCTTAATCCGAATAAGTTTACATTTTAGTTAACTTAACGCAAAGGAGGGTTTAGGAAGAGTTGTGTTAAAAGAATTTGAAATAGCGGGCTATGACATGCCCTGTGTAGACCTGGCAGTGAATGTGGATGTGTTTCCCAAGCCAAACGGAGGAACCGGGGTAAACGCTATGAGCTGGCAGGGCGGAGGAAAAGTAGCCACCGGCATGGTGGCGGCAGCCAGATTGGGAGCTAAATGCGCCATGATGGGTGCAGTGGGAAGCGATGACTACGGCGAGTTTTGCTTACGGGATTTTGAACGTCATGGAATTGACATATCCGGAATGAAAACGCGCCAAGGAGAAACGACATCTCTCTCCATAGTGCTCAGCGACCGCGAGACGCAGGGACGGAGTATCGTGTACCGATCCGGCACGGCAAATCCCCCTACGTTGGAGGAGATAGAGGAACGAATTCTGACGGGGTGTCAGTGGTTTTTTATCTCTCATGCCACACATGTGGCAATGGAATCAGCCAAGCGGGCAAAGAAAGCGGGAGCCAAAATCATTGTGGACGCCGATTCCTACTCATCGGAAATGATGGAGAATATCGGCATCATAGACGTTTTTATTGCTTCGGAATTCTTCTATAAGGTGCTTTTCCGGGGCAAGGAGGAAGCCTTTGAAGCAAATTGCCGGGAGGTCCAAAAACTGGGCCCTTCTATTGTGGTGTTCACATTAGGAGCAAAAGGCTGCGTAGGGTACAGCGAGGAGGATGGCTTTTTTCAGATGCCCTCCTTTGCAGTGGATGTGCAGGATACAGTGGGGGCCGGAGATGTGTTCCACGGCGCATATACCGTAGGATTGCTGCGCGGGCTTTCTTCCAAAGAAGCCGCTCGGCTTGCCACGGGAGTTTCTTGCATCAAGTGTACCAGAATTGGTGGCAGAGCCGGCATTCCCGATTGGAATACGGTGCAGCGCTTTTTGCGCACCGGGGAAATCGACTATACGGAAATTGATCAGCGTGTAGAATTTTATGGGAGGAAGTTGCAGATATGAAAAAGCAGAACATTGTGATTGGCGTAGCGCCTACTAAGCGCAGCTTTTTGAGCATGGAGGAGGCCAAGCGGCAAAAGGAAAAGTTTATGGCTGTTATTCGCGGTATTCATCCGGATGTGGTCACTCTGGTGGATATTGATGACATATGCGAAAACGGAATACTGTTCGAAACGGAAAAAATAACGCAGGTGGTGGAAAAATTCCGCCGGGCAAAGATTGACGCGCTGTTTACCCCCCATTGCGATTTTGGTGAAGAGCAGTGTGCCGCAGGAGTAGCGGCGGCGATGAAGGTACCCACCTTGGTATGGGGTGCTCGAGATGAGCGGCCTAACACCGACGAAAGCCGAGGAAGAGATACGCAGTGCGGCATGTTCGCCTGCACCAAGGTGATGCGCCGGTTCGGAGTGCAGTATAGTTATATTTGGAACTGCGAGACCGAAAGCGAGGATTTCCGCAATGGCTTTGACAGCTTTATCCGTGTGGTGTCCGTTATAAAGGCGGTGAAAAATCTGCGAATCGCCAAGTTTGGAGCAAGACCGGAACCGTTTATGAGTGTGACGGCCAATGAGGGAGATTTGGCAACCAAATTGGGTGTGACTGTGGTGCCGATATCTCCTAACACAGTGGCAGCCCGTATGGATCAGTTGATCGGTGAAAATTCTCCCAGATTACAAGACTACGTGGCGAATGTAAAGCAACGTATGGATGCTTCCGGTATGAAGGAAGAGGCGGTGGAGCGAGCCGCAGCAGCTAAACTGGCCATTCAGGATCTGATGGAGGAAAAGCACTGTGCAGCCGGAGCGATGGAGTGTTGGAGCGCGGTTACAGTTTTAGGCACACCTGTCTGCATGGCTTTGGGCGAGCTGTCTGATGAGGGATTGCCGGTTTCCTGTGAGACGGATGTCAACGGAGCGGTGACCATGGCGATGTTGCAGGCGGTCACCTTGGGCAAAGAGGCCTGTTTCCTTGCGGATTTGACCATTCGCCATCCGCAGAACGACAACGCGGAGTTGCTGTGGCATTGTGGTCCCTTCCCGTATTCCTTGAAGGATTCTTCCAGTGTTGCCCGACTTGTCCAGGGACAGGAACGGTTTGAACTGAAAAAGGGCCCCATTACGGTATGCCGTTTCGACGATATGGACGGAAAGTACTATCTGTTTGGCGGTGAGGGCAAAGGGGTAGACGGACCCGAAACCAACGGAACCTATGTGTGGTTCGAAACGAACAACTGGAAGATGTGGGAAGAGAAGCTGATGTTTGGGCCTTATATCCATCATGTGGGTGGAATTTACGGAAACTACAAAAAGGTGCTGCGGGAAGCCGCCCGTTATCTGGGAATGATTTTTGATGATGCGGACGAACAGGGCGTGTATAGCCTGTAATCTTAGAAAGGAAAAATTGCCATGAGAGAGATTGTTTCAAAACCGTTGGATCGGGAGTCGTTTCGTCCCTATGGAGATTTTGTGGATTTGCTCCATATCAAGCAGATGGATGCTATGGCCGGAGCGGATAATATCTTCATCCCGGACCTGACGACACTCCGTTTAGATGAAAGAATGCAGGCCTCGGTATGCGTGGCACGGGTGTCCCAGTGTGAGAGAATCATCACCGGTGTGGAATACCATGGATTTACCAGCGAGGGAATTCTTCCTCTGGACGGTGACATTGATATATTTGTGGGACCTTCCGGTTTTCAGGTGAATCCTGCGTCCATTGAGGCGTTCCGTGTTCCCAAGGGTACCTTTGTCCGGCTGAATCCCGGTGTGCTTCACGGCCGCCAGTTTGTCGTGGATTCCCAGAGCGTCAATGTAATGATCTTGCTGCCGGAGCGTACCTTCGGAAATGACTGTGTGTTCACGCGGCTGGCAGAATCCGATCAGATTAAAATTCTGTTGTAAAGGAGTGATTCCATGAATCGAGAGGCAATATTTCACAATCCGGTCAGCAATTATGCGTTTCCCATTTCCTATGAAAAGTTCAAGGTTCGTTTACGTGCAGGGAAGGGCGATTTGGACCGAGTGACTTTGGTCATTGGAAATAAATACCTCTGGCACACCCGCAAGGAAGTTCCCATGGAGGTGGAAGGTTCAGACGAGCTGTTTGATTACTATTCTTATGTGTATCCGGTAGATGACCCTCGCGTTGCCTACTACTTCCTTTTGGAAAAGGGGGACGAACAGTGGCTGTATGGGGACAGCGGTTTCGCAAAGCCGGAACTGGTCAACGTGGACGAGGATGAATCTTCAGCCTTTGTTAACTTCCATTTTCCGTTTATCAACCGCATTGACATCCATAAAAAGCCATCTTGGGTCAACAGTGCGGTGTTCTATCAGATTTTTCCGGAGCGCTTTTGCAACGGAAACCCTAAGCTTTCTCCGGAGAATGTGGCGCCTTGGGGCACCGCGCCGGACAGACAGATTTTTATGGGCGGAGATTTGCCGGGTATTACCCAAAAGCTTTCCTATTTGGAAGAATTGGGCGTGAACGCCCTGTATTTGACCCCGATTTTTGAAGCCACTTCCAACCACAAGTATGACACCGTGGACTATACGCGCATCGATCCTCATTTTGGCGATGAGTCCGATTTGGTGGAGCTGATTAATCAGGCTCATAAGCGCGGCATCCGAGTGATTTTAGACGGCGTGTTCAACCATTGTGGCGGAGGTTTTAGGCAGTTCCAAGATGTGGTGGAGCACGGAGAGGAATCCCCTTTCCGGGATTGGTTTTACATTCGGGAATTTCCGGTGAGTTTTGATCCTTTGAATTTTGATTCTTTCGGAGACACTCCCTATGCCCCCAGACACCCCGGTTTGAAAAATTTATCTGAAGAACAGTTGAGAACGGCCTGTATGCCCAAGTGGAACACGGAAAATCCTCAGGCGAAGGAATATCTTCTGGGAGCCGTGGCCAAGTGGACCCGCATGGGTATTGACGGTTGGAGACTGGATGTAGCCACCGAGGTGGACTCCCATTTCTGGAGAGAGTTTCGGGAGACCGTTCGGGGGATCAATCCCGACGCACTGATTATCGGAGAGTTCTGGCGCAATTCGGAAGCGTGGCTTCAGGGGGATCAGTACGATGGCGTGATGAACTATGGTGTTCAGCGCGCGGCAGTGGAGTACTTTGCCAAGAGCGCAGTGGCTCCTCAGCGTTTTCAGGAGATTCTCACGGAAAATTTGATGCGCTATTCCGATGCGGCCAATGATTCTATGCTCAATCTGCTGGACAGCCACGACACTGCCCGTTTCCTTACGGTCAGCGGAGGGAATACGGCGCGGTTGAAAAACGCGGCGGCTTTCCTGTTCACCTTTGTAGGTACTGTCTCTTATCCACATCTGACGCTGCCGAC
>ENA-OZAB01001163-OZAB01001163.1-human-gut-metagenome-genome-assembly--contig:-NODE-1163-length-11543-cov-7.490164_pt1 | contig 11543 bp, 10 predicted proteins | sample MGYA00243297_ERZ653491 | MGnify/ENA primary metagenome ERZ653491 (study PRJEB26926, sample SAMN06165154) | human gut metagenome | biome: ENVO:00009003; feature: ENVO:2100002; material: ENVO:00002003... | reverse complement strand
GCTCGGAGATGTGTATAAGAGACAGCTCCCGTATGAGGGAGGTCAACAGCGCCCTGCTGATCAGCGTGGGAGTGCTGGTGCGCAGAGAAAGCCCCATCATCATGCCCATCTGTAAAGCCTGCATCAAGGAGTCTCGGATCGCGTCGCTTTTTACGCTCAAATGCCGGGGCAGCAAGCATGACAAGGATACCTGCGCCTGCTGCAATCGCAGAATGGGCAGACTCTTTGAACTGGCTGTGAAAGAATAGGGGAGGGCAACATGGAACGAGAGATCACTTCAAGAAGAAAGCTGGAAATCCCCATTTGGGAAAATAAAAATTCTCAAAAAAACGCCCGGGGCCGTCAGGAGCGGCCCTCGGGCGTCACTCATTCACTTATACAGGGAGACAAACTGCTCCAGGCAGAGGTTGTTGTCCATGATGAACACGGCTGCCTCCTTCCCCACATAGCGGAAGTGCCACGGCTCGTCCCATCCGGTGATGGAGACTTTGGAACTGGGATAGCGGAGGATGAACCCGTACTCAGCACAGTTGTCCGCAAGCCAGGTGAGGAACTCCTGGTCCATTCGCGAAGCGTCCATGGTGCTGTAATACTTGTCGGTGATATCCACGGCGAGGCCGGTCTGGTGGTCACTGGTACCGGGAGCGGCGACGAGCTTGGCGGCGTCCGCATAATCCTGGGCATCCGGGTAGTCCGGCCAGCTGAGCTGGCTGGCCTTGCCGTTATAGATGTATTCCTGCGACGAATATGGCCTGTAGGAGGCCATGATATACGGCGAATAGCCCGCCGCGCGGGCGGCGTCCAGGAAGTCCACGAGGGCGTCCACGGCACGTTCGTCAAAATACTGGGCTGTTTCTTCGACAGCGACTACCTGGGGCGAATATTTGCCGATGTTGTTGTCGCTGTTGGCGAGCAGGTACTGCCAGGAGTCGATATCTATATCCGGCTTTGTATCCTTGGGGCTGCCGGTCTTTTCAGGGGCGGGATTCACGTCATAGTTCGCCTCGGCGGAGGCCTGGGGCGAGGGGGCGGTCTGCGTGAGGCCGGCGTCAATATCCACATCGTCCGGGTAGAGCTTGCCCATCTCCGTGGAGCGCGAGGAGACGACGATGATCAGAAAAATAAGGAGCACTATAAAGGTAAACGCCATCAGCACGTGCCGAGTTTTCAAGCCGTCTCGCCTCCTCTCGTTGGTGGATGCCGGGTGGGGGACCCGTCAGATGCATCAGGAATTATACCATTACAGGTGGGGAAAAACAAGTCGTTTGCCGCAGAGCGTCGAAAAACCGCAGGCCGGACTCCGCCCGGCCTGCGGTCTGCTGCGCGCCCGGCACGTTCAGCCGGGGAAGAAGTCCGAGGGAAAGGAGTTGTCGGGATAGGCGGGCTGGTCGGTCACAAACTCGTCGCCGTCTATCTCAGGCGGAAGAGTTATATAGGGCCAAAACGGGTCTTCCGTCTCCACCGGCGTCTCCGTCGGCGTGGGCGGCGGAGTCTCCACAACTTCCTCGCGGAAAATGGCATAGATGGTATGCTCCCCCGTCACGTTCGGGAAAGTGAAGCTGTCCGTCAGCTCCGCCGTGTAGCCGTCCACCTTCAGCTCTGAGAGCACGTAGCCCGGGTCGGCGGCTATTGTGAAGGTCACGCTGCCGCCGTCCTCGACCTCGACTATGCCGGAGGGCGAGATGGAGCCTCCGTTTCCGGCGATGGCGTTCACGGTGTGGATCTCCGGGGCCTCGCTCTCCTCTGGAGGCGTGGGGCTGGGCGTGGGGGTGTTCTCGGCCGGCGGCTCAGTATTTTCCTGCGGAGCCTGGGTCTCTGCGGCGGGGGCGTCCGTCTCCGACGCGCCCTTGTTGAAGTCGAATACGCCGCCCATGATGCACAGCACCACGGTCAATATGGCCAGCAGCAGCACCGCTCCGACTATGAATCCCCAGGTCCGGGTCTTGGGCGGGGCCTCGTATTCCTCGCGCCGCGGCGGGCGCGGATCTTCCCGCTCCCTTTTGGGGGGCGGGGCGTTGTTTTTCCTGTTGTCCTCTTTCATTGTCCTCACCTTTGCGCTCTCGCGCCTTTACAAATCCGCCGGCTGTGGTAAAATCTTGTCCGGGTGATATTTTTATGAAGAAAGCTCTTGTGACCGGCTCCTCCCGCGGCATAGGCGCGGCGGAGGCCCGGGCGCTGGCCGCAGACGGCTGGCGCGTCACGATAAACTACCTGAACAGCCGGGAGAGGGCCGAAGCCCTCGCCGCCGAGCTCGGCACCGAGGCGGTACGCGCGGATGTCGCAGAGCCCGCGCAGGTACGCGCCATGTTCGAGGCCGCTGGACCCTTCGACCTGCTCGTCTGCAACGCAGGCGTTGCCTGGAGCGGTCTGCTGCAGGACATGACGGACGCCGAATGGCGGCGTCTTTTCGACGTAAACGTAAACGGGATGTTCCACTGCTGCCGCGAGGCGATACCCTACATGGTGGAGCGCAGGCGCGGCTGCATAATCTGCACTTCCTCCATCCTCGGCGTGCGCGGCGGTTCCTGTGAGACGGCGTACTCCGCGACGAAGGGGGCGGTCATATCCTTCGTCAAGGGGCTTGCCAAGGAGCTCGGACCATCGGGCATCCGCGTGAACGCCGTGGCCCCCGGCGCCATCGACACGGACATGCTCTCCTGCTTCACGGCGGAGGACAAGGCCGCGATGGCCGAAAACTCCGCCCTCGGCCGCATCGGACGGCCGGAGGACATCTCCCGCGTCGTGGCCTTCCTCGCAAGCGAGGCGGCCTCCTTCGTCACCGGGCAGGTGCTCGGCGCGGACGGGGGCTTGATTATCTAGTTCATAAACTGCTCTATAGCCCGGTTGAGCTGCTCCAGGGCCTCCATGTCCCCGCACTCCACGGCGTCGGCCAGGCAGTGCTCGACATGGTCCTTCAGTATGACCTTGGCGGTGTTGTTGAGCGCCGAGCGCACGGCGGCCAGCTGGACCAGCACCTCCGTGCAGTCCCGCCCGTCCTCCACCATCTTGCGCACGGATTCCAGATGGCCGATGGCGCGGGATAGGCGGTTCACGACGGCCTTGGTCTGCGTATGCTGGTGCTTGTGCTCATGGCTGTGCGTATACACCGTCCCGTCCGGGGCTATGTGGCTGTGCTCGCTCATGCTATCAACTCCCAGGCTGATTCTAAAATACGCCCGCCGGTTTGTCAAGGCGCAAGCCCGGGCGGCACATCAAGGAGGCGAGGGTCTTGGACAAGGTCTCGGCGCTTCGCAAATACTTCGGCCTGGACGGATTCCGTCCCGGTCAGGAGCGGCTCATCGACGACATACTCTCCGGGCGGGACTGCCTCGGCATAATGCCCACCGGCGGTGGAAAGTCGCTGTGCTACCAGCTGCCAGCCCTGCTGCTGCCGGGCCTGACGCTTGTCGTCTCGCCGCTCATCTCGCTCATGAAGGATCAGGTCGAGGCTCTGCGCGAGGACGGCATCCCCGCCGCCTATCTCAACAGCAGCCTTGACACGCAGGAGCGGAGGGAGGTCCTGGCCGGTCTGGGCCGGGGCGAGTTCCGCCTGCTGTACATAGCGCCCGAGCGGCTGGACAGCCGCGCCTTTGCCTCTCTCGCGCAGGAGCTGGAGATCTCCCTCGTCGCCGTGGACGAGGCGCACTGCGTCTCTCAGTGGGGACAGGATTTCAGGCCGAGCTACCTCGCGATCGAACCCTTCATCGCCTCCCTGCCCCGCCGTCCCGTCGTTGCAGCCTTCACGGCGACGGCGACGCCCGCCGTCCGGGATGACATCCTCCGCCTGCTGGGGCTGCGGGAGGCGGACGTGCTGGTCACGGGCTTCGACAGGCCGAACCTCTTTCTCGACGTGCGCCGGCCGGCGGACAAGTTCACCGAGCTGCTCCGCTTTCTGCGCTCGCGTCCGGACAAGAGCGGCATAGTCTACTGCGCCACGCGCTCGGCGGTGGAACAGGTCTGCGCCAAGCTCAGGGAGGCCGGCTTTCCCGCCGTGCAGTACCACGCCGGGCTGCCCGACGCCGAGCGCCGCCGCGCGCAGGAGGATTTCCAGTACGACCGTGCCGCCGTCATGGTGGCCACGAACGCCTTCGGCATGGGCATAGACAAGTCCAACGTCGCCTACGTCGTCCACTACAACATGCCGAAAAGCCTCGAAGCCTACTATCAGGAGGCGGGGCGCGCCGGGCGCGACGGCTCTCCGGCGGACTGCCTGCTGCTCTACTCCCCCTCTGACATTATTACGGCCCGCTTCCTCATAGAACACAGCGGCGAGAACGAGGAGCTCGGAGCGGACGAGCGCGAGGCCCTGCGCCGCCGCGACATGGACAGGCTGAACAGCATGGTGGAATACTGCCGCACGGGCGGCTGCCTGCGAGGCTGTATCCTCGGCTATTTCGGTCAGGAGCACCCGGAGAGCTGCGGCGCCTGCGCCAACTGCCGCTCCGGGCTGGCAAAGCAGGACGTGACCGTCCAGGCTCAGATGCTGCTCTCCTGCGTGAAGCGCGTGAGGAGCCGTCTGGGCTACGGCGTGGGGCGCACGCTCATTATCCAGGTACTGCGCGGAAGCCGAGAAGCGCGCGTGCTGGAGCTGGGGCTGGACAAGCTCTCTACTTACGGACTGCTGCGCGGCTCCAGTGCGGAGGGGCTCTACGCCCTCGTGGACCGGCTGGAGGAGCTGGGCTGCCTGCGCACGGAGCCGAAGCATCACGTACTGGAGCTGACGCCCGAAGCCGGGGACGTGCTCTTCCGCGGGGCGAAAGTGGAGATGTACCTGCGCCGCACCGCGCCGCGCGCAAAGCCGGCGCGCAAAAAACGCGCCGCCTCCTCCCTGCCCGCCGCCGGCGGCGACATCTACTCGGCCTTGCGCGCCCTGCGTATGCAGATCGCAGCCGAGGAGGGGGTTCCGCCCTACGTCGTCTTTTCCAACGCCACGCTCGAAGACATGGCCGTGAGGATGCCGAAAGACATGGACGAGTTTCTCCGCGTCTCAGGCGTGGGAGAGAGAAAGGCGAAAAAATACGGCGAGCGCTTCCTGGCCGCCATTGCAAAATACTACAGATAGCTCCGGGCCGGGCCTACCGGCCCGGCTTTTTTGCGCGCTCCGGTCGGCTTTACAGGTTCGTTTAAGGTACGGGGTGTATCGTTATCCCGGGTGATACATATGAAAATACTCATTATCGAAGACGAAGCGCTGCTGGCCTGCATCAACGCCCTGCTCCGCCGCCAGGGCTCGCAGATAGACGTTCTCAGCTACGGCAACACCAGCCTCGACCTCTCCGGCTGCACACTCAGCGCCGAGAGCAGCGTCCGCCTCTCCTCACGCGAGTTCGACGTCATGCGCCTGCTCATGCAGGCCGCAGGGCGCAGCGTGCGCAAGGAGACGCTCCTCACCCGTGTCTGGGGCTTCGACTCCGGCGCGGGCGACAACAACGTCGAGGTCTACATCGGCTTCCTGCGCAAAAAGCTGCGCGCCATATCCCGGGCGAGGAGGTCGAGGCGGCCGAGACCGAGGTCATCTTCAGCCTGGACTCCGACGCCGCCACATCCCTCTCCTGGACGCACGAGGGCGAGACTCTCCGCTTCGAGAACTCCGGCGGCAGCTGGGTCTACGCCGGGGACGAGGACTTCCCCCTCGACGTCAGCTATATAAACACCATGCTTGGCGAGCTGGAGGAACTTACGAGCTCCAAGACCATCGAAGCCCCCGACGACCTCGCCGAATACGGCCTTGACGAGCCCGAATGCAGTATAAGCGTCACAGCGGAGGCTGAGACGACCATAGACATCGGCGGCGAGACCAGTCTCGACGGCCTGCGCTACGTCTCAATTGGGGACGGGAACGTCTACCTCGTGAGTTCCGATTTGCTGACAAACTTCAGCTGCGGCCTCTACGACCTCGTTTCAAAAGAGGCTATACCGGACGTGTCGGACCTTGTGAGCTTTACCGTCGAAACCGCCTCCGGCACGCTGGACATAGAATACCTCGAGGACAGCGGCCTCGCCTACACCGACCGCTACACCTGGTTTTCCCTCGCGGACGGGGAGTACACGGCGCTGGACAATGAGCTTACCGAAGACCTCGTATCCCTCGTCACGGGCCTGTCCTGGGGCGAGTGCGTGGACTATGACGCCGTCGAGGCCCTGCTGGCCTGAGGTGAAGTAAAGCGCCCGCCCCAAATCGGGGCGGGCGCCGTTTTTTACTCCTTGCATTTTGCAGATAAAAAAGCCCCGGGCCATGCCCGGGGCTTTGGTGTGCTTATTTCGCCACGTTCTCCTGGAAGGTCATGAGGAGCTTGGCGGCGGCGGCGCGGGTGGTCTGACCCTGCGGGTTGAGGTTGGCCCTCTCGTCGCCCTCGAAGAGGCCGGCGCCGCAGGCCCAGCGCATGGCGGTCAGAGCATAGCTGCTGATCTTGTTGCTGTCAGCGTAGCCAACCAGCGTGGAGTTTGCGCTGGTGCTGTAGCCGCAGTGCTGCGCATAGCGGTACAGGATGACCGCGAACTGCTCGCGCGTGATGGCCTGGTCGGGGCCGAACATGTTGTTGCCAAGGCCGTCAACGATGCCGTACTTGGAGGCCCACAGGACCGCGTAATAGTAGTAGGAGCTGCTGCTCACGTCGGAGAAGCTGGTGCCGGTCACGACGGGCTCGCCCGCGAGACGCCACAGGATGGTCACGAGCATGCCGCGGCTGGTAGCGTTGTTGGGAGAGAACATGTACACGCTGGTGCCGTCCATGATGCCCTCGCTGTAGACGTAGTTGACCGCGTCATAGAACCAGTCGGTGCTCCTCACGTCGGTGAAGGGGTTGGACATGACACGCGGGGTGAACTCCACGTTCACGGTGACGTTGCTGTCGGGCATCGTGAAGTAGTAGCGGTTGGCGGTGCTGCTCTCGTAGACCTTGATGCTGTCGTTGTACTTGTCCACGACGGTGACGGACTTGACCTTGTAGCCGGTATTCGGGGTGGCGTCTATGTAGACGTACTCGTTCCTGATGCCGTAGTAGCTGTTGGTGCCGGCGGGCTCGGCCTCGATGGAGACGCTGCCGTGGCTGCCGCCGTCAACGCTGATGGTGTAGTAGTCGGAGGTGTAGGTCGGGGCGATGACGACGCTGGCGTTGGGCATGGTGAAGCTGAAGGTGTTCCAGTCGTACTTGTCGCGGGTGACCTGGATGGACTGCCTGTAGCTGTCGTTCGTGTAAACGGAAACGGACTTGAGGATGTACTGGTAAGCCGGCCTGACGGTGAAGGTGACGGTATCGCCGTAGTTGGCCTTCTCAATGCCGTTCTTGATCGAGACAGAGCCGTAATAGCTGTTGGCATTGGAGACGCTTATGGTGTAGTTGCCCGTAGCCTCGGTGTTGATGGTGAAGTAGGTGTTGCTGGCGGGCATGGCGAACTGATAGGTGAACTGGGTGCTGTTGTTGTAGTAGTAACCGTTGGTGATGTTGCCGACGTAATTGTTCTGGGACACGGACTTGATCTTGTAGCCGGCAACGGTGTTGACGGTCATGTTGACGGTCTCGCCCGCGTTGGCGCTGGAAATGGCATAGCCCCTGTAATCGGTGAAGCTGACCCTGACGGTATTGTCGGGGTAGTCAATATAGCCAAGCTCGTACATGCCGGTGCCGACTTCAGTGAAGCTGACGGAGATGTCAACGTTGTGCGTGGGCATTATGAACTGGATGGCAGAGGCGTTGCCGTAGTTCGTCCACTCCGTGCCATTCTCGTCCAGTTTGACGAAAACCTGGTTGATCTTATAGCCCTTTGCAGGATAGATCCAAACCTGCACGAGTTCATCGGCGTTGGCGCGCGTGGGGTAATCGACATCGCCGCCATAGGGATCGAACGTGGCGTTCAGCGAATACAAACCATAGTCACCGGTGTTGGGGTCGTAGTTGTCTATCGTGTAGACCGGCCGACCCGGCTCAAGATATGGGGGGAGCTCGACCTGCAGCGCAAAGGCGCCGGTGGGGAGCAGGGTCGCTGCCATGACGAGGACGAGCAGCAAACTCAACAGTTTTTTCTTCATTTTTTCTCCTCCAAGATAAGTTTTTTATTGGCTAACCGTTTGGGTAAAGCGTACAAGCATTGCGGCGGCCTGGGCGCGGGTGGCCGTACCCTGGGGTTCGAGGCCCGCGGCGCTGCCGCTCAGGATGCCCGCGCCGACTGCCCACTTCATGGCGGCCTGCGCCCAGGAGCTGACACTCGCGGCGTCGGCAAAGTCCGTCAGCTCGCCGGAGGCTGAGGTGTCCGCGCCCTTCCAGGTGGCGTAGCGGTACAGCACGGCGGCAAGCTGCTCGCGCGTAATGGCCGCGTCGGGCTGGAAACTGCCGTCCTCAAAGCCTTCCACTATTCCGTTCTGAGAGGCCCAGGCTACTGCGGAGGCATAGTAGGCGGAGGCGCTCACGTCCGTGAAGCCGCCGCCCTCGGCGGCGGGCTCGCCCGCCAGGCGGTAGAGTATCGTGACAAGCATCGCCCTTGTCGCGGGGGCGCCGGGAGAAAACGTGCGCTCGCCCGTACCGGTCATCAGCCCGGCCTCGTAGGCGGCGAGGACCTCGTCGCAGAACCAGTCCGTCGCGGCGACGTCGTCAAACGGACCCTCCGCGGGGGTGAAGGTCACGTTTATCGTGACCGCGTCGTCCGGCATGGAGAAATAGTAGACGTAGGCCCCACCCTCGACACCGGCAGCATAACACTGGACGGCCAGGCCGGCGGCGGTGCTTATGGCGGGATTTGCGGGCTCATACATCAAGGCGGGCTTTACGTAGAAATAGATGTTGTCCCCCGCCGCGCCGGAGCTCGTTTGAAGCTCCACACTGCCCATCGCGCTGTCGAAGGTCACGCTGACTTCGTGGGTGCCGGAGGCCAGCGCGGGGACGCAAAGCAGCGCCGCGGCGAGCAGGATGCAGAGCACTCTCTTGTTCATGGTACCGACGCCTCCTGTGGAACGCATACAAGTTTACTATACAATAACACGTTCCGCGAAATATTTCAACTGGATAAAAAACCGGGCCGGGCGGTTTGGTCCCGCCCGGCCCTTTAAGGCGCTGTGTTAGCTGTTGAGGAAGCTGTAGAAGCTCATGATCATCTGCGCGGCCTCAGCGCGGGAGGCGGTGCCCTGCGGGTTGAGGCGGGAGCCGGTGGTGCCGGTGACAACGCCGGCCTTGTAGGCCCAGCACATGGCGTTGTAGGCGTAGCTGCTGACGCTGCCGGCGTCGGCGAAGCCCTCGATGCTGGTGCCGATGCAGCTGTGGCCGAAGTACTGCGCGTAGCGGTACATCAGCGTCACGAGCTCCTCACGGGTTATGGCGTCGTTCGGGCCGAAGGTGCTCTCGCCCATGCCGTCGGCTATGCCGTTGCGGCAGGCCCAGGCCACGGCGGTGGTGTAGTAGCGGCCTATCTCGACGTCGGTGAAGCTGGTGACGGGCATCTCGAAGGGCTCACCCGCCATGCGCCACAGCATGGTGAGTATCATGCCGCGGGTAATGGTGCCGTTCGGGGCGAACTTGTAGTAGTCCACGCCGTCCATGATGCCGCGGCTGTACACGAACTGCACCGCGTCATAGTACCAGTCGCCGTAGCTCACGTCGTTGAAGGGCAGGCTGGTGTACTTGCCCGTGAACACGGCGGAGACGCTGACGTACTGGTCCGGCATGTAGAAGTAGTAGGTGTCGGCCTTCTGGGCGTTGTAGACACGGACACTGTCGCCGGTGGCGGTCCTGACGGAGAGACTGCTCAGGGTGCAGCCGTAGTCAGGCACGGCGGTGATGTAGACTATCTGGCCGTACTTGGCCCAGTCGTCGCTGACGGTGAGCTTGCCGTCCGTGACCTTGTCTACGTAGACCTTGTGGACGCCGCTGCGGAAGTCAACGCTGATGGTGACGTCCTCGCTCGGCATCGAGAAGGTGTACCAGCCGCTGTAGCTGTTGTAGTCGTAGCTGTAAGTCCAGCCCGTCCGCTTGCCGACGACGCTGACGCTCACAACGTCGTCGGAGTAATAGGGTTTGACTTTGAAGGAGACGCTGTCCTTGTAGTCGGCCCAGGAGCCCTGGTGCCAGTTGTTGACGTAGTTGTTGTTGACCCAGACCTCGACGCCGCCGAGCGTGCTGTCGTAGGAGGTGTCTATGTAGTACATCCCGCTGACGTTAGTCGTGCCGACCTCGATGGCCACGTCGTGGTTGGGCATCGTGAAAGTGTAGGCCAGGTAGCCGTTGTAGCCTAAGGGCGTCACGTTCACGCCGTTCACCTTGAGGTAGCTGAACGCATAGCCGGAGTCGAAGTCGCTGAGCGTTATGGTGACGTCCTCGCCGCAGTAGGCGCCGCCGGAGGGGACGTTGACCGAGCAATGCCAGCCGGGGTTAGTGACATTTATATAGTGGTAGTCGGTGCCGGGCTGCGCGTCTTCTTCAAATACGACGTCAACATCCGTATTTCCATAGACCTTGAACGTCAGAATGCCGTATTTGTATCCCCACCAGTTAGTATGCCATTCGACCATTCCGATGTAATCCCAGCCGTTCACTTTTATGGACTTGAGGGAGTAGCCGTTATACGGTTCGATTTTAACGGTGAAGTCGCTGCCATATGTTGCCCAGCCGCTATCAGAAATCGTGCCGCCGAAATTAGAACTAGTGGTCACATGGTAATATTTCGTGCCCTGTCCAGTGTAAGTGAAAGAGGCCTCAAGCCTAATGTTGCCATTAGGCATGGGGAACGAGTAGGTGCCGTTGGTGCCATAAAGTATTACCTTCTGGTTTGTGTTTTCGAAATAATAGCAAACTTCGTTGATTTCAAAGCCCGAATAAGCTGTAACTGTGAAAGTCACCGTGCTGCCAGCAGGCGCGCTGCTGGAATTGAAGTTTATCTGACCGCCTTCGATGTTTGTCTGCACCACAATATTATATGAGGTGGGAGAAACGATAGGAGTAACATCGGCTCCGACAGTTACGTCGGACGTACCCATCGTGAACTTATAGGTGCCATTACCATCTGGTGTTATTGTGTATTTATTTATCCCGTCATACGTATACCAAATGGAATCAATGGTAACACCGACTATGTTGGGAACTGGTTTTACGATTACCCAGTCTCCCTCCATAACACTGGTGCTGTCGACACTTATGTAGGTTGGATCGTATGTGACAGTGTGCTTGTCTCTGAATTCAACTTTGACTGTGACGTCGTAGTCAGGCATCACAAATTCGTATTTTCCTTCTCCCACAGGAGCGGGGTTGAAGGTGGTTGCCGGGTCACCGGTTTTATAGGCAATTATTGAATATAGTCCGGGGTCGGATGCGGAAGGCGCAGAAAGCGAAGTCGAGACAGTTACAGTATCGCCAGAATTAGCGTAGAAACCACCTGCATCTACACCTACTGTAGTACCGCTAAAAAACGCTTGTGTAGTTCCTGTCGCAGTGCCGACAAATTCAGCTTTCAAATAATGCTTTGTACCTGTCTGAGGGTCTACGGGAGTGTCATCTCCGCCATTTGCAAACGCTGCGGCGGGCAGCAGCGCCAGCACAAGGCAGAGGACCAGCGCCGTT
>ENA-OZAB01001157-OZAB01001157.1-human-gut-metagenome-genome-assembly--contig:-NODE-1157-length-11594-cov-5.914031_pt1 | contig 11594 bp, 14 predicted proteins | sample MGYA00243297_ERZ653491 | MGnify/ENA primary metagenome ERZ653491 (study PRJEB26926, sample SAMN06165154) | human gut metagenome | biome: ENVO:00009003; feature: ENVO:2100002; material: ENVO:00002003... | reverse complement strand
CGAGATCATGCCTAGTCTCGTGGGCTCGGAGATGTGTATAAGAGACAGTCCTCCGCCGGTGGGGCGGCGGGGACATTCTCCTCCGGCTGCACCGCCGGGGCCACCCAGGCGTTATCCCGGTCGTCGGGGACGTTGGAGGCGGGGTTGGATGCGGGTTCTGCCGGGGCCTGGGGCCGCAGCAGGGTGTAATAGCCGACAATACCGGCTGCCAGCAGGCAGAGGGCAAGGGCTATGTAGAAGCCCTTGCCGCCGAACACGGCCTTGACCTTTTTTCCGTCGAATCTGCTCATAGGTGCCTTTCCCGTCCGGCCTGGGGCCGGAGCCGCATATACCGGCCTGCGGCGGGCCGAAATCCTGGGAAACGTTTCTGCCCTCAGTATGGCCGGTTCGCCGGGGATTTATACGGGACGGCGGATTTTTTTGTCTGCCTGATTTTTTACAGACCGTAGACCTCCGTGAACTTATCCCGGAGATAGGCGGTGTAGCAGGTGGGGTCGAAGGGGCCGCAGACGGACTCGAACAGGGGCGTGGGGTCCTTCATGCAGCCGTATTTCCAGATCTTGTCCTCCAGCCAGCCGTTGATCCTTGTCAGCTTGCCGGAGCGGACGGCCTCGAACACATCGAAGTCCTTCTGCATCTCCAGCAGGTATTGGGCGCCATAGGCCGAGCCGATGGCGTAGGAGGGGAAATAGCCGATGCTGCCGCCGGCCCAGTGGGAGTCCTGAAGAACGCCCTCCCGGTCGTTGGGCACGTCCACGCCCAGATACGCCTTGTACAGGCGGTTCCACTCAGCGGGCAGGTCGTGGGCCGTCAGCTCCCCGGCGAACATCCGCTTTTCCAGCTCATAGCGCACCATGATATGCAGGCAGTAGGTCAGCTCGTCGGCCTCGGTGCGGATCAGGGAGGGCTGGGCCTTGTTGATCATGCGGTAGAACGCGTCCTGGCTGACGTCGTCCAGCCGGGGGGCGAAGTGCTCCCGGAGCCAGGGGTAGATGACCCCGCAGAAGGCCCTGCTGCGGCCGATGATGTTCTCATAGAACCGGGACTGGCTTTCGTGGATGGCCATGGACACGCCGCCGCCCAGGCAGGTCCGGGACAGCTCCCGGCCCACGTGCAGCTCGTACAGGGCGTGGCCGCCCTCGTGGACCACGGAGTACAGGGACGAGGCCACTAAGTCCGCGTGATAGTTGGTGGTGATGCGCACATCGTCCCGGGAGAAATTGGTGGTGAAGGGGTGCTCCGTCTCCCCCACGATGCAGTGGTCGCGGTCGATGTCCATGACGCCCATGACGAAGTCCGTGAACTCCCGCTGTATGGCCACGGGGAAGTCCCGGTGCAGGGGGGCGTCGTCCACCCGATCGGCGTGGGCCTGGACCTGCTCGATCAGGGGCACCAGATCCCGGCGCAGGGCGGCGAAGAACCGGTCGCAGGTGTCCCGGGTCAGGCCCCGCTCAAACTGGTCCAGCTGGGCATCGTAGGGGTCCTTCTCCGGCTGACGATAGCCCGCCAGACGGCGGCTGCTGTCGAAGATCCGCTGGAGATACGGCTCAAACAGGGCATAGTCGCTACGCTCCTTGGCCTCGTGCCACACGGCGTCGGCCTTGGACACCAGCTGCTGATAGGCCACAAATTCCTCCTGGGGAATGCGGTGGGTCTGTTCATAGTCCCGCCAAAGCTCCGACACCTTCCGGGCGGTGACGGGGTCCAGCCGGTCCCGGGCCTGCACCAGGGTCTGGAGCATCTCCACCGTCTCCGGGGCGGTGGTCAGAATGTAGCTCATGCGGGACAGCTCCCCCAGGGTGTCGGCCCGGACGTCCGCCGAGCCCTTGGGGGCAACGGTGGCTCCGTCGTAATACAGCACGCCGGAGGCGTGGTTATAGGCAAAGGCCTGCTTTTCATAGGCGGCCAGCCTTTCCAGTGCCTGAGAAACGGTCATACGTCATTCCTCCTATAAATAATTGGTTATTCATCTGCCAGCCAATCCGGGAAGTTGCCTTTTAAGAAGTGCCGGTACTCCGGATGGTCCGCAGCGTTTTTGTATTCTTCCCGTATGGTTCTTTGATTCCATTGCCGCACGCTTTCCGGCATTTCCTCATATCTCATAATGGTAATGAGTCCATCCTTTTCCGCCTGTAAAATGGCCTCGTAGGCATCGGAAACAAACTCCACAGATTCGATGTCTACAGGAATACTGCTTACAGCCGCATCCGGAATCCGCACATCGAAATCCGCTTCCTCAATGCTGCCTGCGCAATAGATGTATCCGGATACACCTTGATAGGTCTTTCTCAGCGCATCCGGATAGTATTCCTCCAGCCGCTGAATTCCGTTCTTCTCAAATCCGTATGGTCCCCATTTTTCCCATCTGCCGTCATAGGAGAAGCCGGTTTCCTTGCAATACCGCTCAATCGCATTGCTCAAATAGACCAGGACATTTTCTCTTTTCTTTGAGAAGTAGACCAAAGGGACTCCGTGATTGGAAGTCCTGGGCTCCAGTTGCTTGATCGTGCCTATTGGCGACGCGTGATAATACATATGCACCTCGCATTTTCCGGTTTATCAGGCCGAAGCCTTCCTTACATTTCCTTGATATACATCTCCTCTACCGCACCCAGGGCAGGCCGCTTTTTTCCGCTTGCCGCAAATCCGTGCGCTTCACATCATCCAGCACCCTTTTCATCGGAAGTCCCGCAAAAACTGCTTCACTAAGCTGATTTTGAGTATACCACACGCCGCCCCCGATGGCAAGCGGTCGGTGCCTCCTCCTCACCGGTCGGTGAAAGATTTCCCTTTCTCGGGGCATACTAAGGCCGGAGGTGAGAGAGATGAAGCGAAAGGACTGCGGCTTCCCCTATGACGCCGCGCCGGACGTGCATCAGTTCCGGGGCGTGCCCCAGAATTGCTTTGACCTGGTGAACCAGTACGGCACCTATAATATCCAGCCCACCACCGACACGGAGAACCTGTTCCCCCTGATCGGTCCGGAAATGCCGGAGCGCTGGCGGCATATGAGCCTGGGCAAGGACGACCTGGAGCATCTGGGATAGCCCACCGCAGGGAGCGGCGGGCGGGATAAAAGGCAGGCGGGGCGCGGCCCCGGGCATCGCACACGCCCCGCCTGCCCTTGAAAAAGCATTGACACCGGCGGCAGAACCCTTATAATGGTAGTATCACCACTGAGGAGGCCGCTATGGACAACAAGAAAAAAACCGACAGCATCATGCGCTATGTGGTGTATCTGCTGTGCGGCGTGCTGCTGGCGGGGTATTCCCTGCTGAAATGGAACGCTATGAGCGAGATGAAGTATCTCTATCTGGTCATCGGCGTGATCTGGGTCATTTACGGCGGCGTCCGGGCCCTGGTGCTGGCCCGGCGGCAGAAGCAGGACCGGGAATAAGCATTGTCCGGGCCACGGCAGAGGCTTGTGATTTATCCGTCAGTCAAAATGCAGCAGGCCGCGCTCCGCGCTGTCCGGAAGGACAAATTTCTTTTCACCGAACTTCCAGAAGCGTATGGTCACAATAGGCTCCTGACAGCCCACCACCACTCCCGCCCCAAAGGTCCTGTGGACGACTTTGCATCCCGGAACGGCCCTGCGGATCAGCGCGGCCTTTTCCTCCCGGGACAGCGTCACCTTTGGCCTGGGCGGTGTTCCGCCGGACTTCCGTGAACCGGGCGCTGCCGCCTGTTTTTTTGCGGCGGCGGGCTTCTCCGGCAGTTTCCGCACGATCTTCCGCTGCTCATACATCTGCCCCACGGTCAGAAACTGCGTCTGGCCGCCGTCGTATGCGATCAGGCACTGCCCGTCGCAGTCGGCCAGGATATTCCCCCGGCCTTTCTGCGCGTGATGATAGCGCTTCCCGCACAGCTCCGCGGGAAATGCGCCGAACACATCGTCCGGCGTCTCCACCGGGATATCGGGCTTCACTTCCCGGATAAACGCGGAACTCCGGTCCAGGCAGGAGAAGAGATACAGATGGTTTCTGGCCCGGGTCATGGCCACATAAAAGAGCCTGCGTTCCTCCTGATACCGCACCTGTTCCGCCTGGCTTTTCGGCTCCGTCACGGCGGGCAGGATGCCGTCCAGCACGTCCAGCAGGTAAACGGTGTCATACTCCAGTCCCTTGCTGGAGTGGACGGTGGAGAGAAGCACGGCCGCCTCCGGCGGCACAGGCGGGTCGGCCGTCAGACTGCGCAGCCGGTCCAGCCGCTCCAGCAGGGCGTCCAGGCCGGGCTCCTGCCCGGCCAGCAGGCAGAGAATTTCAAATTTGTTGGCATCCAGCTTCTGCTGGTCCACATAGTCCCTGTAGCGCAGCTCCCGCCAGATGCGGTCCAGTCCCTTCCGGGCGGTGTCCCGGAGAATCTGCGGCAGCAGGTCGATCAGCGCCGTGACGCTGTCCCGCGCGAAGGCCGAAAGCTGCGGAAAGCGCAGCAGTTCCTCCAGGATCGGCTTCCCGGAGCTGCGGCTTTTTCCGCAGGCGTATTCCGCCGCCTTTTTGGAGATGCCGCCGCCGCATTTATAGTAGATGCGCAGGAACACCTCCGCATTCCGCCCGTCATGGGCGAAGGCGATGATATCCCGGATGTCCGTGACGATCCGATGGGTGAAATAGGCGTCGTCCATCTGCCGGCAGCGGTAAGCGGTCCCCTGGCGGTCCAGCAGGTCGATCAGCGGCAGGGCGCTGTCGTTGTTGCGGTAGAGAACGGCCATCTGTCCGTCACACCGGGCCGCCGTATGCGCCAGCCATGCGTACTGGGCGGCGCGGTCTGCCGCCGTGATCAGCCGGACGTCTGCGCCGGAGTCCCGGGTGGGGTGGATGGTTTTGGGATGACGCCCATGGTTTTTCCGGATGAAATCATCCGCCAGGCGGAGAATTTCCGGCGTGGAGCGGTAGTTCTCCTCCATCAGCAGCACCCGGGCGTTGGGGTAGGTCTGCCCGAACCGCATCAGGGCCTCCGGATAAGCGGCCCGGAAGCCGTAAATGCTCTGATCCTCGTCGCCCACCATGAAGATGTTCCCGCTTTTCTGCGCCAGAAGCTGAATGATCGAATGCTGGATTCTGGAGGTGTCCTGGGACTCGTCCACGCAGATATAGGGGAACATATCCTGAAAATGCGTCAGCACGTCCGCGTGCTTTTCCAGGATGGTCTTAGCATAGACCATCTGGTCGTCGTAGTCCATCCAGTGCTGCTTCCGCAGCGCCAGGTTATACCGGCGATACAGCTCCGGGAACTTCTCGAACCCGGTGTCCAGGTCGTCGATCTCCTCCTTGTCGAGCATGCTGTTCTTCACATAGGTGATGTTCTTGCGAAGCTCTTTTATGACGCCCTGGGTGGCAAATTCGCCGCTGAGGGCGCGGTACAGATCGGAAACCAGCTTGGACAGAAGCCCCTCGTCCTCCATCAGCCGGAAGGCATTCCCGCTGCTGTGGGTCCTGGCGTAAAAATCAATGATCTTGGAGGAAACGCCGTTGATGGTGCGAAATTCCGGGATGTCGGGGCAGTCCTCGCCAAACAGGCGGGCAAAGCGCTGCTTCATCTCCCGGGTGGCGGCTTTTGTGTAGGTCATGGTCAGGATTTTGTCGGCAGGGATCCCGCAGCAGCAGAGCATATAGCCCAGGCGGGTCACCAGCACGGTGGTTTTTCCGCTGCCGGGCACGGCCAGCAGCAGGACCGCGCCCTCTGCGGCGTGTACCGCCTCTGCCTGCTGCCGGTTCAGCCGGCCGGTATATTTCCGGTCAAATGTTTCTCTGTCCATGCTGCCTGTCCTTCCAAAACTTTCTGTTCGAGCGGTGGGGGCGCTCCGTCTGATGCTTACAACTTTACGGGATATATTCTACCACCATCCCCGAAAATCCGCAACAGAATCCAACCCCACCGAAAAATTTTGAAAAACCCTTGACACACAGGGCAGAGTGTGGTAATATACTCCTTGCCGATATCCGCCGGTGTGGTGGAATGGTAGACACAGGAGACTTAAAATCTCCCGGTAGCAATACCGTACCGGTTCGAGTCCGGTCACCGGCACCAACCGGACCCAATTCAATATCGCGGAGTAGAGCAGTTGGTAGCTCGTCGGGCTCATAACCCGGAGGTCGGAGGTTCAAGTCCTCCCTCCGCAACCATGTTGTGCAACCAAAAAAGATATTGCACCGGAAAACCCCGATACCACAACGGTTTCGGGGTTTTTTCGTGCCCCAATTTTCAAGTGCAAACAAAAAGATATTTTTCTTTGTTGAGAGGACTTGAACTACCGACCCCTCGATTGTTAGGCGGCTTTTGAGAGATTTATTCTCCCGAAAGTCGTCTTTTTTCGTTTCCCAAGAAATTTTTTTCTAAAAGGTCTTCCCTAAAATGTTGGAATGACCTCCCCGTTTGTTCAGGAAAGAGGTTTGCCCTACATTTTAGGGCAAACCTCACTTAACTTAATAACACCGTAATCTATGGGCTGACTTTGCAGAAGTAATTCTATGAAGTCAGCCCTTTTTTTATTATCTACGAAAGGAATGAGCACCATGATCAAAATCAGAATCAAAAACGCCGATCACGAGATTGACATCCGCTTCCCTATCAGCGAGAGCGAACTGTTTGCAAAGCTTGGTGAGATCCACGCTGTCGAAGGAAGGGACGCCGCTCAGTCCGCCCTTGTGACGGATGTCTACTGGCCGGAGGAATTCTCTATGCTGAAAGACCGCTTCGCCAATCTGGACGAACTCAACTATCTCGGCAAACGTATGGAGAGCTTCGACACACTCGAATACGACCAGTTTCTCATTGGGATCTCCAAACTTGACAGCAAGGATGTAAAGGATCTCATAAACCTGACATTCAATCTGAACCATTTCACACTGTGTCAGGATGTCAGCAGCTACGGTAAGATCGGCAGAGAGTATGTGCTGAACACGGAAGGAGCTGTTCCCGCCCATGACGAGGACGATCCGAAATACGCCACAATCGGCAAGGATCTCATCGACCGAGGGCTGGCGCAGATCACAGAACGAGGACTTCTCATCTACAATCCCTTCGATGAGTTGGAGGAAGTGTATGACGGTCATACCTTCCCCGAGTATTACTACAACAACAGCCTTCTTAGCCTCAATGCAGAATACGGCGGCCGCACTGAGCTCCTCCAACTTCCAGATGAAGCCCTTGCCATCAAAAAGGCTATTGACCGGCTCGGCGCTCCGTCCGCCGAGGACTGCTCCTACACGGTTACCTTTCACAATTTCAAAGGAGATGACTGGCTGGCTCGCGTTCAGGAGATCATCGCCAAAGAAGGAATCTATGAGACGAATGCGATGCTGAAGGCGCTTGATGTCGAAGGAATGGATTGGAGCAAGCTCTCCGCTGTGGTTGAGCTCGTCGATGTTCAAAAAGCTTCCAATATCGCATTCCTGGCTGAGCACCTTGATGAGTTCTCCTTCATACCCGAAGCCAAGACGGAGGAAGACGTCGGACACTTCCTCGTAGACAATATAAGCGAGTACAGGCTCAATCTTGAGATGGAGGACTATTTCGACTTCTCCGGGTTTGGAGAGCATATTGCAGAGGAACACGACGGGCAATTCGTAGATGGCGGCTTTATTTACTACGACAGTTACGAGAGCCTTGATGAACTCCTCGATGGGCTCGACCCCGAGGACGAGGGCATGAACATGGGAGGAATTTGAGCATGAAAATCAACGCAATCATTGAAAGCAAGGACGGCGGCACACTCGTGCTGGACTTTCCCCGCAGCATCTACGATGTGTATGAAAAGCTCCAGTCAGTAGGTATCAGACAGTCCCCGCATCAGATCACCCTTTCCGATGAGGAAGGCGATGACGTGCGAGTCAAGCTGTATTCCGAAGACGAAATAGGAAAGCATTTGCTTCTCACGCTCAAGGAGCAGAACTCGCTGGCTGACGCCAACATGCTGGCCTTCATGGTGGACAACGCCAAGCCTGACTTCCGCTCCAAGCTGGAACAGAATCTGCTCAACGATCAGTACAGCTCCATGCAGGAGGTCACGGACGACATCAAGCAGATGCTTTATGAATCAGGACCGGTCAAAGCAGTGTTCTACTGTCCCCTCGTAGGAGAGGTAACCGATGAAGAGGGCTTCAGTTCTCCCGTCGACGGACGTTTCCTCAAGAGCTATGCGTGGGCTGTCGAAGAAGCTCTGGAAGCCGATACTGCCGACGATGAAATGGACATGGCTGAGTTTTTCGATCAGGATGACGGTGTTAAGGCAAAGCTCGTGTCCGCCAAATGGGGCGTGGAAACCTACCGTGGAAGGCTATTCGGCAGGATCGAGTGCAGCCTCAAGGAAGAACTCACCGATGCCGAAACCGAAATCCTCACCGACTGGATCAGCGGACAGAACTCAGACGGTTACGGAGAGCACTTTGAGCAGCAGCCGATTGACACCGAGGACGGCGATCTGTACGTCTCCTTCTGGAACAGCGGCGACAACTATTCCATCATGACTCGTGACGAGTTGGATGAGTATATAGATAATCAGGGCATGACGATGGGAGGAATGTGATATATGGCTGTGCTCTTTTCGGCGGTAACGCTTACCGCAGACAACAATCAGGTAGAGTTTCTCGCTGCCGGTATCCCGAGGGACGCCGATGATCTCGAAGGCTGGACTGCCTATGAGAACTTCATGGATGAGCTGGATTCCGAACAGGAAGTCAGCGTCCATGTGGAAGCCTACCTCTATGGTGAAGGTGAAACCTTCAAGGCAACGCCCGAGGAAGTGGCGTATTTCAAGATGCGAGCTGATGCAGACGAAGAATTCCTGCATGACCACTGCGACAACATTGAGGACGCAGACTTCACCATCCAATGGTCGCCGGACGAGCTGTACGGAGTGGAGTTGGAGCTATGACGGCAGAAAAGAAAGACCGCAGGCCGCTCCACATCAGAAACCTTGCAGACCTCAAGCGGCATATCAGACTCGGAACCGAGCTGGTGGCAACGGCGCACCAATACCACCCCGACATCGTCGGCCTCACCCGTGTGGTGACGAAGGTGCAGACCAACGGCTTCTATTCCAAGATCAAGGATCAGCCGGATCATAAATGGTCGACCTGCAATCAGGGAATGGGCTTTTGGTCGCCCTTCAATAAGGCCGGAGCTTACCACTTCACGGATTCTACCGTCCAAGTGCTCAATACGAGGAAGAACGATGGCAACGTCCTCTATGAAATGGAACTCTACGACGGCGAACAAAGCATGTCAGAACAGAACAAGGAGGTAACCGACATGAATGAATGGGATCGCCTGCACAGACAGGCACAGCGATACAAGGAAGCCTATCCCCCCGGAACGAGGATTATGCTTCTCGGCATGGGAAACGACCCAAACCCCGTGGAGAGCGGCACAAGAGGAACGGTCAGAGTCGTGGACGACATCGGCACTCTGCACTGTGATTTCGACAATGGCAGGAGCCTCGGCGTTGTCCCCGGCGAAGATTCCTTCCGCAAGCTGACGGACGAGGAACTTGCCGAGGAACAGGCAGAAGACATGGACGAGGACGAGAGCGGCCCCGTCATGGGAATGTGAGGCGCCTATGGGAGAAAGACTCGAAATCGAAATTCCGCCCCAGCTTACCGAACCGCTTCTGCAGTATGCCTCTGGAACGGAGCTTCCCGTGGAGGATATCGTAGAAACCGCTTTCAGAAACTATTTGGAAAGGAGCCAGGACAATGCCTAACGGCGAAAAGAAAGGGATCACCGTGCGGATCGACGCCGACCTTCACGCGGAGGTCAGTCAGTACCTGCGGGATCACAGCATGACTATGGCAGAGTTCGTCAGTCTGGCACTGGATGATGAGCTCCACCCGAAAAATCAGATGAAGGAAGGAAACACTATGGCAAACACAAGAACCATTGCCGTGCAGGTGCCGGAGGATCTGTTTCAGCGGATCAAGGACTACCTGCAGCGCAACAACATGACTCAGCGGCAGTTCCTCATCGGACTCATCGAGGACGAGCTGGAACGGGATCAGACCGAGCGTGAGAGCCAGAACGAGGCTGTGAGCGACGATCCCAACCAGGACGAAGATGATCCCGAGCAGAACGAAGACGCCGCCCTTGACGATTCTGAAGCCGATTCCGACGAGGACGAAGATGAGTCCGAGGATGAAGCCCAGGGATTCACTATGGGAATGTGAGGTGACCAAATAGCATAAGGAACAGGTCGGATGCCCTATGGCAATCCGATTTTTTGATATGTTCGCCGGTATCGGCGGCTTCCGGTCTGGTCTGGAGGCTGTCGGCGGGTTTGAATGCATTGGTCACTGTGAGATCGATAAACACGCAAACATGGCGTACTGTGCCATATATGATACGGAAGGAGAGTATTACTGTGACGATGCAAGAAAAATCAACCCCAATGAAATGCCCGACTTTGACCTGCTCTGTGCCGGATTTCCTTGCCAAAGCTTCTCTGTTGCGGGAAAGCGGCTTGGATTCGAGGACACAAGAGGAACTCTGTTCTTTGAAGTTGCCCGACTCCTTGCAGCCAAACGGCCTGCTTTTTTTCTTCTGGAAAACGTCCCGGGACTGCTATCGCATGACGGGGGCAAGACGCTTGAAACCATCTACGCCGCGCTTATTGAAATGGGGTATCATTTTGAATGGTGTGTGCATAACAGCAGATATTTCGGAGTCCCCCAGCAGCGACGGCGCCTGTATATTGTCGGATATCTTGATCCCCGATGTGCCGGACAAATATTTCCTCTCAGCGGCGGCAATGCGGCGCATCTCCGGCAACTTATCGGCGGCGCCCAAGGCCAAAGGGTTTATGATCCCGACGGAGTAGCCTGCACTCAGGCAGCGACCAGCGGCGGCTGGGGCGGCAAAACAGGTCTGTATTTCATAGACATGAATGCCGATCCCGTCGTTACCGACGTTGCCCGATGCATCACCGCCCGTCAGGATTCCGGCGTCAGCAAACACCGAGGCGAACACTCCGCCGTGCTGATTGAGGACGCGCCGAGAGCGATCCTCACACCCGACAGAGAAAAGGTGCGTCAGCAAGGCCGACGGATCAAGGAGCCGGACGAGCCTATGTTTACGATCACCGCTCAAGACAGACACGGAATCCTGCACAGAGGCAGAATCCGAAAGCTGATGCCCATTGAATGCTGGCGTCTGCAGGGATATGCCGATGAACAATTCTATAGGGCGGCCGCTTGCGGACTGAAGGACGGTCACTTGTATAAAATGGCCGGCAATAGCGTATCTGTGCCGGTCATTACTGCTATCGGGCAGAAAATCAAAGCGGTCAACGACAAGTACGAAATTGTGAGGTGAACAGCTTATGCCCAACCATGTTATAAACAACATTAGAATCTCTGGCGATCCGGCACTAATTCGAGAACTGTTAGAGTCTGTCCAAGCCGATGAACAGAGCCTTGGCTCAATTGATTTTAACAAGATTATTCCTATGCCCGAGAGCTTAAAAATCGAATGCGGCAGTAACACCGATAAGGGGCTCAAGGCATTTACGGACTTTACGCAGGTGTATACGCTTGCCGGTACGAGAGAAGATGCCTGTCTCTTATACACATCTCCGAGCCCACGAGACTAGGCATGATCTC
>ENA-OZAB01001138-OZAB01001138.1-human-gut-metagenome-genome-assembly--contig:-NODE-1138-length-11761-cov-5.669400_pt1 | contig 11761 bp, 10 predicted proteins | sample MGYA00243297_ERZ653491 | MGnify/ENA primary metagenome ERZ653491 (study PRJEB26926, sample SAMN06165154) | human gut metagenome | biome: ENVO:00009003; feature: ENVO:2100002; material: ENVO:00002003... | reverse complement strand
CCGGAGTCCTGGCTGTTTTGAGGGTCCGCCGCGCTCGCCGTTCCCGATTCGAGCCGAGCGACCAGGTCTGCCTCGTCGTCGGTGCGGCTGGGACTCTCGTTTTGTTTTTCGGCCAGAGCCGCCGCCTGCTCATCGCCTTGCGGCGACAGCAACTTGGGCGCTCCGTCGAGCGATCCCGTAAACAGCGCAAACCCCAGCACCACGGCGGTGCCGATGGAAAGTGCTTGCTTGTAGGCGGGCTTGCGCGACATTGAGGCTCCTGGATGGACGGTTGGGAATCTACCAGTCTAGCAGGAGCCGGCAAGGGCCGTTCTGTCGAACAAATACTTAAGATTTGAGACAAACGCTACTGATTCATTTGTCCCGCGGTCTAGATCGAGGTGGAGTCGAGCCAGTTGAGCTTGCACTCGAGAATGCGCTGCTCGCCGGGTTCGCTGCTTCCGTCAAGTAGGGCGAGCAGCATCTCGGCTGCTTCGCGACCTTCTTGGTCGACGGGCTCGATGATGGTGGAGACGGTCGGTGTGGTGAGATTAGTCCAGTCTTCGCAGTTGAGTCCCAAAAGGCCGATTTGCTGCGGAAGCAGATGGGCCATTGGCTGGAGGGCCTTGTAGACACGGGGAAGTGCCCACTGATTTTGCACGAAGATAAGGGTTCGCTTGGCGGGATTGAACTTGAATTTAAAGTATTCAGTGAGCTCGTTGATTGACGGCTTGTTGTGATCGATGGGAATCGCTTTGTAGAGCTGCCCGTTCGCTGCCAGCGCCTCGGCATACCCCTGAAAACGCTCCATGCGGGTGCGCATTTCGGTCATGTTGGCGGCAATGGAAAAGAAATCTTCGTAGCCGGCGTCGAGGAGTGCCTGTGTGGCGTTGTACACGCCGTCGTAAAGGTTGGTTTTGATCCAGCTGGTACCTGGGCTATAGATGGCCGCATCGAAAAAGACGACCGGCTTGCCGGCGCGTCTAATGCGGTCATGCACGGCTTTGAAGTTTGCCGTGGGCTGGATGATAAAGCCATCGACGCCCAGCGAGAGCATCTTGTCGACGTACATGAGCTCGGTCTCGGGGTTAAAGTTGCTCGTGCAAACGACCGTCTGGTAGCCCGCGGGGAGCATGACCTGCTCCATGCCATTGAGAACGAGCCCCGCCCATTTGTTGGTGTTATCCAAAATGATGATGGCAATGACGTGGGTTTGCTTGCCGGTGAGCGTCTGCGCTTGGGCGTTGGGAACGTATCCGAGTTCCTTAATGACGCGCGCGATTTTGTTCTGCGTCTTCTCGCTAAGCTTTTCTCGTTTGTCGTTGAGGTAATACGAGACGCTTGCCGTCGAGGTTCCCGCCTCTCGAGCGACGTCTGCGATCGTAACGCGCTGTTTTGCCACAGCGACTCCTTCCGACAGATGAGCATTTTCCAACATGATGACTTTGAGTCTTGGTGAAGGATACGCTTCGGTGAGCGGCTTTTTCCTTTCATATGAGTATGCAACAAATGCGGCATACGGGTGGGGTCGAAATTTGTGACCGGCATGCGCATCTGCCGTCTACCGAGAAAATCAAATACTTCTTGACTTTTGAAATCGAGGGCAAAATCGCAGGATTCATTTTTGGTTAAACGCATAACTAAATCGCATAACCAACGCTCTGACCTGCGCGTTTACCGAAATAAGCTGGCATTAAGAAAAACGAGCACCTATATTGTTCTTGTCGAAAAGACAGCAAGTCCAAACGGCAGGGGATGCTCCGGAGGCCTCCGCAAACGGTGTCTTGCGCGCGCAACTCTATGAAAAGAGGGAAGCAATGAAGATCGTAGGCGTTGCCGCCTGTACTGTGGGTATCGCCCACACGTATATGGCCCAGAAGGCGATTCAGGATGAATGCGCCGCCCGTGGCATCGAGTGCAAGGTCGAGGCTCAGGGTGGCCTGGGTATCGAGAATGAGCTCACGCAGGAAGACGTGGACCCCGCCGACCTGGTCCTGGAGTCCGTCGACGTGGGTGTCGAGAACGAGGACCGTTTTGAGCAGAAGATGGCCGAGGGCAAGTTCCTGAAGGTCGGCACCTCTGATGTAATCGCCGATCCGGTAAAGATCATCGACCAGGCCATTGAGATCATCAAGGCGACGGGTGGCGCCGTTGACGCGCCCAAGGCCGAGGCCAAGGCAGAGAAGAAGGCCGTCTCCGCTGCCCCGCAGGCCCCGACACCGGCGTCCAAGCAGTCTATCTTTGCCGATCCTGGCAAGACGCTGCTCAATGCATTCAATACCGGCGTTTCCTATTTTATCCCCATCGTCGTTATCGGCGGCGTGTTTCTTGCCTTCTCGCTGGCATCCGGTACCGCCGGCGCCAACGGCATGGAGGTTACGAACCCGCTGATGGTGAGCCTTAACACCATCGGCATGGCCGGCATCTCCATGATGATCCCGGTGCTTGCGGCATACATCTCCTACTCGATGGCCGGCAAGCCCGCGCTCGCCCCCGGTTTTGTCCTGGGCTACCTGGTCAATAACGCAGTCGTTACCCCTAACGGCAACAGCGTTTCGACCGGCTTCTTGGGCGCCATGATCATGGCGGTCATCTGCGGCTACTTTGTCCGCTGGATGAAGACCTGGAAGGTCAACAACACCATCCAGACCATCATGCCCATCCTGATCATCCCGATTCTGACCTCGCTTGTCCTGGGCATGGCCTATATCTACATCCTGGCCACGCCGCTTGGCTTTGTGATGGACTGGCTCACCGGCGTGCTCGGCAGCCTGCAGGGCGGTTCCGCAGTTGTCCTGGGTCTGGTCATTGGCGTTATGACCGCCTTCGATATGGGTGGCCCCATCAACAAGACCGCCTCGACCTTCACCATGGCCATCATGGCCTCCGGTATCTACGGTCCTAACGGTATGTTCCGCGTCGCCGTCGCCGTTCCCCCGATCGCCTGTGGCCTCGCTGCGCTCATCGCCAAGAACAAGTTCGATGACGCTGACCGCCAGATGGGCATCTCCGCGCTGTTCATGGGCTGCATCGGTATTACCGAGGGCGCTATCCCCTTCGCGGTCAAGGACCTCGGTCACACCCTGCCCGGCATTTGCATCGGCTCTGCCGTGGGTGCGGCACTTGCCGCCTTCCAGGGCATCGACTGCTACGTCCCGCACGGTGGCTTTATCGTCGCCCTTGCCACCAACAACGTCGCGCTGTTCTGCCTGGACATCGTGATTGGCGCCGTGGTCGCCGCTGCAATCCTGATTGCCATGAAGCCCACGCTCGATAAGCAGGCCAAGTAAACCTTTAAGGACTCCGGTTGTGCGGAGGGATGGATTTGACTCCGCACAACCGCCCCTACACAACAAAATCCATCCGTACTGATAGGGCCCACATCTGGGTCCCAGGGAACTTTTGTCAAAAATCCTCTGGAGAAGGAGAACAAAATGTCCAACCTCACCATCCGTCAGGCCGTTCAGGGCATGCTCAAGCTGCAGGATAGCGGCGATCACGCAACCATGGTCGGCATTGGCCCCATGAGCCCCAACCTGATTCAGGCCGTGTTCGAGCTTGCCAAGGACGAGGATTTCCCGCCCATGTTTATCGCCAGCCGCAACCAGGTCGATATGGACGAGATGGGCGCCGGCTACGTCAACGGTTGGGACCAGACGCGCTTTGCCGCCGACATCAAGAAGGTTGCCGACGAGGTGGGTTACACCGGTCCGTACTACCTGTGCCGCGATCACGGCGGTCCGTGGCAGCGCGACGAGGAGCGTAACGCCCACCTGCCCGAGGACGAGGCCATGGAGCTCGCCCGCAAGTCCTTCGTCGCCGACATGGAGGCGGGCTTTGACCTGCTGATGGTCGACCCCACCAAGGACCCCTATCAGATCGGCAAGGTTATTCCGCTCGACGTGGTGCTTCGCCGCACGATCGATCTTATCGACTACCTTGAGCAGTACCGTCGCGAGCATAACCTGCCCGAGGTCGCCTATGAGGTCGGTACCGAGGAGACCAATGGCGGCTTGACCTCTACCGATAAGTACGAGGAGTTCATTTCTCAGCTGCAGCCCGAGCTCGAGAAGCGCGGCTGCCCCATGCCCACCTTTATCGTCGGCCAGACCGGCACCCTTACCCGCTGGACGGAGCAGGTCGGTCACTACAACTTCAAGAACGCCCGCGAGCTTGCCGATATGGCCAAGCGCTATGGCGTGGGCCTGAAGGAGCACAACGCCGACTATCTGGACGACGCGACGCTGCTCGAGCACATCCCGGCACACGTGACCGCCTCCAACGTCGCTCCGCAGTATGGCACCGAGGAGACCCGCGCCTACCTCAAGCTCTGCGCCACCGAGCAGATCCTGGTCGACAACGGTCTGTGCGATGACCCCTCCGACCTGTATCACACGCTGCTGGTCAAGGCTATCAAGACCGAGCGCTGGCGCAAGTGGATGACTGGCGACGACGTCAACCTGCAGGTCGATGACATCCTTGCCGACGATGAGCTCAGCCTGAAGATCCTGGATGTCTCCGGCCACTATGCGTTCAACGATCCCGAGGTCAAGGAGCAGGTCGAGAAGCTCTATCGCAACCTCGCTGCCCAGGACATCGACGGCAAGCGCTTTGTGATCGAGCACATCAAGCGCCCGATCAAGCAGTACGTCGTCGGTCTTAACCTCAAGGGCGTCACGAGCCGCATCGAGAAGGCTCTCGAGGACTAAGTAGCTTTTCCTACACGACGCCGGGCCTGGGGCATGTCCCAGCCGCAGGCCCGGCACATAGGACAAAGGGACATCCCCTTTGTCCTATTTTTTGAGTTTTGGATTCCTTCGAAGGAGTTTGCACCATGAAGTTCTTTATCGATACTGCCAATCTGGACGAGATCGCCGAGGCCAAGAGCTGGGGCTGCCTGGCCGGTGTTACCACCAACCCGTCCCTGTACGCCAAGACCGGCGGCAAGCTTGCCGACTTTGAGCCGCATATGCTCAAGATTGCCGAGCTCTGCGAGGGCCTGCCCGTTTCCGCCGAGTCTACCGCTACCACTGCCGAGGGTATGATCGAGGAGGGCAAGCGCCTTGCCGCCCTCGCCCCCAACATCGTGGTCAAGCTTCCCGTGTGCGAGGCCGGCCTCGCCGCCTGCCGTGCACTGGCCGATGCTGGCGTGCGCGTCAACATGACGCTCGTCTTCTCGCCGACGCAGGCCCTTATGGCCGCCAATGCCGGTGCTCGCTACATCAGCCCGTTTGTCGGTCGTTTCGATGACATCGCCGAGGACGGTATCTCGCAGCTCGACAACGTCGTGACCTGCATTAAGAACTACGACTGGACGGGCAAGAACGTCGACGACACCGTCGAGATCATCACCGCCTCGGTTCGTACGCCCAACCACGTGACCCAGGCCGCGCTACTCGGTGCCGATATTGCGACCGTGCCCATGGCCGCTCTCAAGAAGTGCCTGCATCATCCGCTGACCGACCAGGGCCTCGCCTCTTTTGAGGCTGACTGGCAGAAGGTCGTCGCTCAGGCTTAACGAGTGGATTGCCCCGGCATCGCGTCATCCGGTGCCGGGGTTGTTCTCAAGAGAGGAATTCGTATGACCAACCAGGAGCTGGCGAAGGTCGCCAATGAGGTCAGGAAGGGTGTCGTGACTGCGGTTCACGCGGCCAAGTCGGGACACCCGGGTGGATCGCTCGGTGCTGCCGACATCATGACGTATCTGTACTTTGAGGAAATGAATATCGATCCTGCCGACCCTCACAAGGCCGATCGCGATCGCTTTGTGCTCTCCAAGGGTCACGCGGCGCCGGGCCTGTATTCGGTGTTGGCAAATCGCGGCTATTTTCCCGTCGAAGAGCTCGAGACGCTCCGTCATATTGGCAGCCGACTGCAGGGCCATCCCAACATGAACGACGCCCCTGGCATCGATATGTCCACCGGATCGCTCGGTCAGGGCATCTCTGCTGCAGTTGGAATGGCGCTTGCCGCTAAGCACTGGGGCGACGGCTACCGTGTCTACACGTTGCTGGGCGACGGTGAGTGCGAGGAAGGCCAGGTGTGGGAGGCGGCCATGTTCGCCGGCAACCATGCGCTCGACAATCTTGTTGCCGTCGTCGACCACAACGGCTTGCAGATTGACGGCACGATCGATGAAGTCAACTCGGCCATGCCGCTCGCTGACAAGTTCCGCGCCTTTAAGTGGCATGTGATCGAGCTCGCCGACGGTAACGACATGGCGCAGATTGCCGCCGCCTTTGCCGAGGCCCGCAAAGTGAGCGACTCGCCCGTGGCCATTATCGCCGAGACGGTGAAGGGCAAGGGCGTCTCCTTTATGGAAAACCAGGTGGGCTGGCACGGCAAGGCACCCAACGATGAACAGTTTGAGCAGGCCATGGCCGAGCTCGCAGCAGCAGGGGAGGAGCTCTAATGGCAGACGTCAAGAAAGTCGCCACGCGCGTTAGCTATGGCGAGGCACTTGTCGAGCTGGGCAATGAGCGCGATGACTTTGTGGTTCTCGATGCCGACCTGGCCGCCGCCACGCAGACCGGTAAGTTTAAGGCTGCGCACCATGAGCGCTTCTACGACGCCGGCATTGCCGAGAGCAACCTGATGGGTCTTGCCGCCGGCATCGCGACCACGGGCCGCGTTGCTTTTGCGAGCACCTTTGCGATGTTTGCCGCCGGTCGCGCCTACGAGCAGGTCCGCAATTCCATCGGCTACCCGCACCTCAACGTCAAGATTGGCGCTACTCATGCCGGCATTTCGGTGGGCGAGGACGGCGCCACGCACCAGTGCTGCGAGGATATCGCACTCATGCGCACGATTCCGGGTATGACGGTGGTCGTTCCCGCCGACGACGTCGAGGCTCGTGCCTGTGTGCGCGCCGCCTATGAGTTTGAGGGCCCGGTTTACATGCGCTTCGGCCGCCTGGCAACACCGGTCATCAACGACTGCGAGGACTATGAGTTCAAGATTGGTCGCGGCGTGGTCGTGCGCGAGGGGTCCGATGTGACCATCATCGCTTGTGGCCTTATGGTCGCCGAGGCGCTTGAGGCTGCCGAGGCGCTCGCTGCCGATGGCATCGATGCCGAGGTCATCAACATGCATACGATCAAGCCGCTCGACGAACGCCTGGTTGTAGCCAGCGCCAAGAAGACCGGTCGCGTGGTCACTGCCGAGGAGCATTCGATTATCGGCGGTCTTGGCGAGGCCGTTGCCTCGGTGCTAGCGGAGCAGTATCCGGTGCCGATGCGTCGCGTCGGCGTGCGCGATGTGTATGGCGAGTCCGGCCCTGCGGTCGATTTGCTGCACAAGTACGGTTTGGACGCCGACGGCATCGAAGCTGCGGTCAGGTCTGTGTTGTAAGGAAGGTTTCCATGGGATTTGTATCTGCCAACCAAGTGACGATAGGGTATACCGCCGCCTCGCGCGAGGATGCCCTGCATTATTTGTCCGATCAGGCCGTCGAGCTCGGCTTTGCTGACGACGCATCTGCCGTAGAGACTGCCTTCATGGCTCGCGAGAACGAGGCCGAGACTGGCCTTGTCGCCGGTTTTGCCGTTCCACATGCCAAAAGCGATGCTATCCACACGCCGGGCGTTGCCGTGCTTAAGCTGGTCGAGCCCGTTGAATGGCCGAGCTTCGATGGTGTGCCCGTCGATGTTGCGCTCGCGCTGTACGTGCCTGCCGGCGAGGCAGGAACCACGCACCTGCGCTTGCTCTCCAAGGCTGCCGTGATGCTGATGGACGCCGGCTTCCGTGACAAGGTGCGCGCGAGCACCGATCCCGTTGAGATTGCGGAGCTCATCAATAGCGGACTCGAAGACTAGAACGGTCATCCCGTTCAATCAATTGATCCTTCTCCAAGGAAAAGGGCCGCGACGCCGTATGGGTGTCACGGCCCTATTTGCGTTTCCCCAGATAAAACCTGCCAAAATAAACCTGTCCCTTTTTGGCAGGTTAATCGGGGACTATTTCACCGCAACTTAGGGCACGGTTAGGAAGTGTGCACCTTAAAGAGTGGAGCCCATGATTAGAGAGGTCGCGCTCATCTCGCTAAATGTCTCTCTAAAGAGAAGGTTGGTTAGAGAGATAGCATTAGGCAATCTAGCAGCGAATTCGATACATCTCTCTTAATGTCTCTCTAAAACAAGGCGCTCATCTCTCTAAAGTTAGAGAGATGAGCGCCTTGTTTTAGAGAGACGGAATGCCAAAATTCGTCCGTCAGCTACCATCTGCCAAAAATGACGGATAAAGGGCTCATCGAAGTAATGGGTTCATCGACGAGCCGCAACCGCCGCTATCGGAAGAAGTAGATGCAGCCGAATTGCCCCTCTATCGTCTCTCGAAGTTTGATGGGTGCTAGGGGAGCGACTGCCTCGCGATATTTCCCCAGATAAAACCTGCCAAAATAAACCTGTTCCTTTTTGGCAGGTCAGTTAACGCAGTGCAGGTTGAGCATATGCGAGCGAGCGGGCTCCGGGTGCGGTAAGGTGACGTGAAACAAGCGGGCGCTGACCTTTTGGTCGCGCCCGTGAAGTTGAGCGTCAGATTGCCGTGCCCGGGGCCTGCGCAGCGCCGAGCGGTTACGCCGTTTGTAAAACGGCGTAACTTAAAGATTCATGTTGCCGTGAATGTAGGGGGTGACCTCGGGGGAGATATGGTCGCAGCCCAGTTCGCGCAGCGCGGACTTGATAACGGCGGGCAGCGGGGTCTTGCCCTTGTCGTCGACGGCGGCACCGCCGAGGGTGGCAATCTTGGCGACATCTGCGGGTGCGGCCTCGATATGCATGCAGCCGCCGACCAGGCGCGCGCGTACCTGTGCCAGATCAAGATCGTGCAGGTAATCCTCGCAGGCGCGAATCAGGGAGACCTTCTCGCGCGTAAGCTCCTCGCCCGTGGGGACGCGCGTGGCAAGACATGCTCCCGCCGGCAGGTTCCAAACGGGATAACCCCATGCGCGCAGCAGCTCGCGCTCTTCGTCCTTGGTAAAGCCGACCTCCATAAGGGGTGAGCGTACGCCGAGCTCTTCTGCCGCACGCATGCCGGGGCGGTAGTCACCGCGATCGCTTGCATTGCTGCCATCGATGACGGTGGGAAAGCCGAGCGACTTGGCGTGGTTGACGATGGCGGTAAAGCCAGCGTGCTTGCAGTGGTAGCAGCGATTGGCATCGTTGCAGGCTACTTGGGGGAGCTGCAACTGATCGACCGAAAGATTGAGCACGGGGAGCTTAAAATGCGCCCCTTCATTGGCTTGTCCATCAACGGACTGCTCAAACGAAGCCTGCTCGGGCGTGCCGATGAGCGGCGTGGTGAGATGGACGAGGAGGGTATTGGTAGGCATGATGCGGGCGCATACGGCGGCCAAAAAGCTGCTGTCAACGCCGCCGGAAAACCCGATAGCCACGCGCCCGTATGCCAAAAGCAGCTGTTCGAGCGCCGATAGCTTGTCTTGAAGCTCCTCTGCGGGTGCCGTGGTGTCTAAAATCATGAAACGTTCCTTATCGTTGAGTACTCGATCGAAAACTATAATCCTAATGCGTTACTTGCCATAAGACTTCTATCTGTGTAGCGAAAGTGCAATATGGTATATACGTTATATACAAGTTGCCAAATGCGGTAGAGTTGCAGCAACGCGACAGCGAGAGTCGATGGGGGACCGATATGATCAAGGCTGTTATTTTTGACATGGATGGAACGCTGGTCGATACCGAGCGTTTGGGGATTAAGGCCTGGAAGGCAGGCGCCGCTGAGCTGGGGCTCGCGATTGATGAAGCGCTGATCCATCAGTTTATCGGCCGCACGCTGCCCGATGTCATGGACATCCTTGATGAGCATTACGGCAGCCACGAAACCACCGAGGCGGTCTATGTCCGCCACAAGGAGATTCGCGACGAGATGGTCAAGACCGAACTGGAACTTAAGGCCGGCGCCGCCGAGTGCCTAGACGAGCTGCTGGCTGCGGGCTATCACGTTGGTCTAGCGACGTCGTCGCGCCTCGTTACGGCCGAGCGCAACCTTAAGATGGTTGGCCTCTTTGACAAGTTTGAAACGGTAACGTGTGGCGAGGACGTCGTGCACGGCAAGCCCGACCCCGAGATGTATCTGCTCGCCTGCGAGCGCGCGGGCTTTGCTCCCGAGGAATGTGCCGTGGTCGAGGATTCGCGCAACGGCTGCGTCTCGGGCATTACGGCCGGCTGCCATGTCTTTGCCGTCCCCGATATCGTGCCGCTGCCGCAGGACGTGGTGGATGGCTGCGAGGCCGTGCTCGATACGCTGTTCGATCTGGCGGCGGCGGTCAAGGCCGTGCGCTAGACAATTGCGGCGTTGAAACGAGCAATTGCTTACGTTTGCGCTTAAACAAAAGGGGTCCGGCAATGGTCGGGCCTCTTTTGCTTGAGCGGCGACTTAGCATACTTGCGGGCGTGCTATAGATACGCGCCGAGGTTGATGGCCGTGGCGTCGGTCTGGCTGCTTGCCCGGGTGCTGGCGCGTTCCAGCAGGAACGGACGTACCAGTTCTTGGCGGTTGATATCCTCGGCGGCGACTGCGGTGACGGTACGCACTGCGGAGCCGACACGGATATGCTTGATCTTTGCCGGGGCCTTGTTCTCGATTTGCTCCATCAGCAGTTGGACACCCTTGCGGCCAATCTCGTAGCCCGGGGGCGCTACCGTAGTGAGTGGGACCGATCCTCTCCAAGCGAGCGGGTTGCCGTCGCATCCGGCCACGCGAACCTGCTCGGGGACGGAGATGCCTTTGTCGACCAATGCCGAGATAACGCCCGAGGCCAGCACGTCGGTCAGGCCGACGACAAAATCGGGACGTTCGTCCGCGGGGCGCTCGGCGATTTGGGCACCGATGCCGTAGCCGTCGGCAGCGGTATTCCATTCGCCGGCGTCGATGACTTCGATCTTGATATCGGGGTGCAGGGCGAGCGCCTTATGAATGCCAAGGACGCGCAGGGTGAGTTGCATAAATGCTGCTCGGCCGACGACGACAATATGGTGCGCGCCGCGGGCGATGGCAAGTTCGGCAATGATGCGACCCTGGGCCTCATTGTCGGCCGCTACGTAGTAGCCGGGCTCGGAGCAATGGATGTCCAGATGGACGATCGGCACGGGCATCTTGGTCATGGCGGGGTGCCAGTCGGGGGATGCCATGGGCTGAACCATGACGCCGGACATCTGGGTGCCCATAAAGTAGCGCAGGTAATGGTCCTCGAGAATATCGTCGTTATCGGCGTTGGCGATGAGCAAGTCGTAGCCGTGCTTGCGGGCCTCGTTGTGGGCGCCGCTGGCGATTTGGAGCGAAAAGCCGTGATCGAGACGGGGGAGCACCAGGCCAAAGGACTTGGTGGCGCCGCCCGCGAGCTGACGAGCGCTTTGGTTGGGCAGGTAGCCCAGTCGATTGATGGTTTCATTTATGAGCTTGAGGGTCTCGGGGCGCAGCTTTTCGGGATGGTTGAGTGCGTTGGAAACCGTGCCCAACGAAACCCCGGTTTCGCGCGCGACGTCGCTGATTTTAACCTTTGCCATAGCGGCCCCTTTGATGCGTTTCAAGTACAAGCCAGATTGTAGCATCCCAAACCTACCAAAAAGGGACAGGTTTATTTTGGCAGGTTTATCTGGGGAAACGCCGTTGCCGGCGCGACCACCACGAAGGGGGCAGGTACCTTTGTGGTGGTTTGAACCGGCTGGACGTGTGTGCATCGAGTGGTATCTAAGTTGAGATACCACTTCTGGTATATCAGCTTGCGTTTGCGTGAGTACCTGTCTCTTATACACATCTGACGCTG
>ENA-OZAB01001123-OZAB01001123.1-human-gut-metagenome-genome-assembly--contig:-NODE-1123-length-11841-cov-6.589258_pt1 | contig 11841 bp, 10 predicted proteins | sample MGYA00243297_ERZ653491 | MGnify/ENA primary metagenome ERZ653491 (study PRJEB26926, sample SAMN06165154) | human gut metagenome | biome: ENVO:00009003; feature: ENVO:2100002; material: ENVO:00002003... | reverse complement strand
AGACAGGGCCGCCGCGTCCACCCCGGAATACGAGTTCCCGCCCATAGACCTGCTGCGCAAGGGTACGGCGGCCGCCGTGGACGGACGCGACGAAATAGCCCTCAACCGCGACAGGCTCGAGACCACGCTGCACAGCTTCGGCGTCGCGGCGAACATCGTCGGCGTCACGCGCGGGCCTACGGTCACGCGCTACGACCTTGAGCTTGACGCGGGCGTCAAGCTAACGAAGCTGACGAACCTCTCAAGCGACCTCGCCCTGTCTCTTGGCGTCATGAACGTGCGCATCGCGCCCATCCCGGACAAGATATCCACCGTCGGCGTCGAGGTACCGAACAAGATAGTCAGTATCGTCTACCTGCGCGACATCATAGATTCGCCCGCGTTCAGGAACGCGCAGTCGAGCCTGTCCTTCGCCATAGGCAAGGACATAAGCGGCGAGTGCGTCGTCGGCAACATCGCAAAGCTGCCTCACATGCTCATCGCGGGCACGACGGGCTCGGGCAAATCCGTCTGCCTCAATTCGCTGCTGCTGAGTCTCCTGTATAAGTCCACGCCGGAGCAGGTCAGGCTCATCATGATAGACCCGAAGATGGTCGAGCTCGGCATCTATAACGGCATACCGCACCTCTTCGTCCCCGTCGTGACGGACCCGAAGAAGGCCGCGGGAGCGTTGCAGTGGGCTGTCGTGGAGATGCTCAAGCGCTACCGCCTCTTCTCCGAGGCCGGCGTGCGCGACCTTGCCGGCTACAACGCGCACCAGAAGAAGATAGGCGGCGAGACGATGCCGCAGGTCGTCATCGTCGTGGACGAGCTGGCAGACCTCATGCTCGTCGCGTCCAAGGACGTTGAGGAGAGCATCTGCCGCGTGGCTCAGATGGGCCGCGCCTCCGGTATGCACCTCATAATCGCAACACAGAGGCCGTCCGCAGACGTCATCACGGGCCTCATGAAAGCAAATATACCGAGCCGTATCGCCTTTGCGGTCTCGAGCGCGATGGAGTCGCGGATAATACTTGACGCGGCCGGCGCAGAAAAGCTCATAGGTATGGGCGACATGCTGTATTCGCCCCTGGGCAGCGGCAAGCCCATGCGCATCCAGGGCGCATACGTCTCGGACGAGGAGCGCGAGGACGTCATCGACTTCATAAAGCGCAGCTCCGCGCCGGAGTACTCCGAGGACATCCTGGAGCAGATAGAAAAGGCGGCGGAGGACAAGCCAGCAAGCGGCTCTTCCAAGTCGCAGGCTGACGAAGAGCCGCAGGCAAAGTCGCAGTTCGACGAGCTGCTTCCGCAGGCGGTGGACGTCATCTTCGAGACGAAGCAGGCGAGCGTTTCCATGCTCCAGCGCAGGCTGAAGCTGGGCTACTCGCGCGCAGCGCGGCTGGTAGACCAGATGGAGCAACTGGGCATAGTGGGTCCGTTCGAGGGCTCGAAGCCCAGGCAGGTGCTCATAACCAAGCAGCAGTGGCAGGAGATGCAGCTCATGAACGGCGCCGCACCGACGGAGCGTTTCCAGACGGAAATGGAATTCGGTACAGATGCTGACGAGGACGCTGATCTGCCATGACGGACGCGGAACTTGGGAAACTCAGCATTCTCGGCCTGGCCCATGTCGGGGACGCGGTGTATGAACTGCTGGTGCGTACGCTCCTGGCCGAGCGCGGCATAGCGACGGTGGTCCAGCTGCACCGGGAGACTGTAGCGCGCGTAAAGGCTCCTGCGCAGGCGCAGGCGGCTGCGGTAATACTGTCGCTGCTCACCGAGGCGGAGCACGACGTATACAGGCGTGGGCGCAACAGCCACGTCAACACCGTGCCGCACGGCTCAACGCCGGGGCAATATCACGCTGCGACGGCGCTGGAGGCGGTTTTCGGCTGGCTCTGGCTAAAAGGCGAGCACGGGCGAGTGCGGGAACTTTTCAGCCATATTACGGAGGAACTGGATGCCACTTGACGCAGTGTGCCTTTCGGCACTGGTAGACGAACTTGCGCCCGAGCTCGAGGGCGCGCACATAGACAAGGTGCAGCAGCCCGCGCGGGACCTGCTGCTGCTCTCGCTGTATTCGCGGCGCGGCAGCCGCAAGCTGCTGATCTCGGCAGGCGTAGGGATGGCGCGTCTGCACTTGACTTCGGAGCGGTATGAAAACCCGGAAACACCGCCGATGTTTTGCATGCTGCTGCGCAAGCACCTCGTAGGAGCGCGGATAGACAGCATCACGCAGCCGGAGCACGAGCGCATAGCCGTTCTTGAGCTGACAGCCCGGGACGAGCTGGGCGTGGAGAGCAAGAAGCGTCTCGTAGCCGAACTCATGGGCCGCTCGTCTAACCTCATACTTGTGGACGCGGAGGGCATCATCATAGACTGCCTGCGCCGCGCGGATTTCGGGGAGGACGCCTACAGGCGGCTGCTCCCCGGCATGATATACAGGCTGCCGCCCCGGCCGCAGAAGCCGGACGCTCTTGAGCTGAGCCCGTCAGAACGCCGAGCGGCGCTGATGAATACGGATGCATCCAAGCCGGGCGACAAGCGCTTGACGGAGGCCTTTTCCGGCCTGCCGCCGCTCATTGCGCGCGAGCTGGCGCACCGCTCGGAGCGCGGAGGCGATCTCTGCGCTGCGCTGGACGCCTATGCGGAGAGCGTGCAGGCGGGCGAGCTCACACCATACATGCTGGTGGAGAACGGGCAGGCCCGGGACTTCAGCTTCATGCGTATCACACAGTACGGCGAGGCGGTAAGATGCGAGCCGAGAGGCGGCTTTTCCGCGCTGCTGGACGAGTTCTACGCCGGGCGCGAGCGCGCGGAGCGGATGCGCCGCGTGTCTCACGAGCTGACGAAAACTGTCCGCACTCTGCGGGACAGGCAGTCGCGCAAGCTGGCCCAGCAGCGCACGGAGCTGGCCAAGACAGCGGACAGGGAGGAACTCAGGAAGCGCGGCGACCTCATAACCGCAAACCTCTGGCGGGCTGAGCGCGGAGCGCGGACTCTACTGTGCGAGGACTATTTTTCTGAGGGCTGCCCGACGGTGGAACTTGCGCTGGACCCGCTTAAGACCCCGCAGCAGAATGCTGCGGCGGCCTACAAGGAGTACAAGAAGGCCGCGGCGGCGGAGCAGCACCTGACAAAGCTCATTGCGGAAGGCGACGCCATGCTGGATTACCTTGAGAGCGTGCTGGACAATCTCAGCCGTGCCGCGAGCGAGAAGGAGGTAGCGGAGATCCGCCGCGAGCTCATGGACGCCGGCGTTTTGCGCCGACCCAAGGGCGGAAAAGAGCGCAAGGCGAAGCCGCTCGGTCCCGTGAGATACGTTTCCGGCACCGGATACGAGATACTGGTGGGCCGCTCCAACACACAAAACGATGAGCTTACCTTCAAAACGGCGCGGCGTACGGATATCTGGCTCCACGCGCAGAAGATACACGGTTCGCACGTCATCATTCGGGCGGAGGACACGGCCCCGGATGTGCAGACCTTGGCAGAAGCCGCCGGACTCGCGGCCTACTACTCTCAGGCGAGAGAAAGCGGAAAGGTGCCTGTCGATTTCACACAGGTCAGGTTCGTAAAAAAGCCGGCAGGTTCCTTGCCAGGCAAGGTCATATACACCAACTACGAGACGCTGATGGCGGAGCCGCGCCTCCCGGGTGCGGAGCCGAGAGTTTGAAAAGCGAGGTGGCAGCGTGAAGAAACTGGTAATACCCGCCGAAGTCTCCGAGCTTGCCCGCCTCAATGAGGCGATCAATGAAGAGCTCATGGGCCGCGGATGCTCTAAGCGCATGCAGTTTCAGGTCTCATTGGCTGCGGAGGAGATCTTTACAAACATCGCAAGCTACGCATACGGCCCTGTTGAAGGCAATGCGGAAGTCCTCATCGATGTAAGCGGGGACCCCCCCGAGCTGAGCATCAGTTTTGCGGATAGAGGCGCGCCCTTCAACCCGCTGGACTGCCCGGAGGCCGACACGAGCCTCGGCGCGGATGAAAGAGAAATCGGCGGTCTTGGCATTCTGCTCGTCAAAAAAACAATGGATAAAGTGGAATACGAGTACAAGGACGGTAAAAACATCCTTACCATCACCAAGAGACTCTGAGGAAAGGGAGACGCCACATGAATATTGAAAAAACTCAAAGCGGTTCTGACCTGGTAATTTCCCTGGACGGCAGGCTGGACACCACCACCGCTCCGAAGCTGGAGGCGGTGCTCAAAACCTCGCTGGAAGGCATCGACAAGCTGACGCTGGACTTTTCGGGACTCAGCTACCTTTCTTCCGCCGGCCTGCGCGTTGTGCTTTTGGCGCAGAAATACATGAGCAAACACGGTCAGATGATCGTAAAGAACGTCAACGAGACGATAATGGATGTTTTTGAGGTCACCGGATTTACGGATATCCTCACCATCGAGTGAATATGAAGATCGCCTATGTCGGCATCGACGCGCTGTATCCGGCTCTGCCGGCGCTGGCCGAGGCGGGCTGCGAGATCGGCTGGGTGTTCTCATGCGAGACGGATAACGTCACGGAGTTCAACTTGCAGGTCTGCGATTTTGCGAGGAAGCGCGGCATACCGCTCAGGCTCGAGCGCATATGCCGACAGGATATAGAAAGGCTGCTAGACGGCGGCTGCGAGGCGCTCATATGCGGCGGCTATTACCACCGCCTGCCCGTTGACTCCCGCCTTCGTATGGTGAACATCCACCCCTCTCTGCTGCCGGTGGGCCGGGGTGCATGGCCGCTTCCGGTGACCATCCTGCGGGGCCTGCGCGAGAGTGGTGTGAGCGTGCACAGAGTGACGGAGGGCTTTGACGAAGGCCCGGTGCTGCTGCAGGAGCGCATCGAGCTCGGGCCGAGGGAGGACCTTGAGAGCCTTACGGCAAAGCTGCAGGCCCTGCTGCCGGGTCTGATGCGCCGCCTTGCCGCGGATTTCGACTCGCTATACTCCTCCGCGCGGCCGCAGGCCGGGGGAGAGTATTGGCCATGCCCCTCGGAGTCGGACTATGTCCTGACTCCGGACACTCCGTTACAGGAGGCGGACCTGGTCCTCCGCGCCTTTTACGGCTATGAGTGCGTCTATCACGGTCCGGGCGGACGCTTCGGCCTCATACGCGGGCGCGCAGTCGCCGCCGGAACCGGTGGTTTACCTATCCTGGGCGGCGAGATAGTTGCTGAGAGGATTGAGAGCCTTTGAACACCGAGACCCGGGAAATCAGCCTCCGGGATAGAGACAAAATAGAAGAACTGCGCCGAACCTGCGGCCATGTCAGCGCCTCACATGCCTTTGCCTCGCTTTACATCTGGCGTGTGGATATGGGCCTGAGCATATGCCTGGGAGAGGACGCATTTGCGGTCAAGTACCGGCTGAGAGGCGATAACTCTTGGTTTTTCCCATGCGGCAAGCCGGAAGCTGTGCGAGAGTTAATTTCCGCTATGCTGGAGCGTTCGGAGCCGCTGCGTTTAAGTTATGTACGTGATGAGGATGCAGATTTCCTTCGCCGCGAGTTTCCGGGAAGATTCCAGATAGCCGAAGTGCCGGGAGACAGCGAATATATCTATGACCGCGCCGGCCAAGTAAGTCTGGATGGCGGACGCTTTGTGCGCTTGCGCAACGACATACACCGCATTGAGCGCGGACATGAACTGTGCTGGGAGCCGGTCGGGCCTGGACATGGAGTTGAGACAGCGCGAGCGGTCTGCCGTTCCTGGGCTCATCCTACGGCAAGCCCCGAGGGCCTGCGCGATGCCCGCGCCTGTGACTGCCTTTTCGACAACTGGCAGGAGCTAGAAGCGCGCGGCGTGATCGTATATGTGGACGGAGAGCCGATGAGCGTGACGGCGGGCTATCCGTTGAGCGAGGAGATCTTTGACCTCAGCCTGTCCAAGCAGAGCCGGCGCCTCTCGGGACTGTCCGTGTACTCGCGGCACGCGCTGATACGCTCGCTGCCGGAAGAATATCAACTTCTGAACGGCGAAGAGGACCTTGGTATTGCCGGGCTGAGGCAGATGAAGGAGCTGATGCGCCCGGTTTCCATGATAAAAATGTACGAGGGGAGGGCCTGAATGTTCAGCGCGTCAAGGGATTATTTCACGGGCAGGATGTTCAGGCGCCAGTTCGTACCATCGCTCATTTCAGCCCTGGGTCTGGCGGTAGGGGACATGGCGGATGCCATTGTAGTCGGCCAGCGCATGGGCGTAGTGGGTCTGGCGGCGATAAGCCTGACCCTGCCGGTGTTCATGGTGATAAACGTCATAATGCACGGTTTCGGCCTGGGCGCTTCAATACGATACTCGACGCAGCTGGCCCGAGGAGAGCATGTTGAGGCGCTCTCCGGTTTCCAGGGCATAATGTTGCTGGTGCCTGCGCTGGGAGTGCTGCTTGCCCTGGCTGCCAACCTTATGCTGACGCCGCTGTTGGCCTTGCTCGGCACCGTGCCTGGGGACGGAGCGCTTTTTGAGACAAGCAGGGAATACCTGCGCATCGTGGTATCCGGGACGCCCGTCTACTTTGCGTCCTACCTGATGAACTACTTCCTCCGCAACGCTGACAGGGAAAAGCTCGCGAGTTTCGGCTTCACCTTCGGGAATCTCTGCGATATAGCTCTGAACATCCTGTTCGTCCTCGTCTTGGATATGGGCGCGGCGGGAGCGGCGCTCTCCACCGTGCTGGGACAGATGATTGCCGTCTGTATATATGCGCTCGGTCTTGCGGCGCGGGGCTCAGAGCTGGGTTTCAAACCCTTCAATCCGTCGTTCCGCGGGGCCTTTGGCTGCTTCCGCGTGGGTTTTGCGTCCTCGTCGCAATACCTATACAGCATGGTTTTCATTCTCCTTGCGAATAACCTGCTGATAGATATGTACGGCAGTACGGGCGTAGCTGTGTTTGACCTGGTACAAAACGCCTCGTGTCTCATCCTCTATATCTACGAAGGCACGGCAAGGGCCGCGCAGCCGCTCTTGAGCACCTTCAGCGGTGAGCACAATGACCAGGGCCGAGCAAGGACGCTCCGACTGGCGTTGGTTTGGGGTACGCTGGCGGGCGGAGCTGCAATATTGTTCGTGGCGCTTCTGCCCAATGTAGTCTGCACCGTGTTCGGCATCGACGGCGCAGACGCCGCTGCGCTGGGAGCTTATGCGCTGCGAGTGTTCTGTCTGGGTGCGGCCTTTGCCGGAGCCTCCGTCGTTCTGGAGAGCTACTGCCAGTCCTGTGGTTCGGAGCGACCGGCATTCTGGCTGGCCACGTTCAGGGGCGCGCTGCTGCTCATTCCCATGACGCTGCTGCTCTCGCGCTTCGGGCCGATGGCCTTCTGGTGGCTGTATCCGGCCACGGAATTCGGTTCGCTTACTCTGTTTCTGCTGATCTGGCGCGGACGCACAGCTGCCCAGGACCTGGAGGCGGAGCGCATCCTGCGCCGCACCATAGGCAGCGGCGAGTCCGAGCTTTCCGGACTGACCGCCGCGGTGGAGGAATTCTGCGAGCGTTGGGAAGCAAGCCCAAAGCAGAGCTATTTCGTCACCATGTCGGTGGAGGAGCTGTGTGCGGTGATACAGAAAAAAGGCCTGGGCGGCAGGCCGGGCGTAATACAGGTGACGTTGATAGCCCAGCCGGACGGGGTGCTTGCCCTGCACATACGCGACAGTGCGGTTTCCTTCAACCCGTTTGCGCTCGACGCACGCCGTGCGGGAGCCGGCGCAGATTTTGACCCGGACGCTCTGGGCGTTTTGGTCGTCAGGGAAAAGGCAAAGGAGTTCTACTACCGCCGCTACCAGGGCTTTAACAGCCTTATCGTTAAGATATAGGAGGGGAACCATGAAGCTATCACTGCGGCAGAAAACCGTCTGCATGATACTGCTGCTGGCGCTTGCTCTTACCATCACCGCCGCCGCGGTGGGTTATGATGTCTACGCCGGTACGATGGATGCACACTATCAGATGCTGGCGATGAACGTCTCCAAGACGGCCGCGTCACTAGTGAATGCTGAAGAGGTCGGGGAACTGGTAGCTCAGGTCATGGAGATCTACCGCAAAGACCCTGCCCCGACATACGACTCGGATGAGGAGTGGGCGGAATATCTCTCGCAGTATACCGGCATCAGCGAACAGGAGAGCTTCACAACGCTTTACGATACGCTCTATAAGATCAAGACTGCGAACAACGTTTTGTCCCTGTATATAAGCTACATGGACTCAGAGTCCATGACGGGCATATACATAATCGACGCTGACAAGACGGAGACGGGCTGCCCCACCGGTACGTGGGATATCATATATCCCCAGAACTACGAGGCAATGAAGCATCCGGAGAACGGCTTTGAGGCATACATCACCGATACGGAGGAGTACGGCTGGCTCTGTTCCGCGGGTGCGGCGGTGCTGGACGATTCCGGAAAGGCCGTGGCGCATGTGTTCACAGATATCTCGATGGAGAGCGTAATGGCGGACCGGCAGGCCTTCCTGATGCGCTTGTGCGCCATTCTCATCGGCATAACGACTGTAATAACGCTGGCGCTCATAAAGGTCGTGAATACTGCGCTGGTGAAGCCGATAAACTCCCTGGCCTCCGCAGCTTCGTCCTATGTGGAGGCTAAGGAAGAGGGAGAAGTCAGTGCTCTGGCGCTGCTGGATATCCACACCGGCGACGAGGTGGAAAACCTGAGCCACGCACTCAAACGCATGGAGCGGGACATAAACGGCTATATCGAGAACCTGACCCATGTGACGGCGGAGAAGGAGCGCATAGGCGCGGAATTGAGCGTCGCCACGCATATTCAGGCAAGCATGCTGCCCTGCATTTTCCCGGCTTTCCCGAACCGGAGAGAGTTCGATATTTATGCTACCATGACTCCCGCTAAGGAGGTCGGCGGCGACTTCTACGACTTTTTCCTCATGGACGACGACCACCTGGCCGTCGTGATAGCGGACGTTTCCGGAAAAGGCGTGCCGGCCGCGCTGTTTATGGTGATAGCCAAAACGCTCATTAAGGACCACACGCAGTCCGGAAAGCCTCCGGAGGAGGTGTTCACGGAGGTGAACCGGCAGCTCTGCGAGGCAAACGATGAGAATTTGTTCGTAACTGCCTGGATGGGCGTCCTGGAGATATCCACTGGGAAGCTGGTCTATGTGAATGCGGGACACAATCCCCCTGTTATCGGACGCAAGAATGGGGAAACGGAGTTTTTGCGTTCTCGCCCCGGCTTCGTGCTGGCCGGACTGGACTTTACGAAATACCGCGCCGGGAGCCTGGAGCTCATGCCGGGAGACCTGCTCTATCTCTATACGGACGGCGTCACAGAGGCGATGAACACGGCGCAGGAGCTCTATGGAGAAGAACGTCTCAAGCGCACTTTGGACGCAAATGTGTCCGCGGCGCCGGAAGAGATCTTCAAAGCAGTTAAGAAAGACCTGGATGATTTTGTTGCGGATGCTCCTCAGTTTGACGACATAACGATGCTGGCCATGCGCTATCTCGGTCGAGAAGGCGGCTGAACAAAATATTTGCGCCCCGGATGGAATATCCGGGGCGCTGTTTTTTTATTCTCTTCCGTCTCTCACCGCGAGCGCGGCGGTGAGCATTTGTGCGGCGTCTGCGCGTGTCAGGGCCGCGTCATATCGCATGGCGCCCACGAGGACTCCGCAGGCCGTCAGGTTGGCAGTTGCCTGGCTGGCCCAGGCGGGGACGATGCCCTCAAAGTACGCCGTAGGAACATCTGTAGCGCCAAGGACGTTGTTGAGCATGACGGCCGCCTCCTGTACCGTGACGGTGCCTTCGGAGTTGAACACCGTGTCTCCATCGGCCTCAGTGCCGCTTATCACGCCGTCCATCATTGCAGTTGCAACATAGCGCTTCTGCCAGGTCGGGATAGCTTCATCGTCGGAAAAGCCCGTGGCCGCCACGGCGCTGAGCAGCTCCTCACCGCCGAGCTCCATGCACATGGCCAGGAATTCGCCGCGCGTCACCTCTCTGTCGGGCTCAAAGACATAGCTGCCGCCAAGCTGCGAGCCGACGAATATGCCCTCTTCGGCCAGCATGGTAGCCGCATAGGCGCTGGGGTTGCCGTCAAGGTCGGAATACGTCGTGCGGGTCTTTTGCTTTTCTATGCGGATGATGACCGTGGCCTCCTGCGAACTGTTGCCGTCGGCGTCGGTGGCCTTGAAGCCAAAGTAGTCCCTGCCGCGCCTGTTGGTACCCGGAGTGTAGACAAAGCGTCCATCGTCAGTCAGCTCTATCTCGCCTTTGGTGGGTTCCGTGGTTATCTGATAGATCAGCGTGCCGCCGTCGGGGTCCACGGCAGAGAGCCGTCCGCCTACGGAGACGTTGCGATAGGTCGTCAGCTCCAGGTTCTGCGCGACGGGCGCGCCGCCCTCCGCGTGCGCGGGCAGGACAGGGGCCAGCGCAGTAAGCGCTATAGCCGCCGTCAGCAGCACCGCGCAGAGCACAAGCCCCTTGCGTGTGTACATACAAAATTCCTCCTGTGCTTGAAATGTGTCCTTATTTTGCACAGGAGGAAATGTTTTATTCTCTTGTCTCTAAATAACTCATCGGCACAATTCAGGAACTAGTTTTGCCAGCTCGGAGGCAAGAACTTCACAGTCGCGCCTTGTCATATGTATGCGGTCCACGGGGTTGAGCTCCGCCAGCGGGGCCGCGTCCAGAAAAGCGCAGCCCAGGCGTTTTGCGCCCTGTTCATAGAGCTTTGCAAGCTTGAGCGTCTTTTCGCGCGCATATGGTCCGAATTCCGGGAAGCTTTCCGTCTGCTCATAGCCCTCGCCGATGGGCGGAGGCGCGATGACCAGGATGTTCGGCCCCTTTTCCGTCCAGCAGGGCGTGTTCTGTGCGCGGCAGACAATGTATTCCATCCCGGCGCAGATCTGCAGCGCCGTAGCGCCGTACCACTCTTTGGCGTCGTTCGTGCCGAGCATGAGTATCAGCAGATCCACAGGCTTGTGGCTCATGAGGCAGGGCCAGATATATCCGGCGCCGGTGAGGCCCTGGCGGTAGGGGTCCTCAAACACGGTAGTCCGCCCGTTGAGGCCTTCGTCAAGGATGAGGTAGTCCTCGCCGAGCTTATCCTGCAGGAGTCTGGGCCAACGCGAGGACTCCGAGTAACGCATGGAGCCGCTGGGCTGCGGCAGACCGTCGAACTCAGCGGGGTCGCCGCAGTAGCCGTGGGTGTTTGAGTCTCCGAAGCAGATGACGTGCTTTGCGTTCATGCGAGCTCGGGAAGGGAAGCGGCGGCGGCGGACTGGCCTACGCGGCGGAACTTTTCGTCAGGCAGGGAGGGGAAGATGTTCTTCGCCAGCTCCGGGTACTCGTCAGCGAGGACGGCCTTGCAGGTGTCAAGCACGAGGTCGCCGCCCTTGCCGGACATCACGCGGCCAAGCAGCAGCACATGCTTGAACTCGTAGAAGTCGTAGTAGAGCGCCAGCGCGTGGGCGAGGTAGGTGCCGATGCTGGAGTAGACCTTTGCGGCACGCTCGTCGCCATTTTCCATGAGACCCTGTACGACCTTGAGCTTCTCGGCGGGGGAGAGGCTCTCGTCGAGCTCGATGCCGGCCCTGGGAGCGAGCTTGATGACGCCGTCCTGGGAGAAATACTTGACGCCGCAGCCGATGTCGCCGGACCACTCATCGGCCATCGCGTCCGGGTTCGCGTCCACGGGCATAAAAGCGAGCTCGTTGAGCCAGCCGGTGACGCAGCCGTTCTTATCGACGTAGCCGACGGCCTCGCTGGTACCCATGGCGATGCCGAGCACGTTGTTGTCGTCGAGGCTCATAGCGCCGGCAAGGGCGGTGACGTCGCCGTCGTTGGCGACTACCAGGGGCACGTCGCCTATCTCCTTCGCAGCGCGGATGTAGATG
>ENA-OZAB01001120-OZAB01001120.1-human-gut-metagenome-genome-assembly--contig:-NODE-1120-length-11869-cov-4.481378_pt1 | contig 11869 bp, 9 predicted proteins | sample MGYA00243297_ERZ653491 | MGnify/ENA primary metagenome ERZ653491 (study PRJEB26926, sample SAMN06165154) | human gut metagenome | biome: ENVO:00009003; feature: ENVO:2100002; material: ENVO:00002003... | reverse complement strand
TCCCCTTCTGGGCCGCCTGATACAGTTGGTCAAGTCTTTTGGGCGCTAGGGCAGGAAGCATTTCCTCCCGTTCCGCCGCGGTGGTCGGAACATAAGAGCCCATGAGCCCTCCTCGGCGCAATGCGCCTCATAAGCCGCCGCGTCGAGCAGCTCCTCGGTGCCGCCGATGCCCTCGACCTTGATGATCCACGCGCCGTAGGGATCGGAGTTGAGCGTTTCGGGCGCGTCGGCCAGCGCCTCGTTGACCGCGCAGATGGTGCCGGAGACGGGAGAGATGATGTCGGAGACCGCCTTGACGGATTCAACATCGCCGAAGCTCTCGCCTGCGGTGACCGCGTCGCCCTCGGTGGGCAGGTTGATAAACACCACATCGCCCAGCGCGTCCTGCGCAAAATCGGAGATGCCGACGACGGCGATCTCGCCGTCCATCCTGACCCACTCGTGGGACTTGGAATACTTCAGCTCAGCAGGGAAATTCATTGTGTTGTCCTCCTCAAATTTTTGTTGCAAAAATCATTGTGTTCGTATGTATGTTACTTGTCCAGCTTATAGAACGGCATGGGCACGATCTCCAGCTCGATCATACGCCCGCGCACGTCGGCGTTGAGGTGCCGGCCGATCTCGATATCCTCGACCGGGATGTAGCCCATCGCGACGCCGCAGCCGATAAACGGCGCGAACGTGCCCGAGGACGTCCAGCCGAGCTTCTCGCCCTCCATCGAATAGAGGTCGCAGTGCTCGCGCACGATGCCGCGTCCGACCACTTTCATGCCGATGCGCTTCAGTTTCGGCGCGCCAAGCGCGACGAGCGCGTCGCGGCCGATGAAGTCCTTGCCGGTCAGCTTGCAGGGAAGTCCCGCCATCTTCGGCGTGATCTCCTCATTCATCTCGTGGCCGTAGAGCGGCATGGAGGCCTCGAGCCGCAGCGTGTCGCGCGCGCCCAGCCCGCAGGGGACCGCGCCCGCGTCAATGAGCGCCATGTGCAGCCGGCAGGCATGCTCCGGCCGCAGATAGATTTCCACGCCCGGCTCGCCCGTATAGCCGGTCTTGGAAACCAGGCAGTCCACGCCGGCAAGGATGATATCCTCGCGGAACGTATACGGCTTTTCCGGCAGCTGTCCCTCCGTGCCCGCAGCCGCGAGCACCTCGCGGTACTTCGGCCCCTGCAGCGCAATCTGCGCGACGTTTTCGGAGATGTTCTTCACCGTCACTTCGCCCTGCGCGTGTTCCTGCATCCAGGCGAAGTCCTTCTCGCAGTTGGACGCATTGACAATGACCAGATAGTCGTTCTCCCGCTTTTTGTACACAATCAAATCGTCCACCGTGCCCCCGTCCGGATAGCACATCGGCGAGTAGCGGCAGCGACCGTCCGCCATGTCCGAAAAATCGTTCGTGCATAGCCGGTTCAAAAACGCCAGCGCGTCCTTTCCCTGCACCGTGATTTCGCCCATGTGGGAAACGTCGAAGACGCCGCACGCCTCGCGCACCGCCTTATGCTCGGCCAGAATTGCGCTGTACTGCACCGGCAAAGCCCATCCGCCGAATTCCACCATCTTGCCGCCCAGCTTGATATGGTTCGCATACAGCGGCGTTTGTTTCGCTTCCTGCATCCAATCGCTCCTTTGCAAGTCTTGCGCCTTTTTTCCTGTTTTCATTATACTAGGGATTCTCGTCAAGAGCAAGGTAGGGGCGCAAAAAACCGGCGCGCGCCGTTCCCCGGGCCTGTTTTGCCTTTCGCCCTTCATTCTCCACATTTTCCGCAATTCGCTCCATAGTATGGTGTTCTTTCTCCATTTTATCATAAATTCTTTGTTTTTCTCTTTGTTATCTCTCCACTTTTCCTTCTTTCTTCCGGCGGCACGCCGTCTGCGGAGGCCGTCGGCGCGGCGCATTGTCATATTCCGGCCGCCGCGCATATCGTAGGGCGTGAGAGGGTTTTTTGCCCTGCCATGCAAACGGAGGCGAAAGCCGTGGAAAACAGAAAATCGCTCGTGCGCGTGCCGGTGGGAAAAACCGCGCGCGTGGCGCGGCTGGACACCGACGAGAGCATTCGCGCGCGGCTGCTGGATATGGGGTTTACCCGGGGTGCGGCCGCGACATGCCTGTTTGAAAGCCCCGGGGGCGATCCACGGGCCTATCTGATTCGCGGCGCGGTCGTCGCGCTGCGCGGCCGGGACGCGGCAACCATCCTGGTAGAGGAAACGGAAAACCCGTAGCAGGAGGCGGTCGAACATGCAAAGGCGCTCCATTGCGCTGGCCGGGAATCCCAACGTAGGCAAGAGCACCGTATTCAACGCGCTGACCGGCCTCAGGCAGCATACCGGCAACTGGCCGGGAAAGACCGTCGAAGTCATGCGCGGGCTGTGCGTATATGACGGCGTGGAATACGCGCTGGCCGACCTTCCAGGCAGCTACTCGCTGCTGGCCCGCTCGGCGGAGGAGGAAGTCTCCCGCGACTTTCTCTGCTTTGGCGGCGCGCAGGCATCCGTCGTCGTGGCGGACGCCGCCTGCCTGGAGCGCAATTTGAATCTTGTTTTGCAGGTGCTGGAGCTGCAGCCGCGCACGGTGGTGTGCGTCAATCTGGTGGACGAAGCGGCCCGGCGGGGCATTCGCGTGGACGCGGAGGCGCTCTCTGCGCGCCTGGGCGTCCCGGTGTGCGCATGCGCCGCGCGCAGCGGAGAGGGGCTGGACGCGCTGCTGCGCGCCCTGTCCTCCGTCTCCGACCCCGACCGGCCCGCGCCCCGGGCGCTGTGTCCGCGCCATCGCCGGGCCGTAGAGCAGGCCGCGCGCCGGGTGGCGCGCGCGCTTTCGCCGCTGCCCGCGGGGTTCCCCAACGCGCGCTGGCTGGCGCTGCGCCTGCTGGAGAAAGACGAAGCGATAGCGTCCGCGCTGGCTGCGCGCCTGGACGCGGACCGGTTCGCCCGGGTGCGGTCGGCGCTGGAGCAGGTTCGCCCGTCGATACCCGACGATTTGCAGGAGCACAGCGTGCGCGCGCGCTATCGCATGGCGGAACGGATATGCGCCGAAGCGGTGCGCGCCGAAGGCCAGGGCTATGGCCCCCGCCAGCTCCGGCTCGACAGGCTGCTGACCAGCCGCCTGACCGGCATCCCCGCCATGCTGCTGCTCCTTTGCGCCGTGTTTTATATCACGCTGGCCGGCGCCAACGTGCCCTCCCAATGGCTGTCGGGCGCATTGCTGGGGCTGGAAGCGCCGCTGGCGCAGGGGCTTTCGGCGCTCGGCGCGCCGGCCTGGCTTACCGGCGCGCTGACGCAGGGCGCATATCGGGTAGCGGCGTGGGTGGCGGCGGTGATGCTGCCGCCCATGGCGATATTCTTTCCTCTGTTTACCCTGCTGGAGGACGCGGGATATCTGCCGCGCGTCGCCTTTACATTGGACCGGCGTTTTCAGCGATGCGGCGCATGCGGCAAGCAGGCGCTGACAATGTGCATGGGCCTGGGCTGCAACGCCGCAGGCGTAACCGGCTGCCGCATCATCGATTCGCCCCGCGAACGGCTTATCGCCATGCTGACCAACAGCTTCATGCCCTGCAACGGGCGGTTCCCCACGATGATCGCCCTCCTGAGCATGTTCTTTGCCGGAACGCACGCGCTGGCCGGCGCCGTCATGCTGACCGGCGTCATCGCGCTGGGGGTGGGCCTGACGCTCGCGGCCTCGTGGCTGCTGTCCCACACGCTGCTGCGCGGCGTTCCTTCCTCTTTTACGCTGGAGCTCCCGCCCTACCGGCGTCCGCAGGTGGGCAAGGTCATCGTGCGCTCGCTGCGGGACCGGACGCTGTTTGTGCTGGGCCGCGCGGTCGCGGTGGCCGCTCCGGCGGGGCTTGTGCTCTGGATTCTCTCCAACGCCGCGCCGGGCGGAATCCGCCTGTTGTCCCGCCTGACGGACGCCCTCGACCCGCTGGGCCGCGCGCTGGGGATGGACGGCGTCCTGCTCGGCGCCTTTCTCCTGGGGTTTCCTGCCAATGAAATCGTCCTGCCCATCGCGCTGATGGCATACCTGTCCCGGGAAACGCTGTCCGCGCTGCCCGATTTGGCCGTCCTGCGCGCCGTTCTGACAGCGCATGGCTGGACCGCGACGACGGCCCTCTGCGCGCTGCTGTTTTCCCTGGCGCACTGGCCGTGTTCGACCACCTGCCTGACGCTGCGCAGGGAAAGCGGGTCCTGGAAATGGATGCTGGCGGGCATGGCGCTGCCCACGCTCTTTGGCGCGGCGCTGTGCCTGTGCGTGCGCGCCGTTTCGGCCTGGCTGCTGGGATAGGCGCGTCCGCGCAAAAAAACACGGAGACGCCGCGCATCCCGGCGGCAGCCTCCGTATTGTATCCTGTGCGTTGCCCTGGCGGCGCTTCCGGCCGGGTCACAGCGCCCGCGTGTCCGCAAACACCCTTTCGCGCGTTTTCCCGTCCGGCACTTCGCCCCGCGCCAGCTCCAGCGCCCACAGCACCGAGCCCGCCGCGGGCGGCACCTCCAGCACATGCAGCCGGCAGGGCTTTTGCGCAAAGCGCTCAAAACACCGGCGGAAGTGCTCCATCATCGGCCCGTGGCGGCCCCGCGTCCAGACCGAGCCAATCAGCACCACCGGGATGTCCCCGTCAAAGCGCAGCCGCACCGCGCAGCCCGCGGCGCTGCGGGCCAGCGCCTCCGCCACCTCCTCCACAATGCCGCGCGCCACCGCGTCGCCCTCCTCGGAGGCGGCGAAAAGAAGCTGCGTGACCTCCAGCGCCGTAACGGCCCTGCCGTATTGGAACTGGGTGCTTATCGCGCAGTGCAGCTCTTCCGCGTCCGAAAGCCCAAAGCGCCGCAATACGCGCGCGGTCAGCGCCGTCGGCGTGCCGAAGCGGTATACCGCGTCGTATACCGCGCCCAGCGTCCGGCTGGCGATGTATTTTCCGCCGCCCTGGTCCCCGCTGAGCGTCGCGCCCATGCCGCCCACCTGCACCCAGCGCCCGGCCGCATCGATGCCGCCGGCCGCGGTGCCGGTGCCGTTGATGGAGCAGACGCCCACGCCGCTCTCGCTGCCCGCCTTAATGCCCAGGAACGCATCGTTCATCACCACGCTGTTGGGAAAGCCCAACGCCTTGACGATATCATCCAGCGCGTTTTTCTGGTATATCTGGTCCACGCCCGCCAGCCCGAACGCTGCCGCCCGCACGTCCGCGCACGTCAGGCCCCGGCCTGCCAGCAGCTCTCCGATGCGCGCGCCCATCTCGCGCCGGGCGCCTTCCATGCCTATCGCCTCATGCGAGCAGGTGCCCGCGCGAAGGTGCGCGCACAGCGCCCCGTCCATCGTATGCAGCAGGTAGTCCGTCTTGGTATTTCCGCCGTCCACCCCCAGCACATACCCGCTCATTTTCCGGCCTCCGCAAACTGGGGCAGATACTGCGCGTGCGCCTTAAGCAGCGCGTCAAAGCAGTCGCGCGCCCTGGGGTAATCCCCTACCAGCGGGTGAATCATCAGCGCCGCGAGGGCCGCCTCGCGCGAGCCGGTCAGCGCCGCTTCCACCGCCAGGCGCTCGTATGCCTTGACCGTGCGGATGAGCGCCACCATGTGGCGCGTTCCCTGGGCCTGCACCGGCAGGGGCGTGGCGCCGTTTTTCCCGATAGCGCAGGCAATCTCGGCCACTTCTTCCTTTTCCAGATAGGGCAGCACGCCGCCGTTTTGCACGTTGACCACATGGCACGCGCCGGTGTCGTTGTAAATGGCCTCGGCCAGCGACACGGCGGCTTCCGAGTACAGATGTCCGCCGCGCTTGTCCAGCAGCGCGGGCTTTTCATACAGCCCTTCGTCCGCGTAGAGTTTGAGCAGCTCTTCCTCGATTTCCATGCAGACCTGCGCGCGGGTTTTTTCCTGTTCCTGCTGATGGCGCAGGCGCTCCTGGCGGTCATAGTAGTACAGCAGATAGCTGTTGGGGATGCCGCCGCAGGCCAGCAGGCATTCTCTGTCAAAGTTCGACTTGGGAATATTGGCGGGTTTTTCGCCCGCGTAGCCTTGGTCCAGCAGGTCGCCCAGGCATTCCTTCCCATGGCTTTTGACCGACGTAATCCAGCTGAGGTGGTTAAGCCCGACGGACTCAATCTGCGCGTTTTCGTCGCCGACGGCCTTGCGGGCCGACGCGCTCATGTTGATAGGCACGTTGCACAGGCCCATCATCCGCACGGACGTATGGCGCAGCAGCGCCTCGGCAATCATGCCGGAAGGATTGGAAAAGTTAATCAGCCACGCGTCCGGACAGCGCGCCGCCATGCGTCCGGCGATGTCCATCATCACCGGGATGGTGCGCAGGCCCTTGAAGAAACCGCCGATGCCCGTGGTTTCCTGTCCGATGAGTCCGAACGTGGGCGGAATGCTCTCGTCCAGATGGCGCGCGGGCAGCTTGCCTACGCGAATCTGCGCCATGACGAACGTCGCCTTGTCCAGCGCGTCGTCCAAATCCATGGTCAGCCTCACCCGGAGCTTTTCGTCCACGTGCGCCGCCATGCGCTGCGCCAGCGCGCCGACAATGCGCAGTTTCCGCTCGTCAATGTCCATGAGCACCAGCTCTTCCACCGGCAGAATCTCGCGCCTGCGCAGGATTCCGTCCACCAGCTCCGGCGTATAGGTGCTGCCCGCGCCGATTACCGCCACCTTAAACATCCTCAACGCCCCCTTGTCTCCTTTTGCAAAACCGTTCGCCTTTTCCGAAAATCTCCCGTGCGGCCTATGGCCGCCGCGCGTATATGGTCCAGGCCATCAGCAGGCCGCACACCGTCTTGCTGTCGGCGATTTCTCCGCGCATGACGCGCGCCACCGCCTCCTCCAGCGGCATCCGAACCAGGCGCACGTATTCGTCCTCGTCCGGGTTCGTCTCGCCCTGCGAAAGCCCTTCCGCCAGGTACAGCCCGATGCGCTCCGTCAAAAAACCGGGCGAGGTATCCAGCGTGGTCAAAAACCGCCATTCCCGCGCGCGCAGGCCCGTCTCCTCCGCCAGCTCCCGCTTGGCGCATACCAGCGCGTCTTCGTCGGGGCCGTCCTTCTTCCCTGCGGGGATTTCCAGCATGACCCGTCCCATGGCCACGCGGTGCTGCTGCACCAGCGTCACGCTGCCGTCCGCGTCCAGCGGCACCACCGCCGCCGCCCCGACATGGCGCACGATTTCGCGCAGCGCCGTGCGGCCGCCCGGGGTTCTGACCTGCCAGTGTTCCACGGAAATCAGCTTGCCTTCAAAGACCTTTTCCCCGGATATGACGGTTTCCTCCAAGTTTCGAATGTCCATGCTGTCTGCCTCCGCTCCTTTGCTCAGCCTGCCGGCAACCCGCGCCGTCCCATCCTTTTCGCCGTCGAAGACAGGATTTCCTCTTGCATGGACGAAATTGACTTTCCAAAGCGTTATGTTTACAATAGAACAGATTCTTCGGAAAAGTGCTTGAAGGCATGCTGTTCTTGGAAAGTAAGGAGGGGTTTGGAATGGCTTTCCGGCGCCTGTTTTGCCTGATGTTGGCGCTCGCATTGCTTTTGCCCTGCACGGCGTTCGCTTCGCCGGGGCTGATGGATATCACAGTGTATTATCAGAGCGGGACGGATGAAACCGGTCAGCCCATCGTCGTCTCCGCCGTGCGCGGCGTGGACTATGATTGGGCCTATACGGACCAGACGCAGACGCGCATCTGGATTCAGGTGCTGCCCGGAAGCCTGGTTCCGCTCAATTATGTGCGCATCACCGCCCTGATAGACGACGGCATGGGCGGCGTGAGCGAATATACCTATTTTGACGTCATGACGGGCCAGGAATGGCTCAACCTGGAAACGTCCGAAACGACGCCGTTGGCCCTGCAGCTGCGCAGCGCGGACGGCGCCACCATACAGGGCGATACGCTGACCCTGTCGTATAACGCCTATACGCCCGGCGGGACCGTCGACCCCACGCCTCCGGCCGTCGAAACGCCGGCCATCGAATACGAGCAGCTGCCCGCCTACGAAGACCCGCGCGGACGCGTGACGGGCCAGAATGCCGCGCTGTACTCCGCGCCCAACGGCGATTACGTCGCCTCGGTTTCCGCGGACGCCCTGGTAACGTTCCAGCAGGGCATGGAATTTTCCACGCAGCATGACGCGCAGGGCGGCCTCTGGTGCCTGGTCGCTCTGGAGGACGGCACGCAGGGCTACCTGAAAATGAGCGAATTCCGCTTCCTCACGGCCGACGAGGCCTATCAGCTCGATCATCCCCAGCAGTCCTGGGAAGAGCCGGAAACCCCCTACGCCGTCGTCGGCGGCAACGGCGCCATGGGCTATGACGCCTATGGCCAGCCGGCCTACGACGCCAACGGCCAGCCCGTCACGCTTTTGCCCGACGCGCGCGTGTATTACACGGGCAACCGGTTTTACGACGCCAACAACCGTATCCTGATGGAAGTCGTGCTGCTGCCTGAAGGAACGCAGTCCGCTTACATATACCTGGACGACGTTTCATATTTCATGAACACCCAGCAGGCGACGGAATACCAGGAATCCCTGAAGGAGCAAATGCCCGAACATGAGACCGACTTCCTCCGCCCCAACGGCGGCGCTCCCCTGCGCTCCGCGGACGGCTCCGAGTCCGGCTCCTATTTCTCCGGCGAGGAGGTCCTGCGCCTGACCGGCGAGTCCTTCCACATCGGCAACACGCTCGTCCTCGGCGTCTCCGTCTATCCGGACGGCGCGTCCGGCTACGTCACCCTTTCGGACATCTCCCACTTTATGACCCAGCAGGAAGTGACGCAGTGGGAAGAGGCCCAGAAGGAGCAAATGCCCGAGCATGAAAACGAATACGCGCGCACCGGTCAGAACGGCGCGCCCATCTATAACGCCAACGGCCAGCTGACCGGCCAGACGCTGGAGGCGGGCGTCACGCTGTGCTACACGGGCGAGTCCCTGTACAGCGGCAATACGCTGCTGGTGCGCATGCTCGTTCAGCCCGAAAACCAGGTATCCTATTATCTGCCTGTCGGCAGCCTGCAGTTTTTGACCAATGCGGAGCGCGACGAGTACCTCGAGTCGCTGCTTCCCGACCCCACGCAGCCGCCGACACAGCCGCCCACGGAAGCGCCCACAGCGTCTCCCACGGAGGCCCCCACAACATCTCCCACGGAGCCTCCCAAGCAGGAGATGCCCGCCGTGTCGAACACCTACGGCTATGCCGAAATCAACGCCGGCGGCGCTACGCTCTATAACGCCAACCTCACCCAGGCCGGCACGCTGTCCGCGCATGCGGTGGTGCAGTACCAGCCCAACGCCAACAAGCTCTACGACCCCAACGGCCGCCTGCTTGTGTACGTCACACAGCAAAACGGCGCGTCCGGCTATGTCATGGTAGACAACATGACCTTCCTGAGCCAGGCCGAGGCCGAAGAGATTGCCAATCCGCAGGAAGATCCGGTGCCGCAGGCGACGGGCCATGCCTATGTCCTGGGCAACAATGTGTCCATGCGCCGTTCGCCCAGCGCGACGTCCGCAGCCACCGGCACGGTCAACGCCAACAACGTCGTCAAGCTGGACGGCTCCGAGCGCGACGGGAACGGAAACATCTGGCACTACGCCACCTATACCTCCGGCGCCACCACCCTGTCCGGCTGGATTGCTTCCTCTTCGCTGCAGATTATGACCGCCGAGCAGGAAGAAGCCTACCTCAGGGAGCAGCAGGCCACGCAGCCCCCGCAGCCGACGCAGACGGCGACGGCGCAGCCCACGTCCAGTCCCACCACGCAGCCCGTGCGCGGTTACATGGTGGTTACCAATACGCAGTTTGCGCCGCTGCTGCTGTGGAATGACGTCGGCGCTCCCGTCAAATCCTACCTGAACAATGGCGACGTGGTGTACGTCGACACGCAGATCACCCAGAACGGCATTTCCTTTAACCATGTAGTCACGGACAAGACGGGCGAATGGGGCTATATCCTGGCCGATTACCTGCGCGCCATGACCCAGCAGGAACTGAATGAATACTTCCAGCAGTCCACGCCGCAAACGCCGTCTCCCTCCGCGCCGAACTACAACACCGGCGATTTCAGCGGATACGCGCTTTTGACCAGCAACAACGTCAACTTCCGCAAATCGCCTTCCATGAGCGGCGGCCGTCACAGCCAGCTGAAACAGGGCACCCTGGTGCGCGTCCTCAACGAAGTATCCGCCGAAGGGTATACCTGGTATCAGTGCGAGAGCGGCGGCGTGATCGGCTACCTGCGCGGAGACATGCTCTCCCTGCTGACCATCCGCGAATACCAGCTTGTGCGGACCAACAGCTCCTACACGCAGTCCGGCTCCATCATTACGCCGACGTCCACCGCCAATACCAGCGGGATTTCGTCCTCCATCTGGGCCACCGCAAGGCCCAACGCCACCAGCGGCATTACCTTCGTTACCCTGCCGCCGATGTCGTCCGCCCGCCCGTCGCCTTCGCCGTCCGCATCGCCTTCGGCTTCGGCGCAGGCTTCCTCCTCGCCCAGTCCCTCCGCCAGCCCCAGCGGCGGCGTGGGCGGCTTTGTCACCATCAGCCCCAGCGACCCGGACGCCTCCTTCGGGCCCACCACGGCTCCGACGGGCTTCCCGGTGGAAGAAACCTCCGGCCCCTCGCTGACCGGCCTGTGGGTGGCGCTGGGCCTGTTGCTGGTGTTGGGCGCGGGAGGCATGTACGGGTATTCCGTCTATAACAAGTCCCGCCGCCAGCAGGCCGAGCAGCGCGCCAAACGGCTGAGCGAACAGGCCCAGCGCACGGGCCAGAGCGGCGAACGTCCCGCCGTGCGCAGGCCGGCGCCGCCCGTTACGCCGCCCGGCACCGCCGCCCAGCAGCAAAGGCGGGATTCCCGCCAGCCCAATCCCTATGCGCGGCCTCAAACGCCCGCACGGGACGGCGCGTCCGGTATGCCGCGCGCTTCCGTGGACGGGAAACCCCTGGGCGCGCAGAACGCCGCGCCGGGTGCATCCACGCCGTCTGCGCGGCCGCAGGACCCGAATAACCCCTATCTCCGGCAGATGCAGAGCGCGCGGCCCGGCACGGCGCCGCAGCCGCCCGCAGCGCCCAAGGCCTCCGAGACGGCCGATACGGCAAAGCCCAAGGAGACGACCGATACCTCGGCGTATCAGCGTCCGCGCATGCCGGTGGCGCCGCCCCCGGTGCAGCCGGACAACGCCCCCGCGGAACCGCGCCGCCGCCGGCGGACCGACCGCTACCACGACGCTGACGCCAAACGCGACGAGTGACCCTTTTTTCCCGTCCCGGCCTGCCGGCAGCAAACGGCCCCGGGCTGCGGACGACGCATAGGCCCCTCCCTCCCGGAAGAGAGGGGCCTATCCGGTTTTTTTGCCGCATATACAAAAGGAGGCCTTTCCTTGCCCCAACCCCTTCATGACAGCCGCTGGATAGGCGCCGGTCATACCCTGCCCGTCACGCTTCCAAGCCGGCTTTTTGACGCGCTGGAGGCCGCCGGCCTCGCTCCGGACCCCGGGCGCGGGCTGAACAGCCGAACGAGCGAATGGGCTTCGCTCCGGGCATGGACGCTGCAGGGCATATGTCATCCCGAGGCGCTGGATGCAGAGCGCGTGTTTTTGTGCGCGCGGGGTGTGCGCGGACGGGGGGAAATCTGCGTCAACGGCGAAACGGCGGGCGCGTTTTCGCCCGGCGACTGGGAAACGGAAATCACCGCGCAGGCGCTGCGCAAAACCCCCTGCGACCTTTCCCTTTCTTTTTCTCCCCAGCCCCCGGAGAGCGTGCCGCCGCGGGTTGCCCTGGGCGCGGACGCGCTGTATCTGCGCGGCGTAAACCAGGCGCGCCTGGAAGATGTGCATATCACGCCGCGCCTGTCTCTTATACACATCTGACGCTGCCGACGAAGAGGATAGTGTAG
>ENA-OZAB01001119-OZAB01001119.1-human-gut-metagenome-genome-assembly--contig:-NODE-1119-length-11882-cov-43.598038_pt1 | contig 11882 bp, 9 predicted proteins | sample MGYA00243297_ERZ653491 | MGnify/ENA primary metagenome ERZ653491 (study PRJEB26926, sample SAMN06165154) | human gut metagenome | biome: ENVO:00009003; feature: ENVO:2100002; material: ENVO:00002003... | reverse complement strand
CTGTTCCCGTAGGACCTGTTGCACCCTGAGGACCCGTGGGGCCTGTGGGACCGGTAGGACCGGTGGCTCCTGTTCCCGTAGGACCTGTTGCACCCTGAGGACCCGTGGGGCCTGTGGGACCGGTGGAGCCGGTTGCTCCTGTTCCCGTAGGACCTGTTGCACCCTGAGGACCTGTGGGACCCGTGGGGCCGGTGGGGCCAGTTGCTCCGATCCCTGTCGGACCTGTTGCACCCTGAGGACCCGTGGGGCCTGTGGGACCGGTAGGGCCGGTGGCTCCTGTTCCCGTAGGACCTGTTGCACCCTGAGGACCTGTGGGACCGGTAGGACCGGTGGGGCCGGTTGCTCCGCTTCCCGTGGGTCCCGTTGCGCCTCTCAGACCTGTGGGACCCGTGGGGCCGGTGGGGCCGGTTGCTCCGATCCCTGTCGGACCTGTTGCACCTGTCATGCCTGTAGGGCCCGTGGGACCGGTGGCACCTGTAGGACCGGTCACGGTAACAAGATTAAAATCGGGCGATGTTCCCGGGAATCCCGAAGGATCATCGACATTTGCCTGATAGAGAGCTCCGTCATAATACAGCAGGGCGCCTCTCGGATATATGGTACCGAAACTGAATTCCTCTACAGATTCCAGTCCCGCGCCTGTAGGGCCGGTAGGACCCGTAGGACCTGTGGGACCTGTGGGTCCGCTCGGACCTCTTTGTCCTCTCGGACCTGTAGGGCCTCTCGGACAGAGAGGTTTTACGGGGCCGTTGCAACACGGAATTCCGCAAGGATTTTTTTCCCTTCGACAATATATATCATCAAATATATGCATATAGTAATTACCTCCTGAATCTGGGCGTCAGAACCCGCTATATCATATGTAAAAGAGCTTTAAAAGGTTATAAGTATCGTATGCATTTACCTGATATACCGAATTTTATCAGCAAACGCGCTTCTTTCTGTATTTACCGATGTCGGTTTCTGCTGATTTCAGTCTTGCCATTTTCCGTTTTGATTTTATGTCATGAATCATTCGTTTTAATTTTATGTCATAAATAATTCCATAAAAAAAGACGGACAGAAATCCGTCTTTATTATATAGAATTCGTTAAGGGCGTGCAGATGACGAAACCTCGCCGAAACACGGCATGCGCCGCGCATTTACATTTCTATGATCTCTTCTCTCCCTGCGCCCACCGATACGTATTTTATCTTGCATCTGACCGCATCCTCGACGAGTCTTACATAATCTTTTGCCTCTGAAGGCAGCTGATCGAATTTACGGCATCCGCTTATATCGGTTTTCCATCCTTTCACATATTTATATTCGGGTCTGCAATATGTAAGGCACTCGGGATAAGGGAAATACTCTATGAGCTTGCCCGAATAATTATACGCTACGCAAACCGGTATTTCCTCCATATAACTCAATACGTCAAGCTTTGTGAGAGCGATCTCCGTGGCTCCCTGCACCTGAACGCCGTAACGAGTGGCGGGAACATCGAATGCACCCACTCTCCTCGGTCTGCCCGTGGCAGCTCCGTACTCGCCGCCTGCCTTTCTGAGCGCGTCTGCCTCTTCTCCGAACATTTCCGTCACAAACCAGCCTTCACCTACGCATGACGAATAAGCTTTGACTATTCCTATGATCCTGTTCAGTCTTATCCATGGGGCGCCGCTGCCTATACCCGCGTAAGCGGCTAGTGTATTGGATGAGCTCGTATACGGATATATGCCGAAATCTATATCCCTCAGCGCACCTAACTGTGCTTCAAAAAGTATGCTTTTTCCGTGCTTTTCAGCGTCGCTGAGCACTTTTCCCGTGTCGCATACAAAAGGCATCACCTGTGAACCGTATGTATTGAGCCAATCTATCACGGCCTTTGTATCCACGCTGCCTTTATACCCCATAAACATGAGATTCTTCCACTCGGTTATATCTCTTATCTTCTCGAGAAGTCTCTCATTATGCAGCAAATCGCCCATGCGTATGGTCTTTTTAAGATACTTGTCAGCATATACGGGCGCTATACCTCTCTTTGTGGAACCGTATTTTTTATCTGCAAGCCTGGCTTCCTCAAGACAGTCCTGCTCCACGTGGTACGGCATACATATGACGGCCTTGTCGCTGATCTTCAGATTCTCGGGAGTTATCTTTACCCCCTTTTCCCTCAGCCGCGCTATCTCCTCCACAAGATGCCGGATGTCTATTACCATGCCGTTCCCCATAACGTTTATTACTTCCGGTCTCAGTATTCCCGAAGGAAGCAGATTAAGTATAAACTTTCCGGCAGGATTGACTACCGTATGACCGGCGTTGTTGCCTCCCTGATAACGTACCACTACATCATAGTTTTCGGCAAGCAGATCCACCATCCTGCCCTTTCCTTCGTCTCCCCAATTGATTCCTACCACCACACTGTTCATCTTTCTTCTCCTCGTTTCTTACCTTCAGAAGCCTTCATTCTGTTCATATACGCCTTCACCTCAGCCACATATTCGCGCGTCTGTTCCGGTGCTCTTCCTATATAGTCGGTTGCCTTCGGCCTATCTGTAAGTACTTCTCCGTACTGCCTGAATACTTCGTCCTTCTCCATGCGCTGCCAAAGATCGTTCTCTCCGCCGTTTTTAACGTTTTCCGCCGCTTGCATGGAAAGCACGCGTATTCGCTCATGCAGTTCCTGTCTGTCTCCTCCCTTCTCAACACAGCGCATCAAAATGTTTTCCGTAGATATGAAGGGAAGCTCAGCTTCTAATCTTTTTGCAATCACTTTTTCGTTTACCTTGATGCCCGCAACCACTTTCTTTACCAAAGACAAAATCCCGTCAGTTGCCAAAAATGCCTGCGCATTGACCAACCTTCTGTTTGCTGAATCATCCAGAGTCCTTTCCAGCCATTGCGTTGAAGCCGTAACCGCTCCGTTTGCGGGAAGGCTCTCCACATATCTGCTCAGAGCACATATCCTTTCACATTTCATGGGATTTCGCTTATACGCCATTGCGGAACTACCTATCTGCGAAGCCCCGAAAGGCTCTTCCGCTTCCTTCATGCTCTGCATGAGCCGCATGTCCACCGCAAACTTATGACTGCTTACGGCTATCCCTGCCAGCACATTCTGCACCTTGAAATCAAACTTGCGCGGATATGTCTGCCCCGTTACGGAAAACACCCCTTTAAAGCCCATCTTCTCCGCTATCATTTTGTCAAGTTTCTTCACCTTTTCGGGATCGGCAAATAACTCCATAAAACTCGCCTGAGTCCCCGTCGTGCCTTTCGCGCCTCTGAGCCTGAAATCGTCCTCCAGAGCACATAAATCTTTATAGTCGCTCACAAAATCCTGCAGATACAGTGAAAATCTCTTCCCCAGCGTCGTGAACTGCGCCGCCTGAAAATGCGTATATCCCAGACACGGCAGGTCCGCATTCTCCGACGCAAACTTGCTTATAAGCTCTATCACCTCGGCAAGCTCTCCCTTTATGACTTCAAGTCCTTCATACATCTGTATCAGCTCAGAATTGTCCGTCACAAAACAGCTGGTCGCTCCGAGATGGATTATCGGCTTGGCCTTGGGACATACCTCCCCGAATGCATATATATGCGACATAACGTCATGAAACACCGCCTTCTCACGCTCCGCCGCTACGGCAAACTCCTCATCGGAAGGCACCATGTGCTCCCTCATTTCATTGAGCTGATCTTCCGTGATCGACAGTCCGAGCTCCTTCTCGCTTTCGGCAAGCGCCAGCCATAACCTTCTCCATAATCCGATACGATGTCTGTCTCCGAATATTTCCTGCATCTTTCGTCCGGCATAACGTGTGCAAAGCGGATTTTCATAAAAATCGTACATAAAAAACCTCGCGGGAAGAAATTCTTTTCGGTTTTACCCGCAATTCCTTCCCGCTTTTTATTTTAACATATCCCGTCCGCTTTGGCAATCGTTTTCAAGCATTTCGCAATAATACTGCTTTTTCAGATAAGTTTGCCTACAATTACCGTCATATCGTCTTTCGGCTTGGGCTGCATGCTCAGCGCACACTCTATTATCGCCTGTGCCATCGCCTGCGGTTCCGCGTCTCCGAGCGAGTCCACAAAATCAGATAAAGGCTGCACCCCTCCGAAAGCCTGCTCTACTCCGTCACTCATAAGAAACAAACTGTCCCCGCGATTAAGCGCTTTTTTCGTCACGGTCGGAGTGCTCTCTTCAAGCACCCCCATAGGCAACGAACCGCTTTGTGTAAATTCCGTTCTGCCGCCCGTCTTCACTATCCCCGAAGGAGCTCCTATTTTTATAAAATCCGCAAGTCCGCCCATCATGTCCACAACGGCTATGTCGACAGCCGTAAATACCTCCTCACCCGCCGTGGACAACAATTTGTTCACGCTTGCAAGCACCGTGTCGCTGTTGAAGCCCGCACGGTAAAAATTCTCGATCAGACTTATCGCCCTGCCGCTGGCTGCCTCCGCTTCCTGACCGCTTCCCATGCCGTCGCATACCACCATTATGCACTTGTCTGCACTTACCTTCAGAAACGAATGCGAATCCCCGCTCGCCTCACTTCCGTACTTCTTTTCGCTCGCACACCCGAATACCATGTCATAAGGCGGCCTCGGTACAAAATGCGCCACTACCCAGCCGGAATCCTCGGTCTTTTCCGTTCTGTCAAGCATCATGGGGAACCTCAGTGCCCTTCCGACTTCCCTCGAAAGATCCTCACGCGATATGTCTTCGTTATCCACAGCCACGGATACGCACATCTTGTCTCCGTCTTCGTATATCACCGCCTCTTTGCACAGTATGCCGACTCCCGCAAGACATTCGGCCACTTCCTTTTCACGGGCTGTATCAAAACTTACGCTTACGCTCCCCTCACGGCTGAGTTCTTTAAGTACCTCTGCCACTCCTCCCAACTGCTCCGCAATAAGCACCTTGCTGCTGTCGGAATTCAGCGTCATAGTATAGTACTGCTTATAGCTGTATACCTCTGAATTCACCGACGCAAGCAAACTGTTGATCCTTCCGCATCTCGAAACAAGAGCGTTGCCTACATCAAGCACGGTTGCCTTTCCTCTCGATAAAGCACTTTCAGTCATTTTTATAAAGGTGTTTTCCGTGTCTGCGGCGTGCACTCTCCAACACTTCACTCTGTCGGGACAGGACGCACATACCTTTTCACTGACTTCCCTCACTATATAATCCCTGGCCTTTTCAGGAGCCATTACTCCGCGTACCATATCCTTGAAAGTGAGCTGCATGGCAAAAAATATTTCCGAAAGTCTGAAAAGTCTTTTACTTAAGTTATTGCGCAACCTGTTCACAATGTGCCTCGCGCAATATTTTTCTCCCGTTGAAAAACGGGCTGCCGCGCGCTCGAGTATTTTTCCCGGCAAAAGCACAAAAGCAAATGCCGACAGCAACGGCGCTATAAACGCCACTGCCGACGCACCTTCAAAAAACAACAACATCGTAATCAAATTAGCCAGTACCAATGCCAGAGCAGCAAGATACCTGTTGATCCTCATAAAAAGAACAGCAGCAAGAGCCCACAAAGTAAAAAGAGCCAATGGCGCCGTACTGCCGGAAGCAATCGCCGCTCCGACTCCCAATACAGCAGCCGAAGTTACGCCTTTGTTCCCGAGTACTGCAGTAAGCACAAGCACGCAAAAAGGTATAACAAGCCTCGTCAAAGGGGTACCGAGGATACTTATGAGCTCCGTGCCCGCTACCATGGTCGCAAATGCCGCCGCAAGACAAACAAGCTCTTCAGTCGTGGGCATAGCTTTTGCTCTCAGAAAAAGGGCTTTAAGTATTACGCCGAAAACGTATCCCGAAAGCACGGAAAGTCCTACGCCCAAAAGCCTTACGGCAAGCTGTCCCGCATCCGTGAAATCAAACAATATGTAAAAAAGCTGAGCCGCAATAAGATATATTATACAAAGCGCCCTGTGAGGCTTTTTCTTTAAATTGCGGTAAACAAAACAGACCGCCGTCAGCACCAGCGCTCCCGCGCCCGCCGATAAAAACTGAGTCACCCCGAAAAAAGCCGCGGCGACTACATAAGGTATCGGGTATAAAAAGCAATATTTTCTGCCGCCGTACAGCAATGCGCCAAGTAACCCGAGACCAAGGCAGCACCCTACTTCCTTTCCGGCGCTCATTAACAGTATGAAACAGCACAACGCTCCGATATTTTTTACCGCCACGGTGGCTATACCCGTATTTTTTTCCTTCTCCCTGCCCTTTATGCTTGCATCCATACTTCTCATTTTTGCACCTCCGCCTTCATACTACCATAAGACTGCCGCACTATTTGCCCCCTTTTGTCGCACCGTCGCGCGATTTGTCTGATTTTTCACAGGCAAACCGTGACATCGCTTGTCTGTCAGGCATTACAGGCCGAGATCCATATTTCGGAACATATGTCATATGCCCGATATGTTACGTGCGCCTCCTTCAGAAAACGCATACGGAAACAAACCGCCCCCACAAGAAACTCCGGCACCCCGCACACCTTCTTTCGGAAAAAGCACGCCGGAAAAAATCAGAGCACTGTACACACATCAACTGCCGGCGAACAAAAACACAAAACGGGCGTATAATCCAACGACGGAAAGTTTCATCCTTCCTTCCCGAACGCGGATACTGCATCATACCTGCACCCGGGATAAACCGGAACTGCCACGATTTACAGAGATAATTACGTCTTTTTTTGCATATTGTCAGACATGAAAATCCGCTTTAAAAAGACGGCAAAGTCCTGACGCGAAAAGTTCAGGAACTTCGGTCAGAAGACGGCAAGAAACTGACACATGGGCTTCGGGGGCTTCGGTCAGAAGGTGCCGCGAAAACGGTTTTACGAAAAAAAGGCATAACAAAACGGCGACATATCAAATGCCGCCGCTTGTTAGGGAGTAATTAAATGAAGAACATAACCATTTTCTATATAATACGATATCGCCTGATAGCTTATCGTCGGATATTTGTATCGAGCGACCGCATTTGTACAAGGGAGGGGTACGCGGCCGCTCTATTGAGAAGGGAGTAATTAAATGAAGAACACAGTTTAACTGCTGTCTTACGCTTTCATATTAGCAGTGGTTTATTAATTTAAAGTGAAACTGATATTAAATTTAAAAAATATTTTTTCGATTTTAAAACTGATTCAAAGCAGGCGCATATTCGCATCCGCAGTAACTCTGTCTGTAGATGCCGTATTTTTCACAGAACCTTACGGATTTCAGATATCCGTCTTTTTTCTTGAAATCGGAGACGAGATATCTGCTCCCGAAATCCTTCTGAGCGGTAAGACCGGAAGCATTGACGGCAACAGCGTTTTTATGCGGGCTGACCGTAAGTGTGGTGGCGAAGTAATCGTAGGAAAGCTCCGAAGCTTTTTTTGCCGTTTCGTTCAGTCTGAGCGAAAAACAGCGGCAGCATCTTGCTCCCCCCTCTCTTTCTTTTTCGAGGCCTGTTACCGCTGACACAAACCCTTTGTGATCATAGTCAGACACCAGCAGACCGGTTTCAATGCCCTGTTCCGAAAAAACACCTCTGAGCTTTTCAAGCTCGTTCAGGCGTTTAAAATATTCCTGTTCGGGGAATATATTGGGATTGCAGAAAAAAAGCGTGATGTCAAAAACTCCGCTCAGCACGGGTATCACCGACGATGCGCACGGAGCACAGCAGCAATGGAGCAGAAGTTCAGGTCTTATGCCCGACCGCGTGATATTTTGTATCTCCGATTCCATTTCTCTTAAATAATTATCCATATTTTTTATTTTAACATTTTTATTCAGCTTTGTCAATACAATTTGAATTTAACGCTTTAGCATATTCCCTCAGACCAAATATACATGAGAGTCCAATTTCTTTACGAAGATTGACAAATCAAATCACGGAATTTATAATGGTTACAATATAATAAGCCGCAACGGAGGTATGACTATGTTTTCAGAAAAAATGGCCGAAAAAGGAAGAAAGCGTTCTGCGATAAGAGAGATCTTCGAATACGCCTTAAAGCGTAAAGAAGAAATCGGAGCGGACAATGTATTTGATTTTTCGATCGGGAATCCGAGTGTACCTGCTCCGGAAATCATTACAGACACATTGATAGAGCTTATCAGAAATACCGATCCCGTAGCGCTGCACGGCTATACATCCGCACAGGGCGATAAAGCGGCATGCAAGGCGGTGGCCGATTATATAACAAAAACTTTCAATGCGCCTGCCGATCCGCGTTATATTTATTTCACAAGCGGTGCTGCCGCCGCGCTTTCTATCTGTCTGCGCGCTCTCGGTACAGGAAACGACGAAATCATACTATTTGCGCCCTATTTCCCCGAATACTGTGTGTTCACGGAAAATGCAGGCTGCAAAAACGTAGTCATTCCTTACAAAAGCGATCTGACGCCCGACCTCGAAGCTTTTGAAAAAGCCATATCCATGCACACAAAGGCAGTTATCATAAACTCTCCCAATAATCCCGGAGGTATGGTATATTCCGAAGCAATCATCAAAAATATAGCCGAAATACTTGAGAATAAATCAAAACAATTCGGTCATCCGATCTTCATTATATCAGACGAGCCGTACCGTGAGCTTGTTTATGACAACGTATTCGTGCCCTACATACCGAATTACTATAAAAATACATTTGTATGTTATTCTTTTTCAAAAGTTTGGTCTATTCCGGGCGAAAGAATAGGGTATATATATCTTCATCCGTCGATGTACTGCGTAAACGATTTATTTGCCGCGGTATGCGGAGCGGGACGTGCTTTAGGATATGTCTGTGCCTCAAGTCTTTTTCAAAAGCTCGTGGAAAGATGCATAGGTACCGGCGCAAACATTGCCGTATACAGCAAAAACAGAGAACTCCTTTACGGCGCTCTCTCGGAATACGGATTTGACTGCGTCCATCCCGAAGGCGCATTCTATCTTTTCGTGAAGGCTCCCGAAGGAAATGCGGAAAAGTTTGCTCAGGCAGCCAAAAAACATGAGCTTCTTATAGTTCCTGCAGATTCATTCGGAGCACCCGATTGCGTCAGAATATCATATTGCGTTTCCACAGAACAGATTATGCGTTCGTTGCCGGCATTCAAAGCGCTTGCGGAAGAAATTAAAGCAAAGTGAGTATCTCGGCTTTCGGGCATGCCTCACGGAGCGACTTGTGAACTTCAGGCGTTTATTAATGCGCTGAGGATCCGGGTTTACAGAAAGTTTCCGTTTCAAGAGATCATTGTCCCGTATTTGCAGGTAAAGGATTCTTCCGGACTTCGTGCACGCATAAAAACCGGTTTTCCCGTTTGTCTTCAATAAAAAACCGCCGCAATGAAGTGCGGCGGATTTTTTTCCGGTTAATCTGTATTATTTTAGAGCAAGCGAGACCGCGACCGCAAGTGCTACCGTAGCGCCGACCATAGGATTGTTGCCCATGCCGATCAGCCCCATCATTTCAACGTGAGCAGGCACCGAAGAGGATCCTGCAAACTGAGCGTCCGAATGCATACGTCCCATCGTATCCGTCATTCCGTAAGAAGCGGGACCGGCTGCCATATTGTCAGGGTGAAGAGTTCTGCCCGTTCCGCCGCCGGATGCGACCGAAAAATACTTCTTTCCGTTTTCCACCGCCCATTTTTTATAGGTGCCCGCGACCGGATGCTGAAAACGGGTAGGATTTGTGGAATTCCCGGTTATGGAAACATCCACCTGTTCATACCGCATTATCGCCACGCCTTCGTTCACATCGTCGGCTCCATAGCAACGCACCTTTGCTTTTTCGCCTGTACTGAACGAGATTTCTTCGACGATCGAAAGTTCGCCGGTATAGTAATCGTATTTTGTATGCACATACGTGAAACCGTTTATTCTGCTGATTATATATGCGGCGTCCTTTCCGAGCCCGTTGAGAATGACCCTCAAAGGTTCCTTCCTTACCCTGTTTGCCGTGCGCGCGATACCTATCGCGCCTTCAGCCGCAGCAAAAGATTCATGTCCGGCGAGAAACGCAAAACACTTCGTTTCTTCGGTGAGCAGCATGGCGGCAAGGTTTCCGTGCCCCAACCCTACTTTGCGCTGATCCGCAACACTCCCAGGCACACAGAAAGCCTGAAGACCAAGACCTATAGCTTCGGCTGCCTCGGCAGCGGTCTTCGAACCCTTCTTCAATGCGATCGCGCAGCCAAGCGTATACGCCCACACCGCATTGTCAAAAGCTATGGGCTGTATGGAACGCACTTGCTTCTCAACGTCAATATTATACTGTCGGCATATCTCAGCGGCTTCTTCCAATGACGAAATGTTATATTTGGACATTTCGTTGTTCAACTTATCTATTCGTCTTTCATAACCTTCGAATTTGATCATACCTGACTCCTTATTCCTTGCGCGGATCGATTATTTTTGCGGCTTCATCATACCTGCCGTATCTGCCGGTGGCTTTCTTTATTGCTTCTTCCGGAGTATCTCCCTTTTTGATAAAGTCCATCATCTTCCCGAAATTGATATACTCATAACCTATCACCTCTCCTTCCTTCGAAAGAGCAAGCTTAGTTGTATATCCCTCGGTGGTTTCAAGGTAACGCACTCCTTTGAGGTTCGTGGAATAAATAGTCGCAGTCTGACTCCTGAGTCCCTTTCCGAGGTCCTCGAGTCCGGCACCTATCACAAGCCCGTCATCACTGAAAGCCGACTGACTTCTTCCGTAAACTATCTGCAAAAAAAGCTCCCTCATAGCAACATTTATAGCGTCACATACAAGGTCCGTGTTCAAAGCTTCGAGAATGGTCTTCCCGACAAGTATCTCTCCTGCCATAGCAGCAGAATGAGTCATACCCGAACATCCTATAGTCTCTACCAACGCCTCTTCGATCACACCGTTCTTTATATTAAGCGTAAGCTTACAAGCCCCCTGCTGAGGAGCACACCGCCCTATTCCGTGAGTGAGCCCGGATATATCGCTTATCTGCGTGGAAGCGATCCACTTTCCCTCCTCAGGTATAGGAGCCGGCCCGTGATTGCAGCCCTTTTTTACACATACCATTTCCTTGATCTCATTGGAATACTGCATATATACTCTCCTTTAATTCTTTTTTTCCCTTTTGCCAAGTACCATACTATTGCTTCCCGCCGAACAGACTCACCGTCTGCTCAGCCCGTCAATACTTCGCTTTATAAATGGTTTTATTCGTGAAAGCCCTTTCACACTGTAATCTGTCAACCTGATAATAGCGCTCTCACGCTAAAAAGTATAACACATATTTATTTTTTTGTATACGATTTTTACCATACATTTGCGTTTCTTTCAAATTTCCCGTCCGGGGAAAAACTGCTTCGGATTTTCGTGAACGTTATATTGCCGATCCGTACCGCCGCGTTTTTATAGCCTCGCCGGCATTCAGCTTTTCCATGCTCTTGCTTTTTCTCTTTCGCGGAATATTTTTTTCGCCCGTACTCTTTATTCGCCCCAAAATATTTCTTACCCTTTTTTTCTTCCGGCAGACGGATTAATCGGACTGAAACGAACAGCACTGCACGTTCCCCGCCTTTAACTGCTTTGCACTGTGTTTAATCCCGCCTCTTTCAATAATAACATCGCTCCCCTTTTACATTCAGCCTTCTTATCCTTCTTGCTTTATCTCCGCCACGGAAGATTTCTTTTCATCCGTACTATTTTTTCGTCCCGGAATATTTCTTATCCTTTTTTCTCTTCCGGCGGACGGGTAAATAAAACTGAAACAAAAGGCCTCTGTACGCCCTCCGAGCCAGGTCCCTTTCACTACGCTTAACTCCGCGTCTTTCCGTAAACATTCAGCCTTCTTATCCTTCTTGCTTTATCTCCGCCCCGGAATATTTTTTTCGCCCGTACTCTTTATTCGCCCCAAAATATTTCTTACCCTT
>ENA-OZAB01001115-OZAB01001115.1-human-gut-metagenome-genome-assembly--contig:-NODE-1115-length-11898-cov-6.353036_pt1 | contig 11898 bp, 7 predicted proteins | sample MGYA00243297_ERZ653491 | MGnify/ENA primary metagenome ERZ653491 (study PRJEB26926, sample SAMN06165154) | human gut metagenome | biome: ENVO:00009003; feature: ENVO:2100002; material: ENVO:00002003... | reverse complement strand
AAATCTTTTGTCTGACGACAAAATACGGCGTACCGCCGTGTCGGTTTACACCGACCTGATTTATGTTATACTATAATCATAAATCACCGAAAAAATCAATCTGACCTCTGCTTGAAAGGATAAATATGGGATTTCTTATTATTGACGGCAACAGCATATTAAACCGTGCATTCTACGGTATCCGTGTGCTGACAAATTCAAGAGGTGTTGCCACAAATGCCGTAACAGGCTTTATGAACACTCTGCTTATGCTTGAAAAGGACGTAGATCCGGATATGATAGCGGTAGCTTTCGACCTTAAAGCACCGACATTCCGCCATAAGATGTATGACGGCTATAAGGCAAACCGCAAGGGTATGCCCGAAGACCTCGCACAACAGCTCCCCTATATGAAAAAGATAATCACCGCAATGGGAATAACCATTATCGAAAAAGAGGGCTTTGAAGCCGATGATATAATCGGAACTGTTTCAGCCGCCTGTGCGGATAAGAAGATACCCTGTACAGTGTCAACGGGTGACCGTGACTCGTTCCAGCTTGTAAATGATTATGTTACCGTAAGACTTGCCAAGACAAAAGGCGACATTTACTACACGCCCGATGTTATTATGGAGGAGTACGGCGTGACTCCGAAACAGATGATAGAAGTAAAGGCGCTTATGGGCGATTCGAGCGACAATATTCCGGGTGTTCCCGGCATAGGTGAAAAGACCGCTCTTTCACTTATAAAGGAATTTGCAAGCGTGGACGGAGTTTATGAGAACATCGGCTCAACGCTTATCACAAAGGGTGTACGCACAAAGCTCGAAAACGGCAAGGAAAGCTGTTATATGAGCAGACAGCTTGCCGAAATATGCCTTACCGCACCTATTGATACCGAGCTTACGCATTATGTTCCTAAAGAACGTGACGATACCGAGCTTGCAAGATTGCTGTCGGAACTTGAAATGTACAAGATGCTCCAGAAGCTGAAGCTGCACCCGACTTCCGCTCCTGCAGGCTCAAAAGAGGCTTTGGAAGAATCCGCCGCAAAGCAGATACCCGCTATGCCCGCAGGCGATATAGTTCTGACGCAGGAGGGGAGCGTGTACGCAGGCACAGTAGGCGCTCCGGTAAAATTGTCCGACGTGGAGCTTAAAGCCTATGCCGACAGCGACAGCACGAAGTACACCTTTGATATAAAGGAAACGCTGACCGTTACCGGCTGTGAAAGGCTTAAGAACAACCGTTTTGATACAACGCTTGCGGCTTACCTTGTCGACCCAGATTCAAACGATTACAGCCTGTCAAGGCTCTGCGCTCAGTACGGAGTTCCGGAGGGAAACAGCATACAGGAAAAGTCGATAACCGTTGCCGCCCTCAACGATATACTTAATTGCAAAATCAGTGAAACAGGCTCTGCGGCAGTCCTTACCGATATAGAGATACCTCTTGCCACTGTGCTTGTAGCTATGGAGCGTGAGGGTGTAAGCATTGATGCCGACGGTATAAAGGTTTTCGGTAAAGAGGTTTGCGAAAAGGCAGAAAAAATCAGCCGTGAGATTTATGAATACGCAGGTTATGAATTCAATATAGGCTCGCCCAAACAGCTCGGAAGCGTGCTTTTTGAAAAACTTGCATTGCCCAGTGCCAAAAAGACAAAAACAGGCTATTCCACAAACGCCGATGTGCTTGAAAGCCTTATGGACAAGCACCCTATAGTTCCGCTGATAACCGAATACCGTGCGCTTACAAAGCTGCAGAACACTTATGTCACGGGACTTCTGAAGGTAGTAGGCGAGGACGGCAGGATTCATTCGACCTTCAAGCAGACAGAAACAAGGACAGGAAGAATTTCAAGCGCCGAGCCGAATATTCAGAATATCCCCGTAAGAACACCGCTTGGCAGGGAGATGAGAAGATTCTTCACCGCAAAGGACGGCTACCTGCTTGTCGATGCCGACTATTCACAGATCGAACTGCGTGTGCTGGCTCATATTTCGGGCGACGAGATAATGAAGAAAGCGTTCCTTGACGGTGTGGATATTCATACCGTTACCGCATCTCAGGTGTTCAATCAGCCGATAGAGTGGGTAACGCCCGACCTCAGAAGCAAGGCGAAAGCGGTCAACTTCGGCATCGTCTACGGAATAGGCGCATTCTCGCTGTCAAAGGACATCGGTGTTTCAGTGCCGAAAGCAAGCGAATATATCCGCTCCTATCTTTCCAAATATTCCGGCATAGCTCACTATATGGAGCAGACCGTTGCGAAGGCTAAGCGTGACGGCTATGTTGAAACTATGTTCGGCAGAAGAAGATATATCAAAGAGCTTGCCGCAAAGAATAAGAATCTGCAGGCTTTCGGCGAGCGTGTCGCAAAGAACACCCCCATACAGGGTACAGCTGCCGATATAATAAAAATTGCGATGATAAAAGTTTACAACAGACTTGAAGAAAGCGGTCTGGATGCAAGGCTGATACTTCAGGTTCACGATGAACTTATTGTTGAGGCAAAAGAAGATTGCGCAGAAAAGGTAGCCTTACTTTTAAAGGAAGAAATGGAGAATGCCGTAAAGCTCACCGTTCCTATGACGGTAGATGTAAATATTGGCAAAACGTGGTATGATACTCATTGACAATGACTGTTTGACAGATAAAGGAAAAATCACGGCTTTAAATCATCATAATTCATCAATCTGTAGCGACATTGCAGCGATTGAAAAAAAGTGTTTTTCGGTGCCGTGGACAGAGCGAAGCATTGAGTCGCAGGTGTTCACAGAAGGCTCAATCAATGTCGTTATTCGTGATGATAAAGCCGAAAACAAGCCGGTAGGCTTTATCTGCGGTCAGAGCGTATCCGATGAATGCGAGCTGTATCGCATTGCAGTGTTGCCGGAATACAGACATCAGTGCATCGCCACACAATTAATGGAATATTTCATAAATAAATGCAAAAATAACGGCATAAAAAGCATTTTCCTTGAAGTCCGCTGTGATAACGAGCCGGCAAAAAAGCTGTATGAAAAGCACGGCTTTTCTGAGGTCGGCAGACGCAGAAACTATTACACAGAGCCGGTTTGCGACGCTTTGATATATAAAGCGGAATTGTAAAACGTCATATTTACGGCAGGGCGGTATTTCTCCGCACCTGCCGTTTTTAAAACCCTAATAAACCGCATAACAAAGCCATTTATTACACTTTGGCAATGGCAGGAATATCTCGTCCGAAACCGCACTTTCCAGTTTTTGCCGTATTACTGCGTACATTCTCCGATTGCCACAAACCGCATAACAAAGCCATTTATGACACTTTGGCAACTGCAGGAATATCTCGTCCGAAACCGTACTTTCCTGTTCCTGCCGTATTACTGCGTTCATTCTCCGATTGCCACAAACCGCATTGCTATGCGATTTGCAGTGCATTCAGCCCCGCCGTTTCATTATCCTGCGGATAGCTCCGACAATGTCAAAGGCGGAACAGTCAGTGGCACTGCCACCTTAGATCATGCTTTCCTGCCAGCAGTCAGGCGCTGTAAGACCGAGCATCTTAACGATGGTGGGAGCAACGTTTGCCAGACCGTACTTGGTGGGAACGCCGGGAGCGTACTTTGTATCGTCCTTGATAGTGTACTTGACTTCCTTATCATAGATGATGAAAGGAACGGGGTTGAGCGAGTGGGCTGTTCTTACCTGAACCTCACCCTTCTTGTTCTTTTCGAGCATCTCGTCTGCGTTGCCGTGATCGGCTGTTACAACGAGTGTAACACCGTACTCATCGCAAACCTTGATAAGTCTTGAAAGGCCGAGGTCAACCGCTTCAACACCGATTATTGTTGAGTCGAGGCTGCCTGTGTGTCCGACCATATCGCCGTTGGGGTAGTTGCAACGGATAAAGTCGTACTTCTTGCTCTTTATTACTTCGATAAGATCGTCTGTTATCTCAGCGGACTTCATCCACGGACGCTGATCGAATGAAACGTTGTCGGAGGGAATTTCCTTGTATGTTTCAAGCTCTTCGCTGAACTTATCGCTCTTATTGCCGTTCCAGAAGTAAGTTACATGGCCGTACTTCTGTGTTTCGGATACGGCATATTCGTTAAGACCTGCGGCAACGAGTACCTCTGTGAGAGTGTTTGTAATCTCGGGAGGATTTACAAGGAAGCGTGCGGGGAGCTTTAAGTCGCCGTCATACTGCAGCATACCTGCGAAGCATACGTCGGGCTTTGCGCCTCTGTCGAATGCTGTGAAGTCGTCATCGTCAAATGCCATTGAAAGCTCGATAGCACGGTCGCCTCTGAAGTTAAAGAGGATAACGCTGTCCTTGTCAACTATCTTGCCTACAGGTTCGCCGTTCTCAGCGATTACGAATGCAGGGAGATCCTGGTCGATGATGCCGTCGTTTTCCTTACGGTAGGTTTCAACAGCTTCCATAGCTGATGCAAACTGTCTGCCCTCGCCCTTGACGTGAGTCTTCCAGCCAAGCTCAACCATAGGCCAGTCAGCCTGGTAACGATCCATAGTAACCTTCATACGTCCGCCGCCGCTTGCTATCTTACCGTCAAAAGCGCCGTCCGCATTAAGCTCCTTGAGGAAGCTCTCAAGCTGTTCGATATATATCGGAGCAGAAGTAGCGGGTACATCTCTTCCGTCGAGCAGAATGTGTACTCTTGCCTTCTTGATGCCCTCGTTCTTGGCTTCTGTCAGCATCTTGAACAGGTGCTTGATATTTGAGTGAACGTTACCGTCCGATAAAAGACCGATGAAGTGCAGGGTGCTGTTGTTAGCCTTGCAGTTGTCAACGAGTTCCTTCCAAGCCTCAGACTGATACATCTTTCCGCTTTCGATAGATTCGTTAACGAGCTTTGCGCCCTGTGAGTAGATCTGACCGCAGCCGAGTGCGTTGTGACCTACCTCTGAGTTGCCCATATCATCATCTGTAGGCAGACCTACAGCGTCACCGTGAGCCTTTAAACGAGTGTTGGGGCATTCTCTTAAAAGTCTGTCAAGAGTAGGAGTGTTGGCGAGCGTAACTGCATCGCCAAGACCTGTCTTTGAAAAGCCTACGCCGTCCATAACAACGAGTAAAACGGGTTTTGCCATTTGTTTAGTCGTCCTTTCGTAAATATCCGATTTTTTGATTAGCCGTTTACGGCAGCCTTGATGATAGTTGTGAAATCAGCAGCCTTGAGTGAAGCACCGCCGATAAGACCGCCGTCAACGTTTGTTTTTGAGAGCAGTTCTTCAGCGTTCTTTGCGTTCATAGAGCCGCCGTACTGGATTGTGATCGTTTCTGCAACATCTGCGCCGTAGAGCTTAGCGAGTGTAGCACGGATGAAAGCGCAAACCTCTTCAGCCTGATCTGCTGTAGCTGTCTTGCCTGTACCGATAGCCCAAACGGGTTCGTAAGCGATTATGCACTTCTTGAGGTCGTCTGCGGAGATGCCGAAGAAATCGAGCTTAATCTGACGTGCGATAACTTCTTCTGTAATGTTGCATTCACGCTCCCAGAGAAGCTCGCCTACGCATACGATGGGCTTTAAGCCTGCTTCAAGAGCAGCCTTTGTTCTCTTGTTTACTGTTTCGTCTGTTTCAGCAAAATACTGACGGCGCTCGGAGTGACCGAGTACAACATATTCAACACCCATTTCAGCGAGCATATCAGCTGAAATTTCGCCTGTGAAAGCGCCGCTCTTTTCAAAGTGGCAGTTCTCAGCGCCGATCTTTATGTTTGTGCCTGCTGTTACAGCGAGAGCTGTTTCAAGGTTTGTAAAGGGAACGCAGGCTACGACTTCAACGTCCTTTACATCGGCAACCATAGGCTTTAATTCTTCTAAAAGAGCCTTAGCCTCGGGTCTTGTCTTATTCATCTTCCAGTTACCTGCGATAACTGCTTTTCTTACTGTCTTTTTCATGATACAGTGTTCCTTTCGTTTTTTATTATAAATTGCTTATTACACAACAATAAGGGCGGAGAATATCCGCCCTCAGAAATGTCATCAACTTTTTAAATGAAGTTTCATCGGAATATCCCTAACCCCATACCCCTTCCCCTCGGCGAAGGATTGTGTATGCTTGGTTAGCTTTGCGTCATGCAAAGCTCTTTGGCATACACACCCGGCATCCGTGCCGGGCTGAGAGTGGGGGATTCGCCCCTGCGACCCCATTTAAATCAGATGCTTTATGACAATCTGAGGGCAGAATAATCTGCCCTCGTTATTTTTACTTGTCCTGAATGCAAGCGATACCGGGAAGTACCTTACCTTCGAGGTATTCAAGAGAAGCACCGCCGCCTGTTGAGATGTGGCTCATCTTGTCTGCATAACCGAGGTTGATAGCAGCTGTAGCCGAGTCGCCGCCGCCGATGATTGTTGTAGCGTCTGCCTCTGCAAGAGCTTCGCAGACAGCAACTGTACCCTTCTTTAATACGGGGTTCTCAAATACACCCATAGGACCGTTCCATACAACTGTCTTAGCTGACTTAGCGGCATCAGCAAACAGAGCCATTGTCTTAGGACCGATGTCAAGACCCATCATATCAGCAGGAATCTTGTCAGCGTCAACAACGCTTACTTCGATCTCAGCATCGATAGGATCGGGGAATTCCTTTGCAATTGTTGTATCAATGGGGAGAAGGAGCTTCTTGCCGAGCTTTTCAGCCTTTTCAATCATTTCCTTGCAGTAGTCGATCTTCTCGTTGTCAACGAGTGATGTACCAACTTCATAGCCCTTAGCCTTTAAGAATGTGTAAGCCATACCGCCGCCGATGATAAGTGTGTCGCACTTTTCGAGGAGGTTTGATATAACGTTCAGCTTGTCTGCAACCTTAGCACCGCCGAGGATAGCAACGAAAGGTCTTACGGGATTCTCAACAGCGTTGCCTAAGAACTCGATCTCCTTGTTCATAAGGTAACCTACTGCTGTTTCCTTAACAAACTTTGTAACGCCTACTGTAGAAGCGTGTGCTCTGTGTGCAGAACCGAAAGCGTCCATTACGAATACATCGTCGTCAACGAGATCTGCAAGCTCCTTAGCGAATGCTTCACCGTTCTTTGTTTCTTCAGCGCCACGGAAACGTGTGTTTTCAAGAACAACTATCTCGCCGTCCTTCATTTCTGCAACTGCCTTCTTTGCGTTCTCGCCTACTACTGTATCGTCCTTAGCGAAAACTACCTTTGTATTAACAAGCTCTGCAAGTCTTTCTGCAGCAGCCTTAAGAGAGAACTTGTCCTCGGGACCGTTCTTCGGCTTGCCGAGATGTGAACAAAGAACTATCTTTGCACCGTTCTCAACTAACTTATTGATTGTGGGAAGTGCGGCCTGGATTCTGTTGTCGTTTGTGATCTTGCCGTCCTTCATAGGTACGTTGAAGTCTACACGAACAAGGACTTTTCTGCCCTTTACCTGTAAATCTTCTACATTCTTCTTGTTTAATTTGCTCATGGTAATGATCCTTTCGCTTTTACTTTATTTGTATGAGGTTGTCCTCAAGAAATACAAATTTCACGCATATTTTTATACTTCTGCGCTCATATTTATTTTACCAAAAAAGCGGATAAAATGCAAGTACTTTTTATAAAGAAATGCGCAGTTGATAAAAACACACGGCGGGAAAGTCTTCCCGCCGTGTGTTTGCTCGTAGTAAAAGTCTGTTTTGAAAAATATAGCCTGATCTCAATCCCTAACCCAAACTCCATTCTCCTAGGTGAAGAGCTTTGCCTAAAGCAAGGACGCTTTGATTGCTTGCCAAAAGTTTTGCGCGACACAAAGCCTACAGAGCAAGCAACACTCAATACCCGTTTTAATTTAGTAGATATATAGATTTTCCGACAGACTTCAGCGCTTTTCCTGAAAAGCAGGACACTGTTTGCTGTATAGATCACTTATTCGTTTGTAATCGGAATTTCTGCTATCAGCTTTGGCACAGGATCTTTTGGGATAATGTCATAATAACGATCGTTATTGAATACATAACCTTTTTCAACGGCATTTGATACCGAGAGATAGTTCTTTCCACAGTACAGACCGGTAAACGTACTGACTCTTCCCTCAGAATCCGTGTTAGCTATGCAATAGTCGCCTGAAGCGTGAACGTTTGCGTTGTTATGTTCCAGATTATATGTGTCTATATCATCAAGATGTACAAAATATATTTCGCAGTTCTTTACAGGCTTTCCGTTGTCATCCTTAAGCACCATGTCGATGTCAATATCGCCATAGTCGGTGGCAATGTATGAAGAGTAAAATCTATCCCCGAGTATGACTTTCGGCTTACTGCTCTTTACAAGATCTTTGCGCACCATTATAGTGCTATAGATATGATTGTTTTCGCCTTGGATATTATCTATGCTTACAAGCAGGATATAATCATTTACTTCTTCTCCGGTGATAATTTTGCCGTCAACGCTTATGCTTGCATAGCTTACCGGAGTCTTTTTCACTTTACATCCCGTAATCCTACGACCGTCAACAGTGTCGATCAGTCGTGCTCCTTGCCATATGTTATCGTCTATATAGGTATCGCCATAATGGATAAGCTCAACCGGTATGTAAGTGTGTTCCTCATATGTGTAGGATTTTTCTGCAAGCGCATACTGCTGTTCGCTGTAATCGGGCAGAGTATCCTCCTCCTGAATACTTTCGTCTACAACCTCAAATTTGTCGGCAGGAAGAGTACCGGTTGTCAGATCGATATTTATAATGCTGTTACTGCTGCTTTCGGTCACGGTGAATACGGCAAATCCGTTGTCGCCTGTAGTGGTCATCATAGGAGCAGCTATAACGTAAATGCCGTAGTCTATGCTGTCAAATGTGTGATCACTGCCATCGGTATTAAAATAGGGTACTTCTGATATTTTGGATTGCTTTATGGTTATGACTTCATCATTTGTAAGGAACGCTTTGTCAACCTTATAATAGTAAAGCATACTTCTGTCAAGATCGGCTGCGTTGCCTGTCATTCTGAGCGTTACATTAGTCGCAGTACCTGTCGGCTCGGGTGCGGGCTCGGCTGTTGTTGCAGCTGTTGTCTTAGTGGTCACAGTCGTTGTTGCGGTCGTCTGCGGTGTGGTTGAAGTTGCGGGAGCTGTGGTTGAAGTAGTTGCTTTGACTGTTGTCACAGCCTTGGTTTCTTCAGGTCGTGATGAATTGTCACTGTCACCCGCCACAGAGGTTATATCAACGGTTTTCGCGTCTGATTCTATTTCGCTTGCCATTCCGCAATTATACATAAAATTATCGGAGAATGCGTTTACGTCCATAAAAATCGTGTTATATATCTCAACAACTATACGAAGTTTTCCGTCAACATATTTCATAGGTATATATTTAAGCTCAAACGTTTTGCTGTCGTTATTGCCCTCTTTTGCGGTAAGCGATAACAGTATCAAAGAATTATGGCTTTCATCGGTATAAACAGCCGCACAATACTGTGTATGCGCTGAGTAGGGTTCTGTTATCGGAAGCTCTTTGTCGATATTTATACCGAAATTCGATTTTATGTTATTTTTATCCGCCGGCTGAATGTAATCGGGGCAGTAATCATAAAAATCTTCCGTGAAATTATCTGAGTAATTTCCCGTATATACCTGTGATACGGTGTTTATAAATTCCTCTGAGGTGTCAAAACCGAAATACGCTTTGTCGGCATAATAAAAACGTTCATTTTCATAATAGCCCGTGCCGACAAAGCAGTTGGCACTGTTGTTTTTGAAACTTTCAATTTCCTGTACACTCATATCCGAGGATATGCCTACCGCCGCATTGCTGTCGGGAAGAACGATATATTTGTTTGTGATGTCAATTGCATTATCGAACAGGTCAAGCATTTCACTCTGAACCTGCTTATCCGTGCAGAAAAGACTGTCAAAATCATCAGACGCATTGATTTCTGTAGTATCTATGGTCGGTGTATTATCTATCCTGCGATAAGTTATTTTTCCGAGCTGTGCCCAGAATGCCTTATCATCAACGAAAGTCATTCCGCTCTTTTCGGAATGCACCCTTGTGTTTTCCGAGGGTGTAACTATGCTGTCGGCGGCACTGTTGCCGCCGATCGATACGTTGATAGGTCCGCCCTGATTATTTATTACCGCAAAATGTATTCCGACACCTGCCGTGCCTGCGGCGACAACTACTGCGGCGGCCGCTGCGGCATAACGTTTTATCTGCGGTATGAAGCTGCGTTTCTTGTCGCTTTGCAACAGCCTGTCAAGGCCGTTTTTCTTCTGCTCGTCTGTAGCGTTTACTTCATCGAATGCCTGTTTAATTGTCATTTTATTCAACGCTCCTTTCATCACTGAGGACATTTCTCAGCCGCTCCCTCGCTTTCTGCAATCTTGTGCGGACCGCAGAAGAGCTTATGTGCAACATCTGTCCTATTTCTTCGCTTGAGTATCCGTCATAATAGAACAGATACACGGGTATTTTCAGCTTGTCGGGCAGTTTTGAAAGCTCGCTGAGAAGCTCTTTTGCTTCATTGCTTATATTGCTGTCGGGAATATTGTCGTTGAGCGGCTCGTTTTTTCTGCACGCCGCCTTGAGCATATTCTTACAGATATTTGAAGCAACACGGATAAGCCATGCTTTTTCGTGGCTTTCGCTTTCAAACTGTTTTCTTGTTTCGATTGCTTTCAGAAAAGCGTTATGTACAGCGTCTTCTGTATCCTGTATATTTTTCATATACATATAGCACACCCTGTAGAGAGTGTCGAAATTGCGTTCATAAAGCTCTCTTATGCTCTCGGAAGAATAATCTGACGTCATAAATCGTTCCCCCTGAGTTTTTCTCTTTGAATGTAATACAACTGACAGATGTGTTTTGTCTGTCGGAGAATAAAAAAATGCGGTTGAAAGTTCAACCGCAAAACAAGGACGTGGAAAACCCGTCCTTTCAGTCTGTCGATAAACCTTTGTGTTTTCTGAAAATGGGGTCGCAGGGGCGTAGCCCCCGTACAGGTCGTCAGCCATTTGTGCCGCTGCATCGTGCAGTGGCACAAATGGCTGACTGCAAGCATCCTTGCTTGGTCTAGGGGCGGTAGCCCCAGCAAAATAGCCCCGGCACGGATGCCGGGCGTGTATGCCAAAAGGCTCTGCACGATGCAGAGCCAACCAAGCATACACAGCCCTTCACCACGGGGAAGGGGCTTTCGGCAAGGATGCCGAAATAAGGACACACCAAGCTTTGCACGAAGCAAAGCCAACAGAGTGTCCTAAAGGGGATAGGGATTGAGAACAAGCACTTTTTTTGAAAAAACAGACTTTTTCTACAAGCTGTAAGTTATAATTCTTATCTGCCCGTATTTTGATAATATAGGCAGGCTTAAAAAGGAAAAAATTCAGGTACGCCCGATAGATAACATCAGAGTTACCGATTGCTAACCGAAAAAATTAAGAAAATCCCTTGAAAATGGCGAGAGAATAGTATATAATATATTTGTATGTTCCGGGTATTTCCCGGCAAAGAACTACCGGTGACCGTGACAAGCTACAGCTGCGGTCACGAAAATTTGAAAGGAGTCTACAACTGTTATGACGTATTCACATGAAGTTGAAACTATGTGTCCCGTGAAGCAGGGCGTAGCGCACGGCGCAGCTCCCATTCCGGAAGAAGCAAAGTGGGTAAAGGCGAAGGAAATCAAGGATATTTCCGGTTTTACACACGGTATCGGCTGGTGTGCACCCCAGCAGGGTACATGTAAGCTGTCTTTAAATGTTAAGGATGGTGTAATTCAGGAGGCACTCGTTGAAACTATCGGTTGCTCAGGTATGACACATTCTGCAGCTATGGCGGCTGAAATTCTTCCCGGCAGAACAATTCTCGAGGCACTTAATACTGACCTCGTTTGTGACGCTATAAACACAGCAATGAGAGAACCTGTCTCTTATACACATCTCCGAGCCCACGAGACTAGGCATGATCTC
>ENA-OZAB01001113-OZAB01001113.1-human-gut-metagenome-genome-assembly--contig:-NODE-1113-length-11958-cov-8.097622_pt1 | contig 11958 bp, 13 predicted proteins | sample MGYA00243297_ERZ653491 | MGnify/ENA primary metagenome ERZ653491 (study PRJEB26926, sample SAMN06165154) | human gut metagenome | biome: ENVO:00009003; feature: ENVO:2100002; material: ENVO:00002003... | reverse complement strand
ATGCCCGCATCAACCTGTAGATTCCGATGCGTTTTTAACAAAGAAAATAATATTTGCGATTAAAGAATTGAGAAATGCAGTCGCTCACAACGGCGTTATATTTGATACCCGGTTCGCAAGGTCCAAGATAGACGGTTCACCATCCAACTGCTTAGAGGTTCAAACTGGTACAAAATATAAATGGCAGCACGCTTGCATCCGCCGTATGTTGTCCTTCAATGCGCCACCCTCCGAGAACTGCCCATATTGGTTGGCAAGAGCATCATCCGGTACACCTACGGCATTGCCGAGTGTACGGTGCTTGTCCTTGCTGTGATTCCGGTGAAATATAACAAAAGAAACATCATCATGTTTGAAAATCCGCAATATTAAACGGGAAGAAGTTATCCACACAGGGACACAGCGCAAATGGGGCGATGAGGTGTTCAAGGAATATCGCGAAGAACACAAAAAGCGTTGCGCACCTCGTTATACGCCGTGTGCTTGCAAGCGGTGATGATATAATTTACCATGTGCCGCTCGTCCAAAGTCTTTAGCTTTTCAATCTTGTTTATCAGCCTTATTAATGTGTTCTGTACAACATCCTCCGCAGACCAGTGGTCGCCTATCACCTGCTTTATGGTGTCGTACATCAGCCACTGATACCGGGTATAGACCCTGGTCATAAACTCCCGGTCACTTTCGTCTTCAATGCTTAAGATACATATTGGAAGCATACCCTTTATTCCTTCTCTTTTTTAAGCGTTTCTATAATCGAGGCTGTTCGCGTATCGTCAAGGATGCGCAGCAGTGCCTTTGCCATCAGCTTTAATATGCCCTGTGTCAGCGCCTTGGCCGCTACCGCGAGAGAAACGCACTCGGTCAGATGGACTGCAAAGATTGGCGTGTTCTATACCCTTGGGGCTCTGCTGGTCGCCTGTTGTCTATCACATCGGGCTGCTGATCTTTTGATGCCTGACCATCAGAGCAAATACGGACACCTTTTACCTGAGAACTTTCAAAAAACATTTGAAATCTTCCGTCAAATCCGATATAATACACATACAATGTGTGGCGTTTCTGCGTAAATCCGGTTGCAGAAACGCCGCACGTCTTTTTGCGGGAATGGGGAAAAGTTCATCAGCAAATCGTGTAGCAGAAATGCGTAAGTCCGGGTTTTCATGGGCTTGCGCATTTCTTTTTTTGAAAAGAAAGGTGAATGGAATGGATACAGGAAATCAGTTTTTGGGGACGGAGCATATCGGAAAGCTCATGGGGCAGTATGCCGTTCCCTGCATCATCTCCCTGCTGGTGGGGGCGCTCTACAACATCGTGGACCAGATCTTTATTGCCAACGCCAATTACCTCGGCTCTTACGGCAACGCAGCCAACACTGTGGTTTTCCCGCTGACCGTCGTAGCGTTGGCCATCGCCGTTATGGTAGGCGACGGCTGCTGTGCCTTTGTCAGCATGGCGCTGGGCAGAAATGAGATGGAGAAAGCAAAGCTCAGCGTTGGCAACGCTGTTGTGTTATCGGTTGCCAGCAGTCTTGTTTTAACGGCAGTCTACCTCATTTTTGCGGACAGCATCATCGCCATGTTCGGCGGCACAGTCAACGAAGAAACCTTCCACCACTCTCAGGAGTATTTCTTCTATATCACGCTGGGCATCCCGTTCTATATGTTTGGTCAGGCGATGAACCCCATCATTCGTGCAGACGGAAATCCCAAGTTTGCCATGATCTCCACGCTGGCGGGTGCTGTGATCAACATTATTCTTGACCTCATCTTCATCTTTATCTTCAAATGGGGCATGATGGGCGCAGCCGTTGCCACGGTCATCGGTCAGGTGGCAACAGCGTTCCTTGCTGTGTGGTATCTGCTGAACATGAAAATCATTAAGCCTGCACCCGGCGATTATGCCCTGCGTGGAAGTGTCTGTGGACGGATGCTGACGCTGGGTATCACCAGTTTTTTTCGCAGATCAGTCTGGTGGCGGCCATGGCGGCTATCAACAATATGCTCCGCAAATATGGAGCGATGGATGCTGTGTTTGGACAGGCACAATACGCGCAGATCCCCATGGCTGTGGTCGGTATTGTGATGAAGTTCTTCCAGATCGTCATTTCCATCGTGGTGGGCATGGCGGCAGGCTGCATTCCCATTGTGGGCTATAACATGGGTGCGGAGAAGAAGCTGCGTGTTCGGGAGTTGTTCACTAAGCTGCTGATTGCCGAAGCACTGGTGGGCGCGGTGGCACTGGTGCTGGCGGAGGGCTTTCCCCGGCAACTCATCGCCATTTTTGGTGCTGCCAATGAGAGCAGCTATTATACGGACTTTGCTATTAAGGCGTTCCGCACCTATCTTTGCATGATGGTGCTGGCCTGCGTCAACAAGGCGTGCTTTATCTTCCTGCAGGCAGTGGGCAAGGCGCTTGCTTCCACGCTGCTGTCCATGTTCCGCGAGGTGGTGTTCGGTGTTGGCTTTGCCCTGTTGCTGCCGGTGTTCTTCGGCTTGGACGGCGTACTGTATTCCATGCCGGTATCGGATATTCTGACCTTTATCATCTCAGCAGTCATCATCGTGAAAACCTATCGGGAATTGCATACAGAAGGAGTGCAGAAAGTATGAAAAGCAGAGTCATTACCATCAGCCGTGAGTTTGGCAGCGGCGGACGCACCATCGGCAAAAAGGCTGCGGAAAAGCTGGGTATTCCGTACTATGACGCGGAGATCATTCAGGAAATGGCAAAGGAATCAGGCTTTGCACCGGACTATGTAAAAGAAGCGGGAGAGTACGCACCGGGGAGCTTCCTATCGGCAGCTTTCTCCAACCGAATGTTTGGCCCCACCAACGAGGACATCCTGTGGGAGCACCAGAGCAAGGTTATTATCGAACTGGCGGAAAAAAGCCCATGCGTCATTGTTGGCCGCTGTGCCAACTATATTTTGCAGGACAAGGCGGACTGCCTGAAGGTCTTTATCCACGCAGATATGAAGTTCCGGGCTAAGCGCATCGTCAAAGTGTACGGTGAACGGGAGCAGTCCCCGGAGGAACGCCTGCGGGATAAGGATAAACGCCGGGCCGCCTATCACCGCTTCTACACCAACATGAAGTGGGGACACGCTCAGAATTACCACCTGACGCTGGACAGCGGTGCGCTGCGAATTGATAAATGCGCAGATATTATCGTGGAATTGTTCTGACATAGAAGGTGGTCGGCCGCTCATGACAGCCGACCACTTTTCCTGTATTTACAGCGATGTTATACACCTAAAAAGCATGGTAAGTTGAATCTGCTGTTCACTTTAATTGATTGCTGCTCGATATATAAGCATTGTGGTTGATACAAAAAAGGCATTGCTGCCCCGCAGACTTATATCCTGTGCCCCAAAATATTTGAGAGCGCAAATACTATTTTGATAGTACTTGCGCTCTCAAATTATTCGTCTGCCCTTACTCTTTGATTATGGCATCCCACCGTCTGCTCTGCTAACAGTCAAGAAAATCGTTGACGCTTTCTCTCTTTTGGGCTATGATAAACGCACGGCTGCCGGATGTTCTTCCTCCTGCTTTCTCATGACCACAACACATACCACAGACGCTTCCGGGACACATGGAGAAAGTGGGCAAAAGAGGTCACAAGACCATTTGCATTCCAGCCGAAAGCGCTGGAAATGTTTGAAAATCAATACAAATCAGAGCTTTTAATTCGTTCGCATCCGAGAGGTCGAGGGTTCGAATCCCTTCAGGTCCACCATAAGTCCACCGTAATTTCGATAGAATTGCGGTGGTCTTTTTTAACGCAGTGCAAGTAATTGAATCTGCATATAGGGGGCGCAGTTTCATGAGTGAGGTGCAATTCCATATCCATCGGAAATCCGCATTTGCGGGAGTTCTTTTGCCGTATCATATGTACATTAACGGTCAGCGCATTGGAACAATACGCAACGGGAAATCACTGAATGCAAACGTTCCCAAAGCAGATGCCTACTATGTTGAGGATGGTATTTTCCTTTCGCGAAATGCTGTAATTTATGATAAAGGGCTATCCGAATATAACGTTATAATAAAACGAGCCGGAGGGTGGCGCACGGAATCATACAACGAGTTTTACATGGAGAAAGGCAAAACGTTGGAGCAGCTGCCGTCTTTCCACTGGGAGGGGCTCTTTGAACTGCGGCAAACGATGTCTCAGAGCGAAAGAACCCTCGCCCTCTGCGTGGAATTCTGGATGTCCGCCGCGGACGGTCTGGAGGAGGTCCTTGCTTCGGAGCATCTCTTTGAAATCATCACGGCTTTACAAACAATCGGTGCGCATGAATATCACGATCTGCTCCTCAAAATTGTGAATGATGATTTTGGTGGTGTCCGTTTTCCGTTGGACGATAACCAGCTTGAGCAGATGCAGCCGGAAATCGAGGACGCAAACCGGGCATTCTGGAAAAATAAAAACGCAGAAGCTGCGTTTCATCAGGCGGCTGCGAATTTTCTGATGACAAACCTGAATGATTCTGACCATGTTTTTTGAAAGAGCAGGTCATCGGTGCTATAAAAGGGCTTCTCAGGCTTTTTGACAGGTTTTGGTATAAGCGCCCGGGGGTATTCTATTAGAATAAAGGTTATTTATCATAACAAGCGGTCCTTTCCGCGTGGGAGAGGGCCGGAGCGTTGTTTATTCGGGCGCGGGTCCACTGCACGGAGCTGATCTGCCGGCTGCTGCAGATCGCGGCCTATGTGCAGAACTCCTCGTCCAACAAGTCATAACGCGTCAAAACCCCCTGTGATTTCCGGAAATCACAGGGGGCGCTGATTTATACGGTTTTTTCAAAATAGAAGAAGGTCTCGTCCTCTCCTGCCGGGCGCATGCAGGCGGAGAGCATCTTATACGAGGCGGCGTTCTCCTTATAGCACTTGGCCTTTATCCGGGCCAGGCTCAGCTGGAACAGGGCCCAATCCGCCGCAGCGGCGAAGGCCTCGGCGCCGTAGCCGTGTCCGGCATAGGCCGGGTCAATGCGGCAGCCCAGCTCCGCCCCGCCCCGCCAGTCGAACCGGTACAGGACCACCTCGCCGATCAGTTGGCGATCCAGCCGGACGGCGAAGTTCACCGCCCGCCGGGCGGCGAAGTCCCGCCGGGCCACAGACAGGAAGTAATCCTCCGTCAGCTCCCCCTTCAGGTCCTGGCGATAGTCATAACCCCACCAGCGGTTGCGCGCATCGTCCAGGCACAGGGCGTTATAGGCAGCCTCGTCCCGCTCCTCCAGCGGCGTCAGGGTCAGCCGGGGGGTGGTGACGGTGGGGATCTCCCGCAGGCGGTCCGCCTCGCACCGGACCTCGAACCGCAGCTTCCCTGCCAGGCGCACCGGCAGATACTGCAGCTTGGAGGTCCGCAGGCCCCGGTCTCCGGCGTCGTCCTCCCGGTTGATATAGGTGCAGCCGCCGCCGAAATGGGCGGCAAAGGCCTGGACCAGGGTGGGATAGGCCCCCTGGTGGGAGTACAGCGCCTTCTCCACATGAATAATCAGGGTGCCGCCGCAGTTCTCCGCCAGGCTCATGGCCACCAGCCGGTCCTCCACCAGCAGGCCGCCGCCCAGCAGCCACCCCTCCGGCAGCAGCCGGGCCAGGGCCTTGGCATAGGCCAGCTCCCGCTTGGCGTTGAAGCTGGTTTTCTGGAACTCCTGCTCATAATCCGCCCAGAAATTCTCGATGAGGGGCATGTCCGCCCCGGTCAGGGGGATAAATTTCGCGTTGGGGTACTCCTTGCGGAATTTGTTGATGTGGTTGCGCTGGCCGCTGTATTTCCGGCCCGCAAAGGCGGCCATGTCCTCCGCCCGATAGAGATAGTCCTTCCAGTTGCGCTCGTTGTTCATCCGCAGGCGGGGCCAGCGCAGCAGCAGCTCCGGGGCCTTCTCCTCCGGCACCACGGAGATCACCAGCGGCGTCTCCGTGTCGGTGCAGTAGCTCTCGATGGCCGTCAGGGCGGCGTCCACGTCGCCGTCGGGGCCGGGCACCGGGTAGTCAAAGACCCACTCGCCGTCGATGCGGTTGCGGACGATCAGGCAGCCCGCCTCCTCAGCGAAGGAGGGCCGCAGATACAGGCTCCACATGAGCTTTGTTCCGGTGGAATACTCGCACAGGCGATAGTCGCACCCGGCGTAATATTTGCGCAGCAGGGCGTGATGCTCCAGGGTGATGGGGGTAAATGTCAGCATAGGCTCCTCCTATTTGATCTGGCGAATGATGTCCCGGGCCTCGGTGATGAAGCGCCGGGCGGCGGGCCGCAGCTCCCGGCGGTCCCGGGTAACGATGCCCAGCTCCCGGAAGGACGGCGGGTCCAGGGGCACCGCCTGCACGGCGTCCCGGCGGCCCTTGAGCACCAGCTCCGACAGGACGCTGACCCCCAGGCCGTGCTCCACCATGGAGATGATGACGCTGTCGGACACCTGGGTGGTGCGGATCACCGGCGTGACTCCGGAGCGGTTCAAGGCCCGGAGAATGTCCAGGTGGAAGCCCATGGAGGGCATCAGAAACTCGTGGCCGCTGAAATCCCGCACGTCGAACCGCTCCCGGCCGCCCAGGTCGTACTCCGGCGGCAGGATGGCCAGCAGCGGGTCCTCCGCCAGGGGGAGCCAGTCCATGGTCATCCCGTCCTGGAGGCTGGCAAAGCCCATGTCCGCCTTGTCCTCCCGGACCCAGCGGTACACCTCCTCCACGCTGCCCATCTGGATATCCACCGTCAGCTCCGGGTGGACCCGGCGGAACTGCTGGATCACCTCCGGCAGCCAGTGCATGGCGATGCTGGAATAGGCGGCCACCCGGATGGTGTCCTCCTTGTGGGAATTGATCAGGGTAATCTCCCGGTCCAGGGCCTGGGAAGCGGACAGCACCTGGCGAACCAGGGGATAGATGCGCTCCCCCGCCGGGGTCAGCCGCACACCGGCCCGGCCCCGCAGCAGCACCGGAAAGCCGATGTCCCGCTCCAGACTGTTCATCATGTGGGTCATGCCGGACTGGGTATAGCCCAGGGCCTCCGCCGCCCGGGTGAAGCTGCCATGTTCCACAGCCGCCGCCAGGGCCTCCAGTTTCTTCGTATCCATGTGCGCCTCCCGCCATGAAAGAATTTCATGTTCCTATTATACAACGTACGTTTCCCCCGGGCAAGAGATGGATTCTATGCATTTTGTCCAATTTTCAGGAAGCTATCCTGCGCGAACCGTAAAAATTGGATGATTCCATGACATTGTGTAATAGTAAAATGAAATTTTGTCGCTTTACAAATTTTTTCTCATGGTGTATCTTAACTACAGTAATTCCTACGACATGAATTGCTTTTCCTTTCTATCCTCAAACAAAGAGAGCCGCACAGCCGTGCGGCTCTCTTTGTTTTGGCTGTTCCAAAAGCCTCGCGGAGGTTCACACCGCTGCCAGGGCGTTGGCCAGGGCGGCATAGTCCGCCAGGCTCAGCCGCTCTCCCCGGACGTTTTCCGGCAGGCCGCAGCCGGCAACGATAGCCGCCAGCTGGTCCTTGGGCAGGCTGAACCCGGTTTGCAGACTGTTCACCAGGGTCTTGCGCCGCAGGGCGAACCCCGCCCGCACCGTCCGCCACAGCATGGCCTCGCTGCACACCTGCACCGGCGGCTCCCGCCGCGCCGGGCAGTGGATCACGGCGGAGGTCACTTTTGGGGCCGGCAGAAAGCAGGTGTTGGGCACCTCGAACAGCAGCTCCGGCCGGGTATAGTACTGCATCAGCAGGGAGAAGGCCCCATAGTCCGCCGTCCCCGGGGCGGCGCAGATCCGCTGGGCCACCTCTTTCTGGATCAGCACCGTCACGGAGTCGAAGCACCGGCTCTCCACCACCCGGGTCAGCAGCGGCGTGGTGATGTTATAGGGCAGGTTGGCGCACAGGATGGGCCGCAGGCTCCCGAAGTACTCCCGCGCCAGGGCCGCCAGGTCCTGCTGCATCACGTCCCCCTGCACCAGGGTGAAATTTTCGCACCCGGCCATGGTCTCCTCCAGCACCGGCCACAGCCGCCGGTCCAGCTCCACGGACACCACCTTCCCGGCCCGCCGGGCCAGCTCCCGGGTCAGGGGGCCGATGCCCGGGCCGATCTCCAGCACCCCGGTGTTCTCGTCCGCGCCGCTGGCGGCGGCAATGTCCCGGGGCACCCACCCCTCAATGAGGAAGTTCTGGCCCATGGCCTTGGAAAAGTGAAAGCCGTGGCGCTGCAGAAGCGCCTGAATGTCATTGCGATTGCAAAGGTCCATATTGCTCTCCTATCTGACAACAAATCGTAATTTTCGTCTGGATTATTCCGGAACGTTATCGTCCTCCGGGCCGGGCCGGTACTCCAGCAGGTCCCCGGGCTGGCAGTTCAGGGCGCGGCAGAGCTTGTTCAGGGTGTCCACCCGCACCGCCCGGGCCTTGCCGGTTTTCAGGATGGACAGGTTGGCCATGGTGATCCCCACCCGGTGGGACAGCTCGGTGAGGCTCATTTTCCGCCGGGCCAGCATCACGTCGATGTTGAATACGATCATGTCCCTACCTCCTTAAATGGTCAGGTCGTTGTCCTCCCGCAGGGCGGCGGCATCCGCCACCAGCCGGGACAGGACATACAGCACGATCCCCGCCGCCAGGCAGCAGAAGGTCACCAGCGGCGTGATCAGGAGGGTCAGAGGTGCACTGCCCGCGCCCAGATAGGCCACAATGAGCATTCCCGCCGGGAATATCACCGCGTCGGCAAAGGCCAGACAGCTGATGGTGCGCAGGTCCCGGGCGTTGTGCCGGGTAAAGGCCCCGCCCTTTACGGCGATGCTGCCGCAGACCCGCCACGCCGGGACCATGGCCCACAGGATGGGCAGGGCAAACGCCCACGCCCAGACAAGACACGGCCAATAGGCCCAGGCAAATTCCGGGGCATAGCGGACGGTGTCCTGGCCGTAAAATGGAAGAAACAGGAAGAAGAACACCGCCAGCAGCGCCCCGGCCGCCAGCAGGACGGCCCGCAGCAGGGCCGACATGGTTTTGGTTTTCATATGCGTCTCTCCTTTCGCTTGCTGAGGTCAGGATACCATAGTTTATCTCGCTTGTCAATTATTATTTATCGAGACTCGAATAATAATTTCTGTTTGTATGAGTTTTGCAATTTCCTGTTGCATTTTGGCGGCGGCGGGTATATACTATCCACAGAAAACAACCGAATAGCTGTCTTCGGGGCGGGGCGAAATTCCCCACCGGCAGTGATAGTCTGCGAGCGGCCGCGGCTGCAGGAACCGGCGCAATTCCGGTACCGACAGTATAGTCTGGATGAGAGAAGGCGTGTACGGCATTGTCACAATGCTCTTTTTTGATGCGTGCACCTTGGAAGGCAAGTCTTTCCGGGTGTTTTACTTTTATCAAAAGGAGCGTTTTTTCTTATGACGCAAGCAAGCAAACGAACCCATCACCTGGCGGTAGCCGCCATGCTCAGCGCCGTGGCTGCGGTGCTGCAGTTCGTGGAGTTTTCCATCCCCTTGATCCCCAGCTTTGTGAAGCTGGACATCTCCGACCTGCCCGCCCTGCTGGGTACGTTTTCCCTGGGGCCGGTATACGGCGTGGTGATCCAGCTGGTGAAGAACCTGCTGCACCTGCCCTTCGGCTCCAGCGCCGGAGTGGGCGAGCTCAGCAACTTCATTCTGGGGGCCGTGTTCGTGCTGTGCGCCGGCCTGGTGTACCGCAAGCACAAGAGCCGTAAGGGCGCCCTGATTGGGGCGATGCTGGGTGCGGTTCTGATGGCTGTGGTCAGCGTCCCCTCCAACTACTTCTTCGTGTATCCGGCATATGTGACCCTGTTCGGCATGCCGCTGGATCAGATCATCGGGGCCTACCAGGCCATTCTGGAACCCATCGCCCAGACACCCACCGACAACGCTCTGCTCAACTGCCTGCTGGTGTTCAACGTGCCCTTCACCTTCTGCAAGGGCCTGCTGGACGTGGGCCTGTGCTTCCTGATCTACAAGCCTCTGTCCCCCCTGCTGCATAAATAAACGAAAAACGATGGCTGTGCCCGAGAGGGCACAGCCGGTTTTTTATCGTATCAGCAGTTCAATGGCATACAGCACCATAAAGTGGATGGGATAGATCAGGTAATACCCCCACTGGTACCACTTGCTCTTGCGGCCCCGCTGGCCGTTATACAGCAGCAACATCGGGATGGCCGCCAGCACGGCGAAGCGGGTCCACAGGGTGCCGTTGGTCTGCACCACGAAGAACAGGGCCACATGCACCCCGAAGTCCGCCAGAGCTCCCCCACCGGGAAGCCAGGGCGTGGGGCACATGGGAGATCACCGCTCCCAGCAGCAGCCGCTCCAGGTACTTTCTGCGGCTGTGGGTGTGATAATACCCCTCGGCGATGAAAAAGCACATAATGGGCGCGGTGATCATGCCGAAGCAGAACAGGGGGATAGTACCAGGGGTTGGTGGTGGGGATGAAGAAAATTGTCACATGCTGGCAGATCATGGCCACCACAGCCAGCAGCTTCAATGTGTTGGAGTTCAGTCCGGCCTTCCGGGTCACGGGGATACCCTCTTTCCTGTTGGATATTTATGCGGGTATCTTAACACATGAACCTGGGTTTAAGTCAAAAGGAAAATGACAAAAAAATACAAAAAATTACAATCCGGTTACAATTTTGTAAAAATGTACAAAAAACCAGAGGGAGACAGCCGGTTTGGCTGTCTCCCCTGCGAATTAAATTGGCTTTATTGTCCGGCGGCCTTCTGTGCGAAGCGGTTATCCACCAGTCCGTCGAAGTCCACCCACTGGTCCGGGGTCAATTCCCCGGCCTGGGTCATGACCGTCTCCAGCCGCTCCAGGGCCTGCTGCTCCATCACCGGGGTGCGGTTCCAGGCGTCGATCTCCCGGTGCCGGGCGCACACCCGCTCCAGAATATCCAGGTCCGTGTCCGGGAACTGGTCACAGATGGCCTCCGCCACCTGGCGGTCCGTGTGCTCCGCCACCCACTGCTGGGCCAGGGCCATGGCGTTGACGAAGCCCTGGACCGTCTCCGGATTCGCCTCCACATAGCTGCGGTTGGCAAAATACGCGGTATACGGAATCTCGCCGCTTTCCTGGCCGATGGAGCACAGGATATACCCCTTCCCCGCCTGCTCCACCTCGGTGGCGGTGGGCTCAAACAGGGTCACATAGTCCCCGTTGCCGCCGGTGAAGGCCCCGGCCATCATGTTGAACTGCACCGAGGTGTCCACCACCGCGTCCCGCTGGGGCTCAATGCCCCGCTGCCGCAGCACATATTCCAGGGTCATCTCCGGCACGCCGCCGGCCCGGCCCCCGATGATGGTCCGGCCCCGGACGTCCTCCCAGGAGAAGGGCCCCGGCTCCCGGCCCACCAGGAAGGAGCCGTCCCGCTTGGTCAGCTGGGCAAAGATCACGGGATGGTCCTCCTTGCCCTGGTTCATCACATAGATCGCGGCCTCCGGCCCCGCCAGGCCCATGTCCGCCTGACCGGACACCACGGCGGTCATGACCTTATCGGCGCCGCCGCCGTTGGTCAGCTCCACCTCCAGCCCCTCCTGGCGGAAGAAGCCCTGGCTCATGGCCACATACTGCGGCGCGTAGAACACCGAGTGAGTGACCTCGCTCAGGCGCACCCGGGTCAGCTGTTTTTCCCCGGCGCAGCCCGGCAGAACCAGCAGCGCCGCCAGACAAAGACACAGTACGATACAGTTTTTTTTCATGCTTTGACCCCCCAATAATGCTGCAGCAGCTTCTCGGCCCCCAGCACCAGCCGGTACATCACCACCGCCGCGGCCGCCAGGATCACCACGCTGGCCATAACCAGGTCCATGTTGAACACCTGGGACCCGTAGACGATGAGATAGCCCAGGCCCGCCCGGGACACGAGAAATTCCCCCATGATCACCCCCACCCATGACCTGTCTCTTATACACATCTCCGAGCCCACGAGACTAGGCATGATCTCG
>ENA-OZAB01001109-OZAB01001109.1-human-gut-metagenome-genome-assembly--contig:-NODE-1109-length-12036-cov-11.717970_pt1 | contig 12036 bp, 10 predicted proteins | sample MGYA00243297_ERZ653491 | MGnify/ENA primary metagenome ERZ653491 (study PRJEB26926, sample SAMN06165154) | human gut metagenome | biome: ENVO:00009003; feature: ENVO:2100002; material: ENVO:00002003... | reverse complement strand
GGAGCGTCCCAAAACAAGCCTTTAGGGCTTGTGTGCTCTTGTCAACTGATGGTATGCTTCGCGCTGTATATTTGAAAGGTTAGAATCATCAGATGGAAGACAGGCGCGAGAAGGACAAGGGACTTAAAACAGGATGGCTTTGGACCATAACGGCAGTTTTGGCTCTGCTTTGCTGCGCCGCCATATATGTAGACTGCGTGCTGGGAAGGTTGTACAGTGAGCAGCGGAAGCACATACGGCTTTCGGCGGAGGCCACGCCGGTGCCTGTGATAAGTGTCACCCCGTCGCCGATACCTACGCCGGTACCTACCAGAGCACCAAAACTCGGGGACATAGAAAATGTAAGCTTCCCGGACTATGATACCGGAGCCGCGTCCGATTACAGCTATCAGAGCGACGAACTAAAGATAGCTGTAAACAAGGTAGAGGACGACGGCGTAACATATTACGTCGCGGACATATGGATGCGAAATGTTAACTGCTTCCGCACCGCCTTTTCCAGCGGCAAGTACCGGGGGAAGCGGGAATCTGCGGAAAAGATCGCCAAGGACAATAACGCGATACTGGCGGTCAACGGAGACTTTTTGAGCGGCCTCGTGATACGCAACGGGGAGCTTTTCCGCCAGGCGGAGGTAAGAGCTACGCCCACGCCGGACCCCGATGCGGCGTCTGCGCCGGGCTATAACAGCTATGGAATGTACGGCACGGTGACGCCAGCGCTGTCCACTGACGAAGCGGCAAGGCCGGAGCGCTCTACCTGCGTGCTGTATCTCGACGGGACCTTGGCCACGACCGAATTCGAGGATTTCAGCACTAAAAAAGCTATGAAAAAAGGTGCGTGGCAGGGCTGGCAGTTTGGCCCTACACTGGTGCGGGATTCCAAACCACAGAAGGACGTAAAGAAGCAGGGCAGAAGTCCCCGCTGCATACTCGGCTACTATCAGCCCGGGCATTATTGCCTGATAATTATAGACGGGCGGCAGAAGGGCTACTCCATAGGTATGAATTTTGACGAGATGAAGGAGCTCTGCACTCGCATGGGTCTGAAGGATGCGTATAATCTGGACGGCGGCGGCAGTGCCATAATGGTGTTTAACGGCGAGATAATCAACCGGCCATCGGGCAACGGCGACGCTCGCAAGCTGCTCGACATGATAGTTATAGGCGAATACCTTGACGGAGGGGAACTGCATGGCGTGACGCCTTCACCTGTACCCACAGCAACTACGGAGGAAGCGGGCAATTGAAGGACAGTGAAATAAGAAAAAGGCTGAAAAAGGCCATATGCTGCCTTTCCGCGGTGCTTATACTTTCTGTTGTGTCGGGAGCGGTGCTTTTGAATAGCATAGGCAGCACCAATGGTTGGGGCAGGACTGAAAAGCAGGAGGACGAGATATATACCAAGGAACAGATAGACAAGTTCATCACCAGCGTCCTCATAATCGTGCAGAACCAGCCCCTTTCCAGCGATAAAGCAGGAGCGGATATGGTGTTCATAGCGTCCTTTGATTCCTTCCGCCAGCGGTTGACCATGGCTGCGCTGTACAGCCAGATGGAGATAAATGGCTCGGCGCTCAGTAATATTTATGCGAACAGCGGCCCCGGCGGCCTGGTGAATGCCGTAAACGACGGGTTTGGGCTGGATATCGAGTACTACGCCTGCACAGATACGGCGTCGCTGGGAGCCATGATAGACCTCCTTGGCGGTATAACCGTAAAGGTGGATTTCAGCGAGGCGGACTATATAAACAAGGCCCTTGGCGAAAAGAGCGTAAATGCGGGCCGGGAAAAGCTCAACGGCAGCCAGAGCATGATATACGCCATGGACGACATAAGCGGAGAGGAGCAGATGGGCGGCCTGAAGCGCCGCCTGGAGCTTGTAGAATCTGCGGTGAAGAATATGCGCAGGACTGCCACAAAGGAGGCAATGCTGCCATTGCTCAGCCTCGTTGCGGGCAGTATAAAGACTAATCTCGATTTTTCCGCCCTACACGATATGGGCTATGAGATATTGAAGGCCGAAGAGATGGAGTATCGGAACATATGGATTCCTGCCGATGATAGCTGGAAGCTGGACGAAAACGGGCAGTTCACAATAGAGGACTTTGAGACGAACAAAAAGCAGCTTTATAACGGGCTGTATAAGGAGTAAAAAAAGGCGGCACGAGGCCGCCTTTTTGATGCTTAGCTACTCGACCACCCGCCGGGCAAAGGCGAAGTGCTCCTTCCAGTATCTCGTCTGAAACCCGCGTTCGGCTACCTTTCTGTGTGACGATGAGGCGTCAATCATGTTTTTTGAGGAAACGGCTATACCCGCGTGCCGTATTTTTCCGTCCTCGCCGCAAAAGAACAGTATATCGCCCGCTTTGACGTCGCCCAGGCTTTCGATTTTGCTCCAATCCTCATTTTGCGCATATCCGGCGCAGTCCTTGCGATCGACAGCTATGCCGCATTCGTTAAGCACATAACACACAAGTCCCGAGCTATCGAACTCATCCGGCCCGAAGGCATTTAAAACATACTCTTTGCCGACCTGATTCTTCGCGGCGGAGGCGATGGCGTCTGCCGTCGGCGCCTCCCTTGCGGGCCGGGCGTCTGCGCTGCGGTACAATATAGTGAAGTTATGCTTGTTTTCCCATTTCCTTGCATCCTCCTTGCTGGCAAACCACAGGTCTATCATGTTCAGCGGCTCCTTGGTTAAATGATTGACCTTGTTTTTGTAGGCGTTGACGTCGGCGGCTATTGCGTAACCGTAGCCGGGTATATAAAGCTCCGTGCCTATGGGTATAGCGTTGGGATTTACTGAGGCGGTGCCCAGCTTGCACTCTGCACCTGTGGAGGTAACGGAGATGCCGGAATAGGCTGATATTTTGTCCGCCGTAATACTGCTCCAGCCGTCAACGCCGTCCTTTGGCGGCTCACGCCATATACGCTTATCGCCTGTGTATATTCCGTCCGCAAGCGTCCAATTTTTTGCGCTGTCGCTCAGCAGCAGAGCAAGGGTTTCATCTCCCGCAATACCGTCGGTGGGCAGCGCGTTATCCTCCTGAAACATCTCGATTGCAGCCCTTGTGGCAGAATCGTATGCGCCGCTGGGATTTTCAAGGTAGCCGAGCGCCTTCAGGGCGGACTGTATGTCAGCTACGGCTGAGGAGGTCAAGCCGCTGGAAGGATCCGATTCGGGAGCCGCTATCGGATACCTTTCCGCAGCCTGCTGCTTCTGCTTGCGTATGTACTCGATGTATGCGTTCTTGTTGTAGTCCTTTATATCGTTCCTCTCGGCGTAATCTATGAAGTCGGCGCAGAAATTCTTATATTCCTTGCTGTCAGGGAAATCCACATAGGTTATTACATATTTATCCCCGTCTTTTATCAGCCCCGCTTCGATAAAGGTACCCATCACGGTGGTTTTAAAATACCCTTTTAGAAGGTATTCGTACATTATGCCGCCGGAAAGCTGGTCTACTATGCCAAACTCCGTAACCTCAAGGTTTTGGAATTTACCCCTGTCTATCGCGGGGACGGTGGTTTCCCTGAGGACCTGGGTGAAGCTTATCCATTGCCTGAGCAGGGCGATGTTTTTGTGGGATTCAAAGTTGCCCTGTAATTGCAGCAGCCCGTCGTACATGGTGTTGTTCGAGCTGTCGAAGCCGAAGTCGTCGTTGCCGTGCGCCATGTCGTCAAGGTAGCGGGTGAGGAATTCAGCCACCGCCTGCTTAGGGTCTGTGCGGTCAAAGGCATAGGTAGCTGCAGCCGCTTCGGGCTCCTGCGCGGAGGGATCAGGGATAAGTGTGGGCTTGGGGGACGGGTCTGCCGTCTGCTCTGCCGCCATGCCGGGAGTATCCTTTTCCGGCGCGCTCTGGCAGGCGGTGGTGAAGCAGCATAGGGACATTATCAGCGCGATGCACAGCGTTATCGCCCTGAAGGCGGGAGAGGTGCGATTCTTCATGAAGGCTCCCTTCATGCGCCGCTTTGCCATGCGCTTTGAGCGTATCTGGCTCATGCCCAGTATGGGCTCGGTGTCATATGAGAACATGTCGAGTATCACGGTGAGGTAGCCCCGCTTCTGCTCGTGGCCTATATAGGCCAGCACGTCCGAGTCGCAGGCCGATTCCATATCGGATCGCAATTCTGAAAATGCGAAGTGTACAACCGGGTCAAACCAGTACACGGCGCGAAGGATATTCAAAAGCAGCGTCATGTAATGGTCGCCGCGCTTTTTATGTGTAAGCTCATGTAGCAGGGCAAAGCGCAGCCTGCTTTCGTCGTTGCAGAGTGAGAGGGGCACCAGCAGCACAGGCTCACCGAAGAAGGCTATGCCGGGGGACATGGACTTATTCACTATCCAAAGGGGAAGCGGCTTTACACCGAGCTCCTTGTAGCACCTGTCGTAAAGCTCGTAGACCTCCCTGGGTCCACCCGCCATGAGGTGCTGAAGGGATTCGTAATAGCGCAGCTTTACGAATATCAGCCAGCCGAGGAAGCCTATCGCGCCAAGCAGCCATACTACGAATACGATGGAATACCAGTCGGTGCTTTTTGCGGGATTTACGTGCTGTGATGGGGCTACATCTGTATCCGGCTGTATCGCCGGGGCGACGCTTTCGTAAGAGGACTGCGTGTTGGGTACAGACGCCGGGGCCACGTCCAGAACCGGAGCAGGAGCGGGCAGCTCGGCTTGATGGGCTTGCTTGAGCAGCATGTCCTGCAAGTTAAAGTGGAGGCCGATGTCAGGTGTTACAGGCATGAGCAGCCGGAGTATAAGCAGCCACCACATGAGGTATTGAAGCTTAGAGGATATGCGTTTTTTGAATATAAAACGAAACAGAAGTATGCCTGCCGTTATGGCGGCGGAGTAGAGAGCCACCTGAACAAGGGCATCAACGGTCGCTTTCATTTTCGATTTCCTCCTTCAGCATCTTTTCCAGCATATTCATGAGCTCCAGCCTGTCGCTGCGTGAAAGGTCGCCCTCCCGTACCATGCTGGTTATCATCAGCCCTACAGAATCCGACTGCATCTTGCTTAGCACGGCGCGGCTCTCGCGGGCTATGCATTCCTCACGGGATATGGCGGGGGAGTAGAACTTGTCCCGGCCGCGCTTTTCTGATGAGATGTAGCCTTTCTTTTCCAGGACGTTCATGTAGGATTGGTATGTCTTGTAGTTCCAGCTGGCGCGGCTGCCTATGCGGTCTATGGTTTCGCCCAGCGTTGCCGGTGATTTTGCCCAAAGCGCCTCCATAACTATCCATTCGTTGGGGTTTAGGGTATCCTTCACAGGCATTACCTCCTATGCTTTTAATATCAAGCTTGTGATTATAAATATAATCTAAATTGACATGTGGGTCAATAAACTGCGGCAAAGCTTAACAGTTAGTTCATCAAATAAAAAGGCCCCGCAGGGAAGAACCTGCGGAGCCGTGTACTTGCAGTGATTACTGAGCGACGGTAACGGCGGTTATGTGGGTATTTACACCCTCATACCAATAGAGGAAGCCCTCAACGTCAACTACGTCGCCTTCCTTGAGAGCGCCAACGGTGGAGTAAACCTCGGTGTCGGGGCCGGTAAGGTATGACTCTACGCAGAAGTCATAGGAAGCGCCGTTGTAGCCGAAGGTGACATAGATGTCATCGCCGGGCTGGTCGTTCTTGTAGGCCACCTTCTCGACGGTCAATCCCTTGAAGGAAACAAGCTGGTTCTGGTGGTCGATCAGCTCGTCCTTTCCCAGAAGCTCGGTGGCGTCAAAGGGAATGGCGATGAAGCTGCCCTCTTCTATTTCAAAGGTGGCGTCGATTATCTCAATTTCGCCTGACCACTCAGATTTGTAGCCGGTGACTTTGATCTTGGTGCCGGGTACCAGCTTGTCATAGTCTTCCTGAGAGCATGCCATGTTGTAGAGGAAGTAAGCGCCGTCCTTATCCTGGGAATAAACGGTAGCCTTGTCTTCCCACCAGGATTGCTTGGCCTGTACGTAGGTTTCTACTGTAACCTGGCTCTCCAGCTCGGCCGCCACATATTCGGCATAGGTCATAACGCCCTCGGATTTGACGTCTTCCTCGGTAGCAGCGGGGGTTTCCCCAGCGGGAGCCTCAGTGGTAGCCTCCTGGTCGGGGGCTTCGGTTGCCTCGGGAGCCTTCTGGGCACAGCCTGCGAAAGCGAGGACCATGCAAAGGGTCAAGAGCATTGCCAAGAATTTTTTCATTGCTTTTCTCCTTTATAATTGCCGCCTTTTTCGGAGGCGGTTTTATGACTTAATGATTATACAATAGACATTGCAGGATATCAAACCTGTTTATTACGCTTTTTTGCGGCGTCACGGAGGGTATACGCCCCGATAAGCGCCCATGCCGCGCAAAGCGACAAAAGCAGCGCCCTTGAAGGGCCGGGGAGAGGGCCGAGATCCTTTGCGCCTTCTGCGGATACGCTCTCCCTTCCGGCTCCGTCCAGACGGTAAAGGGAAGTAACATCTGAAAACAGCTTGTCCATATATGCGTCATCTACGGTCTCCTTGCGGCGGACGGATTTTGTGACGTTTTCTATGAGCTGTCCCGCAGCGTCGCGCAAAGACGCGGAGCCGTTGTATACTGGGGTGACGAAGGTATTGTCGGAGTTGGCCAGCAGCATCTTCACCGCTTTTATCTTTACATCGTAGTGGGCGACGTCCTGCCCTTCCCTGGAAAGATAATCAAGATATTCGTCGGAACCCTGCGCCATGGAGGTGACGGGAACGTAGCCTTCTGTTTCGGAGTATGCTATCTGCACGTCGTTGGTCAGCAGGTATTGCGTGAACAGCCAGGAGGCCAGTACCTCCTGAGGATCGCCATTGTTGAATACGCATACTGAAGGGCCCTGGGATATCATTTGGGGGTGATCCGGATCAAACTGGGGTATGGGCATTACCGCCGTTTCAAATTCTACCAGCTTGTCCGCGCTTATGTCGGAAAGTGGGGCGTGGGTGCCCATCCATGTGGCGCCCGCCGTAGAGTCTATGGCGAATATGCACTGGCCTGCATTCAGAAAATTTGCCGGATAGCTGGATATCTTGAAGGTGGAGAAGGAGCCCTTCTTCACGTGTTTTGCTATGGTGTACAGCAGCTCCTTTGTGGTATCGTTGAAAAGCAGCGCTTCGCCCTGATCGTTGGAATACCCGCCGCCGGACTGGCGCAGCAGCTGTATCATCATATTGTCGGTGGACTTGTATATGAAGGGTATCATCACCTTCTGGCCGTTTACGGCGAATGTGCCGTCGGCGTTTTTCTTTGTGGCGGCGTCGGCCACTTCCCATACGAAGTCCCATGTCAGAGTATCCGGCAGGGTATAGCCCATGGCCTCCACGTAGGTCTTGTTTATGTAGCAGGCCTCTGTGGAGCGCATGAAGGGCAGGGCATAGCAGTGACCTGCGAAGCTGCATTCGTTTAGGAAACTGGGTATTATCTCGCCGCTCCTGGGAGAGGTGAACCTTACGTCACTGCCGCCAAGCCCGTACCTGGGGTGGTCAAGTAGCTCATCGAGGGGCGCTACCACGTTTGTCCCGGTTAGGTATGTCGCTATGTGGTCGGGGTAGGTTATGCAGACGTTTGGGGTGGTGTTGGTGGAAATATTGGTGATGACGTCGTTATATATCTTGCCGTAGTCGGTATAGAGCCGAAGGTTCACGCTGATATTCGGATACAGCGCCTGAAAGTCCTCTATGGCCTTTTGGTATATCTGGGTCTGGGTCTTGTTGGTGTCGTTCTTTGCCCAGAAGGTTATCTCATAATCCCTGTTTGTGTCGAATTCCTCAGGCACCGCGAATTCCCTGAGCCCACGGGAGCCGTGGCAGCCGGCAAGGAGAGGAAGCAGCATACACAGCGACAGTATGAGGCAGATAAGCTTTTTATTCATACTAACCCTTTGTACCTCCTCTGGATACGCCGTCCATTATCTTGTTGCGGAATATCAGAAACAGCGCTATGAGCGGCACTGATATTACCACTACCGCCGCCATCATGGCGGGTATGTTTTCCCGGCCAAAGCCGCTTTCGCGTATGGCCTGTATGCCGTTGGAGACTAGGAAGTAATTCTCGTCGTCGGTGATGAGCCGTGGCCAGACATAGGAGTTCCAGCACTCTATGACCTTCAGTATTACTATGGTTATCATAGTTGGGCTGCAAATAGGTATCATTACCTTGGTGAGATACTTGAAGTCCGAGGTGCCGTCCACCTTTGCGGCGTAGTACAGCTCGTTGGGTATCTGTGCGAAATTCTCTTTCAGCAAGTAAATATAGAATACCGACGTTACCGAGGGCAATATAAGGCCGGTGAAGGTGTTGCGAAGGCCAAGGTCGGTAATTGTCACGAAGTTGGTAATTATCACCAGCTCGTTGGGTATCATCATGAGCGACAGCAGCAGGGTGAAGGCAAGACGCTTGCCCTTGAATTCAAGCCGGGCAAAGGCGAAAGCAGCGAGGGTTATGACCGATAGCATCAGCAGCGTGGTGATCAAAGTGAATACCAGCGTATTGGTGAAATAACGCCCGAGGGGAACCGCCGTAAAGGCGTCGACGTAGTTTTGCAGAGTGGGGGAGAGGGTAAAGAACTTTGGTATGTATTCTGAATTATACGCGCTGTAGCTCTTTACGGAGGTCAGCACCATCCAGTAAAAAGGAAACAGCACTATGACGGCCCAGAGAGACAGCAGTATATGCACTGCCGTACTGCGTACCCGGCTGCGAATTCTTGCCTGCTTTTCTATTTTGGCGTAATCGGTATGTTTTTCCATAGGTCGCTCCATCAGTAATGAACGTGCTTTTTGCTGATAATAAGATTTATGCAGGTTATGGTGAGCACTATAGCGAACAGTATTATGGCCGCTGCCGATGCAAAGGATGGGTAGCCGCCGCTGTTGCCGTAGAGCATATCGTAAATATAGCCTACTATGGTGTTCATCTCCGCTGCGTTAAGATCTGTGCCGAAGAGGGCCACAGCGTCGCTGTACGCCTTGAAGGCGCCTATAAAGCCGGTTATTACCAGATAGAATATCATCGGGGAGATGAGCGGCAGCGTTATGCGGGTAAATATGCGGAATTTGGAGGTGCCGTCTATGCGGGCGGCGTTGTAGTAGTTTTGATCCACCGAGGCCAGCGCGCTTGTGAGTATGAGTACCTTGAAGGGCATTACTATCCATATAGTATAGAAGCAGAGCACGAACATCTTGGCCCAGTAGGGGCCGTCTATGAAATCCACGGACTTTCCGCCGAACCAGTTTATCATCAGGTTAACAAGGCCGTCCGTATAAGCAGTCTTCTTGAAGAGTATCATGAATACCAATCCCACCGCCAGGGTATTTGTGACGTAGGGCAGAAAATATACGGTCTGGAAAAGATTGCGAAGCTTTTTGATTGAGCTTAGCCCGGCGGATATGAGCAGGGCAAGGCCGGTGGAGAGGGGAACGGTGATTATCACCAATAAGAAGGTGTTTTTCAGCGCCTGCAAAAAGTAAGGGTCGTGGAGCACGTAGGAGTAGTTGTAAAGCCCTACGCCGAAAAATGTCTGGGAGGCGGAATTATAGCCCTCCTCAAAGGAATACACGAATACGTCTATGAGGGGGTATATCATGAATACCCCTAAAAACAGTATGGCGGGCAGCAGATACAGCCAGCCCTTTGCATTGTTCTTTTCCATATATCACTCCGCCCGGAAGGCTATGCGCTTTCCGTCAGTTTTATCGAAAAGGAATACCTTGTCAGGCCGCAGGGCGAAACGTATTTTACCCGAGGCCCCATCGGGCTTATTTGCAGAGCTTATTATGGCCCGTACGGTGTCGGCTTCTGCCGCGGGGTGGGAGAATATGACGCTGGTGTCCCTCCCCATTACCTCTATGCGCCTGAAGGCGCAGCAAAGGGGGCCGTTTTCCTCCGGGATGAAGCCCTCGGGGCGTATTCCAATATTATATTCGCCATCGGGTGTGCCGACAGCCGGCAGGACGTCGTTTTCGCCTATGAAAAGCCTTCCGCCGCGGACGCTGCCGGTAAACATATTTATGGGCGGAGTGCCGAGGAACTTCGCCACGAACATATTTACGGGCTGATCGTAAACCTCCTGAGGCTGGCCTATCTGCTGTATCACGCCGGATTCCATGACTATTATCATATCCGAAATGCTCATGGCCTCTTCCTGGTCATGGGTGACGAATATGGTGGTGATTTTGGTTTTTTGCTGTATGCGCTTGAGCTCCTCCCGGGTCTGGAGGCGGAGCCTCGCGTCAAGGTTGGAAAGAGGCTCGTCGAGGAGCAGCACCCGCGGCATCTTCACAAGGGCCCGGGCAATGGCAACGCGCTGCTGCTGTCCGCCGGATAGCGCCTTGGGCTTGCGGTCCATAAGGCCCTCGATCTGAACAAGCTTAGCCGCGTCGTAGGCGCGAGCGAGCATTTCTTCTTTGGAAAGCTTGTCCTCGCCCTTGAGGTTTTGCAGAGGGAAAAGTATGTTTTGCTTTACTGTAAGGTGGGGATAAAGGGCATAATTCTGAAACACAAGACCAACGCCGCGGTTTTCAGGCGGCAGGTCCGTAACGTCGTCCTCGCCAAAGAATATGCGTCCCGCCGTAGGGGAGAGCAGGCCGGAGATGAGGTTTAACGCGGTGCTCTTGCCGCAGCCCGAGGGGCCTAAGAGGCCGATGAGTTTGCCGTCGGGTATTTCCACATTAAAGTTGTTCACGGCTATTACGTCCGGGGCGTTCTTGCCCTGACCGGAGAATTTCTTGGTGAGATCCTTTAATACGACTTTCATACTGATGTCCTTTGACACTGAATTTGTCTTTGAAAGATGCCTTTCAAGCTATTCTAACATATATGAGCGGGGTTTTCTATGATATGGCAATAGTTAAGTTATAAACAAAGAATGGACGGAAAACCGTCCGTTCACATGCAATGCATACTTATTATTTATTCACCACGTTTATGGGCGCGCCGTCCAGAAACGCCTTTACATTGGCTACAGTGGCGTCCATTATTCGCTGACGGCTCTCAATGGGCGCCCAGCTTATATGGGGAGTGATAATGCAGTTCCTGGCCTTGAGCAGCGGATTGTCGGCCCTGATGGGCTCGGTATAGACAACGTCCAGACCTGCGCCGGAGAGCTTACCGGAGTTCAGCGCGTCCGCAACGTCCTGTTCAACTATGAGCTGGCCGCGGGCGTTGTTTATGAGTATCACGCCGTCCTTCATCTTGGCGATGCTCTCCCTGTTTATCATGCCGGTGTTTTCGGGGGTGAGGTTGCAGTGTAGGGTTATCACATCCGCCTCTTTATAAAGGGTATCCAGATCCACATATTCGGCTATGGCGCGTCCAGAGTCGTTGGGGTAAAGGTCGTATGCGAGAACTCTCATGCCCAGAGCTTTGGCTATTCGGCCCTCGGCCTGGCCTATGCGCCCGAAGCCTATTATGCCCATGGTCTTGTGCTCAAGCTCTATTAGGGGGTAATCCCAGTAGCACCAGTCCGCATTGCTTGCCCACCTGCCCTCGTGTACTGTGGCGTCGTGGTGGCCTATGTGGTGGCATATCTCCAGAAGCAGAGCTATGGAATATTGGCTCACAGAGGCGGTTCCGTAGGTGGGCACGTTTACTACAGGGATTCCTTTTTCCTTCGCGTAGCTGTAGTCGATACAGTTGTAGCCGGTGGCCAGCACCGCGATTAGCCTGATGTTGGGGCATTTATCCATCGTAGCCCTTGAAATGGGGGTCTTGTTGGTTACCACTATCTCCGCGTCGCCTATGCGCTCGGCGATAATGTGTGCCTCGGAGTAGGAGGTGCGGTCGTAAACGGTGACGTCGCCAAGGGCGCTAAGGCCGTCCCAGCTCAGGTCGCCGGGGTTTTCGGTGTAGCCGTCAAGAACTACTATCTTAGTCTTTGCCATGTCTTTATATCCTTTCTTGATATGTTTTGGCGCTTATGAGTGCGGCATTCATCAGCTTGAGTATACCATCAAGCGGCGGCAAGGTATATAATCTGTCTCTTATACACATCTCCGAGCCCACGCGACTAGGCATGATCTCGTATG
>ENA-OZAB01001108-OZAB01001108.1-human-gut-metagenome-genome-assembly--contig:-NODE-1108-length-12043-cov-8.586920_pt1 | contig 12043 bp, 8 predicted proteins | sample MGYA00243297_ERZ653491 | MGnify/ENA primary metagenome ERZ653491 (study PRJEB26926, sample SAMN06165154) | human gut metagenome | biome: ENVO:00009003; feature: ENVO:2100002; material: ENVO:00002003... | reverse complement strand
GAGATCATGCCTAGTCTCGTGGGCTCGGAGATGTGTATAAGAGACAGACTTAATAGGAGGACTCAATGGAATATGATAATAACAGACCTTTTTCTTCGGAAGGGGCCGCACAGGAACGAAAGAGAAAACATGCTTTAGGCAAAGGCGTTATTATTGGTGTTGTGGCAACACTGCTGGTTGTGATACTGGCGTTGTCATGCGTATTCATGGGACTTATAAGAAGTGGTAATATCCATATCGGAATGGACGGACGTATATATGTTCAGGATGTTGGAACAAGTGATAACGAAGGAATCGGAACTAAGGTTGAAGGTAAGCTGAATGCTTTGGATTCGCTGCTTGGAGATGGATTTTACTTTGATGATGTAGATGATGAAAAGGCTGCAGACAACATTTTTAAGGCATATCTTGCTGCATATGGTGATAAATATACGGTTTATTATACGCCTGAAGAATATAAGTCAATGATGGAGTCAACATCAGGTTCTTTCTATGGAATTGGTGCGGTATGCCAGAAGGCTGATGATGGTTCAATACTTATATCTGAGGCATATGAGGATGCACCGGCATATAAGGCTGGTATCAGAAATGGAGATAAGGTAACAGAGGTTAATGGTGAGGATATTACAGGAATGGACCTTTCTGTAGCAGTTGCCATTATTAAGGGCGAGAAGGGTACAGATGTTAACCTTACTGTTATAAGAAATGGAGAGAAGCTGAGTTTCACAGTTACAAGAGACAAGATTGATATTAAGACTGTTTCAGCAGAGGTGCTTGAGAATAATATTGGATATATCTACATTTCACAGTTTGATGATGTTACAACAGAGCAGTTTAAATCGGCTGTTGATGACCTTCAGAAGCAGGGAATTACAGGACTTGTAATTGATATAAGAAATAATCCTGGCGGAGTTCTTAAGACTGTGGCTGATATGCTAGATTATATTCTTCCGAACGGACTTATCGTGTATACAGAGACTAAGTCTGGTAAGAGACAGGAATATTCAGGTTCTGATAATCATGAGCTTAATATTCCGATGGCAGTTTTGGTAAATGGCAATAGTGCAAGTGCATCTGAGATATTTGCCGGTGCAATGCAGGATTATGATAAGGCACAGATAATCGGAACACAGACATTTGGTAAGGGCATTGTGCAGACAATCCGTCCGCTTACTGATGGAAGTGCGGTTAAGTATACAATTGCCAAATATTTCACTCCTAAGGGACAGGATATTCACGGCAAGGGAGTGACACCTGACAGTATTGTGGAGCTTCCGGATGATGCGACTGAAGATGTGCAGTTGAAGGCAGCAGTAGAGTATCTCAATGGGAAAATGAGTGTCAGCGCGGCAGAATAACGAATATAGAGGTATGGAATAAAGTACAGGACAAATCGAATGTTTGTTCTGTACTTTTTGGCTGTTATATTGTATAATGAGAAAAATGCTGAAAACAAGGAGGGCAAAATCCCTCTCCTCACCAAGGGGTTCGGATTTTGCTTCGCAAAATAGGGAGGGCTTTATGGACAGATTTGTATTACATTCGGATTTTAAGCCGATGGGCGACCAGCCGCAGGCTATTGAAGCACTTACAAAGGGCTTTGAGGAAGGCAACCAGTTTGAGACTCTAGTTGGTGTAACTGGTTCTGGTAAAACATTTACAATGGCGAACATTATACAGAATGTTCAGAAACCTACACTTATTATAAGCCATAATAAGACACTGGCAGCGCAGTTGTATGGGGAGATGAAGGAGTTCTTTCCAGAGAATGCGGTTGAGTACTTTGTCTCCTATTATGATTATTACCAGCCAGAGGCCTATGTACCTCAGAGTGACACTTATATTGCGAAGGATTCATCTATTAATGATGAAATTGATAAATTAAGACATTCGGCAACAGCGGCACTTTCTGAAAGAAATGATGTTATTATCGTTGCTTCGGTTTCATGTATATATGGATTAGGTGCGCCGGTTGATTATAAGAACATGGTTATTTCGCTTCGTCCGGGAATGGAGAAGGACAGGGATGATTGCATAAGAAAGCTTATTGATATCCAGTATGTAAGGAACGACCAGGATTTTAAGCGAGGAACCTTCAGGGTAAGAGGCGATGTTGTTGAAGTGTATCCTTCATCATCATCAGGTGATGCCATAAGAGTTGAATTCTTTGGTGATGAAGTGGACAGAATAAGTGAGATAGATTCCCTTACAGGCGAAGTTAAAGGCGTTCTTGAACATATTGCGATATTCCCTAACTCACATTATGTTGTTGAGAAGGAGAAGATGGACGCTGCGATTGAGAATATTAAGGCAGAGCTTGCCGAGAGAGTGAAGTATTTCAAGAGTGAGGATAAGCTTCTAGAGGCACAGAGAATTGAAGAGAGAACGAATTTTGATATAGAGATGATGCAGGAGACAGGCTTTTGTTCAGGAATAGAGAATTATTCAAGACATCTGGCAGGACTTCCGGCAGGGTGTCCTCCGTATACGCTGATGGATTATTTTCCAGATGATTTTCTTATTATTGTGGATGAGTCGCATATCACTATTCCGCAGATTCGAGGCATGTATGCCGGTGACCAGTCAAGAAAGACTACGCTTGTAGATTATGGCTTCAGACTGCCATCTGCGAAGGACAACAGACCGCTTAATTTCAGCGAGTTTGAGAGCAAGATTTCACAGATGCTTTTCGTATCAGCAACACCAAGCACATACGAGGCAGAGCATGAACTTATGAGAACCGAGCAGGTTATCAGACCTACCGGACTTCTTGACCCGGAGATAACTGTTAAGCCGATTGAAGGACAGATTGATGACCTTATATCAGAGATTAATAAGGAAACTGCCAAGAAGAACAAGGTGCTTGTTACTACACTTACCAAGAGAATGGCGGAGGACCTTACTGATTATCTTAAAGAGGCAGGAATCAGGGTTAAGTATCTTCATGCAGATATTGATACGCTTGAGCGTCAGAAGATTATAAGAGATATGCGTCTTGATGGATTTGATGTTCTTGTTGGAATCAACCTGTTGCGAGAAGGTCTGGATATTCCTGAAATCAGCCTTGTTGCAATACTTGATGCTGATAAGGAAGGCTTCTTAAGAACAGAGACATCGCTTATACAGACGATTGGTCGAGCTGCAAGAAATGCAGAGGGACATGTTATCATGTATGCAGACAAGATTACTGAATCTATGGAAAAGGCTATTTCAGAGACAGAACGAAGAAGAAAGATTCAGCAGGAGTATAATGATGAGCATGGAATTACTCCACAGACAATCAAGAAGGCAGTAAGAGATCTGATAAGTATAAGCAAGGCAGCGGAACCGGGTGATGCTTCCGGAAAGCTTAAGGTTGATTATGAATCTATGAGCATCAAAGAGCTTGAGAAGGTTAAGACGCAGGTTGAGAAGAACATGCGTAAGGCAGCAGCAGAGCTTAACTTTGAGGAGGCTGCACAGCTTCGTGACAAGATGATTGAGATTAATAAATATATTTATGAAGGAAAAAAACATGGCTGATAGTAAGTTAAAGAAAGAGATAGAAAGAGGCAGTTACAAGAACTGCATAAGGATAAAGGGTGCAAGAGAGCATAATCTTAAAGGAATAGATGTTGATATTCCAAGAGACAAGCTTGTTGTGCTTACAGGACTTTCAGGTTCGGGAAAGTCGAGTCTTGCATTTGATACAATATATGCAGAAGGTCAGAGAAGATATATGGAATCACTGTCTTCATATGCAAGACAGTTCTTGGGACAGATGGAAAAGCCGGATGTTGACAGTATTGAAGGACTTTCACCGGCTATATCTATAGACCAGAAGTCAACTAACAGAAATCCGCGTTCTACAGTAGGAACTGTTACAGAAATATATGATTATTTCCGACTTCTCTATGCAAGAATTGGTATTCCGCATTGTCCAAAATGTGGACGCGAAATCAACAAACAGACAGTTGACCAGATGGTTGATGTTATTATGGCACTTCCTGAAAGAACTAAGATTCAGATTCTTGCACCTGTTGTCCGTGGACGAAAGGGTGAACATGTAAAGCTATTTGAACAGGCAAAGAAGAGCGGATTTGTGCGTGTTATTGCTGATGGAAGCATGTACGAGCTGACAGACGATATTAAGCTTGATAAGAATAAGAAGCATAATATTGAGATTGTTGTAGACAGACTTTCTGTAAGAGACGGAATCCAGAAACGACTTACAGATTCTATTGAGACAGCTCTTAAGCTTGCCGAAGGTCTTATGACAGTAGATGTTATTGATGGTGAGACACTTAATTTCAGCCAGAGCTTTTCCTGCCCAGACTGTGGTATAAGTATTGATGAGGTTGAGCCAAGAAGCTTTTCGTTCAACAATCCATTTGGCGCATGCCCGGACTGTTTCGGACTTGGTTATACAATGAAGTTTGATGCAGAGCTGCTTATACCGGATGAGAGTCTCAGCATTGATGAAGGTGCTATTGTCGGAATGGGATGGCAGTCATCTAAGGATGAGGGCAGCTTTAGCAGGGCGATTCTTGATGCACTTGCAGAGGAATATGGATTTTCATTAAAGACACCATTCAAGGATTATCCTGATGATATTAAGGATATTATTATCAATGGTACTAAGGGACATTCTGTAAAGGTTAAATATAAAGGCCAGCGCGGAGAGGGTGTATATGATGTCGCATTTGAAGGTCTTATTAAGAATATGGAGAGAAGATACAGAGAGACATATTCTGATAATACTAAGCAGCAGTATGAGGAATTTATGAGAATAAGACCTTGTTCTGCCTGTCACGGACAGAGACTTAAGCCGTCTTCACTTGCTGTTACTATTGCAGATAAGAACATATATGAGATTACTAACATGTCTATTATAAAGCTTCAGGAATTCCTTGAGAATATGAAGCTTTCAGAGAGACAGCTGTTTATTGGTGCAGAGATTCTTAAGGAAATCAAGGCGAGAATTAAGTTCCTTGTAGATGTAGGACTTGATTATCTGGCACTTTCGCGTGCCACAGGAACTCTGTCAGGCGGTGAAGCGCAGAGAATCAGGCTTGCTACACAGATTGGTTCAGGTCTTGTAGGAGTTGCTTATATTCTTGATGAGCCAAGTATCGGACTTCACCAGAGGGATAATGACAAGCTGCTTGGAACTCTGACACATTTGCGCGATCTTGGTAACTCAGTTATTGTCGTTGAACATGATGAGGATACTATGTTTGCAGCCGATTATATTGTGGATATCGGACCAGGCGCAGGAAGAAATGGTGGAGAAGTTGTCGCAACAGGAACTGCTGCGGACATTATGGCGTGCAAGGACTCACTTACAGGCGCATATCTGTCAGGAAGAATCAAGATACCTGTACCGGCAGAGCGTAGAAAGCCTGCTGGCTGGATTAAGGTAAGAGGCGCAAGGGAGAATAATCTTAAGAATATTGATGTAGATATTCCGCTTGGAGTTGTCACATGCGTAACAGGTGTGTCAGGCTCAGGCAAGAGTTCACTTGTTAATGAGATTCTTTACAAGCACCTTGCAAAGTCGCTTAACAGGGCGAGATGTATTGCAGGCGACCATGATGGAATTGACGGAATAGAGCAGCTTGATAAGGTCATTAATATTGACCAGTCACCAATTGGACGAACACCAAGGTCTAATCCGGCAACCTATACAGGTGTATTTGACATGATAAGAGACCTGTTTGCAACGACTAAGGACGCGAAGGAACGAGGATATACGAAGGGAAGATTCAGCTTTAATGTTAAAGGTGGAAGATGTGAGGCATGCTCCGGTGACGGTATTATCAAGATAGAGATGCATTTCCTGCCGGATGTGTATGTACCTTGTGAAGTCTGCGAGGGTAAGCGTTACAACAGAGAAACTCTTGAAGTAAAATACAAGGATAAGAGCATATATGATGTTCTTGACATGACTATTGAGGATGCAGTTGATTTCTTTGAAAATGTGCCAAGCATAAGAAGAAAGATTGAGACTCTCAACGAGGTTGGCTTGTCTTACGTCAAGCTTGGACAGCCATCAACTGAGCTTTCAGGTGGTGAGGCACAGAGAATCAAGCTTGCAACAGAGCTTTCAAGAAGAAGCACAGGAAAGACTATATATATTCTTGATGAGCCTACAACCGGTCTGCATTTTGCCGATGTCCACAAGCTTGTCAATATCCTTCACAGGCTTGCAGAGGGTGGCAACACTGTAGTTGTTATTGAACATAATCTTGATGTTATTAAGACAGCAGATTATATTATAGATATGGGACCGGAAGGCGGCGACCGCGGTGGAACTGTTATTGCCAAGGGAACACCAGAGGAGATTGTTAAGGTTAAGAAGTCTTATACCGGACAGTATGTTAAGAAGTATCTGGAAGAGAAGTAAGATCAGGAAATGAAGAAACGGATATCTGGGAAATGTATGCAAGGTATGTCGGTTTGATATTTTGGGGAGTTGAATGGAGGCAGTTATGATAAAAGGGATTATCTTTGATATGGACGGAGTTATGATTGATACGGAAAATCAGTCTAATCTTGGCTGGCTGTGGGCAGCTTCCCAGAAAAATGTAGAGATGCCATTATGGCTTATCGACAGTTTTAAAGGTGCACCGGCAAAGCTTAGTCAGAGCTTTTTTGATGATTATTATCATGGAGAGCAGGATTACTGGGAAATGCGGACAATGCGCACAGACCATGTTTACAAAATCAGGGAGACAGAGGAAGTTCCGGTTAAGCCGGGGCTTCATATGCTGCTTGATTATATTAAGGATAATGGACTCAAATGTGCTGTTGCAACTTCAACACAGAAATCAAGTGCTGAAAAGAGTCTTCACAGAATAGGAGCATGGGATTATCTTTCTGGTGTTGTATATGGAGATGAGGTTGAGCATGGAAAGCCTGAGCCGGACATATTCTTAAGGGCAGCAGGCTTTATTGGCTGTGAACCGTCAGAATGTGTAGTCATTGAGGACAGTATTAATGGCATTAAAGCAGGACATGCAGCAGGCATGAAGGTGATTCATATACCTGATACTATTGAGATTAACGATGACATCCGAAGACTGACTTCAGTTGTGTGCCATTCTTTATCTGATGTGCCTGATATTATAGACACATGGAATGAGGGAAAGGTTGCTGATGTTGAAGGTTATTATGAAAATGCCAAGATAAACCGTGTGTATGTTGACAGAGTGCATGTTAAGAAAGCATTTGCAGAATACACAGCAGCTTATAATGCAGATGACCCTAAGATTAAATTAAAAATTGACCACACTTACAGAGTTGCAGCTTTGTGCGAAAGAATTGCAAAGGCAGCTGGAATGTGTGCCTATGATGTTGAGCTGGCATGGTTATCCGGAATGCTTCATGATGTTGGAAGATTTGAACAGATAAAGCGTTATAACACATTTTCAGATGCGGACTCTGTTGACCATGCAAAATTCGGTGCAGACCTGTTGTTCAAAGATGGTCTTATCAGTACTTTTCTTAATGGAATGGTCAAATGTACAGGCTACAAGCCAGGAGCATTAGAGGACCGATATAGTTCTGATGGAGTATTTCTGTATGACAGATTGAATAAATCGGACATGGAAATGCTTGAACTTGCAATAAGGTGTCACAATATGTATAGAATTCCGCAAGGACTTAATCGCCGCGAGCAGGCATTCTGCAATGTGCTTCGTGACGCTGATAAGGTTGATATATTTAAGGTTAATATTGATACTCCACTTGAAGAAATATATAACACTACGACTGAAGAACTGATGAAGAGTGATATTACAGATGAAGTGTTAGAAGCGTTTGATGAGGAACACTGTATACTCAAAGCAATAAGATGCACACCGGCTGATACTGTTATTGGTCATGTATCACTTGCTTATGAGCTTGTGTATGATGAGAGCGTGCGGATTACTGTGGAACAGGGCTATCTTGCAAAGCTTATGCATTTTCATTCTGATAATGAGGAGACCAACAGAAAGATGGCGATGGTCAGAGAGAAGATGGATTCTTATGTAAAGAAGAGAATTGGGGAGAAAGATGCATAGATAAGGATTGTCTGGATGAGAATTAGCAAGATAGGAATTGGGGAGAATTAAGGCTTGTCATAAGTGGCAAGTTTAACTATAATGTATATATAAATACACAAGATTGGAGATTGATCATGGATCAGGAGAAAGTTATTGTCATTGACTTCGGCGGTCAGTACAACCAGCTGGTTGCGCGCCGTGTCCGTGAATGTAATGTATATTGTGAGATCTATTCTTACAAGACAGACCTGGCGCAGATTAAGGCCATGAACCCTAAAGGAATTATCCTTACGGGTGGTCCTAACAGCTGTTATGAAGATGGCGCGCCAACATGTACTAAAGAACTTTTTGAACTTGGTGTACCTGTACTTGGTCTTTGCTATGGCGCACAGCTTATGCAGCATGTGCTTGGTGGCAAGGTTGAGAAGGCACCAGTAAGAGAGTATGGAAAGACAGAAACATTTGTAGATAAGAGCAGCGCTTTATTCTCAGATGTCTCAGAGAAAACTATTGTGTGGATGAGCCATTTTGATTACATCTCACAGATTGCACCAGGATTCAAGATTGTTGCCCATACAGCAGACTGCCCAGTTGCAGCAGCAGAGTGTACAGAGAAGAATCTTTATGCAATCCAGTTCCACCCAGAGGTTCTTCATACTCAGGAAGGAACCAAGATGCTTCACAACTTTGTTCGTGGAGTATGCGGATGTGCCGGAACATGGAAGATGGATGCATTTGTCGAGAATACAATTAAGGAAATCCGCGAGAAGGTTGGCAGTGGCAAGGTTTTACTTGCTCTTTCAGGTGGTGTTGATTCATCTGTTGCAGCCGGACTCCTTTCAAGAGCTATTGGAAAGCAGCTTACATGCGTATTCGTAGATCACGGTCTTCTCCGTAAAGATGAAGGCGATGAAGTTGAGAGCGTATTTGGACCAGAAGGACAGTTCGACCTTAACTTTATAAGAGTTAATGCACAGGAGAGATATTACTCTAAGCTTGCAGGCGTTACAGAGCCAGAAGCTAAGAGAAAGATTATTGGTGAAGAGTTTATCCGTGTATTTGAGGAAGAAGCCAAGAAGATTGGTGCAGTTGACTTCCTTGCACAGGGAACTATATATCCAGACGTTGTAGAAAGCGGACTTGGCGGTGAATCAGCCGTAATCAAGTCTCACCACAATGTAGGAGGACTTCCTGATTTCGTTGACTTCAAGGAAATCATTGAGCCACTCCGCAACCTTTTCAAGGATGAGGTTCGTAAGGCTGGTCTTGAGCTTGGAATACCAGAACATCTTGTATTCCGTCAGCCATTCCCAGGTCCGGGACTTGGAATCAGAATTATCGGCGAGGTAACAGCTGATAAGGTTCGTATCGTTCAGGATGCTGACTTTATCTACCGTTCAGAGGTTGACAAGGCCGTAGCTGAGTACAAGAAAGCTAACGGTAAGGCTCCAGCATGGATGCCAAACCAGTATTTCGCAGCCCTCACTAACATGCGTTCCGTTGGTGTTATGGGTGACGAAAGAACTTACGATTATGCGGTTGCACTTCGTGCAGTCAACACAATTGATTTCATGACAGCAGAGAGCGCAGAGATTCCATTTGAGGTTCTCCAGACAGTCATGAGCAGAATTATAAATGAGGTGCGTGGGGTCAACAGAGTATTCTATGATCTGACTAGTAAACCACCTGGAACGATTGAGTTTGAATAAGAGCCACAAGTCTTGGAACCCGCTAAACAAGCGGCTTCCGAGACTTTTTCTTTTGCTCTGCTACTAATTTGCTACTAATAGCAACTACTCTTTTTTCTATCATTTTCAGTTGGTTGTCATTGACTTTAATAGCAAGAAACCCTGATGACTGCTGGATTTCTTTTATATGATCTTTCTTTGTGGCATCTGGATGATTTTCCCTGATGCGGTATTTGGTGGTACTAACGCAGGTCCAAACTGAGGTCGGATTGTTACATCTGAGCCATTGTCTTGAGTCTGAGGCACTTCACATGTGATACCTGCTGCTTCAAGCAGAGGGTTATCAGATGGTGGTTCAGGTGTTGGCGAATCTGTCGCCTGTAATGATTCCAGACTATGCACAAGCTCCTGCTGTTTATGTGGAAACAGATGAGAGTATGTGTTAAGTGTTGTGGATACTTTCTCGTGTCCGAGCCTGTCTGCTAACATCAGCGCATCACAGCCCTGATTAATAAGTAAGCTGGCGTGCGAATGCCTGATATCGTGGATTCGTATCTTCTTTACACCTGTGTTTTTGCAACCTCTTATCATCTCGTGTGAGAGATATGATTTTGTTACCGGGAACAGCCTTTCATCTGCGTCAAGCATATACCTTGACTGGATATAGTCTGATAGCTCCTGGCAGAGAAAATCCGGAATCGGAATCTTTCGCTTACTTTTTCTTGTCTTAGGTGATGTAAATACATCTTTTCCTTCTATCCGCAGATATGTTCTGTTGATGGATATTGTCTTGTTATCAAAGTCAATATCAGCAAGTGATAGAGCAAGCAGTTCACCTTCTCGCATACCAGTCCAGTACAGGACTTCAAAGCAGATATATGATAATGGCTTATCTTTTACCCCTTCCCTGAAAGCAATATATTCATCATAAGTCCAGTAATCCATTTCCTCTGCTTTAGCCTTTCCAATGGTGCCTGCCTTGCCGCAGGGATTGGTGTTGAGATCATAGAATCGCTTGGCGTAATTGATGATGCTGTTAAGCTCCGTGTTAATCTTCTTCAGATAGGTCTGGGAGTAATTATTCGGCGAACTCATAAGCTTCGCCTGCCATCTTCGTACATCAGAGGCTTTGATTTCATTAATCGGCTTGCTACTGAAGAATGGAAGAATATGCGTCTGTAGTACCGCCTTTTTTGTCAGAAGAGTTGACTGCTTAAGTCTTGCAGCCATATCCTCCATATAAATTTCATAAAGGTTTTGAAATGTCATGTCAGGATTGGCAGACTGCTGTTCCAAAAAGTCCCTTTCAAATCCTAAAGCTTCCTTTTTGGTGGCGAAGCCTCTTTTCCACTTCTGTTTCTTGATTCCCTGCCAGTTCGTGTAATAGAACTTGGCGAACCATTTACCAGTTTTTTCATCTTTGTAAGCTGGCATAAATATCATCTCCTTTTTGTAAAAATTGTTGTGCAATCATCAAAAGGCTATGATATAATCTACTTGTTCAGGGTGATTATAAAGCCTTCGGGTCAATCACTTACATAGCTTCGGTCATTCCTTTTGCGAGAAGGAGTGTGCCGGAGCTTTTTCTTTACTAAAGGTGTAAGCCTGCAATTATTCAGTTTTTGAATCAGCTTCATTATCCAGTCGGGAATCCTTATAATATGCTAACATATCTGATTTCCATGAATCAAACTTTTCTTTTGAAAGCTTTCCTGTCTGAAGCATATTCTTCTTTGCTATCCAGTTTTCCATAAAGAGACAGAAGTCTGCATCATATTTTCCATTGCCTTTGCCATTAACCTTGATCCCGGCAGTCCATTCAGGATTTTCAGGAGGTTTGGTGTTGGTCAGCTCAAATGAAAAATCAGTAAGTTCAGTTATGGCAAAGAGAGCGTTGATTACATCTGACATAGTGTGGAATTCATATGCCGGATATTTAGTAGTCGTATTATATTTGGGAATATTATTATCTTCTGGAGATAAAAGCTCCTGCCATGGAACATTTAATTCATTAGCAATCTGTTTTAAAACATCTATCTTCATTAGTATTTCACCAGACTCATATTTCTGGATAGTGCGTTCTGATTTACCAAGATGCTGTGCAAACTCTTTTTGAGTAATCTTCTGTGCTCTGCGCTGTTTCTGTATTGCCTTCCCGATTTCTTCTGGAGAAGACATAGTGATTTTAATGGAATGAGAATTAGTCATTCTGTCCACCTTCCTTTATATGAAATAGTCCGTTGTAAAGATGCGTATCAGATTGATATTAAATGAAATACGTATCAGCTGTCTCTTATACACATCTGACGCTGCCGACGAAGAGGATAG
>ENA-OZAB01001103-OZAB01001103.1-human-gut-metagenome-genome-assembly--contig:-NODE-1103-length-12088-cov-8.906590_pt1 | contig 12088 bp, 9 predicted proteins | sample MGYA00243297_ERZ653491 | MGnify/ENA primary metagenome ERZ653491 (study PRJEB26926, sample SAMN06165154) | human gut metagenome | biome: ENVO:00009003; feature: ENVO:2100002; material: ENVO:00002003... | reverse complement strand
ACTCCGGACGTACCCATGGTCATCCCCGAGATAAACGCCGACCACCTCGCGGTCATCGCCGACCAGAAGAAACGTCTGGGTACCAAGCGCGGCTTCATTGCTGTGAAGTCCAACTGCTCTATCCAGAGCTATGTCCCCGCGCTCTCTCCGTTCCGCGCCGATTTTGGTCTCAGCAAGATCCTCGTCTGCACTTATCAGGCGATATCCGGCGCCGGCAAGACCTTCAAGACCTGGCCGGAGATGGTGGATAACGTCATCCCCTACATAGGCGGCGAGGAGGAAAAGAGCGAGCAGGAGCCGATGAAGGTATGGGGCCGCGTCGAAGACGGCGTCATCAAGAACGCCGAAAAGCCGCTCATAACCGCCCAGTGCCTGCGCGTCGCAGCTGCGAACGGTCACATGGCTGCGGTGTTCGTGACCTTTGATAAGAAGCCCTCCATGGACGAGATGAAGGCCCGCTGGGCAGCGTACAAGGGCCGCGCCCAGGAGCTGGAGCTGCCGAGCGCGCCGAAGCAGTTTTTGAAGTATTTTGAAGAGCCGGACCGCCCGCAGACCAGACTAGACCGCATGAACGAGAGCGGAATGCAGATAAGCATCGGCAGGCTGAGACCGGATACGCAGTATGACTACAAGTTCGTCTGCCTGTCGCACAACACGCTGCGCGGCGCCGCCGGCGGAGCCGTCGAGCTCGCTGAGCTGCTCTGCGCCGAGGGATATATCAGCGCAAAGTGACCATTCACGACTGAAGGGGGTTTGTAAAATGGCAAAGACACCGATATTCACCGGCTCATGTACCGCCATCGTCACGCCATACCTCGAAAACGGCGTCGATTACGCGAAGTATGAGGAACTCGTCGATTTCCAGTACGAGGGCGGCACCTCCGCCATTCTCGTCTGCGGGACCACTGGTGAAAACCCGACGCACACCGAGGAAGAGCACAACAAGCTCGTTGAGCTGACCGTCAAGAAATGCGCCGGGCGCATGAAAACCATAGTCGGCGTCGGCGGTTACAACACCGCCCACGTCCTGGAGCAGGCCAAGCAGGCCGAGGCCTGCGGCGCGGACGGCATACTCATGGTCACGCCGTACTACAACAAGAGCACCCAGAAGGGCCTTATCGAGCACTTCACCTACGTTGCGGACCGGGTAAAGGTCCCCATGATACTCTACAACGTCCCGGGACGCACCGGCATAGGCATCAAGCCCGCCACCTACAAGGCCCTTTCCAAGCACCCGAACATAAACGGCGTCAAGGAGGCCAGCGGCAACATTGCCGAGTATGCTCTCACCCGCTCCATGTGCGGTGACGACCTGGTATTCTGGAGCGGTAACGACTCCGACACCGTCCCGATGATGGCTCTGGGCGCGGTGGGCGTCATCTCCGTCGCTTCTAACATCATCCCGAAGGACGTTGCTAAGCTCTGCGAGCTCTGCCTCGCCGGGGACTTCAAGGCCGCATCCGCCGAGTATTTCCGCCTGGCGGACTTCTTCGACAAGCTGTTCATTGAGACGAACCCGATTCCCGTCAAGACCGCGATGAACGTCGCCGGCATGAACGTCGGAAGGCTGCGTCTGCCGCTCGTGGATATGGACCCGGCCAATCTGGAGAAGCTCAAGGTCTCGATGCGCGGCGTCGGTCTTAACGTGTGAGCTGAGAGGTAAAGGCAATGCTAAAGATGATCGTCTCCGGCTGCAACGGCCACATGGGCCAGTGCGTGGTCTGCGGCTGCGAGGGGCTTGAGGGTGTGGAAATTGTCGCGGGCTTCAACAGGACCCCGCTCAAGAAAAACTGCTTCGAGGTCTATTCGGACCCGATGAACTACGAAGGCCCCGCGGACGTGGTCGTTGACTTCTCAAACCCAGCGAACCTGGACGGACTGCTCGAGTTCTGCATCCTGCGCAAGGTGCCGATAGTGCTCTGCACAACGGGCTATTCAGAGCAGCAGCTCAAAAGCATTGAAAAGGCTGCGGAGCGCATACCGGTTTTCAAGTCCGGAAACATGTCGCTGGGCGTTAACCTGATGATACAGCTGGTAAAGCGCGCCGCAGCTGTGCTGGGCGAGAGCTTTGACGTGGAGATAGTCGAAAAGCACCACCGCCGCAAAGTGGATGCGCCGAGCGGTACAGCCCTGATGCTTGCGGAGGCGGCGGCAGCCGCCCTGCCCTATGAGGCGGAGAACGTGTTCGAGCGCCATAGCGTCCGTCAGCCCAGGCGGCGCGAGGAGATCGGCATCTCGTCCATACGCGGCGGCACGATAGTCGGCGAGCACGAGGTCATTTTCGCCGGGCATGACGAAGTGTTTGAGATGAAACACTCGGCCCTTTCGCGCGAGGTCTTTGCCAGCGGCGCCATTGCCGCGGCAAGGTTCATCGCGAACGTCAAGGCCCCGGGCATGTATGACATGGACGACCTGCTTAAAGACGTCATGAAATAAGCGTCTCCCCCGGTACTATAGGGACCGGGGGAGTTCTTATTTGGAACACATCCGCTACGACGCTGTTGGTGAGCAAGTCGATGCTTATAAAGCCCAGGCCAGCCACCAGCGAGAAGCCCAGCATAAGCGCATACGAGCCGCCTGCAAGCCACGGCATGAGCCCGATACAGAGCCCTGCAGCGCCCAGCAGGCCGAGGCCCACGGCTAGAGCCAGGATCTTGTTCAGCCGCTCTCCGAAGAGGCCGAGGAATACCGCCACGGCCAGACATCCGACCGACTGCACGGACATGATTGCCCCGTTGCGGACCTCGTCTATGCCCAGATAGGCCATCGTAACCTCGGCGTTGGCGCCGAAGCTGTTGTAGTACATGCCGTAGAGTGCGAAACCTGCGAAGCAAAGAAGCAGCAGAGCCAGCCTGCCGCCGCTCAGCAGATTCTTCACAGCTCCGCCAACTCCCCGAAGGCTCCACTCAGCGCGGGGTAGAGCTTCGTATAGAGCTCATAGTACGGCTCATACTTCACCGCGGCACCGGGCTGTGGAGTCGTGAGGCCGTCCTGAGTTACGATCGCGTCCGCAGCCTCGGCCACGCTTCCGTACACGCCCGAGCACACGCCCGCAAGTATGGCAGCTCCCAGCGCAGGACCCTCCAGCGCAAGCCTGGAGGTTGCTATGCCGCAGTTCAGGGCGTCCGCCAGCATCTGACGCCAGAAGGCGCTGCGAGCACCACCGCCGCAGGCGGTCATCGTCTCCGGGGCCGCGCCCATCTCGCGCAGTATGTCCAGGCACTGCCTTTGCGAGAATGTAACGCCCTCCATCACTGCGCGGATAAGGTCGCCCCGGCTATGCATGGCGGACAGTCCAATGAAAGCTCCTCTCGCCCGCTCGTCGAGGAGCGGCGAGCGCTCGCCCATGAGGTAGGGCAGGTATATGAGCCGATTGGAGCCTATGGGAGAGCGCGCTGCCTCCTCGGTCATGATATCGTAGGGGTCCACGCCACGGCGTTCCGCCTCGGCCCGCTCCTCTGCGCAGAAGTTGTTCCTGAACCACTGTAGGGAAAGCCCCGCCGACAGCGTACAGCTCATGGCCGTCCAGGCCCCCGGCACGGCGGCACAGAAACTGTGTACGCGGCCCTTGGGGTCTATGGTCACTTTATCTGAATGTGCAAAGATGACACCTGAGGTCCCCAGTGTGACGAAGGCGCGGCCCGGACGCACCACGCCCGTGCCTATGGCTGCCGCGGCATTGTCGCCCGCGCCTCCCGCAACGGGCGTACCGGGGCGAAGCCCGGTGAGCTTAGCAGCCTCGGCCGTCACCTCGCCCGTCACCTCGCAGGACTCGTACATTCTGCCCAACAGGCCGCGGTCTATCTCCAGTGCGTCGAGCACCTCCTGCGACCATTGACGTTTCGGCACGTCCAGGAGGTTCATGCCCGAGGCGTCGGACACCTCCGTGGCAAATTCGCCCGTCAGCTTGTAGCGCAGATAGTCCTTGGGCAGAAGGATGCGGCGGCATCTCTCATAGATTTCCGGCTCGTTCTTGCGGACCCAGAGTATCTTCCCCGCCGTGAAACCCGTGAGCGCCGGGTTGGCGGTGATGTCAATGAGCCGCTGCGCGCCGACCTTTTCGGTTATTTCCCGGCACTCCGCGCCTGTCCTGCCATCGCACCAAAGGATTGCGGGACGGAGAACTTCACCCGCGGCGTCCAGCATGACGAGGCCATGCATCTGTCCCGAAAGGCCGACGCCCTTTATCTCTCCCGCGTCCACTCCGCTCTCGGCTATGACGGAACGTATCGTCTCGCAGGCCGCGCGCCACCAGTCCGAGGGATCCTGCTCGGCCCATCCATTTCTGGGCTGGCTGAGCGGATACTCGATCGTGCGCGAGGCAACGCGTCTGCCGCCCTCGTCGAAGAGCGCCGTTTTTGTACCGGATGTGCCGAGGTCTACGCCTATGAGGTATGCCATGTCGGCCCTGTTGACAAAATCACGCATAGCCGCGACGCATATGGTATACTGGAGGAAAAGCAAAGGCGGTGATGTGGGGATGATGACTCGCAGGGATGGTGTACAGCAGAAGATGTTGTGTGTAACGTTGGAGTCGCTCATGCCGCAGGAACATTTCCTCAGACGGTTGGACAGCCTGATGGACTTCAGCTTCATCTACCAGCGCGTAGAGAGCCTGTACTCACACAGAGGTCGGCCGTCCATCGACCCTGTGGTCGTTGTCAAGATGCTGCTGCTCGGTTACCTGTACGGTATAGACTCCGAGCGGCGCTTGGAGCAAGAAGTGCGCGTCAACATCGCATACCGCTGGTTTCTCGGCATCGACCTCGACGAGCCGGTACCCGACCACTCTACCTTCTCCCAACTGCGCCGCCGCAAATTCAATGGCTCTGCGCTGTTCGAGGAACTGTTCGACGAAGTGGTTCGGAAATGCATTGAGCACGGTCTCATAGACGGCAAACTGCTGCTCACGGATTCCACCCATGTGCGGGCGAATGCCCGCAACGACGTTGTGGAGCGCGTTGCCGTGGAAGCGGAGCCATCCGCATATCTTCAAAGGCTTAATGAGCAGGCGGTGAAGGACGGTGTTTACCCCAAACACCGCAAAGAGAAGAAAAAGGGGTACAAGGAGCTCGTTAAGAGTCCGGCTGACCCCGACGCCGGTTTCATGAAGCGCACGGGAAAGCCCCTGGGCTTCTACTACCTCAGCCATCAGACCTGCGACGCCAGGCATGGGCTGATCACGGATGTGCACACCACCCCCGGGAATGTTCTGGACTCAACAGTACACTCGGAGAGGATAAAGCGGCAGATAGCGACTTTCGGTTTCAGGCCGGAGGCGGTGTGTGCGGACTCTGCGTACGACAGCTCGGAGATACACAAAGATATGCTGGACATGGGCATACGGACGTACATACCTAAGCGCAATTTGCCGAAGCCCGCATCCGGCGTATTTTCAGAGGCAGATTTCATATATGACCGTGAGAGCGATACGCTGACGTGCCCAAACGCGTGTCGTCTCATATTTTCAAATTACAGGGACAGGCTGGGGCAGAAGCGCTACAAGGCGTCGGCGGGAGAGTGCTCGGCATGTCCTCTGCGCAGCCGGTGCATCTCCAGGGATGCGAAGTACCGTGTGGTTGAGAGAGCATATTTCAAGTGGGCAAGCGAAGAACAGCACATGAGGAATGATGGGACGCCAGGATATTATGAGGCGCTGCGGCTGCGAAAAATCTACTGCGAGGGGAATTTTTCTCACCAGAAGGCCGAACACAACTTGAGACGATTGCGAAAGCGTGGTTTAGGCAAGGCTCATGAGCATTGCCTTCTCTCGGCGACGGCATTAAACCTGAAACGAATGGTAAAGCTCCTGACGACCCGGAAACTCCCGGGCGTGAGTCTCCGTAAAACTCTAAGCGCCATAGGACGCAGCTCCATGCTGTACCCTATGGCGCTTTTGTCAACAGGGCCATGTCTCTACTCCCCTCCCTGTTCAGCGGAACAGGATGTTGTTAATTATTGTCTCCAAATACTCCTGCCGCCCGCTCGGGACCTCAATGCTCCCGAGTCCCAGCGCATATTCCGAGAGCGACTCGAGCGTTGCCCGGCCCTCGACTATGTCCATGCCCACACCGCTGTGGTAGCTGGCGTAGCTGTCGCGCACAAAGCTGTCCAGCCTGCCGTCCTCGATGATTGCCGCTGCCTTGCGCAGGCCAAGCGCAAAGGCATCCATGCCCGCGATGTATGCCAGCAGGATGTCCTCCAGCGTGTTTGAAAGGCCGGCGCGTCTTGGCGTCGAAGTTCAGGCCTCCGTTTGTGAAACCGCCCGCTCTCAGGACCTCTAACATACAGAAAGTGGTGTCGTATATGTTGGTCGGGAACTGGTCGGTGTCCCAGCCGAGGAACAGATCTCCCTGGTTGGCGTCGATGGAGCCGAAGGAGCCGTTCACTATCGCCATCCTCAGCTCATGCTGGAAGGTGTGTCCGGCCAGAGTGGCGTGGTTGGCCTCTATGTTCATCTTGAAATCCCCGGTCAGGCCGTACTTGCGCAAGAAGTTCATGCAGGTTGCAACGTCGAAGTCATACTGGTGCTTAGTCGGCTCCTTGGGCTTCGGCTCAATGTAGAAGTCGCCGGTGAAGCCGTGAGCGCGGCCATAGTCGCGCGCCATTGCCAGGAAGCGCGCAAGGTTGTCCAGTTCAAGGCCCATGTCCGTGTTGAGCAGGGTCTCGTAGCCCTCGCGCCCGCCCCAGAACACATAGCCGCTGGCGCCGAGCTCGATAGCCGCGTCGATGCAGGCCCTGACCTTCGCCGCCGCAACGGCAAAGACGTCCGCACAGCAGCTCGTTGCCGCTCCGGCCATGAACTTTTTGTCGCCAAAGTTGTTGGCCGTCACCCAGAGGCACTTCTTGCCGTGCCGCTCCTGCAACTCGCGGATATAACCTACCATGGCGCGGAAGTTTTCCAGGCTTTCTGCCAATGTAGCCCCCTCAGGCGCGATGTCCACGTCGTGGAAGCAGTAGTAATCCAGCCCGAGCTTGTCCATCAGCTCAAATGCGAAGTCCGCCTTGGCGCGTTATCGCTCCATGGGCTCCGACTTGCCGAAGTTCTTGTCCATCGTGTCGCCGCCGAACATGCCCGTACCTGAGGCGTTTATCGTGTGCCAGTAGCTGAGGGCAAACTTGAGCTGCTCGTGCATGGGTTTGCCGCAAACGAGCTCATCGGGGTCGTAGTATTTAAACGCAAAGGGCTCATCGCTTTCCGGACCGAGATAGGGTATCTTTGTGATCTCGCCGTAGGTTTTCATCAGTGCTCCTCCCTTTCATTCAAAACAGCATCGCGCCGCGCACAAACTTGTGCTCAATGTCCCTGTCATCCGAAAGATAAATGCTTCGCTCAAGTCGTTCAGCTATGTCAGATGCGGTTTCCGGGCGATACCGCTTGTCACTCAGCACAATGGCGTCGAACTCACGGCCGGGCTTGAAGCTGCCGGTGTTGAAGAACTCTCCCCCACCCGCCGTGCCAAGCCAAAAGGCTTCCGGCGCCGTTAGGGCTTTCAAGCTATCGTCCACAAGTCTCCAGCGCAGTTTGGATACCTGTATCGCATCTGCCATGGCACGGAAAATGCTGGTCACGGTCCCTCCTGCCACGTCGCTGCCGAGTCCGACATGCAGGCCCATGTCAAGAAAGCTCCTGACAGGCGCTATCCCGCTGGAGACATTCATGTTCGAAGCCGGGCAGTGCGCAATGTATACTCCGCGCTTACGTATCAGCTCAAGCTCCGGCGGAGCGGAAAGAACACAGTGGGCCATGACTGTCTTGCCGCCCTCACCCCCAAACAGGCCGAAGCTGTCGTAAGCCTCGCCGTAGAAGCGGGAATCCGGGCAGAGTTCGCGTACAAGTTCAACTTCCGCTCGGTTTTCTGAAAGGTGCGACTGTACTGCCGTGCCGCACTGCCTACGTATCTCACCCAGCGCGCGGAGCAGCTCATGTGAGCAGGACGGGATAAACCGCGGTGTAAGAGCCGGCTCTGTAGCCACATAGTGGCGTCCGGCGACGGCATCGAGCCAGCGTATGGTCTCCGCGGCGGCGGAGGCGGCATCCGGTTCGCGCAGGTTGTCCGGTGCGTTTTGGTCCATGCTGACTCTGCCGACCATGGTCGCAAGTCCGGACTCGTCCAAAAGGTCCATAAGCAGCAAGGTAGCCTCGGTGTGAGCCGAGGCAAAAACGCAAGCTCTCGTATTCGGTCCGCGGCGCATATCCTCCACGAAACGGCTGTAAGCGCGCTCTGCATAGTCCAAATCCGCAAAGCGCGCCTCCTCCGGAAACGCATAGCGCTCCAACCAATCCAAAAGCTCCACATCCATACCCGTGCCGCGGTAGGCGAACTGCGCCGCGTGTACATGCAGGTCCACCAATCCCGGCAGCACGAGCATACCCGGGTATTCCAGCACCGATATTCCTGAGTATTGCTCCGGCAGCGAGCTGAACACCCCCGCCGAGCGCCCTTCCTCGCAGACCACATAGCCGTCTTTCACGCATTCCAGCTCGTTTGGTCCCTTGCTATGGCAGATATCACCGTGTATCGCAAAGCTCGTCTTGGCCATCGTACATTACTCCCCGGGAAATTATTATCTACTCTAAAATACACCAGTCCCGGCCTTTTTTCAAGCGCTCAAATCGCCAGCAGGCTTATCTCCGTCGGATAAATGGGCGAACCTCGGTAGCGCAGATAAAAACGGTAATCTCTGGATATTTCGTGTATTATCTGAGGTATGCGCCATAGGTCCTCGTTGCTGTGATAAACGGATATGAGGAGCTTTGGATGGTCGTTGAGTATGTGACCACGCGCCCCGGCAAGAGCGCGCTGTTCCATGCCTTCAATATCCGCCTTAATAAGCGTAACAGGCTCCTCGATGTCCAGGTCAAGGGTAGTCACTTCTACCTCTCCCTCTGAATCCGGCAGGAGGCGGTTGGCGGAGGCATATTCGTTCGGACTGAGGCTGAGCCTGCCCGGCATGTCAGCCACGCCCTTGAGCCTCAGTTCAATATCGCGCAGGCCCGCAAGGTTTTTTTGCAGTTTTCCAAAGCTGTCCGGCGTGATCTCGTAGCAATATATCCGGCGGTAGCAGTCCTCGCCGTAGTTGCGTATGTAGGACTTCACAGTGTCGCCCGTATAGGCGCCGAGGTCCACAACCACCTCCTCCGGCGTACAGCTCACGACATCAAGGTCAAAATAGTCGTCGTACATATACTCCTTTGTCTGGGCGGTGGATGTGAAGTCATAACGATACCAATTGCTGAGAATTGAATATAGGGTCTTTTTTGAGCGGTAATCCTCCAGGCGCTCATAGAGCCAGGCGTATTCACCGATGTGTTCGAAAAGGGCCAGCTCCTTGAGCTCTATCTGCTCGAAAATACCCTGCTGCGGGTCCAGCCTACCCCAGTACCCGAAACGGTTGAAAAAGTCCTGACAGCTTTTGCGCGTTTCGGCCGGGACGCGGTCAAAGTCGCGGCGGATGCGGTAGTAGAGCTCCTTCTCGCTCAGCGAGTTGATCTCCTGCACCAGCTCCGAAAAATTGCGGTCAATGACGTTCATGATATCACTCCCCTGCTAAAGCATATTGCCGCGTTTATAAAATATTCTGAGGCTCAGTCGATATTGAAAAATTTTGAGCATTGTGATAGTATTGGGCCATCCACAGCAATATTTATTGGATCTTAGGAGGTCTGACATGAAAAAGAAAATTTTTGTAGCGGCGTTGGCGCTGATATTTGCACTTGCGCTGTTCCCATCCCTGGCCCTGGCAGACGGGGCATATGAGCAGTTAAAGAATGATATCGCCAGCGCACCCGCTGACGGCACAGAAACGCTTGTCACGCTCAGCGGCGATATCACAAACTTTGAAACTGCCGATATTCTTACTATCGAGGCTGGTCAAAACATTGTTCTGGATATGAACGGACACAGCATCACTGTCGCCTCCGACTTTAATGGAAGGCCGTTCGTGAACAACGGCAGCCTAATAGTCAAGGGCAACGGCACTATCGACAGCTCTGCTTCTGCAAGCGGTGGGCTTGGCGCTATCAACAATCATGGTACGCTGGTTATCGAGAACGGCACCTTTGTCGGCGCAAAATACGCAAGTGGTTCCTGCATAAGGAACTCGGGCAGCTCTGCTGAGCTCTACATAAAAGACGGCACTTTTAAGGGTGCTACCTGCGCCATCTATAATTTGAATTATGCAGTCATCGACGGCGGCACTTATATCGGCTCAACTTGCAGCCAGTGCAAGAATATATGGTCATATACCATACGCAACGATGCCGTCGGCGCTGTTATGATCATCAATGACGGCTATTTCGCGGGAGTCCAGGGCGCTGCTTCCAGCGCTGTCGGCAAGCTGACAGTCAACGGCGGCACCTTCAAAACTGTAAAATGCAGTGTGAACGAAAACCACACTGCCATCTTCTATGCACTTTATGCGGCCGGTGAAGTTGGTGAGGTCGAGTGCTATATTAACGGCGGCAACTTCAATACTGTGGGCAGTAATGCAGCTGTACTCATTGGCAATGATAACAAGGGCGGCGACGGCGGCATCAACGCTCAGGCAACCGCCTATATAACAGGCGGAACCTTCACGGCTCCCGACGGTGTCCCCGCGCTTAAAGGCGCCGCCAAGACCGGCGACCCGATCATCACCGGCGGCACGTTCAGCAGCGACGTCTCTGCGTATGTCTCCGGCGCGGCTGTGGGCGACAGAGTAGGCGGCGAGTTTGTGGTTGAACTTAAAGGCAGCGAGGGCGCGGTCGCCAGCGTCGTGCGCGGCAGCGATACGCTCTATTACACCGACCTCGCCGAGGCCGTGGACGAGATCCGCAGCGGCGAGACCATCACCCTGCTCAATGACATCGCGCTGAACACCACCCTCACTATCGACACCGGCGCGGCCTTCACCATAGACCTGAACGGCCACGACATCAAGGCGACTGAGCGTGTCATAATGGTCAAGCGCGGCAACGTCAGCTTCACAGGCGAGGGTACGATCGAAGAGACCTCTCCGTACTATGGCGCCATAAACATCAAGGGCTCCGCCGATTCCGGCGACGTCAACTACACCACGGTCACCGTCGGAAAGGACGTGACGCTCGTGGCCTGGGCTCCGGTGTTCATTACACCGTACGAAGACAGCGTCGCTCCTGACGCCTACGGCGTTACCGTCAACATCGGGGGTACGCTTAAAAGCGTGCGTGACAGAGGCGGCAGCAATGGCCACGGCATCTATATAAACGGTCAGATAAAGCATCTCAATAATGCGCCTGTCATAAACGTCAGCGGCGCTTCCGTCACCAGCGAGGGCTACGGCATTTACGCCGCGGGCTATGCCACATGGAGCATCGAGGATAGCTCTATAACAGGTAAGGTTACTGGTGTTGAGATTCGCGCTGGTGTTATGAACATTAGCGGCAGCAGCCAGATTATCGGGCTTGGATCACCCACCACTGTAGAAGCAAACGGAAACGGCACCACCACCTGTGGCGCAGGCATTGCTGTGGCGCAGCATACCACTGGGCTTCCCATTGAGCTGGCCATCAGCGGAGGCACTATCTCCGGTTATACCGCACTGAATGAGAGCAACCCTCAAAAAAATGGTCAGTCGCAGTTGGACAAGATCGAAATGTCTATATCCGGCGGAGAATTCAAAACCATTAAAGGCGGCAAAACCGCTGTCCGCAGTGAGGACAAAGCCAGCTTCATCACGGGCGGCAGCTATGACAGCTCCGTGGCCGAGTATGTCTCCGAGAGTATGAAGTACGAACTCAACAACGGCGGCACTTTCAGCTATTACACTAACCTGAACGACGCGCTCGATGCAGCTGAGGAAGGCGCCGTCATAAGCGACCTCGGCGAGGGCGCGAGCACCGTGTTCTACAGGCTCGCCGTCAGCTACGGCAACGGCCAGAACGGCATCGACGTCAAGCTCCCCGCCGGGACCGAGTACAAACTCCCCGCCGCGCCGAGCAAAGTGGGCTACATCTTCATGGGCTGGAAGTGCTCCGACGGCCACACGTATCAGGCGAACGAGACCGTCACTGTCGAGAAGGACATGACCTTTACCGCGGTCTGGTCCGCCCTGCCCGACATCGAGC
>ENA-OZAB01001102-OZAB01001102.1-human-gut-metagenome-genome-assembly--contig:-NODE-1102-length-12126-cov-7.439566_pt1 | contig 12126 bp, 9 predicted proteins | sample MGYA00243297_ERZ653491 | MGnify/ENA primary metagenome ERZ653491 (study PRJEB26926, sample SAMN06165154) | human gut metagenome | biome: ENVO:00009003; feature: ENVO:2100002; material: ENVO:00002003... | reverse complement strand
TACACTATCCTCTTCGTCGGCAGCGTCAGATGTGTATAAGAGACAGGTGTTACAATGATACTTGGCAAAGATAAACTTGGACTTGATATAGAAGAGCTTGATGAAGCACTCTATGGAATGAAGGCTGGAGAGACTAAGGTTATGGTAATCGACTTGCCGGAAACATATAGCAATACCGTATATGCAGGAACTAAAGTAGTGTTTGAGCTTACAGTGCAGACGGTTTCACAGCCTAATGTGCCAATGCTTACTAATGCATATGTTAAGGAAACATTTGGATATGATACAATCGAAGAATATAGAGCTTCTGTTAAAGATTCATTAGCATCTACAATCGATTCTAAGGTTGATGATGAGATTCAGAAACAGGTTCTTTCAACACTTCAGGATACATGTAAGGTAAGTGGTTATCCAGATACACTGCTCAGTACATTACGAGACAGATATGACCAGTCTGTCGGATTCTATGCTGATTTTACTAACCAGTCAAAGGAAGAGTATTGCCAGCAGTTATATGGAATGTCATATGATGATTTCATCAAGAAATCAGCAGCACAGCAGCTTATTATGGAAGCAATCGTGAAAGATCAGAAGTTCTCTATGAGAGAATATGATTACAAGGGCGATCTTGATGAATTCGCAGGAGACAATGGATATTCTGATGAGAATGCATTTGTTGAGAAATTCGGAAAAGATAGTGTAGTTAAGGCTATGCTTGTGCAGAAGGCACAGGATTATGTTATTGAGCATGCCAATATTGCGTATAAGTAAGGTAAGAAAGAATTTAGGTTGTGTGTGGGAACCGGCAGCATATTATTGTGCGAGTCCTTATGGCGGCTGCACCTAGTGGGAGTAAATGCCGCTCTATACAGAGTTTATTACGGTGAGAGAAAACAAACGCGCTTCGCTTGAACGAGTTTTCTCTCACCGCTCTTTTGTATAGAGCGGCATGTTGCAAGATGGATTTTTTTTACTTTGTGCCTGTTGAGCCGAAGCCGCCTTCGCCTCTTTTTGTGTCGTCAAGCTCTTCTACTTCGTTGAATGATGCTGTGATGTATGGTGCTAAGACTATCTGAGCGATTCTGTCTTTTGGTTCTATGGTTACAGGTTTATCTGAATGGTTGTGGAGAGCTACTATGATCTCACCTCTGTAGTCAGAATCTATTACACCTACTTTGTTGGCTGGGGCAAGACCTTTTTTGCATGCCATTCCGCTTCTTGCATAGATTAGACCTACTAGTCCTGTTGGTATCTCCATTGCTATTCCTGTTTTGATGAATTCAGTTGTGCCTGGCATAACTGTTACGGCTTCGGACATTCCTGAGTAGAGGTCTGCTCCGGCTGAGAATTCTGTTCCGTATGTTGGGATACAGGCGTTAGGATTTAATTTCTTAATATTAACTTTCTGTGACATTGTGTAAACTCCTTTTTATTATTAATCGTACAGAAGTACGATATTACCTGATTCGAGAGATTCTTTTACAAGGATTGTCCGCTGATTAGATGAACCCTTGAACTGAAGCATCATATCCTTCTTGTCTTCTTCATATTTGCCGTCAACTATGACGTCAATGTATTGAAGCATTTCTTTAGTTTCTTTCCATTCATTGCACATTCTTCCAACAATATCCTTGTCAAACAGATATCCTGTAAAGCACCATATACTCAGGTCAGGATATATTCTGCGTACTTCCCTCAGCAATGGAAGGAGTCCCTGCTGGTTGCTGTGTTCAAATGGTTCACCTCCTAGAAGTGTGAGCCCTGTAACATAGTCTGGGGCAAGGGAATCAATGATTTCTTTGATTGTATCGTCTGTGAAGTCCCTGCCATAATTAAAGTCCCATGCAATTTCGTTAAAACAACCTTTGCATCGGTGTGTGCATCCACTTACAAAAAGAGATGTACGCACCCCTGGTCCGTTAGCAATATCACAGGTTTTTATCTCGGCATAATGCATAATATAAACCTTCTTTCTAAAAGCTGCAATAAATCTGTATTATTAGCAAATAATGACATCTTATCACATGAATTACAGAATTATGAATGCTATATTAAGACTATAGCAAATGATTTAAATCTGTTGTACAATTATAGCAGATTTGCTCGTGACAAACAATGGAGGGTACATATAATGAAAATTTATTTTGACAAGCTTTACAGGTATGACAGATTACAGGAACCGGCAGGCATAGCACTTCCTTTTAAGGAAGGAGAGTTAAAGACTGCCGACAGGATAGCTATTACACAGAATGGCAGAAAATGCATGGTTCAGCCGAAGGTTACATCGAAGCATGCAGATGGAAGCATAAGATACCTGTATGTGGATTTTCTTGCTGATATTCCGGCTAATAAGGGCGCAGTGCTTGAGTTTGAAAAAGAGTCTGATGGAAGCTGCGAAGAAAAGGGAGTATCTGTTACTCAGACTGGACAGGGGCTGTGTGTTGACACAGGCTGTGTTACATTTACAGTAAAGAATAATTCCCAGAATATATTTGAAACACTTGATGATGGAAGAAAACATTATACCGCTCAGAATTTTGAAGGACCATATCTGAAAGATGATATGGGATTATACGACATTAATATTGGTGAGTGGAAGATTATAGATGCAGGTCCTGTAAAATGTGTAATCAGAGCTAAAGGAAGTAACATTCTTAATAATAAAAAAGTTGATTTTGAGATAACACTTACATCATATGCAGCTAAGTCATGGATTGATGTTTCATACAGAATTATTAATACGACTTATGATGAACTTCATATCAAATCACTGGTATTTTATGCAAAGCCTGATGAGACAGTCACTGCAAGTGATGATTTGTTTGATATGCACATTAATATGGGTAATGATTCTACCGGATGTGGAGATGTACTTACGGATAATTCTAAAGAGAATGGACCTGTGTATCACACAAGAGGAACCGGGGAATTAGAGATGATATCTGGTAAAGCACCTGTTTCCAATGTAAGAACACTTGTTGGAAGCTCTAATTATAAGACTGATTTCTATATTGGAAGAGATGGAGTGCAGGTTAATAAGATTATCGATGATGCATATCTTGTAAAGGAAGCAAATGAACATTTTGCAGAGGTATTCTATGGTACATTTCTTGCAGATTATACTGATGGAAATGATGGATTGTGTATAACTGTATATCAGGCACAGCAGAATTATCCGAAGGCAGTTAAGGCATATGACGGCGGAGTAGCTGTTATGCTTGTTCCAGAGGATATTGGAAATGTTGTTATGCAGTCTGGTATGGCAAAGGAACAGAGATTCCTGATGCATTTCCATGAACCGGATATGCAGATGTGGGAGCTTGATAACAGAAGTACAATATACCAGATGCCTGACAGACCATGCATAGCACCAGAGGAATTCAAGAAGGCAGAAGTGTGTATGGATGTATTCCCTGAACATCTTGTGAATGAAGTTGAAATCGCACTTATTGCAAGGGCTGATAATCATTCAAGATGCTACGGCATGCTGAATTGGGGCGATTCTATTGATATGGGATATACTTTACAGGGAAGAGGCGGCGGAAAACCTGTATGGAGTAATAATGAATATGATTATCCGCATTCATGTGCTCTTATGTATGCAAGAACTGGAATCAGAAGATTCCTTGACTATTTAATAGTTTCAGCAAAGCATCAGATGGATGTTGATGTATGCCATTACAGCAAGAATCCATTAAGAATAGGTGGACAGTGGGAACATACAGCAGGTCATTGTAAGAATGGAATAATGGTATGCTCACATGAATGGGTTGAAGGAGTGATTGATTACTATCATTTTACAGGTGATGAGAGAGGTCTTGAGACAGCTATAAGTATAGGTGATAACATATTAAGACTTCTGGATACACCAATGTATGCAAAACCGGGAGAAGCCAATGCGAGAGAAACTGGCTGGGCTTTACGTGCACTTGTTGCATTATATGTGGAGACAAGAGATGAAAAATGGCTTGCAAAATGCGAGTGGATTATTGACAGCTTTAAGATATGGGAAGAGGAGTATGGCAACTGGCTTGCTCCGTATACGGACAATACTCTTATAAGAGTAGGATTTATGATATCAGTAGCTGCAGGAAGCGTAATGAGATATTACAGGGTATTCCCAAGAGAAGATATTAAGCAGATGCTTATAAGAGCAATTGATGATATTGTAGAGAATTGTACTCTTGACAATGGTTTGTTCTATTATAAGGAGCTTCCTTCACTTTCAAGGAATGGAAATAACACACTTCTTCTGGAATCACTGGCAATTGCCTATGAACTTACAGGTGATAAGAAATATCTTGAGTATGGTTTCAAAACATTTGAAACTAATATTAATAACACAGGAAGGGCAGGAATTGGTTCTAAAAAGGTTATAGATGATGCTGTTATTGTTTCTGGTGACAGTACGAAAGGATTTGCACAGAGTTTTATACCACTTGTTACATATTATAAGGCACTTGGAGATACAGGATTAATTAATAATGTAAAGCTGTATTGATAATTGAGATAAAGGTGCATACAGAGTTTAATACGGTGAGAGAAAGCAAACGCGTTTCGCTTGGGCGGGCTTTCTCTCACCGTTCTTTTGTATATAGCAGCATTAACGCCCTCACAGCTTGGAAAAGTCGCAGATATTTACTGGTTTTTTTATGTAATATATAGTATAATCTTTCAAAAGTGTTTGTAATTGACGGAAAGGTGGTTTTTTATGAGAATCGGAATAAGAGCACATGATGTTGCATACGCTCCATTAGAGGAGCTTATACCTAATATACATGCACAGGGTTTTCACTGTATGCATATTGCACTCAGTAAGTCTATTAAGGAGTTTAAGCCGGGCGTGGAGACTATGACACCGGGACTCGCTATGTATATTAAGGAATTATGTACAGAGAATAAGGTTGATGTTGCAGTACTTGGCTGTTATCTTAACCTTTGCAATCCTAATCCTGAGAAGCATAAGGAGATTGTTGAGAAGTATAAGGCACATATAAGATTTGCAAGTATTCTTGGCTGTGGAGTTGTTGGTACTGAGACTGGTGCGGTTAATGAGGAGTATAAGTATGAGCCAGCTAATCACAGTGAGGAGGCACTTCAGTGCTTTATTGATAATTTAAGGCCAATAGTTAAATATGCTGAACAGTTTGGCGTCATTGTAGCAATTGAGCCTGTATGGAAGCACATTGTATACACTGTTGAACGTGCAAGAAAGGTGCTTGACGCTATTGATTCACCTAATCTTCAGATTATATTCGACCCGGTTAACCTGTTATGTGTTGATAATCTTGCACAGCAGGATGAGATTATTGAGAAAGCATTTGAACTGTTATTAAAGGATATTGCTGTTGTTCACTGCAAGGATTATATTGTTGAAGGCAGTGAGCTTAAGTCAGTGGCAGCAGGTACAGGAAAGGGTAATCCGGTGACCGGAGGAGGTCTTAATTATCCACTTCTGTTAAAGAAGATTAAGGAGCATAAGCCATATGTACACTGTACATTGGAAAATACTGTTCCTGAGAATGCAGTGGCTACAAGAGAATTTATGGAAAGAACATATGCCAGTGTATAAATAATGGGCTTAAGAAAACTATAACGCTGGACAATTACCAGAGAATGGAGGCACGTATGCCAGAGAATATAGAGTTACCAGGCGCAAGCCATAACAAAACTAATCAGGTTGAAAGAGCGGTGGATACACCAGCAGATTTTACAAGTCCTGAGGAATTATATAAGGATCTTATTGCAGCTATAAAGAAATACCACCCATCTACAGATCTGTCTGATATCGAGAAGGCATACGAGACCGCAAGAAAGGCACATGAGGGACAGTTCAGAAAATCGGGTGAGCCATATATAATCCACCCTTTATGTGTTGCTATTATTCTGGCTGAATTAGAGCTTGATAAGGAGTCAATTATTGCAGGTCTTCTTCATGATGTTGTTGAAGATACAGTTATGACAACTGAAGATGTTGCAAAAGAATTTGGTGATGAGGTAGCACTGTTAGTAGATGGTGTAACAAAGCTGACACAGCTCAATTACCAGCATGATAAGATTGAGGTCCAGGCAGAAAACCTTAGAAAAATGTTCCTTGCAATGGCAAAGGATATAAGAGTTATCCTTATAAAGCTTGCCGACAGACTGCATAATATGCGTACAATGCAGTATCAGTCGCCGGCAAAGCAGATTGAGAAATCAAGAGAGACAATGGAAATATATGCTCCAATAGCCCACAGGTTAGGTATTTCCAAGATTAAGGTAGAGCTTGATGATTTATCAATGAAATATCTTATGCCTGATGTATATAATGATCTTGTTGAACAGGTCAACTTAAACAGACCAGGCAGGGAAGCATTTATAAAGAGCATAATTAAAGAAGTCGGCATGCATATAAGCAATGCCGGTATTGAGGCTGAGATAGACGGAAGAGTTAAGCATTTCTTCTCAATCTACAGAAAAATGGTCAACCAGAATAAGACGCTTGACCAGATATATGACATATTTGCAGTAAGAATCAAGGTTGACACAGTAAAAGACTGTTATGCGGCACTTGGTGTAATACACGAAATGTATAAGCCTATTCCAGGACGTTTCAAGGATTATATCGCCATGCCTAAGCCTAATAATTACCAGTCGCTCCATACAACACTTATTGCATCTAACGGACAGCCGTTTGAGATACAGATAAGAACTTACGAAATGCATAAGATTGCTGAGTATGGTATTGCAGCCCACTGGAAATATAAAGAGGGAAAAACTGGCGAGAAGGACAATCAGAGTGAGGAAGCAAAGCTTAGCTGGTTAAGACAGATTCTTGAATGGCAGAAGGAAATGTCTGATAACAAGGAATTCTTATCATCAATCAAGAATGACCTTAACCTTTTCTCAGACAGCGTATACTGCTTTACACCTACGGGTGATGTCAAGAACCTTCCGGCAGGCTCATGCCCTATAGATTTTGCGTACAGCATTCACAGTGCTGTAGGTAATAAGATGGTAGGAGCGAGAGTTAATGGAAAGCTTGTTACTATTGATTATGTTATTAAGAATGGTGACAGAATCGAGATTATAACATCGCAGAATTCCAAGGGACCAAGCCGTGACTGGCTTTCAATTGTAAAGAGCACACAGGCAAAGAATAAGATTAACCAGTGGTTTAAGCAGGAGTTAAAGGAAGATAATATCATTAAGGGCAAGGAAATGGTTGCTAACTACTGTAAGACTAAAGGAATTGTTCTTTCTGATATTACCAAGCCTGAATATGTTGAAAAATGTCTTAACAAATATGGCTTTAAAGACTGGGATTCTATTCTTGCAGCCGTTGGACATGGTGCACTTAAAGAGAGTCAGATAGTAAACAGGCTTAATGAGGAGCATTTAAAGACCAAGAAGGCAGAAGTTACAGACAAAGATGTGCTTGAGGAAATCGTTGCCGCTGAGTCTAAGGAAAAGGCAAAGAAGAAGGAAGGCAAGGGTGGAATTGTCGTTAAGGGAATCCATGATGTTGCTGTCAGATTTTCAAAGTGCTGTAATCCGGTACCTGGTGATGAGATTGTCGGATTCGTTACAAGAGGAAGAGGTATATCAATTCACAGAACAGACTGTGTTAATATAATCAACTTCCCGGCTAATGAACGTGCTCGTCTTATAGAGGCTGAATGGGAGCAGGGACAGACAGCAGGCGATACCTATGAGGTTGAAATCAACATATTTGCCAACAACAGAACCGGACTTATTGTTGATATATCAAGGATGTTCACAGAAGCAGAGATTGATGTAAAGTCTATGAACTGCCGTCTTAATAAGAAAGAATTTGCTACCATAAGTGTCGGTTTTGATATTCATGGCAAGGAAGAGCTTAACAGAATTATAGATAAATTAAGAAAGATAGACGGAGTTACTGATATAACAAGAACTGCCGGCTAAGAAAGGTTTGCAGATTATGATTAAGATAGAATCAAGAGTATTGGGACCGGTAGCTACTAACTGCTATCTTATAATTAACTTAGATAACAACGAGAGCATTATTGTTGACCCGGCAGATTCACCAGAGTCTATATATGATATGGTTGTGCGTTCAGCAAGCAGGCCACAGGCAATACTTCTTACACATGGACATTTTGACCATATAGGTGCGGCTAATGAGGTGCGTGAGCATTATGGAATTAAGATATATGCATCATGTGACGAGGAAAAGCTTCTTGCTTCACCTGCAAGAAATCTGTCGAATGCATACGGCATGAGTCTTAGGGTTACAGCAGATGTACTTCATAATGATGGAGATATTCTTGAACTTGCAGGACTTAAGATAAAAGCAATCCATACACCGGGACATACAGCAGGCGGAACATGCTATTATATCGAATCAGACAAGACACTTATGTCAGGTGATACACTTTTTGCCGGTTCAGTCGGAAGAACAGATTACCCTACAGCAAGCTCTGCTGCAATGATGGAATCTCTTCATGACAAGCTCTGCAAGCTTCCTGATGATACAGATGTATATCCTGGACATGGAGAGTTCACAACGATTGGATATGAAAAGCAGAACAATCCGTTTATGTGATGCCCGCAAGAGAAAAGGAAGCAACGCGAAGCGTTATTTACTTTTCGCGGGGCATCAACGAGCAAACAGCCTGCAAAGCAGGCGGAGAAGCACGATAGTGCGGGTTTGCGAGTATGGAATCAGCAGGCGAAAAGAAACTGACGCGAAAAGGAAGCAACGATGATATATATTAAGATTGATAATGATGTATTTTATGATGATGCGGTTGTGCTTGTCCGTTCATTTTATCCAAGAACTGAGGTTATGGCACTAAAGGCAGATTCCAAACCGGAAGAGAAAGATGAGATTCTTTCAATAGAAGTTCCTGATGTCACAGGGCTTGATAAGAAGAATGCCCACGAAGTGTTTAAGGACAGCTTATATAAGAAGCTTTCAGAAAAGACAGGCAAGAAGCTTCCGTGGGGATATCTTACAGGAGTAAGACCAAGTAAGATTGCGTATACAATGCTTGAAGAGGGTGCAACCAAGGAACAGATTAAGAAACATTTTATGGACAAGCATTATGCAAGTGAAGATAAAGCTGAACTTGCGCTCACAGTAGCAAGGAAAGAACTGGATATACTTACAGATATGGATTATAAGACAGGCTACAGCCTGTATATTGGAATTCCGTTCTGCCCAAGTATCTGCCTGTACTGTTCCTTTTCATCATATGCACTTGGTGCATACAAAGATTATGTAGATAATTATGTGGATGCGCTTATTAAGGAGATAAGATTCGTCGCTGAATCAATGAAAGGCAGAAGACTTGATACAGTGTATATGGGTGGCGGAACACCTACAACTTTAAGTGCAGCACAGTTAGATAAAGTACTGACAGTGGTTGAAGAAGCATTTGACTTGAGCAGATGCCGTGAACTTACTGTAGAAGCCGGCAGACCGGACAGCGTGACACCAGATAAATTTAAGGTTCTTAAAGCTCATAATGTGGGAAGAATATCTATTAATCCGCAGACAATGAATCAGAAAACACTTGATTTAATCGGAAGAAAGCATACGGTTGAAGATATTAAGAATGCTTATGCAATGGCAAGAGAAGCAGGACTTGATAATATCAACATGGATATGATTCTTGGACTTCCGGGAGAGGGTGTAGACGAGGTTTACCATACACTTAATGAAATTAAGGAGATGCGGCCGGAGAGTCTTACTGTTCATTCACTTGCAATCAAGAGAGCTTCAAGACTTAACATATTGCGTCAACAGTACACAGAGCTTTCAATTAAGAACACAGACAGCATTATCGCAATGACTGAGCAGACAGCAAGAGATCTTAACATGCAGCCTTATTATATGTACCGCCAGAAGAATATGGCTGGTAATTTTGAGAATGTTGGCTATGCAGTTGCTGGACTTGAATGCATATATAATATTCTTATTATGGAGGAGAAGCAGACGATAATTGCGTGCGGCGCAGGAGCTTCAACTAAGGTTGTGTTCCATAATGAAGGAGATGAAAACCATTCTGTGCGTATTGAGCGAATCGAGAATGTCAAAGATGTCAGAAGCTATGTCGAGAGAATTGATGAGATGATTGAGAGAAAGCGGAAGTTCTTTGGGGAGAATGAGTTTTGATAATAAAAGGGGCAAGGTTGTCAGGAAATATTAAAAGTAGTGAATAAACCAGAAGATAAGAGGAATATATATGAAGGAGTATGACAAATATCTGAAGCTTTTAAAGGAAAAATATCCCACAAAACAGTCAGTTTACCGCGAACTTATTAACCTGAATGCAATTATGAATCTGCCAAAGGGAACAGAACATTTTATGAGTGACCTTCATGGGGAATATGATGCATTTTACCATATAATTAATAATTGTTCGGGAGTAATTAGGGAGAAGGTAGCGATGCTGTATGGAGATGAACTTACTGTATATGAGCAGCAGGAGCTGTGCACTCTGATATATTATCCGAGAGAGAAGCTTTCTATACTTATGGATGAGAATAAGGTGAATGATGAATGGTACAGAAATGTACTTAACCAGCTGATTCAGATTGCAAAGCTTCTGTCTTCTAAGTACACAAGATCCAAGGTGCGAAAAGCAATGCCTGTGGATTTTGCATATATCATTGATGAACTTATTCATGCGCAGAAGGATGAAGATGACAACAGGAGTGTGTACCACAGACAGATTATGGAAACAATTCTGAGCCTTCATAATGGCGATGAATTTCTTGTTGCTCTTACTGATCTGATTAAAAGACTGGCTGTGGACCATCTTCATATACTTGGGGACATATATGACAGAGGAGCACATGCAGATAAGATATTAGATCTTCTGATGGAACATCACAGCGTTGATATCCAGTGGGGAAATCATGACATATTGTGGATGGGAGCTTTTTGTGGCAATCCGGTGTGTATGGCACTTGTGGTCAGGAATAATATTAAGTACAAAACTATGTCAATTCTTGAGAATGGTTATGGAATAAGCCTAAGATTTCTTCTACAGTTCGCAGTTAATACATATTCAGATAAAAATGTTGATGACGCAGTCTATAAAGCTATTTCTGTGATTTTATTCAAGCTTGAAGGGCAGCTTATTAAGAGACACCCGGAATACAGAATGGAAGGAAGACTTCTGTTGGATAAGATGAATCTGGATAAAGGAACAGTAAGAATAGGGGATAAGGATTATTTTCTTAATACTAATGAATTTCCAACTGTTGACATGAATAATCCATATGAGCTTACTATGGAAGAAATGTTTCTGATGGGGAGATTCAGGGCAGATTTCATTAACAGTATGGCGCTTGAGAGGCATATCAATTTTCTATATGACAAAGGCAGCATTTATAAGATTCATAATGGAAATCTTCTATTTCATGGTTGTGTGCCACTTGATGAACAAGGGGTGTTTGATGGAATTGTTGTGGATTGCAAGTCGTATTCAGGTCGTGAGTATCTTGATTATTGCGAGTCAATGGTAAGGCAGGCAAGAACCGGTGATTCAGATGCAGTTGATTTTATGTGGTTTCTGTGGAGTAATATATTATCACCAGTGACTGGAAGGTGTATCAAAACATTTGAACGAACGTTCCTCGACAAGGATAGAAATGCTGACTATAAGAAGGCAATCGAAGAGGATAAGAATCCATACTATGTTCAGTATGAAAATGAAAGAATCTGTAAAATGATTTTAAGGGAGTTTAATCTTTATAATGAGAATGCACACATTATTAATGGACATACTCCTGTCAGGACAAAAGAGGGGCAGCACCCTGTAAGGGCTGGTGGAAAACTTATTGTTATAGATGGCGGTTTCTGCGAAGGATATCATGCTGCCACAGGAATAGCTGGTTATACACTTATTTATAATTCGCATGGAATGAAGATTAAAGAACATCATCCGTTTATGAGTATTAATATGGCAATTAATAGTAATAGGGACATTGAGTCTGAATCACAGGTTGTTTATGTGGAAAAGCAGCGGGTGTTTGTAAAGGATACTGATAACGGAAAGCAGATTGCGGAGGAGATTAATGATTTAATGAATCTGCTGAAGGTCTGTCTCTTATACACATCTCCGAGCCCACGAGACTAGGCATGATCTC
>ENA-OZAB01001100-OZAB01001100.1-human-gut-metagenome-genome-assembly--contig:-NODE-1100-length-12145-cov-6.799256_pt1 | contig 12145 bp, 12 predicted proteins | sample MGYA00243297_ERZ653491 | MGnify/ENA primary metagenome ERZ653491 (study PRJEB26926, sample SAMN06165154) | human gut metagenome | biome: ENVO:00009003; feature: ENVO:2100002; material: ENVO:00002003... | reverse complement strand
ATACCAGCACCTTCGTGCCTGCCATAGCGATGACGGACGCTGCGGATGCGGCAATACCGTCAATCTTGACCGTCACATCACCCTTGTAGTCCATAAGCATATTGTAGATTTGAGCCGCCGCCACGCAGTCACCACCGGGACTGTTGATCCACACGGTGATGTTGCCACTGCCAGACATGAGCTCGTCCTTGAAAAGCTGCGGGGTAACATCATCGTCAAACCAGCTTTCCTCGGCGATGGTTCCGTTCAGGAACAGGGTTCTTTCCTGTGTCTGTTCCTGCGTCTCCGAGTTCGTCACCGTTCGGCTCTTCCAATTCCAAAATTTCTTCATCGGTTTTTTCCTCCTTTCCGTCATCGGTAGGTGTATCTGCAAAAGCACCCGCATTCTTCAGTGGGAGCATATTGCCGTTAATGAGGTACAAGTCGCCGCCGTCCTCTGCCGGGATGCGGTCGAGGTTTTCCAGCTCCCGGATGTCGTTTGCGGACATCCAGCCGTTCTGGCGGCCGATGGCGTACCCGTTCATGCGGCTTTGGTAATCGCCGCGAAGCAAGCCTTCCAGATTGAACTTCACGAAATACACAGCTTTTTCGTCCCGCGAAAGGAGTGACCGCTGAATGGACTGCTCCCAGCGGATGACCCAGGGGTCAAGGGTGTACTTCACGAACTCAAGGGACTGCTGCTCAATATTAGAAAAGCTCGACTTTTCCAGATCACCGACCATGTGGGGCGGGACTCGGAAAATTCGAGCGATCTCATTGATTTGGAATTTGCGTGTTTCGAGGAACTGTGCCTGCTCCGGCGAGATGCCGATGGGCGTATATTTCATGCCTTCTTCCAGCACGGCGATCTTATTGGCATTGCCGCTGCCGCCGAAGGTGGACTGCCAGCTCTCCCGCACACGCTGCGGGTCTTTGATCGTGCCGGGGTGTTCCAGCACACCGCCCGGTGCGGCACCGTTGGCGAAGAATTTTGCACCGTATTCCTCACAGGCGATTGCCATACCGATGGCATTCTTCGCCATAGCGATGGGACTGTAGCCCACCAAGCCGTCAAAGCCCAGACCGGGGATGTGAAGCACCTCGGACGTGTCGAGATAGACCGTTGAGCCTTTCATCGTGGGCGCATCATCGGACTGGGTGGAATAGAGGTAGTAGAGCTTGCCGTTCTTGTCCCGGTTGACCTCCATGCGGTTGGGCATAAGCGGGTACAGCGCCAACACTTCACCCTTGCCGTTGCGAATGATCTGAGCGTAAGCATTGCCCCAGAGGAGCAGGTGCGTCATAAGCGTTTCCCGGAATACGAAGGAACTCATTTCAGGGTTCGGCTCATCGTGGAGCAAGTGGTAGAGCGGATGGTCGAGCGCCATTGCCTTGCCGCCGCTATCCGTGTATTTGTATAGATGAAGCGGCAGTCCCGCCACCGCTTCTGAGAGAATACGGACGCAGGAGTACACGGCGGTCATCTGCATGGCTGAGCGTTCCGTCACCGCTTTGCCGGAGGTCGTGCCGCCCATGAAAAAGGCGTAGTTGCTGCCCGATGTGCGGTTTTGAGGCTTGTCCTTGGATTTGAACAGCCCTGAAAAAATACCCATTGACATCACTCTCCTTAAAAATGGGCAAAAGAAAAGCACCTGTCCGTAGACAGATGCTTTGAATCTTCAATTGTATCTATTTGCAAGTCCGAAAGTGTTCTGTTTAAGGAAGTTTCCGACTTGAACTGCAAAAACTTTTGATTTTGCTCCGAAAATGCAGTGCTTATTCGCTGAGCAGCCAGTCGATGAGGTTCTCGGATTTGATGCCGTCGTAGGAAGCATCAAGGCCCTGCTCAAGGGACAGCACGATTTTTTCGTAGTTATCGCGGATACTTTGAAGCGGTGCAAGCTCCCGTTTGCGCACGTCCTCACTCATCATCGATTCCGTTACCTGAATATACTTTTTCTCGTCCGCGGTAGTTGCAATGAAGTCAACCTCGGCGTTGCCGATCTTGCCAATTGCTACATCATAGCCACGGCGAAGCAGTTCAAAGTAAACGACATTCTCAATGGCGTGACCGCTGTCCCGATTACGGAAGCCCAGCAGATAGTTGCGAAGTCCGATGTCAACGATATAGTATTTTCCGAGTGTACGGAGGTAGGCTTTGCCCTTGATATCAAAGCGTTTAATCTCATAGAAGAAGTAGCTTTCCAAAAGTGCATTCACGTATGCCTGCACGGTATGCGCACTGGGTGCGCCTTTGCGTTTGCCATCGTCCAAAAGCCCCTCGTTGACCAGTGTGTTGCCGATGGATGCAATAGAAACACTGGAGCCGATATTATCCGCAAGAAACAGAATGATCTTACGAAGCAGCGTAGGGTCTGTGATCTGCTTTTGACCTTTTCGCTTTTCCCGTTCCAGAATGTCACGAATCACGACTGTGGAATAGATACCGTCGAGAAGAGACAGCGCCTTTTCCTGCTCCAGTCCGACATCGGCGATGCCGGGCATTCCACCGAAGCGCATATAGGCGTCAAAAACTTCTCGCAGTTCGTAGCGTTCACCGTTCTTATCAAATACCTGCTTGCGGCGTCCACCAAGGGCGCTTTGCGTTTCACGAACCTCAAAACCGTGAAAATCGAGGAACTCACGGAAAGAGAGCGGCAGCATTTTGATTTCCACGCACCGTCCGGAGAGATAGGTGGAATACTCCGAAGAAAGAAGATAGGCATTCGATCCGGTGACATAGATGTCGCAGTCAAAATCCACACGGAAGGCGTTTATAGCATCCTCCCACGCTTCGATCCGCTGCAGCTCATCAAAGAAAAGGTACATCCGCTTTCCGAGGACAATGCGCTCTTTCACATAGCGGTAAATATCATCGGCGCTCATCCCTCGGAAATCGAAGGATTCAAAATTCATTTCAATGATCTGCTCCGGTAGAATGCCGCTCTCCTTTAAATGTTGAACCATCAGCTTCAACAGACTGGACTTGCCGCAGCGGCGAATGCCGGTGATTACCTTGACCGGCTCCGTATCCTGAAAGCCGATCAGTTTATTCAAATAGCCGTCACGCCGCCTGAGTTCATGGGAATCTATCATGTTTTCACACCTCCTACGCTATTAGTATAGCATAAATCGGCGAGAAAATCAAGTAAATGCACCATAATGCAAAAACTTTTTATATTCGACTAATTTTGCAGGGTTAAATGAACAACAGCCCACGGCTATCATAGACCGAAGCTCCGTTATCATTGCCGCAGCGGATAGCGCGGTCGAGTGCCATAATCGTCGCCACGGCACCGTCGATTTTCTCTGTGGATTTTTCCTTGTCCGGCTTGATGTTGCCTGCCGGGTCGGTGCGGATGAAGATGTTGTCCATCATCCAACGGAGAACCGGATGCCCACCGTGGGCGATGCGCTGTTCCAGCACCAGTTTCATCAGCTCCTTGGTGGGTGGGGACATATCTTTGAAGCCCTGTCCAAAGGGAACGACCGTGAAGCCCATGCCCTCAAGGTTCTGCACCATCTGCACAGCACCCCAACGGTCAAAGGCGATCTCCCGAATATTGAAACGCTCACCCAGGCTTTCGATGAATTTTTCGATGTAGCCGTAGTGAACGACATTGCCCTCAGTGGTCTGCAAAAAGCCCTGCCGTTCCCACACATCGTATGGCACATGGTCACGGCGGACTCGAAGGTCGAGGTTATCCTCCGGTATCCAGAAGTACGGCAGGATGATGTATTTGTCGTTCTCATCTTCCGGCGGGAACACCAGGACGAATGCCGTAATATCCGTGGTGGAGGATAAGTCCAGACCGCCGTAGCAGACACGACTTTCCAGATCGTCCTCGCTGACGGCAAACTCGCATTTATCCCACTTGTCCATGGGCATCCAGCGAACCGCCTGTTTGACCCATTGGTTGAGTCTCAGCTGCCGGAAGGAGTTCTCCTCGCCGGGGTTCTGCTTAGCCGACTCGCAGGCGTCTTTGACCTTGTCGATGCCAACCGTGATGCCGAGGGACGGGTTGGCTTTCTTCCAGACCTTCGGATCCGTCCAATCGTCCGATTCCTCCGCACCGTAGATGACAGGATAGAAGGTGTGGTCGATCTTGCGTCCCTCGATGATGTCCTTTGCCTTCCGGTGGATCTCATAGCAGATGGACTTCGTATCATTGCCGGCCGTGGTGATGAGGAAATACAGCGGCTGCATACGGGCATCGCCGGAGCCTTTCGTCATGACATCAAAGAGCTTGCGGTTGGGCTGGGTGTGCAGCTCGTCAAATACCACGCCGTGAGTGTTAAAGCCGTGTTTGTTGCCGACATCTGCGGAGAGCACCTGGTAGATACTGCCCGTTGGCTGATAAATGAGCCGCTTCTGGGAATCCAGTATCTTGACCCGCTTGGAAAGCGCCGGGCACATTCGTACCATATCTGCCGCCACATTGAACACAATGGACGCCTGCTGGCGGTCGGCGGCACAGCCGTAGACCTCGGCGCGTTCTTCACCATCACCGCAGGTGAGCAGCAGCGCAACAGCAGCGGCAAGCTCGGATTTGCCTTGCTTTTTTGGAATTTCAATGTAGGCGGTGTTGAACTGCCGGTAGCCGTTGGGCTTCAGCGTTCCAAAAATGTCCCGGATGATCTGCTCCTGCCAATCAATGAGTTCAAAGGGCTTTCTCGCCCAGGTGCCTTTGGTGTGGCACAGGCTTTCGATGAACATGACGGCGTAATCCGCAGCGTCCTTATCGTAGTGAGAGGTTTTCTCCATGAACCTTGTCGGTTTGTATTTCTTCAGTTTTCTCGTTTTTCTCACCTCCAAGGCACAAAAAATAGCCGCCACCGGATTCGGTGCGACTTTCGGTATAACGAGCAGCAGCCCCTCGCGGAGCCGTTGCTTACGGCTTTATCCCTGCCTGCGGCGGTGGATGGCGGCAAGGATTTGCTCCTGCTCATCCGGCTTAACGCCGATGCTGTCCAGGGCTTCCCGTGTGCCGCAATCCGGGCAGATGAGAGTTTCATTGTCCAGCCTGGAAAGCGCAGGCGGTTCACAAAAACTTCTGCCGCATCTGGGGCAGACGGAGAGCCGAATCATATTATTCTCCTTCATGGCACAGTCTCCTTGTGTTCAGATAGGCTTCAATCAGCGGCTGGCGGTTGAAACCGAAATCGTCATATCCCTCCAGGCAGGTCTGCATATAAGGGATGGACGGGATGCCGATGGATCTCTCCTCGTGCATGATGTACACGAACACTCTGCGATTTCGTACCTTGCCGGTTCTGATACCTTTGATGGGCAGGGTCAGTTCCTTCTTGTAGTAGAAGGTTGGAAACCCTTCATAGCGGTCGAGGGCTTTTTCATCCTGTGCGGTAACTTCCCACACGGCAACAGGGACCGTACTGCCGAGTTTCTTTTCCACCGTGAGGTAAGACCCCGTCTTACTGCCTTTGAAAAGCAGTTCGTAATCTTTGAGATTTGCTGTTCCGATGATTCGTGCCGAGGGGCAGCGCATCCGCATTTGACGGACATTGAGGTTGCTACCGTAGGCAATGTAATAGCGTTTATCCATAAAAAATGCTCCTTTCCGAAGTTGCCGTCCACCACCGAAAGCCCGCCATCAGCGGGTTCGGGGGCCACTGGGCGGCATCCTTCAAGCGGCTCTGCCGCTGCGGAAGGATGCGTCACCGTCCAGGCGCTTCGTGAGGAGTTCTCTTGCTGTTTTGAATTCGTCTCCGATAAAACCGAGTCGGAGAAGCCAGGTTCTCATGGCGTATTTGGGGTTTTCATTCTGCTGGGGCTTGGGGCTTGCCGTCCGCACCGTTTTTGCCATCTGGGAAAGGGCGAGGCAAAGCTGAATGTAGCTTTTCAGCTGTCCGGCGTGAAGTCCGTTCTGCTTGCCGTCCGAGGGAGCATCGAACTGGAAGAGTCGAAACTCAACCGTTCCCTTGGTGAAGGTGGCGTGGAGGTTCAGCATATGGTAGCGGCTGTCGTTGTAGTGCTGGCTTCTGCCGTAGTCTGCGTTCTGGCTGCCGTACCAAATATCCGCAAGTCCTGCCAGGGTGGTGGGCTTTTTGCGGTTGACCTGGTCAAGGAAGCGTGGGTCGGCCGTTCTGCAGTAGCGGTGCATTCTGCCTCGGTCAAGGGCAAGTGCATCGGCGAGGAGACTTTCGTGGCTTGCCATGATGTTGGCGAGGTTTCTGAGGGTCTGCGCTGTGTGTCCTTTGGCTCCAATGTGAATGTGGACTCCGCAGCCCCTGGTAGCGTCGCTCTTGGCTCCTGCCTTGCGAAGCCGTCTAACAAGTTCCTGCAGGGTTTCCATGTCTGCGTAGGTGAGGATTGGGGTGACCATCTCACACTTTTCGCTTTCCGGTCCTGCGATGCTGACATCCCTCTGGAATTTCCATTCCCGTCCGTCCGCGTCCCATGCCGACCAGGTGCAGTAGCCGTTGCGGTGAGCGGTGTTTTCGTACCGTCCCGTTCCGAAAAACTCGACGGCAAGCCGTGCGGCTTTCTCTCTGGTGATGCTGTTCATCTCAACCTCAACGCCGATGGTCTGCTTCTTCATTTCGGTGACCTGGTTTTCTGTTCTCTGGCTCATTTTTGTGCCCTCCGTTTTGGCTCGTTTTCCCTTTCGGTAGTCACATATTACCTCCGGAAGCACACTATATCCAGTTATATCTGAGCCATAAACTACACGATCTTGTGGTCTGAAAGTTGTGTATCTTACAGCACTTTACGGCAAATATCCTCACCGTAGGCAACGCTCAAGCCGCAGCCGTTGTCCCAGGAAACCATGATGCTGCCGATATCGTCCACACCGCGCACGGTGCCTTTTGTGCCGATAGGTGGGGCTTGTGGGTCGTCCATCTGAACCAGTTCCACCCGTGTCCCCTTCGGAAAGGCGGCACGGAGGGCTTGTAAGGCTTCTTTGGAGATCATTCGCATGGTTCTGCCTCCTTTGACTGACCGCCCTTAAAAGCGGAACTACCCGCCAGATTGCGCAGTAGGATTTTTCTTGCTTCCTTATATTCCGTGCCGATGAAGCCCAGCCGCAGCAGGAAGCAGCGGAATGCGTACTTCTCGTTGTCGGTGGGCTTTTCGGTGGCGGTGACACGCTTCTGTGTCCGTGCCAGTTCGCACAGCTTGCAGATGAAGGTATCGTAGGCTTTCAGTTCCTCCGGCTCGGCTTCACCCTTGAACCAGGGGAAGCAGACCTTGTCCTCCTCGATGAGAATGGGCAGCTCGTCCGCATTGAGGGATTTCTTAATGAGCGCACCCTTTGCCGCCACCAGATTTTTCAGATTCTCCAGTGCCATGTCGGTAAAAAGGCTTCTCGGCATCGAAACGCAGATGCTGCAAGGCTCGTCCTCATCCTCGGTGTGGCTCTGGTCAATATCAAAGCCTTCATCGTAGATGTGCTGCAGCAGGCACTCGATAGCCTTGCTGTCGGCGCGGTCATCAAAGGACAGGTTGCCATTACGGTCGATGGTGAAGTAGTCCACTTCGTAGTTGAAGGTTGGCGCACCACAGTATTTTGCGGGAACGTCAAGCCAGTCGGAAATGGTCTGAACCAGGCGTTTGCGCTCTACGCCTTGGGCATGGATGATAATCGTCATTTCAGTGACCTCCTTGTTTTTGGTAGTCACATATTAGCGTCAGCAGCGGCATATATCCAGTTATATCTGCACATTGTTGGTGTAGATCATTCCGGCGTATATTCGCTTTCAGACTGTGCATACCACACAATGCCGGAGAGAACGAACCATACGCAAGGCAGCGCCACGCCGTTGCCCCACATCTTATATTCAGCGGCATCCGAGTGCGGATTTCTGAGCCATTTGGCAATCTGCGCATCGGACTTCATTTTGCAGCCGGTGACCGTAGCATAGGTTTTGAAAACATTGTGCCAGAAGTATAGTTCTTCATCGGACGGCTTTTCCGTATCGAGGTCAGCGCACCAGTTGTCCGGGAAGCCTTGAAGCCTGGCGCATTCGGTGGGCGTCAGCCGTCTGACGGTGTATCCGCTTTGGACTGCGCCCGGATCTTTCGCCACCAGAGTCGGCTGCAGTTCTTCTTCGAAGGTCGGTGCGAACTTGGCGTTCTGCCCTTGATTGAATGTGTCTCTGCCAATGCCGTAGCACACAGCGGTGGGATCTTTATAGTCCCGTGCAAGGACGGTTGGCGCTTTTTCTTCCGCCACCTGCGTGAAGCTGCCCGTTGTCATGCTGTACACGGCGTAACGGTCAACGGTATTGAGGGTGAAGGAAACATCCTCGTTCACGCCGTCACCCTGTGGACCGTTTTTATCGTCCCGACCGATCATGGAGCCTTGCAGCACAAAAGTCTGCTGCTTTGTTCCGGCATTGGCGCACACCACTGCGGAGCAGTCGCCCAAGTCACGGACTTCATCCCGCTGATTCTGCGTAAACGCAACAACGGCAATGCCGCCCTGGTTGCAGGAGGGATTGCCGCCGTTGGCATCCAGCGTGCGGGAGGTTTCCGCTTCGTAGATACCGCTGTAAGGATTGTCCGACTTCATGGAATTTGAGTCTTTGGAGCAGATTCCGAAAGGCTGCAGGACGCAGTTGAAATTATCCTTGTCCGGCATCCGCTGACTGCCGCCGGCGTTCTGTTTGGTAAGAGTCGGAGAAACCTGTCCGCCGTCCCAACTGCATGGTTCAAACAGCGTCTGGTCGTTATTGCAGGAGAGCGTTGCGGACTTGTCCGTCTGTATGAGCGCACCCTTGCCACCACCTTCACAACCGGAGCGAATTTTCATTACGAGCGGCACATTATTGCCGCCGGTACCCATGCGAGAGGTCAGCGTCTGCACATTGCCGTCCTCCTGCACCTTGATGCGCCCGTCTATGGGGTAGTTCTCCAAAGCCACCGCCGCAGGAACCGTTCCGGCGCGGAGCGTAGGAGAGCATTCCTCCTCATATCCGATGGTGCGGCTCTTGGCAGAGTGCTCGGTGCAGAAGCCTGCCGACTCCACCACGCAGGGCGGATGCCCGTGTGTCTCTGCACGAAGCGTTGCCGCCACATTCTCGGACACTTCCATACGGTCACCACCTTGGTCGTTTAGGACTGTGCCTGTCGCTCCAATGCAAGTCTCAAGACTTCCGGCAGCTCTTTGCCACGAGCGGAAGCCCTCCGCAGAATACCCAGACAGGCCTTCTGACTCAAATAGTATTTTTCCGGCACCTCTGCCTGCAAGATCTGCGACAAGGTAGATGCGTTTTCTGCGTTGGGGAACTCCCCAGTATTGCGCGTCAAGAGTTCGGTACGCAACGCTCCATCCGTCTCCCATGTAAAGGTCGGCGTAGGGCCATCGTGCCTTTTCAGGCATAGACACCTCGGTGCCCGGCTGGACGATGCCGATGACCGCTTCGAGGACGGCTTTGAAGTCCTCGCCCTTGTTTGAACTGAATGCTCCGGGGACGTTCTCCCATACGATGTATCTTGGATATCTGCCATCGGTGGCACACCTCATTTCTTTGATGATTCGGACGGCTTCATAAAAAAGACTTGAACGCTTTCCGTCCAAGCCGTCTCTTCGGCCTGCCACGCTCATGTCCTGACACGGTGAGCCGAAGGTGATGATGTCCACGGGTTCGATTTCGCCGCCGTCCATAGCGGAGATGTTCCCGTAGTGCTTCATAAAAGGCAGGCGCTTGGTGGTCACCCGGATGGGAAACGGCTCAATTTCTGATGCCCACACGGGAGTGATACCTGCAAGCAGTCCACCCAATGGAAAGCCCCCGGAGCCGTCAAACAGGCTTCCGAGGGTCAAAGGCTTATTCATCATGGGGCGCTACCTCACTGTACTTGTATTCCTTACCGTCGCGCAGGACGCTGACCTTCTCATCTGTGCCGACCTGCTCGATGTATCTGCGGACAATAACGTCGCAGAACTTTTCGTCCAGTTCAATGGTGCAGCAGATGCGGTCGGTCTGCTCACAGGCAATGAGCGTGGAGCCGGACCCGCCGAAGGGGTCAAGCACCACGGAGTTTGCCATAGAACTGTTCCGAATGGGATAGGCCAAAAGCGGAATGGGCTTCATGGTGGGATGGTTGCCATTTTTCCTGGGCTTGTCGAACTCCCAGATGGTGGACTCTTTGCGCCCGGTGTACCACTGGTGCTTGCCTTTCTTTTTCCAGCCGTAAAGGCACGGCTCGTGCTGCCACTGGTACGGGGAGCGACCCAGCACCAACGACTGCTTCTTCCAGATACAGCAGCCGGAGAGATAGAACCCAGCGGCATCAAACGCCTTGCGGAAATTCAGCCCCTCGGTGTCGGCGTGGAACACATAGATGGAGGCATCGTCCGCCATGACCTTCTCCATATTGGAAAAGGCATCGAAGAGGAAGTTGAAAAACTTCTCCGATGCCATGTTGTCGTTTTTGATTTTTCCGGCGCTGCCCTCATAGTTCACATTGTAGGGCGGGTCGGTGACGACGAGATTCGCCTTGCGGCCTTCCATGAGGGCGGTGTAGGTTTCCTCTTTTGTGCTGTCGCCGCAGATGAGCCGGTGCCGCCCCAGCGTCCAGATGTCACCGGACTTCGTGAAGGTCGGCTTTTGCAGCTCGGCATCTACATCGAAATCATCTTCTTCGGCTTTAATGCCGTCGTCAAACAGCTTCGACAACTCCTTTTCATCAAAGCCGGTGAGGAGCGGGTCGAAGTCCGCCGCCTGCAAGGACTCGATCTCCACACGCAGGAGTTCTTCATCCCAGCCTGCGTCCATCGCCATACGGTTGTCGGCGATGATGTAGGCTTTCTTCTGGGCTTCGGTGAGGTGGTCGGCAAAGACACACGGCACCTCAGAGATGCCTTCCTCCTTGGCGGCAAGAATACGACCGTGACCGGCAATAACGCCATAGTCACGGTCGATGATGACGGGATTGATAAAGCCGAACTCACGGAGTGAGGAGCGCAGCTTATTGATCTGCTCCGGGCTGTGTGTCCGGGCGTTGTTGACATAGGGAACCAGCTTCGTGATGGGGACGAGCTGCATCTCGGTCGTTGTTTTCATCAGACCAGCCCCCATTCCGCAAACTTCTCGAAGCCGCCGACCGAGCGAATGTAGTTCCGGGCAATCTCCACAATTTCAGCGTAGGGTCTGCCACCCACAGCATCATCGCCAATGGCGCAGCAGAGCGTCACAGGCTTGCCAGTCTCTTGGGCTTTGAGGAAAGCGTAGATGTTGACGGACACATCCGCCTTGGACAGATCCTTGCCGTGCAGACCGCCTCCGGTCACCGAGTCGGCCATATCCGAGCCGAGTTTGCGGTTGGTAGCGCCGGTGTCCACATCGGTGCCACCCGTCCAATCGCCGAGCGGATTGATCTCCGCATCGGGATAGCTCTCTCGCAGCGCACCTGAAGGTGCATTGCTCTGACAGAGGATGAGCCGTTCGCCGTCCAGAATGTACTTCCCGTCAAAGGGATATACGGAGAAAATATTCCGTGCGACCTGCGACAGCTTTTTCTGCTCCTCGGTCATGGGCACTCCCTTGAAGATGCCGTTATCGCCGCAGCGAATACCGTCTGCCTGGTTGTCGGCGAGGTGACCGTCCTGCGGCACTTCCGCATAGTCCACGGCGAGGTTTCCGGCAATGCGGTGAACGGCAGCAATGACATCTGCCTTGCCCAGCGTGACAGAGGTTTCCGCAATAATGTGGCACACACCGTGACCGATGAGTACCTCCACGGCAATGCGGGGTTTCGCTTCTTTTCTGTATGCCAGGTCAACAATCGCACCGGCGATCCTGTCCGCCACCTTGTCCGGGTGGCACGGATTTACTTTTTCAAACATGGTGTTACCCCTTTCTCGCACGGAGCAGGCGTTCCATAAGGTCGTCCTGCGGCGTTGACTCGCCGTATTCCGTGCTGCAGTTTTCTTTCACGATCTGGAAGATCTCATTCCAGAGCCGAACCGCCTGGTTCATGTAGTTGATGCCGATGTTGATGAACGGAGATGGGATCGGCTTTCCTGTAGTTGGGTGCTTGGAAAGGAAGCCCATGCGATTGGTCATTTCCTCACACTGTACCCACCGGGCGGAACACATGGCGTATCGCTCCAAAAGCTGCGGAGACACCTTCGCGGCGCATCCGACGCCTTTGAGCCATTCCCATGTTTCTTTGTCTGTCTCTTATACACATCTGACG
>ENA-OZAB01001093-OZAB01001093.1-human-gut-metagenome-genome-assembly--contig:-NODE-1093-length-12179-cov-23.476823_pt1 | contig 12179 bp, 8 predicted proteins | sample MGYA00243297_ERZ653491 | MGnify/ENA primary metagenome ERZ653491 (study PRJEB26926, sample SAMN06165154) | human gut metagenome | biome: ENVO:00009003; feature: ENVO:2100002; material: ENVO:00002003... | reverse complement strand
GAGATCATGCCTAGTCTCGTGGGCTCGGAGATGTGTATAAGAGACAGCTTCTGCCTTCACCTTTAGACTTTATCATGCCGGCTTTAAGCATAAGATCAAGAACTGCCACATTTGAATTTTCGTCAAAATCAGCATCCTCAACAATCGTTGACGGCATATCTGAATTATCTGCTCCGCCGCCGAAAAGCGCCTTAGCGGCATTCTGAGCCTTAACTGCTTCATCCTCGCTGTGAACAAGTTTAGTGAGTTCAAACGCAAGTTTTTCCTTAGCAGAGTTAAGCTGAGCACCCTCAAGCTTTTCATATTCTGCAATTTCATCAAGAGGCATAAATGTAAGAAGTTTCATGCACTTGATAACATCAGCATCATCCACATTGCGCCAATACTGATAAAACTCGTATGGCGAAGTCTTTTCAGGATCAAGCCAAACGGCGCCTTTCTGAGTTTTGCCCATTTTTTTGCCTTCGGAATTTGTAAGCAGAGTTATAGTCATAGCATCAGCACAGCCGTTGAGCTTTCTTCTGATAAGCTCCATGCCGCCAATCATATTAGACCATTGATCATCTCCGCCGAACTGAAGATTACAGCCGTACTTCTGATAAAGAGCATAGAAATCGTAGCTCTGCATTATCATATAGTTGAACTCAAAGAAACTCAGACCCTTTTCCATGCGCTGCTTATAGCACTCGGCACGAAGCATATTGTTGACGGAGAAGCAGGCGCCGACCTCGCGAAGAAGTTCGATATAATTGAGGTTGAGAAGCCAATCGGCGTTGTTCACCATCTGAGCCTTGCCCTCGCCGAAGTCGATAAAACGCTCCATCTGGCGTCTGAAGCACTCGGCGTTGTGATTGATATCCTCGCGGGTGAGCATCTTTCTCATGTCGGTGCGTCCCGAGGGGTCGCCTATCATTGTGGTGCCGCCGCCGATAAGAGCTATCGGCTTGTTGCCAGCCATCTGCAGTCTCTTCATGAGCGTAAGAGCCATGAAATGACCTGCCGTGAGGCTGTCTGCGGTGCAGTCAAAACCAATATAGAATGTAGCTTTGCCGCTGTTTATCATCTCTCTGATTTCCGGCTCGTTCGTCACCTGCGCGATAAGTCCGCGCGCGACGAGTTCTTCGTAAATTCCCATAGTTATTTTTCCTTTCATTTTGTTCATAAAATTAAAAAGCCTCCGCACGGAGAACCGTGCAGAGGGCGAATTACCGCGGTACCACCTCTGTTCACTCCTTTCGGAGTCTCAGGAGCATTGCGCTCAGCGTATAACGCACGCCTGCGGCTCGACCTACTACAATTGTTCAGCCTCGCAGCTCGGAGATGTATTTCGCCGCCATGCCGCGTCCCCTCACAGCGCCCGGAGACTCTCTTTGCCGGCATAATACAGCTACTTCTTCCCGTCACAGCTTTTAAAATATGCAGTCATTATAAACCATACTTCAAAAGTTGTCAACAGTGATATGATTTGTAAATTATTTTATATGTATACTACATTTATTGCATACTTGCACGACTTGTGGTAAAATATGTTTGTTTATCCGAAAACTAAAAGCATCAAGGAGTTAATCGCAAATGGCTGAATACAACTTCAAAACGGGCGTGGATGCCGGAGAATACAGAGACTTTCTCAACGTCTCCCCTGCCTATTGCTTCACACAGCTGCCCGAATGGTCCGAGGTCAAGGACAACTGGGATCACGACATATGCATGCTCTACAAAGACGGCGCGCCCGCAGTAGGCGCACTTCTTTTGATAAGGCATCTGCCGATGGGCAAAAAGCTCATATATTCCCCGCGCGGTCCCGTCGGCGATTTCAGCGACGCAGAGGCAATGCGCGAATTCTCGACTCAGCTGAAAAAATACGCAAAGAAGATCGGCGCGATTGCCGTTAAGGCAGACCCGTTCGTAATAAGAGAAAACTACGAAAAGCAAAATGCCGCCGATTTCGGCAACTCATTTGACGAGACGATAAGAGTCATGCAGGAGTGCGGATTTGTTCACAGGGGCTTGAGCACCGACATAAACGCATATTTTCAGCCGAGATTCAACATGGCTATCCCGCTCTTCAACGAAAACGGACCTATCGACAGCGCGGGATTTTTGAAAGCTGTTCCCAAAAAGACCCGCTATTATATGGGCTCGTTCCATAATTCCAAGGGCATTGAATTCATAAAGGCCGACCCTGACGACGATCTTTCGGAGTTTGTCCGCCTGCTCGGTCAGACCGAAAAGCGCCAGGGTATCTCTCTGAGAAACGAAGAATATTTCAAAAAGATACGCCATGCGTTCGGCGACAGGGCGGTCATATATTATGCGCGCATGCACCTCGACAGATATGTTGAATATCTCGAGGGGCTGATTGCAAAGAAGCAGAACATTCCCGAAAACACGCGCAAGCTCGATGAGGCAAAGGCTCTTATCGAAGAAAAGGGAAACACAGTGAATCTTGCCGCCAGCCTTGTCATTATGCCCGATCCGCAGGCGAAGCTCAAAATTGCCGAGTATCTCTATGCCGGCTCCGATCTCTCTGTGCTCTCGACCCTCTGTGCATCTGTCGGGCTTATATATGCGGGAGTCTGCGATTCCATAGACGCCGGATGCGACTATTTCAACCTCGGCGGAGTTGACGGAAGCTTTGAAGACCATCTTTCAAAGTTCAAGATAAAGTTCGTTCCCCATATTTTCGAATATGTCGGCGAGTTTGACATGCCGGTTGACAAGGTTATGTATCTCGGGTTTGAAAAGCTTCTGCCTATGGCAAAGAAGGCAATCAAAAAGATAAAAAAATAAGGCAGGTAAAGAAATGAAAATAAAAAATGAAAAAGGATCTGTTATCAGCAGAATTTTCAAAGATAACAAATACTGTTGGCTCGCTTTCGGCTGCTCGGCAGTTATAATGCTGATAGTCTATATCTGCTACAGCCTCATACCGTTCGGCGATGTGACCATTCTCAGAATGGATCTCTATCATCAGTATGGCCCGCTCTTTGCGGAGTTCTATGACCGTGTCACGCAGATGAAGAGCTTCCTCTACTCGTGGAATACGGGTCTCGGAGGCAGCTTCCTGGGCAACTTCTATAACTATCTGTGCAGCCCACTCTCGATAGTTATGCTCATCTTCGGTCATAAGAATATGCCCGAGGCGATAGCGACAATGATTCTTCTCGCTGCGGCGTTTTCGAGCGCGACCTTCTGCTATTATCTCAAGAAGTCGTTCGGCGAGCATTCGCCCATAACCGCAGCGTTCGGTGTGCTCTATTCTTTCTGTGGCTTCTTTATAGCCTATTATTGGAATCTGATGTGGCTCGACGCCATGGTTCTGTTCCCGCTGATGATTCTCGGCATTGAGCGCATCATCAACGAGCGCAGACCCGCTCTCTACATTTTCTCGCTGTCGATGACACTGCTGACGAGCTACTATATGGGCTACATGGCGTGCATCTTTGCGGTGCTCTATTTCCTTGTATATTATTTCAGCCGTTATAACATCTCCGACACCACGAAAGCTCTCGAAGTTTACACCGACCCGGACGGCGAGCAGTACAGCAAGATAAAAGATAAAATCAGATACAACTCATTCCTGTCCGACGGAATAACATTTGCTCTTTCGAGCATTGCAGGCGCGGCTCTCGTTGCGTTCGCGCTCATTCCCGTCTATTTTATTCTTCAAAGCTGCTCCGCGACGAGCGGAACATGGCCCGAGACCGTCAAGTCATATTTCAAGATATTCGACTTCCTCGCAAATCATCTTGCAAGCGTCACTCCCACAATAAGAAGCAGCGGAACCGATGTTCTTCCCAATGTCTATTGCGGAATGGCAACGGTAATACTTGTCCCGCTCTATCTTTTCTGCAAACGCATACCCGTAAGAGAAAAGATAGCAAATGTGCTTCTTCTCGGGCTGATATATTTCAGCTTCAATCTCAATGTGCTCAATTATATTTGGCACGCATTCCACTTCCCGAACGATCTGCCCTACAGATTCTCGTTCATGTATTCGTTCATACTGCTCGCCATGGCATATAAGGCGTTCCGACACATTACCGAGTTCTCCGGCAAAGAGATACTCGGCGCGGGAGTAGCTATTCTTTCGGGAATAGTTATAATCCAGAAAGTCGGTTCAAAAAATGTTGATGAAACAACTGTTATTATCAGCCTGCTGTTTGTCGTGCTCTATACGCTTATATTCTATCTCTTCTCGACCAAGAAATATCAGGCGTCGGCTATGGCTGTTCTGATGCTCTGCTGCGTCTGCGCCGAGGCTATAAGCGCCGACACCGACAACTACAGCATGGACAGAACAAAGACCGAATACGCCGGAGACTATCGGGATTTCAGAGACCTCAAGAATGAACTTGATGATATTGAGGGCAATGACACTTACCGTATGGAGCTCACCTCACTCAGGGCGCGCATGGATCCCGCATGGTATAACTATAACGGCGTATCCACCTTCTCGTCCATGGCATACGAAAAGGTTGCAAATCTGCAGGAGCAGCTCGGTCTCTACGGCAATTATATCAACAGCTACACCTACAATCCGCAGACCCCGGTCTACAATTCAATGATGTCGCTCAAGTATATTGTCGACAACAACGAATACAACCCGCCGCTGAGCGATGAGTTCTATGAATATGTCGGCTCATCCGGCAAGTTCCATGCATACAGGAACAAATACTGGCTCCCGATAGCTTACTGCGTGAATGAAGATATCACTGCATGGAGCTTCGATTCGGACAATCCGTTTGAGGTGCAGAATGACTACTTCTTCCGCGCAACCGGAATCGATGAAGTTTTCAACAGACTTGATATCACAGATTCTTATTTCTATAACATCGATCCTATTTCGATAGGTCTTGATACGGGCTACATGAACTACTACAAGACTTCTTCGGACAGCACCGGAACTATTTCGTTCACCGTCTCGCCCGAAAAGGATCAGAATGTTTATCTGTTCGTTGAATCCGCGGGAATCGAAGATGTTCTTATCTCTGTCGGTTATGAACAGTATTCTCAGAACACGAGCCGCGAATATGTCTATGACCTCGGCATGTGCAAGGCGGGAACGCCGATAACCGTTGAAATGACCGTCAAGGATGATGTCAACAGCGGTGCGCTCAACTTCTTTGTCTACGGGCTCGACACAGACAAATTCGTTGAGGGCTATAACAAGCTCAACAACGGCGCGCTGAATATCGAGAGCTTTACCGACACGGAGATAACCGGCACGCTGAACGCCGCTGAGGACAGCATTATTTACACCTCCATCCCCTATGACAAGGGCTGGAAAGTTACTGTTGACGGAAAGGAAGTCAGCGAGAATGACATTGTCGCCGTCGGCGACGCACTGCTCGGAGTCAGAGTCAGCGCAGGAAACCACAGTGTAAAGTTCAAGTACACTCCGCGTGGAATTGTTATCGGACTCGGCATATCAGTTGTTACAGCACTGATTCTTGTTGCTGTTGCGATTCTTCTGAAAAAGAGAAAGAAGCAGCCTCAGCCTGTCGCAGTGGCAAGCGGAAGCGTTGTGTCCGACACTGCATCTACGGAAATTTCGGATATCGGCAACGATTTCGCTGAAGAAACACCCGAAGCTTCTATAGATAAATCAGAATCAACTGAGAGCGACGAAACCGAATAATAAAAGCAAATGCGCTGCCGTATAAACTGCGGCGGCGCATTTTAAAAGAGGTAAACGAATGCTGAAATTCAACAGTGACGGCAAGTTCACAATAATGCAGATAAGCGACGCGCAGGATCTCCCGCTCGTTCGCAAAAGCCTTGTCCGGATGATAAACAGAGCCTGCGATGTTCTGCACCCCGATCTCGTTCTGTTCACGGGCGACAACATACTCGGCAATCATATAAACGATGCCGTGATAGGCACAAGGCAGGTAGCCTCCGGGCATGATGCGACGAGATCACGCGTGGAACGGGCGATAAGTCATATTATCCTGCCGCTTGAAGCGAGAAAGATACCGTTTGCCGTGCTGTACGGGAACCACGATGATATGAACTGCATAGAAAAATCCGAGCAGTCGGAAATATACGGTAATTACTCATCGTGCGTCGGAAGCGGCGCGGACGTCGGCGCAGGATGCGGAACTTATGATATCCCGATAATGTCGTCGGACGGAACGCGGCGCGCTTTCACCGTGTGGATGCTCGACTCCGCAGGAAAAGGCGCAGACGGCAATTGGTACACGACCATAAGCCGCAACAAAATAGATTGGATGCTCCGAAAGAATGAAAAAATCAAAAAAGCTTTCGGAGTTCTTCCCTCTCTTGTATTTCAGCATGTCCCGATTCCGGAGACTGTGCAGCTCATACGCGAGTGCGAAAAAAGCAACGATTGTATAGAGCATGACGGGCGATTTTATGAGCTCGACCCCCAAAAAGCCCACGGCACTCTCGGCGAATATCCGGACGTATGCTCTGAAAATGTCGGCGAATTTGAAGCGTTGAAGGAAATGGGCGGCGTGCTCGCCGCAGTCGCGGGTCACGATCATCTAAATTGCTTTGAGGGCAAAGTCGATGACATTGACATAATCCAAACAGCCTGCGCGTCATTTCGATGCTACGGCAACAAGATGCGCGGCGTGCGTATCTTTGAGCTCGATGAAGCCAAGCCGTTTGAGTATAAAACAAGAACGGTAACATATTTCGACCTATTCAAAAAGACTCCGGTCTCAATAATGCGATACATAAACGATGCGGATGACAAGGAAAAACTAAAATACGGCATATGGGCGGGAACCGCGGCGACCGCCGCCGTCGGCGCTCTTATGATAGCGCTCGGAAAAAGAAAATAAAAACAGGAAGTATGGCTTTGAGTCATACTTCCTTTGCTTTTAATCAAGATGATATCTCGGTTTGCCGACGCTCTTCTTGCCGTATTCAATGGCTTCCGTCGGGCAGAGGCAGATGCACGCCATACAGTGAGTGCAATTCTTGCCCCAGACCGGTTTACTGTTTTTCAATTCAATGTTGTTGAGCGGGCACATTTTTGCACACTTGCCGCATCCGATGCACTTGTCATTCGCCGTAAAGGCGTCCGCCTTGACGAAAAATTTATAGAACACGGGGTTGACTATATCGCTCATAAGCTTATCATAAGCATTTCTGCGCGTCTGAGCAAATTTCTTTTCGGCTTTTATAGTCTCTGAAGCGTCTGCAATATCTGGCTGAGCCTTTTCAATTATCCGTGCAGCCTGCTCATCATTCGGCACACCGAACATAGCAACATAATTTTCAGGCATCACTATCTGCTTGACACCCATATAGTCAAATGACTTTCTTGAGCATAACTGCCTGATATATTTGTCTGCATCGCCTATCTCGCCGCCGCAGTCCATGACGAACCACACTTTAAAATCTCCGTTGAACGGTGTCTCGTCTATCCACTTTTCGACAATGCGCGGAATGCGCCAACCGTAAGTCGGAACGACAAAAACAAGACGACCGTCAGCGCTTATCTCAGATGTATCCCACGCTTTAATTCTTTCGTTCATATTCAGCAGCTCGTCGCCGAGCGAATCGGCAATCCTGCGTGCGATATATCTGCTGTTGCCCGTTCCTGTAAAGAACAAGATCATATTATCATCTTCCATTATCAGTCTTTTTCTATGTATCCGCTTATTGGCGTCGTATACATATTATCATCGGTGACCGGTTTATATCCTTTGCCTTTGTAACTGCTCGTAAATCCCTTCGCTGCGCGGTATATTTCTTTGGTTCTTGTGTCGTAAACTCGTTCATATCCGAGAGTCGCATCGCTCTGCTTTTGGCTTATTATATCTATGCTCTTGTTGCGGCTGTCCCATGATGACATGATACCGTCCATAGTCTGATTGAAATTTTGGTTTATGCATCGTGCCTGAAAAAAATCTCTTTCGATTGCACCACGAATATTATTTTCAAAAATGTCGGAATACTTAAGTGTTTTCAAGCATTCGGTGAGCAGGTCCTCCCACTCGATAAAAGTATCTTTAGCGGCTGTTATCGCAACAATATTATATGCCATGTAATAACCGCTGTCCACAGATTCCAGTCCATAGTCAGCAACCGTTCTGTCGGAGTACAAGGATTCTTTGAAATCAACTACGCTGGCGGAGAACATTCCCTCGCCTGCTCTTCCGTTATCAGTAAAGGTTGCTCTTAAAAACTCGTCACCGAGCGAATATTTGACCATGTCACCTGAGGCGGAGAAGCGATCGGTAACGGTAAAATTATCATAATGCGGGAAAGAATATCCGACATACGCCGCTTCAAACTTTGATGCCATATCTGCATATTGCGCAAATATCTTAAAAAAGCTTTCGGTTGACGGTTTTTCAAGCACAGGGGCATTTGCGAAAATAACTGCGTCCCGATTGCCCTCGTTATAAACAGCCTTCCATGCGTCCTTGCCCTCCTGTGAATGAAGAAGACAATCGGCTTTGAGCAGAACAAACATACAGTTAAGCGGCTCATCAGGATCGCTTATTCTTATTGAATGATATATGTCAGAGCCGCCGTAGGTTACTTTCCATCCCTTTGGGATAGTCATGCTGAAGACTGCGTCGTTGTATTCTTCTGTCTGCTCTGTTTTGGCGTCGGTCGCAGTTATTTTAACGCCGTTTTTTGCTCTATCCGTATTCCCCGCACACGAGAAGAGAAGAAACGCGAGCAAAACCGTCAGCATTATCGCGATGCCGTTTCTTATTTTTTTCATCTTTTATTGCTCCTTTATTTTTTTGCTCCCCCGTTCGGAGCATAATCCGTTATATCTACAAGAAAATTATATCAGAAACAGTACGCGTTTTGCAACAAAAAGTTATGCTTAAAATCGTTCAAGTCGAAATTTGCAAACCTTGACATGCAAAAAGAATTCTGTTAGTATAAAAACGCAGGCATTATATTTAAATTATTAATACAGCAATATTGCAAACCGATTGGAGAAAAATGAGCACTTTAAACAGCAACTCAAAAGAGCGGATATTTGCTTTCGATGCCGCTAAGGCTATCGGTATATTTTTTATAGTTATCGGGCATGTGTTTCACGACCAGGGAATCTATGCTCAATATGTATATTCTTTTCATGTTCCGCTGTTTTTCTTTTTGACCGGCGTTACATTTTCGCGCGGCAAGAACGGATTCTGGAAGTTTCTGATTCAAAAACTGACGCGCCTTCTCGTGCCGTTTTATATATTTGCCGCAGTCAGCTGGGGCGCATATGCTATTCTCGGCAAGTTCGTCTCGTCATTCGCGGAGAAGGCAATCGACAGCAGTGTTCCTGCCATAATCATAAGCACTTTAAAAGGATACTGCGCCGCAAATACTCCGCTTTGGTTTTTGCCGTGCCTGTTTCTTGAACTGCTGTTTTTGTATGCCATAACATTTATAATAGACCGAATAGCTTCAAAACGCCGATTGTCATATGCCTTGTTCGGTGTATCTATAATTGCAGCAATTGCTATACAATATGTAATATATAAATTTTCTCTGTTTTCGACAAAAGCGCCGATATTCAAGGCTGATGTTGCCATAGCAATGCTCCCGTTTTCTCTGAGCGGGGTTTTATTCTCAAAATTTGCAGCACAAAATCAAAAAACCTTGCGCAAGCCATACATATTTATTTTATCATTGTTATGCGTCGCCGCCGGAGGATTTTCGGCACTGAAGCTGAACATTCTCGTCGGATATCAGAGCAGCGAATACGGCAGGATACTGATATTTTATTTATCCGCTTTCATGTCCGTACTCGGATTCACCCTGCTGTGTTTCTTCATCCCGAAGCTTAAAGTTATATCTTATATTGGCTCCAACACGATGCCGATACTCCTTATGCACAAATTCCCGGTAGTGTTTTTCCACACACTGTGCCCGTTTATATCGGAAAGACTCGCCGACAAATCTCTGTTCTGGAGCGCTATTGCGGCATTGCTCTCCATCGGGCTGTGCCTTTTGGTGGCTTTACCTATACACAAAATCGCACCATTTGTGCTGGGGGAAAAGATGCCGCCGAGAAAACGCTCAAAATCTTAAAGCTATATTTAAAAGGCTGCCCTTAGGGGTGTCCAGTTAAGAAAACATTCTAAGGCGAGAGAGAAACGGTATAGCTTCGGCTATGCCGTTTCTTTCATTTTTGCCTGCTATCAAATACTTTGGACATTTCCAAAATCCCGATACCTTTGTAGTAGATATCTACCTCTTGCCTGCGGTTGATTTTGCTATGGGGATCGGTCGCCGCGTGAATGACGATCTTCTCAACGAACTCATGCAGGATACGGGGTGTCAGCTCCGGGATATCGGTGTACTGGCGGACAACGGACAGAAACCTATCAACATTGGCACTTTTGCTTTCTGCTTCTTCGATTTCCTCACGGAGCATTGCGGCCTGTGCCTGCAAGCCAGCCTGTTCCGCTTCATAGTCGGTGGACAGCTTGTGAAAACGCTCGTCTGTCAGCTTTCCGCTGATGTTGTCCTCATACAGCCGCTTGAAGATCATATCCAGTTCCGTGATACGCTTCTTACTTTCAGACAGTAGCCTGCGCTTTTTGGCAAGACCTTTATTGCGCTCCTTTACATCCATATCCATGACCATTTGAACGAAGCGGTTTTCATGGCTTCTTGCGAAGGACACAATCTCCCGCAGATTTTGAAGGATCAGTTCCTCCAGGATAACCGTTCGGATGGAGTGTGGTGTGTTGCATACCTGCTTTCCCTTACGGTAACCAGAGCAGATATAATATTCTTGATCCTTTCGGAAACCGGTCGCTCTGCACTGGTACAGGATCGAGCCACAATCGGCACAGTACATCATGCCGGAGAACATCCCCATTTCGCCCATCTTTGTCGGACGGCGCCGTGACTGCCGCGCCTGCTTTACAGCCTCGGCAATGGCTTCTGTCCAGATAGGTTCATGGGTATTTTCAAAGATGACCCATTCACTTTCGGGATTTTTAATTTTCTTTTTGCTCTTGTAGGACTTCTTTGTGGTCTTGAAGTTCACTGTATGTCCCAGGTATTCACGCCAGCGATCCATAATTCCCGCTATCGTGGTATTGTCCCAATTATAAGGGTCGCCCTGATTTTTAACATTACAGATGATACCCTTACTTTCATAGTAAGCTGAGGGCGTAAGGATTTTCCGCTCCCGCAGCTTTCGTGCTATCTGGGACGGTCCAAACCCATCCATAACATACAGCCCGATTTCATAGACCACATCGGCAGCCTCACGGTCGGGTATCCAATGTTTGCTGTCATCCGGGTCTTTCATGTATCCGTAGGGCGCATTAGTCGTCAAATGTTCCCCGGCGTTTCCCTTGACCTTCATAACAGCACGGATTTTTTTACTGGTATCCTTCGCATACCACTCATTGATGATATTGCGGAAGGGAGTAAACTCATTGTCGCCCTGGGTGCTGTCCACCCCATCGTTTACGGCAATAAAGTGAACATCATGCTCTGGGAACATGATTTCGGTATACATACCCACCTGCAGGTAATCACGGCCGAAGCGGGACATATCCTTGATGATAACCCGTTTGACAATTCCCGCCTCCACATCTGCAATCATTTCCTGGAAACCAGGCCGATTGAAGGTCGTTCCTGAAATGCCATCGTCAATGTAGAAGCGGAAGTTTGTGTACCCGTGTTCAAGAGCATATTTTTGTAAAATTTTCTTTTGGTTGATGATACTGTTGCTGTCGCCCTGCAATTCATCGTCACGCGATAAACGGCAGTACAAAGCGGTAACAGCTTCTACGCTCATAGCGTTGTAAGGGAATTGAAGCGCGGCAGCGGTGTTTGACTGATGAAACATAATAACCTCCAATCTGGCAGTCAAACACGGTACGAAGTTCTATCTTCATTCTACCGCGCTTTGTTGGTTTTGTCTGCCTATGGAGGTCAAATTGCAGCGGCTTTTTTTCGGACATCATCCTTGATAAGCCGCTCTATCTTAGAAACCACACCGTCATTTGTCTGTTCAAGAAAAAACGAGTTGACGGTGAAGGTTGTATTTCCAATTTTCTTTTCGCTCCGTACTGGCGGGGCGAATTTGTTTTCAAAGGTTCTATCTTCTTGCATAGATTGACCCCTTTCATTGTTTGCAAGTTGATAAGCATTAAAAGAGGCAAAGCGGACGGCTGCTGGCACAGCTCCACGGGAGTCTAACCCCGGCCCATGCTGATGGG
>ENA-OZAB01001089-OZAB01001089.1-human-gut-metagenome-genome-assembly--contig:-NODE-1089-length-12233-cov-3.712022_pt1 | contig 12233 bp, 8 predicted proteins | sample MGYA00243297_ERZ653491 | MGnify/ENA primary metagenome ERZ653491 (study PRJEB26926, sample SAMN06165154) | human gut metagenome | biome: ENVO:00009003; feature: ENVO:2100002; material: ENVO:00002003... | reverse complement strand
GCGAAATGTGAATCTCGTCCGCATACGGCTCAATTTCACTTAAGATCACGCTGCGCACATCGTCTTCCTCGCCGGAAACACCGATGGTGCGGGTAAGCTTTTCCAGAATTTCATAGTTAAGCATTCGGCTGCGCCTCCTTATCCGTGATATACGCCGCGATGAGCTTTGCGATGTTCTCCATATCCTCAAAATCGCAGACCTCCGCCGGGGTGTGCATGTTGCGCTGCGGCACGGAGATGAGCCCCGTGCGCACGCCGCCGCGGGTGGTGCTGATCTCGTCGCAGTTCGTACCCGTTCTGCCGCCCATGGCTTCCAGCTGATACGGGATATTTTCGCGCTTTGCGAGCTCGACAAGCTTTTTGCTGATTTTTCTGTCCAGCGCCGCGGAGAAGCCGATCATCGGCCCTTTGCCGAGCTCCGCGGTAAGCATGCTCTCCGCGTCCGGCTGCTTTGCGAACGAAACGTCCACGGCAATGGCCTCGGTGGGCTCAAGTGCATACGCAGAGACCTGCGCGCCCTGCCCGCCGACCTCCTCCTTTGTGGAGCACAGCACCATAACGCAGCAATCGGGGTTCTGTTCATTTGCAAGCTGTGCGGCGCGGATGACGCACGCGCAGCCCGCACGGTCGTCGAGCGCCGTGCCCGTGATACGGTTGCCCATGAGCTTTTTCAGCGGGCGCGTCAGTGCGGCGCGGTCGCCGACAGCGACGAGCTTCTCCACTTCCTCTTTCGGAAGCCCTAAGTCAATGCACTGCTCCGCAACGGGCTTTATCTTATCATCGCCCTTTGCAAGGTGCGGCGGCAGCGTGCAGCCGATGCCCGTGACGGTCTCCGTGCCGAACACGGTAACAGGGCTGCCCGGCAGCGTGCGGCGGTCCACACCGCCCACATTCGTCACATGCAGAAAGCCGTTTTCGTCAATGTCCGTCACGATCATACCGATCTGGTCAATGTGCGCGTCCAGCAAAATGCGGCGCTTAGAACTCAAATCGCCGAAAATGCCCACAACGCCGCCAAGCTCGTTCTCACACACCTCTTTGCAGAAGCCGAGCTCCTTTTTCGCAACTTTGAACACGTCGCCCTCACAGCCGGATGTGCCGTGCTCTGCGCACAGCGCGCGGGTGAGGCGTTCAATCTCTTCAAACATGATATTCCCTCCTAAAGCCTGATTTATAAAAACAAAAGCCCCGCATTCCGAATGGAGACCCATCGAAAAGCGAGGCGCATTTCCGCAAGTATTTACTTACTTTGTGAAATACATAATGATGTTGATCACAAGGACCAGCACAAAGAAGCCGATCGCAATGAACTTTGTCCAACGAGCAAGGAACGCATCCATGGAACGCGCCTTATTCTTGGAAAGGAACGTATCCGCGCCGCCGGTAATCGCGCCGAGGCTCTGCTGATGGCCTTCCTGCAACAGTACGACAATGATGATCGCCAGTGCGAAAAGAAGCAGAACGATACCGAAAATAATTTCAACAGCACCCATATATTTTACCTCCTCTTCAAGAGACTTAACGCTAATTTTATTCGTAGCTTAATTATGATACCATACAAAGCGGGATTTTGCAACAGGATTTTTTGCTTTTTTCCTGCATATTCCGCCGTCCTACGTCCATACTGATACCAAGGCAGTCACAGTCAGGCGTTTGTGCGCGCCAAAACGGACCGTGCGGCAAAACCGCACTTTCGCGTCACACGAGCGGGGGCTTTCCCGGGCGGGCGGCGCAGTCCATGGTGCGGACTGTATGCTGCCCGCCCTTCAGTAGGACTGAACGCTCCGCCGTGCAGGCCACACGCCTGCACAAACGGAACGCCAAACGGTCTTGCCGGAGGGCTGATTTTTTACAGCGAAATCTGCTCGCCGCCCTCCTCTCCGTTCGGCAGTGCGCCGAGCGCCGGAATCTTCTTTCTGTACCGCGACGGGTTCTGCAGCTCGTCTTCTTGGTAGATATGCGCGTCCGTAATGCGTTGGCCTTTTTTCAGGTTCATCACCGCCACGCCCTGCGTGCTCTTTGTCGTCTTCGGGGCGATGAGCGCTGTGTTCATGAGCAGTCGTCTGCCGCTTGAGGACGTCAGCAGCACATCGCAGTCTTCCAAAATTTGCAGCGCCGCCGTAAGCGGGGCCTTGTCGGAATACGCGTTAATGAGCTTTCTGCGGTTCGTCTTCGTGTAATAGGCAGAAAGCTCCACCTTGGCGACCTTGCCGTTATCGAAAACAAACAGCATATAGCCCTTAAAATCGGTCGTTACAGCCATATACGCAGCGCTTTCGCCCTCGTCCATCTGCACGCGCGCAGGTACATATTCGCCCATCACGCTCGCTTTGGTGTCGGCAAAATCCGCCGCTTTCAGCTTATAGACCTGCGCTTTGTCGGAGAAGAACAAAAGCTCTGCCGCGTTTGTCGATTCCATCTGTTGGGCAATCTCGTCGCCCTCTTTCAGCTTTTGGTCGCCGCCCATGCGCAGGGAAAGCGGGGTGATCTTCTTAAAGTAGCCTTCTTTCGTGAAAAACAGGTTCACCGGGTAATCCGGCACAGTCTCCACGGGCTCTTCTTCGGCAATTTCCTCCGCGTACAAAATATGGCTGCGGCGCGGCTGGCCGTACTTCTGCGCGATTTCATTCAGCTCGCGCACAATAATCGTCTTAATGCGCGTTTTTGAGGCCAAAATTGCCTCAAGGTCACGAATTTCTTCCTCTAAGCTGTTCACCTCTTCGGTGCGCTTTAAGATGAACTCGCGGTTTAAATGGCGCAAACGGATTTCCGCTACATATTCGGCCTGAATTTCGTCGATGCCAAAGCCGATCATGAGGTTCGGCACAACTTCGCTTTCTTCCTCGGTCTCACGCACAATGCGCACGGCTTTATCGATGTCGAGTAAGATTGCCTTGAGGCCGTAGAGCAGATGCAGCTTCTCTTTCTTCTTCGTGAGATCGTAGTGCGTTCTGCGGCGGACGCATTCCATTCTGAACGCCGTCCACTCCTCAAAGAGCTCACGCACACCCAGCACACGCGGAACGCCCGCGATGAGCACGTTAAAATTGCAGGAGAAGCTGTCCTCCAGCGTTGTCATGCGGAACAACCGCTGCATCAGCTTATCGGGGTCTGCGCCGCGCTTCAAGTCGATCGTGATCTTGAGTCCGTCCAGACCCGTCTCGTCTCGAATGTCGGTGATTTCCTTCACCTTGCCCTGCTTCACAAGGTCGATGACCTTTTCCACAATGGCTTCAATGGTCGTTGTCGGCGGAATCTGGGTAATGTCGATGCAGTTTGCGGATTTATCATACGTGTAGCGCGAGCGCACCTTGATGCTGCCGCGGCCTGTTTTGTAGATCTGCTCCATCGCCGCGCGGTCGAAAATAATCTGCCCGCCGCCCGGGAAGTCCGGCGCCTGCATCGTCGTAAAAATGTCGTGCTTCGGGTCACGGATGAGCTCTGCCGCCGTGGTGCACACTTCGGCGAGATTAAACGGGCAAATGGACGACGCCATGCCGACCGCAATGCCCGTGTTTGCGTTGACGAGCACCGAGGGGAACGCCGCCGCCGTGACCCGACCCGCCGAATCGCGCTCGATGCGCACGCGGCGGTCGCCGTCGGCATCGGCCACATCGACGCCCGTGATCTGCGGTTCGGGCGCAAAGGGGTTGTCCACCAGGTCGTGAGGCCGGAACCACGTGATGCCGCCTATGCCGCCAAACCAGAAGATGCCGTCGCGGCTCCGGCAGTAGGAGTAGAGGTTGAACTGGTTGTTGGCGATTCCGTCGCGCAGGGTGTAGCGGCGGAAGGAGTTTTTTCGTGTATCGAAGCACGCCATACCGTTGTTGGTCGAAATCCACAGCCGCGCCAACTCGTCCTCGAGGATGCCGTAGACGAAATCGTTGGGCAGTCCGTCGGCCACCGTGAAGCGTGTGAACGAATTGTCCGAAGCGTTGTAGCGGAACAGTCCGTGGCGGGTGCCGACCCAGATATTACGGTGTGAGTCCTCCGTGACGCACATCACGGTGATATCCCGGCGGGGGGGGGGAAGTTTCGTCCTTCACCGGCGTCAGTTCGCAGGTCATCACCTGCCGCACGTCGGGCTGCCAGAGGTAGAGCCCGGCCCCTGTACCGATCCACACGCGGTTTTTCGAATCGCGGAAGAGCGTCGTGATCTGCAGCGACCCCAGCCGGGGCTCGTAATCGGCGCAGAGGTGGCGCGAGAACCGTCCCGCGGCGGTGTCGAACGACAACAGTCCGTTGAGCGTGCCGACCCACAACGTACCGTCGCCGCCGTCGAGCAGGGCGTAGCAACTGTTGTTGATCGGGATCGAGGCGTTGACCGGATAGTGGCGCACGCGCCGCGTGGCGGCGTCCATCGAGCTCAATCCCCCGGCATGGGTGCCGATCCATACGCGACCGCGGCCGTCGGGAAGCACGCATTTGACGTTGTTCGACAGCAGGGAACCGCTGGCGGTGTTGAACTCCGAGAATCGCCCCGTGCGACGGTCGTAGAGGTTCACGCCGTCGTCGTTGGTGCCGATCCAGAGGCTCCCCGACTCGGGGTCCTCGACGATACAGCTCACCGTGTTGTCGCCCAGCGAATTGCGCGTCGGGTCGTGGCGCAGCACCCCGAAACGGCGGGCCAGCGGATGGTAGTAGCTCACCCCGCCGTAGTAGGTCCCGAGCCAGACGCCGCGCTGGGCGTCGATGAAAATGGAGCGGATCGAGTTGTGGCTCAACGACCCCGGCTCGGAGGTGTGCACATAGCGTTCGAAGCGTCCGCTCCGGGGATCGCGGATCGAGAGTCCGTCGAAGGTGCCGATCCAGAGGTGTCCCGCAGAGTCGGTTTTCAGCACGCGGATGTAGTTCGAGACCAGCCCGGGATTCGACGCGGCATCATAGCGGGCGGTGACCTGCAGCGCCCCGTCGAGCCGGTAGAGGCCGTTACCGTGGGTGGCGACCCAGTATCCGTCGCCGTCGGCGACGATGCTGGCGATGTCGTAACGGGCCATCTGCGGCAGGATGCGCACGGCATTGCCGTAGGTGGAGGAGTAGGTGTAGACACCGTTGGAGGTCCCGACCAGAAAACCATCGCGCGAAGGGCAGACGGCGTGTACGCTGATGCCCGTGAGGTAGGTCCGGATTTCGAGTTCGCGGCTCGCGCGGTCGAAGAGCACGATGCCGAGATCGGTGGCGAGAATCAGGTCGCCGCCGGCCGTGGCGGCGATGTCGGCGACCTGCATGTTGCGCCCCTCGAGGCGGAAATTTTCGAACGACTGCGTCGCCGCATCGTAACACGACAGTCCCGACGCGGTGCCGATCCAGAGCAGACCCCCGTCGGCGAAGAGCGCATTGACCGAGTTGTCGCCCAGGCTCTGCGCATCGCCCTCGACATGGCGGAACACCGTGAACGAATAGCCGTCGTAGCAGTTCAGCCCGTCCTGCGTACCCATCCAGATACGTCCCATCCCGTCCTGCGCGATGGCCAGCACGGTGCTCTGCGACAAGCCTTCATTGACCGACAGCGTGCGGAATTCGATGGCGGCGGAAACCCGGTCGGAAAACAGGGAAAGGACGGCAAGCAGAAAAAGCGTAGGTTTGAGTTTCAGCATAGTACAACGACTTAATGTATAAATATATGTCATTTTTTCGGAAAATCCGCAGCTTCGGGACGTTTTTTCGGTCCCGGGAAAAGCGCCGCCGGGCGTGAAACACGTCCGGCGGCAGGTCTGCATGCGGCGTCAACGCACCGAGGCCGGCACCGTATCTACCAGTTCGCGGGCAGGCTCGCCCTTGCGGCGCACGACGGTGCTGCCCCCGGTTTCCGATGCCGGGGTGTTGTAGAGCACGGCATTGCCGCGGCGATCCGTGACGGAGAGCGACGCGGGCTTCGAGACGTCGAGCTCCGCCGAGACGGTCCATCCGCCGACCGTCACGCGGCCCTTCGCATCGCGCTTCAGCGCCAGCGGCTTACGCCCGTCGGGCGTGATGCGGAAGACGGCCAGGAAACGCTGCGCACGGCTCTTCGCCGGGGTCGTGAATTCGGCATGCCACTGGTTCACATACTCCTGCACCCGGCCGTCTGGCCCCGTGCGTTTCTTCCAGTTGATCGCCGGGGAGAAGAACCGGTCGGTCAGGTTCAGCTCCAAATCACTTGAGGTGAAGAGGTCCATCCGCCCATCGGCCAGCCCGTTGGAGGCTGCGACGGCATTTCTCCCGGCCGGCGTCATGCGGTTGTGACTGTGCAGCAGCCACGTCCACGCGACGGGTTTACGGGCTTCGAGTTCGTCGTAAACGACGATCACGTCGGGTTTCAGGAAGAGAAAATGACGGCGGAAGCGCGTGACGCCCGGATCGCCGAGGCCGTTTTCGGGCGTGTAGGCCACCTCCGACTTCTCCATGCGGTCAATCCAGAACGGCGTGCGGATCGAATCGTAGGCGTGCGAGGCGTCGCCCAGCGTATAGGTCAGCGCCTCGTTGTCGGCGAAACGCGCCAGCCAGCCGTAACCGTTCTCGCCGATGACCTGCGCCAGTCCGTCGGCGAGGATCGTGTTATGTCCCCGCGAACGGTAGTGCATCAGCGTATGCTTGTCGTTGAAATTCGAATAGTAACCCGTACCGCCGAACAACTGGCGGCCGCCGTAGTTGATCGTGAAACCGTTGTGCGCGGCGTGGGCGTGTCCCGTCGAGCCGAACGGCAGGGCGAAGAAGGCCGCCATCAGGTCGTCCGAAGCGTCGGCCGGATCGGTGTGCATCAGCGAGAACCCCGCGTCGGGATAGAACCGCGAGGTGTTGCGGGCAGGGGCTTTCGGAGCCACTCGGTCGGCAGGCTTGTCGGTCAGGATGCGGTAAAGCGAGAAACCCTTCGAACGGTAGAGGTTCGTCGGGTCGCTGCCGATCAGCTGGTCGGCATACCACCGCGCCTCGGGACTCGGGAGCTCGCGGGCCAGCGCGTCGGCGAAGCCCATGTAGAGCTGCGACGGGGAGGTCATCTTTTCGTAATCGTCGCCGAAGCCCGTGGCATAGGAGCCTTTCGGAAAGGAGTAGACGAGGAACGACGGCAGGTTGCGGTACCACGGCAGGTCGAAGAAATCCGTACCCGTCAGGCGCGAGAGGACGAACGGCACATAGACGAACGTCACGAGATTGGCCTGCATGTAGCTGCTGCCGTCGTGCCAGCCGCCGTCGTCGCCGCCCAGGATCGGGAAGCGTGCACACCAGATTTCATAGCAGTAGCGGAACCATTTTTCGGCTTCGGGCAGATCGCCCAGCGTGGCGACCGACGTGAAGAGAAAGTTGCGGAAGGTGTGCTGCCAGACGTGGTTGTCCATCGAGTGGGTCTCGAAATCCTTGACATAGTGTTTGTAGAAATGCTCCCCGCGGACACGGATGGCTTCGAGCACCGCGGCCCGCTCGGCGGGGGTCATGCGGTCGCAGGCCGTGTCGTACCCCACGGCCAGTCCGTACATGATGGCCGAGCGGTTGAAATCCTCCGACGTGGCGTCGCTATCGACGGGCAGCGACGCGGCGTGCAGGGCGTGGCGCACCGCCTCGTCGCGGAACGGCTCCTCGCCCGTCAGCAGGTAGGCCATCGAGAAATCGACGACGGGCTGCGTGACCACCTCGCCGAATTTGTGGTACATGAAATTGACGAGCGACTTTTTCTGGAAAGGAGTCATCCCCGTGGTGTCGCGGGGCCGCGTGGGTGCGACGGGCACGAGGTCCATATTCAGGTTCCTGCGGGCCTTGCGCACCAGTTCCTGCGCCTCGGGGTTCCGCTGCGCCCGAGTACGAAAGGCATCGGCCCCGTCGCGGGAGACATAGAGCCGGTGGTGCGGCATGGCAGCGACCCTGCGCACCAGTTCCTCACCCGTCGGAGTGGCGAACCGCCTGCACGAAGCATCGACCGTGAAGGCATTGACCGCCGACCAGCGCTCCGCACCGCCGGGTTCCGTGACGGACCACTGCCAGTACCAGCGGCCTTCGGCCAGCGGCTCGTGGCAGGCATAAGCCGCCCATTCGAAAGGCTCCGAGGGCGTAACTCCGGCGAAGGTGCTGTCCTGCGACAGCCGCACGCGGTAAACCGCGCGTTTCGAATCGCCCGCGGCGGGCCAGAGCAGCGCGGGCGGATTCTGCGTCACAGCCGTGCCGCCCGCAGGTTGCGCCCATTCGCGGTAGCGGGGCCGCAGCGAGCGTTTGTCGATCCGGATTTCGGCCGGGAGCTGCGCCACGGCGTCGAGGGCCGCGAAAAGCGCGGCTGCAAACAAGATTCTTTTCATCGTCATCCCATTTTATCCAGCACCAGTCCCGCGGCGCCCATGCACCCGGCGCGGTTGCCCAGCCGGGCGGCCACGAGTTCGGTCTCTTCGCCGCAGACCGACATCATCTGCCGCCGGACCCCTTCGCGCAATTTTTCGAGGTAGAAATCCCCGGCTTCGGAGATGCCGCCCCCGACCACCACGCGCTGCGGAGCGAAGAGGTTGATCATCGAAGCGATGCCGTGTGCGAGGTAGTTCCAATGCTCCTCCATGGCCTGCACGGCGGCCGGATTGCCCTCCTTGTAAAAGAGAACCACGTCCTTGCCGTCCACTTCGGCATCCCGGGCGCTGCCGTTCAACTCGCAGAACCTCCGGACGAGCGCCGAGGTCGAGGCGTAGTGCTCCAGGCACCCCACCCCGCCGCAGGCGCACCCCTCGCCGTCGCATTTGACGGTGATGTGGCCCATCTCCATGCCGCGGTTGCGGTAGCCCCGGTAGAGGCGTCCGTCGATCAGCGCACCGCAGCCGATGCCGGTGCCGACGGTGACGAAAACCACGTCCGTAGCCCCTTTCGCGGCGCCGAACAGCGTCTCGCCCAGCGCCATCATATTGGCGTCGTTGCCGGCGAGGGTCTTCAGCCCCTCGGCCTCCTCGACGCGGCCGGCGAGGGGAATATTCTCCCACCCCGCGATATTCTCCGCACCGCCCAGCACCGTGCGTCCGTCGGCCGAGACGACTCCCGGGGTGCCGACACCGACCCCGGCCAGCGTCAGGCCCTCGCTAACGGCGTATTCCCGGCAGGCTTCAACGCCTTTCAGAACCTGTCCGAGCACCGCTTCGGCGCTCTCCTGCGCAAAAGCAGGGAGCTGACCGCTGAAAGGCATCTTCCCCGAAGAGGCGACCACGGCGTACTTCACCGAAGTGCCGCCGAGGTCTATTCCGATTGCATAACGTTCCATATCCTAAACCCTTTCCACCCAGATCGGCGAACTCCAGCCCCACTGTCCGTCACGCTGGCGCACGCGCACATAGTAATAATCGGTATCGCGCTGGGCCTTGTCGTCGACCATGCAGTGCCCGACGCAGAAAGCCGCCTCGGGCTGTGCGCGTTCGAACTGCACGGCCTCGGAGAGCCATCCGCGCAGAAAATGCGCCCGGGCGCCCTCCAGCAGTTCGGCGATCGGGTGTTCGTAGGTGTGGCCGTTGAACTCGGCGACGAGCTTCGCCGTGCGGGAAGCCGTCACGTCGAGGACGACGCCCTGCATGGCAGGGGTCATCACGTTGGGGTTCTTCGACGAGTACATGTCGAGCTCCACGTGGCGTGCGTCACGCCCGACAACGCGGTTGACACGCGTGTGGAACTCCGTCTCGCCGGGCTGCGGCGAGGTGAAGGCCGCACCGCGGAAGCAGGTCTGCATGTCGTCGATCGTGCCGTCCGTAAGCCGCAGCTGCCCCTGCCAATGCACGTATTCCTCCTCGCGGTTCCAGCCGAAATTGACCTTGATCTTCGTGCGGATCACGTCGTCCGAAGGCGCCGCGGCGCGGTGCGGACCGTTCAGCCGCGCAATGCACTGCCCGTTCTTGATGAGGTCCACATAGTCGATGGCGTTCTGCCCCTCGACATTGAGGTAGATTTCGCGCCGTCCGGCCCGGATGACATCGCCCGAAACGCCGCCGTTGATGCGGAAGTCGATTTTGATCTTGTCGCCCGTGACGCCGCAGACATGGCGTTTGCCCATGTTCTCCCAGATGGCGTCGCGGTCCAAAGCCGGGGCGTAGACGCCGATACGACCGTCGCCGTAGCTGCCCGGATAACCGGCATGCTGGTCGGTGGAACACATCAGGCCGAATTTGTGGCCCTGCTCCAGACCGTACTGGATCGAGCCCTCCCAGATGCGCGGCCCCATGTCGTGGAGGTAGTCGTAGTCGCCCGTGTCGCTCTCGGCCAGTCCGTGACGCGAGAACATCTCGACGAACGGCGTCTGCCGGTCCTGACTGAAAGCCGCCCAGTTGTAACCGCGAAATCCGGTCATATAGCCCATGTGGTGGGGCGTAATGTAGCAGTCGTACTCTTTGAGCCTCTCCTTGAGGTCGGGAACCGAGGTGCACTCGACCAGCGGGGCGTCGAAGCCGTGGAACAACGCCACGTGATCGCCGTGCTCCATGCTGTGACATTCGTAGGAGGGGAAGGTCAGGAATTCGCCCGGGCGGTTGGCCGCCCTGACGGCCGCCAGGTATTTGTCATAGCCCCCGGCACGCAGGCGCCTGAACGCCTCGGTGTGGTAGCCGATGACCCAGTTCAGGCGCGGGTCGTTCTCGCCCGGAATGTCGGGCCACAAGGCGTGGGGCGTCACCGAGACGAAATCCAGCTGCTGTTCGGCCGCGGCAAGGGCGTCCGAGAGGTCGCCGTGTCCGTAGGTCACGTTGCAGTGGTTGTGCACGTCGCCCCAGAAGACCTTGAGGTCCTTGAGCGAAGGGAATCCCTTTTTCAGATCGCCGGGCAGCGAATCCCTGTCACCCAGTTTCGCACATCCGGGAATCGTCTCCGCAGCCGCCAGGCCGAGCAGGGTCCAGCCCGAAGCCTTCAGAAAATTTCTCCGATCCATATAATTATCAATTGTTAATTATTAATTTCATAATCGGTCCGCGCCGCGGAAAAATTCGTACTCCCGTTCGCAGGGGTCCGTGTCGCCGCACTCCTGCTGGAGCTTTTCCAGACGCGCGTGCATGTCGCTGCGCACCGGAGCGTAACCGGGGTCGTTGTAGACGTTGCACATCTCGTGCGGGTCCTTCTTCAGGTCGTACAACTCCCATTCGTCCACGTCGTTGTAGAAATGAATGAGCTTGTAATCGTTGGTCCGGACGCCGTAATGACGCTTCACGGAGTGCCACGAGGGGTATTCGTAATAGTGGTAGTAGACCCCCGTGCGCCAGGCTTCGGGGGTCTTGCCGCCCGAGGTGAGCACGCCCTTCAGCGAACGTCCCTGCATGTCGGCGGGAACCTCCAGCCCGGCCATATCGACGAACGTCGGGGCCAGGTCGATGTTCATGGCCAGCGCCTTCGTGCGGACGCCCGCCGCAACGGCTTTCGGATAGCGCACCAGCAACGGCGTGCGCTGGCACTCCTCGTACATGAAACGCTTGTCGAACCACCCGTGCTCGCCCAAGAAAAAGCCCTGGTCGGAGGTGTAGACGATGATCGTGTTGTCCAGTTCGCCGATCTCTTCCAGATAATCCAGCAGACGCCCGACATTCTCGTCGACGCCCTTGATGACGGAGCAGTAGTCCTTCATGTACTGCTGGTATTTCCAGCGCGTCAGCTCCTCCTGCGACACGCGGCCCTTCATGCGTTCGTACTCGGCGATGCGCGGGGCATAGGCCCGGTCCCAGTTCGCCCGCTCTTCGGGGGTCATGCGGTTGTAGGCCGCCTGGTACTGCATGACGCTGCTGCGCCAGTCGTTGGCACGCGACACGTCGTCCTTGTTGGCGTCGCCCGAGGTTTCGAGCACGTAGGACTGCGCCAGCTGTTCGGGGGTCATCAGCTTGAGGTCCCACTCGGGCCACATGTCGCGGCCTATCTCCATCGCCTGCCCGCGGGCGGCGCTGCCGCGGCCCGAATAGTCGTCCAGCAGGTTGAAAGGCTCGGGGAAGACCCGATCGTCGTTGATGCCCAGGTGACGCTACGCCGGCATCCAGTTGCGGTGCGGGGCCTTGTGGTAGTAGAGCATGGCGAAGGGACGCGACTTGTCGCGCCGTTCGAGAAACCCGATGGCCTTGTCGGTGATGACATCCGTGACGTAGCCCGGCTCGATACGCTCCTCGCCGTTTTCGATGAACAGCGGCGAATAGTACTCGCCCTGCCCCACGAGGATGCTCCAGAAATCGAATCCCTGCGGATCGGAATTGAGGTGCCACTTGCCGATCATCGCCGTCTGGTAACCTGTCTCTTATACACATCTGACGCTGCCGACGAAGAGGATAGTGTAGATC
>ENA-OZAB01001083-OZAB01001083.1-human-gut-metagenome-genome-assembly--contig:-NODE-1083-length-12271-cov-5.795514_pt1 | contig 12271 bp, 10 predicted proteins | sample MGYA00243297_ERZ653491 | MGnify/ENA primary metagenome ERZ653491 (study PRJEB26926, sample SAMN06165154) | human gut metagenome | biome: ENVO:00009003; feature: ENVO:2100002; material: ENVO:00002003... | reverse complement strand
GGCATGGCCGGGGTAATGGCGTCGGCATATTCGTTTTGCTGCACGATGCGGCCCACCTGGGGGCCGTTGCCGTGGGTGAGGATCACCGCATAGCCCATGGCGATGATGTCTGCGATATAGTCCGCCGTCTGCCGCACCACCGCCAGCTGCGCTTGGGCGGTGGCGGGCTTACCGGCTTCCTGGAGGGCGTTGCCCCCCAGGGCGATGAGAATTCGTTTACCCATATAGGCGTTGGTTCTCCTTATCGATCAAAAATACAGATGGCTTTAGCGTCCCGCTGGACGAATTTGCCGGCGCCAGGGGCTGCCAGGCAGGCCCCATCCTGGATGATGGGCTTGCCGGCCAGGTATACGGCCTGGGCAAACCCGCTGAGGGTCTGGCCGTCGAAGGGGTTCCAATCCACCGGGCTGTGGAGCACGGCGGGGGAGATGACCTTTTCCTCCGATGGGTCGAAGATCACCAGGTCCCCGTCGCTGCCGGGGGCCAGGGTGCCCTTGCGGGGATACATGCCGAATGCCCGGGCCGGGTTGGCGCTGAGCAACTCCACCATCTTGGACAGGGAGATCCGGCCGGCTTTGACCCCGTAGGTGTATAGGGCGGGCAAGCGGGTCTCCATGCCGGGCAGGCCGTTGGGGGTGGCGGTAAAGTCGTTGCCGCCGGTGGCCTTGTTGGCCAGGGTGAAGCCGCAGTGATCCGAGCTGACCACCCCGATGCGGCCCTCCTGGATGCCCTGCCACAGGGCTTCCACGTCCGCCTTGCTGCGCAGGGGCGGGCTGCAGATGAAGTTGGCCCCATCCGGCCGGTCATACTGGGACATATCCATGGTCAGGTAGTGGATGCAGGTCTCCGCGTAAACGTGGACGCCCTCGTCCTGGGCCTTGCGAAGGATATCCAGGCTCTCCTTGCAGGAAAGGTGGAAGATGTACAGGTTGCCGCCGGTGACCTTGGCCAGGTAGATGGCCCGGTTTACCGCCTCGGATTCCACCAGGTTGTGTTTGCACAGGGGGAAGTAGTGGGGGCTGGTCTTTCCCGCCGCCTTGAAGGCGTCGGAGAAATAGTAGCACATGGCGTCGTTTTCCGCATGGACCCCCACAATGCCTCCGTATTGGGCGGTGAGCCGCAGGGCCTCGTACAGGGCTGCGTCGTCGGACATACGGCCCTGGCGGGAATAGGTCATGTACAGCTTGGCGGAGGGGATGCCTCCCTGGATCAGGCCGGGCAGCTCCCCGATGGTCTCCGCGTCCGAACGGGTCAGGCAGGCGTGGAAGGCGTAATCCGTGATGGACTGGCCTTCAAATTGGGATTTGCGCAGGGCGCAGGTATCGGTCAGGGACTTGGTCTTGTCCCACTGGATGGCAAAATCGCATACCGTGGTCACGCCCCCAAAGGCGGCGGAGCGGGTGGCGGAGGTAAAATCGTCCCCGGCAAAGCTGTCCTTAAAGGGGTGGTGGATATGCACATGGGGGTCGATGAGCCCCGGCAGCACCAGCTTGCCGGCGGCATCCACGGTCTCCTTGGCTTCCCCCAAGGTGCCGTGGGGGCCGATGGCAGCCACTTTCCCCCCTTGGATGGCCACATCATAGGGATAGCTCCCCTCTGCCGTGACCACCGTACCGTTCCGAACCAACAGATCCAACATGGCTGATCCCTCCTTAATGGGCTGCTTTGGCCTGGATGCAGCGCTCCACGGCGGACAGCACGGTGGGGACCATTTCCGGCAGCAGATCCCGGTGGCAGATCATCCGCACATAGGCGGGGCCCACGGGCTTGGCCTTTACGCCGAAGTTTTCCAGGCTGCCGCAGAACTCCAGGGCAGTCATGCCCACGGTGGACACGTCCAGCCGCACCACGTTGGTCTGCACCTGGGCCATATCGATGCCGATGCCCAGCTTTTGCAGCCCCCGGGCCAGGGTCTGGGCCTTCTCATGGTCTAGCTGCAGGTCCTTGTAATGGTTCAGGCCCACGATGCCCGCCGCAGCCACAATGCCGCCCTGGCGCCAGCCGCCGCCCAGCATCTGCCGCATGACCCGGGCCCGCTCGATCACGGCCTTGGGGCCCATCATGATGGAGCCGATGGGGCAGGAAAGGCCCTTGCTCAGGCAAAGGGATACCACGTCCACCTTTTCGCACAGCACGGCGGGGTCCATCTTCAGGCTCACCGCCGCGTTCAGCACCCGGGCGCCGTCCAGATAAACGGGAATCCCATGCCGGTGGGCCACGTCGCATACCGCATCCATGTGTTCCTTATCCACCACCAGGCCCTGGTTCAGGTCAAAGGTGTTCTCCAGGCACACCAGGGTGGTGGGGGCGTTCTGGATGGCGGGGGAGATGATGTTGGCCTCCAGCTGCTCCAGGTCGTAATGGCCGCCGGGAGCGGGCAGGGGCCGGGCCTGTACGCCGCAGATCTGGGCCAGGGCAGCCACCTCCAGGTTGTACATGTGGGACTTATCGTGGAGGATGATCTGCTCGCACTTATTGGTGAGGGATAGGACGGCCGCCTGGTTGCTCATGGTGCCGGAAGTGGTGATCAGGCAGGCCTCCTTGCCGAATAGGGCGGCGCCCATTTCCTGCAATTTCAATACCGTAGGATCATCGCCGATTACGTCGTCGCCCACCTCGGCTTCATACATGGCCTTGCGCATTTCCTCGGTGGGATGGGTCACGGTATCGCTTCGTACATCGATGTATTTCATGTTTCCGTATTCTCCTCTTTTGCTTGATCGGCCTTTTCATCCAGATCCATGAGGATGATGGCCATGCGTAAATGAAAGGCATCCTGGAATCGCTGGGGCGACAGACCGGACCATTCCCGGATCTTGTTGAGCCGCATATTCAGGGTGTTTCGGTGGATAAACAGTTCTTCCGCGGTCTTTTGGGCGTTCATGTCGTTCTGGAAATAGGTGCGCAGGGTCTGGAGCAGCAGCTCCCGCTGCCTGGGCTTGCCGGTGCATAGCTTCCCCAGCACCGTGCTGGTAAACCGCTGCCGCTCCTGGGCGGGAATATGCAGCAGGGTGTACTCCGTCAGGTAGTCGTCGGAGCGGATCACTCCATCCTTTTGGTTATACCGGCAGGCGATCTTCAAGGTGCCCTTGGCCTGGGCAAAGGCGGCGGGGATGTCCATCCAGCTTTCGCATATGCCGTCGATGGCGATCAAAACCTGGTTGCCGGTGGCCTGGCGCAGGCAGTCGTACAGATCCTTGACTTCCGCGGCAAAGCGCTCCGGGGCGCAGGGCTTATTTTGCACCGGGGCCAGCAGGGCCAGCTGGGACTGGATGAAGCAGCCGATTAGGGGTGCGCCGCAGATGCGCTTGTTAGCCAGCAGGTCGGTAAGGCGGTCCTTGATCTGCTGGCAAAGGATCATATCCGTCTGGTGCTCCAGGGCCTCCAGCCGCACCGCAATGACCCGGTGGGCTTTATCCAGCCGGTAGTTTAGGCCAGCCAGCCGCTGGAGGAAGAAGCCCGCATCCGTTAAGCAGCGGCCGGTAAACAGGTCCAGCAGGATGCTTTCCCGCACCCGCTGCTCCTGGAATACCCGCTGTTTCATATCCTCCTGCTCGATGAACAGCAGGGCGTACAGCGCCCCCAGCTCCACGAACTTGTCCACATATTCCGGCGCGCCGGTCATGCCCAGGGCGCCAATGACCTCGCCCTTGTAAACGATGGGATAGGTGGCGCCCGGCTCAACATTATCCATGGTGGCCGCCTCCTGGGCGGATACGGCCTTTTTTTGCCCGGTGGCGATCACTTCCGCGGCTGCGCAGTGGAAGGTGCCGATCCGGGATTTATCCCCGGCGGCGATCACCGTCCCGTTTACATCCATGATGTTTACATTCACATGTAAAACCGACATGGTGATGTCCACAATGGATTGGGCGATGGCCGAATTGAGCATGGGCGTCCCTCCTTAAAGAAGCGAACAGGCAGGCGTATCCACCTGCCTGTCCAAGGGTCGATACAATTACATACCGTATTCTACCGGTATTTTGTCCAGCAGCATGGTCATCAGGGCAGCCCGGATGAGCACGCCGTTGTAGGTTTGCTTGAAGTATGCGCAGCCGGGATAATCGTCTACGCTGGTATCCAGCTCCGCAACCCGGGGCAGGTGATGGAGAACCGCGGACACCTTGGGGGATTTTTCCAGCATATCCCGGGTGAGGCAATATTTGCCGTTGATGAGCTCGAACTCATCCGCCGGGAACCGCTCCTTCTGAATGCGGCACATATACACCACATCCGCGCCCATGAGGGCGGCTTGCAGGTCTTCGGTCTGGGTATAGGTGCAGCCCCGCTCCTTGACCAGATCCAGGATCCACTGGCTGGTCTCAAAGCCCTTGGGCTGTACAAAGGTGAACTCCACCCCGTAGTTGGACAGGCCCAGGGTCAGGGAATTGGTGGAACGGGTATGCTTCAGGTCGCCGCACATGACCACCTTGAGACCCTCCAGGGTACCGCACTCCCGACGGATGGTGAGCATATCCAGCAAGGTCTGGGTGGGATGCTCGTTGGGGCCGTCGCCCGCGTTGATCACCGGAACCTTGGAGATGCTGGCCGCACGCTCGGCAGCGCCGGCTTCAAAGTGGCGCAGCGCGATCACATCGCAGTAATTTTCGATGGTGCGAATGGTATCCTCCAGGGTCTCGCCCTTCCAAACAGAGGAGGTCTTCTGGGCATCCGCCATGGAGATGCAGCTGCCGCCCAGCCGGTTCATGGCAGACTCGAAGGAAAGCCGGGTACGGGTAGAAGGCTCATAGAAGAAGGTGCACAGGACCTTGTCCTTCAGGGGCCGCATATCGGACTTGCCCTGGACAATGGGCTCCAGCTTTTCGGCCAGATCCAGGATGAAGTCGATGTCGGACCGGGACAGGTTCTTGATGCCGGTGATAGAGGAGTAGTTGGGTCTCATGGATAATCGATCTCCCTTCAAAACATTTTACAATTATTTTTTGAAGTTGACCAGGATGCTTTCCTGATTATACTTCTTTGCACCATAGAAGCGCATCAACAGGTAGTAGGACAGGCCGCCGAAGAACATGGCTACCAGGAAGCCCCAATCCGGGATCAGCAGGCCGGCGATGGTGCCGATCACATAGGCTACGAAGGCCAGGGGGTTCCAGTTCTTGGCATAGGTGTATTCGCCGCCCTCCACATACAGGTCCTTGATGTTGAGCTTACGCTTGCGGAGGAAGTAGTAGTCCGCCACCATCATACCGGCCACGCCGCCCAGCATGATACCAACCACCAGGTTGGCGGTAACCACCTTGTCCATCAGGCTCCAGGGCTGCATGAGGAAAGCCAGCACGCCGGCGATGATGCAGCCTTTGGCAAAGGTGATTTTGGGAGCGAACACGGTGGAGAAGATGTTAGCAGGAGGCAGGATGTTGGAAGCGATGTTGGTGCTCCATTGGGCGAACACGGAGAGGAGCAGGATGAGGACCAACAGCCAAACGGGGGCGTCCAGGCTGGCGATATAAGCGATGGGGTCCCACTGGCCGGAGGTCAGCATGGCCGCGGCGCCGATGAAGGCAAACAGGGTCATCATGGGGATAATGCCCAGGAGCTGGGGCCAAATGGAGCACCAGTTCCGCTTGAGCCAGTTGGGCTCGTCCGCGTTGGACTTCAGGTGCCGGGTCAGGTCGGGGATGTTCAGCGCCATGGTGGCCCAGAAGCCGGTCATAGCGGTTACCGCGTAAGCGAAGCTGTAGCGGGTGCCGGTCACTTCGCCGGCCGGGGTGGCCAGGATCTCGCCGGCGGTCATGCCGCTCTTGGCAAGTACGAAGTACAGCAGGTACATGACCACCAGGAACATAAGCGGGGTCACGATGTTTTCAAACTTCTTGATGGCGTCGATGCCCTTTGCGGTGGTGAAGCACTGGACAAAGAGGAACACCACGATGATAGCCATCACATAGCCGTCCGTGCCAGGATAGGAGGGAATCAACTTCACCAGGATCATGTTGATGGCCTCGGCGCCCAGGTAGGTCTGGAAACCAAACCAGAAGCAGGCGGGCAGGGAACGCACCAAAGAGGGAATATAGTTGCCGGTATAACCGAAGATGGCCCGCAGATAAACCGGGAAGGAGATACCATGGGTAATGCCGATATCGCCGGTGAGGGCCAGGGTGATAACCGTAATGAAGTTGCCCAGCATAACCGCAAAGAGGATGGATTTAATGCTCAGGCTGGGGAACATGTTGGCGGCGTTGGTAAAGACGGCCAACAGAATGGACATGCCGATCCACATCAGCATGAACTCGAAGGGGGAGATGTGCCGATCCTTTTTCTCCGTGGGCAGCAGCTCGCCGCTCACAAGCCGAGATTTGGGTAGGTTCTTAAGATCCTGCATCAATTTCTCGCTGATCATATTGTTTGCCTAGTTCCTTTCTTCGTTTCCCGATTCACGGATTTTTCAAACAAGCATTAAGATGAGACCAAAACGCGCGTTAGCTGCAAGCCCCGCAGACCAAGCTGATATCCTGCGCATGATCCACGGTAGCCTTGGCTACCACTTCCACCGCCCGTTTCATGTTTTCAAAGGACATGGTCGAAAGCTGCTCCGCCTTTTTCGCCACCATTTCCGGGGTATAGGGCACGTGGACGAAGCCTGCCCGGGCGTTCAGCTTATGCTTGGCAATGTAGTTGAGCGCGCTGTACATCACCATGTTGCAGCAGAAGTTGCCAGCCGTGTTGGAGACCTGGGCGGGGAGCCCGGCTTCCCTTAGCTCGCTGACGCAAGCCCGGATGGGCAGGGTGCTCAGATAGGCGACGGGCCCGTCTGGATCCAGGGTTTCGTTCAGGGCCAGATAGCCCTCGTTGTCCCGAATGGGGAAATCCGCCACGTTTACAGCCACCCGCTCCACGCATACGCCGGGCCGGTTGTCCGCAAGGCCCACGCCGATCACGATAGAGGGGTTCCATTGCTCAATGGCAGCTTCCACAGCGGGGATACATTGCCGCCTGCTCACAGGGAAGCTGGCGCTGCGGAACACGTAATCTTTGTATACGGTGCCGTTGAGCAGCTTCGCAAGCTCGTAGGTGGGGTTCGTCGGATCTCCGCCAAAAGGCGCAGAACCGATCAGCAGTATGACTTTTTTGTTTTCTTCCACCTTATGCCCTCCTTAAATTTGCGCATTGAAAGGCTTTTGTTTGGGTCGTGGCCACAGGTTTTCTCGAGATATGCATATCCTTTTTCTGTATTATAGTTAAAATAAATTAGCAAAACAATTGTTCAGCTGCACATCAAACGCTTCTGTGGCCATGGTATAGCATTCCCCTAAATGGGCGTATCTAAAGATTTTGAATATGGAATTTGCAGGGAATGAATCATTCAACCCATGGAGAACGGTTAAAAATGAAGGCTACAATGTTTCTGCGCAAAGCCTGCCCCCGTTGGGCGCGCCGTGGGCTGGAAGGGCGCAGGGGCGCCAAGGGACATGTGCATATGCACAATTGCGTCTTTAAAAAACATAGCGAAAATAAAAAAACCGCAGCCAGGATAAGGGCTGCGGATAGGCTGCAAATGGCCGTCTCCCCGGCCGGCAAGAGGTGTAAGCGCCTTTGCGCGCGGGGCTCAATCCCCGTACATAAGCTTGCGGATTCGCTGGCCGCCGGGAATGTAGGCCAGCTCCTCCCGGGAGAAGAAGCGGAAGTATATGGCCATAACGCCGTAGGCGAAGACCCCTACCGCTACAGCGGTCAAGGTGGATAGCGCTTGATGCTCCAGGTCCTGCATAAAGCTGTAGATCATGAGCACCACAAAGCCCATGACCCCGCTGGAGAGCACGGGCTTAAGCAGGACGTCCACCAGGCCCAAGCGGAGCTTGGCCCTGCGGATCACATAAATGGTATCCGCAATGCCGGCAAAGGCGTAACAGACCACCGTAGAAACAGCGGCGCCCTGGATGTTGATCTGGGGGATGTTCATCAGGGCCAACAGGGAGGCCACCTTCAAGACAAACCCAATGAACAGGTTGAACACCGGCACATTGGGCTTGCCCATGCCTTGGATGACGCCGGTCATGGACTGCACCAAGGAAAGGAAGATCACCCCGATGGAGGAGGTGTGCATCAGGTCCACCGCCAAGGTCAGCTCCCCCTCCGTCAGGTTAGGATATAGCATGGAGAGGATGGGGGAGGCCAGCACGAATAGGCCCACCGCGCAGGGCAGGCCGATGATCAGGGCCAGCTTGAGCCCCAGCCGGGCGGTATCCTGGATGCCGGCATGGTCCCGCTTGGCGCTGAAGGCGGATATGGCGGGCACCAGGCTCATGGCCAGGGCCATGGTGAGCACGCCGGGCATATTGGTGAGGGTGGCCACATTGGTGCGCATGAGGGAGAAGGCGGTTTGGGCGGTCTCCTTGGCATAGCCCAGCTTTAGCAGGATGCGGATGATCAGGGCGCTATCCACCACGCTGGCCAAAGGGCTGATGGAAGCGCCAATGGTAATGGGGAGGGCAATGGCCATAAGGCGGGCCGCCACCGGCTCCGCTTCCCGGCGCACGCTGCGTTCCAACCTGGCCCGGATCTTCGGCCATCTGCGCCGGTAGGAAAGCATAACGTAAATGAGGGCCAGCAGCTCGCTGACGGTGACGCCGATCAGAGCGCCCATGGCGGCATACTCCGGACCTGCATCCAGCAGCATAAAGGCCAAGGTCAGGCCCACCGCCAGTTTCCCCACCTGTTCCACCACCTGGGAGATGGCAGTGGGGACCATTTGCTGCATTCCCTGCATATAGCCCCGGTAGGCGCACATGAGGGCTACAAAAAACAGGGCCGGAGCCAGGGCCTTGAAGCAATAAGCAGCCTCAGGCAGCATGTGGAGCCGGGCGATGTAGTCCGAGCCGAAGAACATCAGGATGGAGGTTAAAAGCCCGATGCAGCATAGGATCTGCATGGCGGTGGTAAACACCCGGTGGGCGCCTCGGTAATCCCCCAGGGTGACCCGTTCGGACACCATCTTGGAAATGGCCGTAGGCAGGCCGCTGGAGGAAATCACCAGCAACCAGGAATAATAAGGATAAGCGGTATCATAATAGCTGGTGCCGATCAGGCCGATGGTGTTGGCTAGGGGGATGCGGAACGCCGCCCCGATCACCTTCACGATCAGCCCGGCGATCCCCAGGATCGCCGCACCCTGCACGAAAGAGACTTTCTTTTTTTCCATTTCCTCTCCTGTTTCTGGCGTAAGGCGCAGCCGCGGCCTTACGCAGGCATGATCTCCTGGACGGACGTTCGCTTGGCCGGCCTGGGTCAAGGGCCGGCTCTACCGTCTAGGCTAACCTACATTATAACAGATTTATTCCAAAATGGGGAAATTGATTCCTTCCTAGGCCCTGCCCCTCTCAGCCGGGGGATTATATATGCGGCAGCCTATTCAAAAAATACAAGGACTATGGTATAATATACATAATCGGAGAATTATAGACAAAATTCCCAGGGAGGTAGCAAGCGATGGCAACAAAGGTTTGGGCCCATAGAGGCGCCAGTGCTTATGCGCCCGAAAATACCATTCCGGCCTTTCGGCTGGCCATGGAGCAGGGAGCGGACGGCATTGAGCTGGATGTGCAGCTTTCCAAGGACGGCAAGCTGGTGGTGATCCACGACGAGTGGGTGGACCGAACCAGCAACGGCAAGGGCCGGGTGGTGGATATGACCTGCCAGGAGCTGAAAAAGCTGGACTTTTCCTGCGGCATGGAAGCATACGCCTTCGCCCGAATCCCCACCCTGCGGGAGGTCTACGGTATGCTGCGCAACAGCAGCATGACCGTTAACGTGGAAATCAAATATGGGGAAGTCCAATATCCTGGCATTTGGGATAAGCTGATCCAGCTGGAGCGGGAAATGGATATGCAGGGGAGAGTGATGTATTCTTCCTTCAACCATTACGTTCTGCGCAAGATCCGGGAGCTGGACCCAGATGCGGAGATCGGCCTATTATACGACAACGCCATGGTTGACCCCTGGGTGTACGCAGCCTATATGAAGGCCGATGCGATCCATCCGGATTACCGGGTGGCCCTTGGTTGCCCCGGGTTGATCCATGGCTGCCGGGAAGCGGGCATCGCCATCAACGCCTGGACGGTAAACGAGCCGGACGCAGCCCAATTATTGGCCCAGGCCAACGTAAACGCAATTATCACCAACCGGCCAGATGAGGTATTGCGCGCCATCGGCCGTTAAGGAGAAACGGAGTCCATGGAGGAAAAGAAACGGGAAGAATTGAGCTTGCCCAGCTACATGCAGCGAAAAAGCAACCGCAAGCCCTTGACGCCTTCCTATGTGCAAAGTCAATCGCAGGCCCGTAAGCCTGGCGCCGGACAGCGGCCCCAGGCTATAAAACGCGCGCCGCAAAAATCCAATCCAGCCGGGTCCGGCCAAGGCGGCAAGCGGCCCCCTCAAGGGACAGCCTCCACCGCCGTCAAAACAAACCCAACAGGGCCAAAGGGTACTACCCACCCCCCCAAGGCCAAATCCACACCCAAACCCACACAGCCCCTAAAGACGGCCCAAGGAAATCATAAAAGCCCCCCGCCTCAAAAAACCACAGGCAGCGCCCGCAGCGCCTCCGCCACAAAGGCCCGGGAACCCATGGGAGAAAACCGCCGGCGTAAGATACAGCCTGTCAATGGGCAAAATCTGGATATGGCAGCCCTGCGGGCAGCCAATGCAGCCCGCAAAACCAACCAGCCTGCCCGAAAGAAACGGGTGACTGCCATTAAGCCTGGTAGACTTGCTCTGGCCTTGCTGCTGCTGATCGCAGCCGTTGGCGGGATCTGGCACTTCCTTCTGCAAGATTCTGGGGCGGCGGTCAATGGACCGGTGGACGCCATCGGCGAAACGGACCGTATCCCGGATGGGGTGTCCGTCCTAGGCATCGATGTGGGAGGCCAGACCCGATCTAGCGCCCGGGAATTGATCGTTAAAACCGCGGATTCCCTGTTGGCTGGCGCGGCAATCACCCTACAGCTGGATGGGACGAGCTATGAGATCAAAGGGGCGGATTTGGGCCTTTCCTACGATATAGAAGCGGTGTTGGATGCAGCCGTGCAATATACAGAACCTGAAGAGGAACCCGATGTGGTGGTGGATGTGACCAATACGGCCCCTGCGAGCCAGCCTGGAGCCTTTGATCAGATCTTCACCTGGGATGAAGCCGCCTTGCGCCGGGCATTGGAAAACATCGCTGCCCAATTCGATGTGGAACCGGTAGACGCCATCGGCGAACCGGTGCTGCATGAGGACCATACGGTGAGCTTTACGCACCAGGACGGTAAAACTGGCCGGGCTGTAGATGTGGACGCCACCCTTGCCAAAATCACGGAAACCTTCCAGCGGGGCATTTATACCGCCCAGCTAGATGGGGAATGGAATACCGTACAGCCTGCGGTCACAGCCGCTATGCTTTCCCAGCAGATCGCCTTGCGGGGTAGCTATACGACCCGCTATGCCACCATCGGTAAAACCAGCGAAGAGACCCCCACCATTGAAAACCGGGTGTTCAACATCCAAAAGGCTGCGGGGATCATCAATGGTTGCATGATCGCCCCAGGGGAAAGCTGGAGCTTTAACGATTTCGTGGGAGAACGCTCCCTGGAAAACGGCTGGAAGGAGGCCAATGGCATCGCCAACGGTAAGGAATATGTGCTTCAAGCCGGCGGCGGCATCTGCCAGGTATCCACCACCCTGTATAACGCCCTGCTTCAGGCGGACGTTACCGTTACCAACCGAAGGGCCCACAGCATTCCCTCCGATTATGTGGATCATGGCCTGGACGCTACGGTGGACTATGCCATGGACCTGGATCTGGAATTCATAAACGATACCGGGGCGCCTATTTACCTTTTCGCCTATTGCGAGAGCGTGGAGGGAAGGCACAGGGAAGACATTACGTTCCTAGTCTATGGCAAGCCCTTGGAAAACGGCGTCTCCTATAAGACCCGCAGTGAGACCATAGAGACCATCCCCCGGAACAACGTACATTATACCGACGACTATACCATCCCCAGGGGCTATAAGGTGGTAACCATCGAAGCCCGGCCAGGATATGTGGCGGAGGTGTATCTGGATAAATATGTGGGAGACGGCTTGGTGAGCAGCGAATACCTATATACCGACCGGTATGAAGGCAATGACGAGGAAGCCCTGCGGGGCGCCGCAAGTCCCAAATATTACGAGCCGCCTGCCAACGCCGTGCCCATCGACGATTAATGGGGCCTATTATAAAATAGGAAACATCTGCGTTACAGTATCCCGCCGCACCCGTGGGTGCGGCGGG
>ENA-OZAB01001082-OZAB01001082.1-human-gut-metagenome-genome-assembly--contig:-NODE-1082-length-12273-cov-4.638075_pt1 | contig 12273 bp, 14 predicted proteins | sample MGYA00243297_ERZ653491 | MGnify/ENA primary metagenome ERZ653491 (study PRJEB26926, sample SAMN06165154) | human gut metagenome | biome: ENVO:00009003; feature: ENVO:2100002; material: ENVO:00002003... | reverse complement strand
TGCCGGGCCTGCCCAAAAGCCCTGCGGCGGAGCGCATCGACGTGGATGCGGACGGCCGCATCTCGGGGCTGTTCTGACGGCGGACATCCGGCGCATAAGGAGGAACAACGATGCAGCAGTTACAGCAGAACGGGACCATCGCCGCCTTTTCGGAGGCGCTCGCCTCCGGCGCGCCAACGCCGGGCGGCGGCGGCGCGTGCGCGCTTGCCGGCGCGCTTGGCGCGGCGCTTGGCAGCATGGTGTGCGCGCTGACGTCCGGCAAGCGGCGCTATGCGGACGTGGAGGAGGACATCCAGCGCATCGCGTCGCGCATGGAGGCGCTGCGCCAGCGCCTTGCCGCCGATGCGGACAGGCGTCACCGGCAGGAGCTGCAGCTGGTGCGCGCGCAGGGCGACCTGAAGGGGCTGCAGGAGCGCATCTGGAGCGAATATGAGCTGACCTATGCCGGGGCCGAGGCGTTCCGGCGCGAGGATTTTGACCTGCGGGAGGCGGAAAAACAGATTGCCTCCATGCGCGGACAAATGCGCGCCATGGGGTCTGTCAACGTCAACGCCGTGGAAAACTACCGGCTCACGCGCGAGCGTTTCGAGCAGCTCAACGCGCAAAAGCAGGATTTGCTCAAGGCGACGGAGGATTTGCAGGGCATCATCGCGGAGCTGCTTGCCAAAATGGAAAGCCGGTTCCGCAAACAGTTCGCGCTGCTCAACCAGTATTTTGCCCGGACGTTTACGGCGCTGTTTGGGGGCGGGCACGCGGAGCTGAAGCTGGCCGACGAGCACGACGTGCTGGGCTGCGCCATCGACGTGGTCGCACAGCCGCCCGGAAAGAAGCTGCAGCTGCTTTCGCTCCTGTCCGGAGGAGAACGCGCGCTGACGGCCATCGCCATCCTCTTTGCCATGCTGCAGCTCAAGCCCACGCCGTTTTGCGTGCTGGACGAGATTGAGGCGGCGCTGGACGAGGCGAACGTGGCGAACTTCGCCGACTATCTGAATAATTTCTCCGCGCGCACGCAGTTTGTGGTCGTCACGCACCGGCGCGGCACCATGGAGCGGTGCCAGGCGCTCTACGGCGTGGCGATGGAAGAAAAAGGCGTGTCCCGCATGGTTTCCGTCCGCCTGGCGGACGTGGGGGCATAAACGCCCGGTATGGTATAAGGAGGCAAGGAAATGGCGGGGTTTTTTTCTCGGCTGAAGGAAGGCCTGGCGCGCACGCGCGAAAGCGTGGCCGGACGGGTGGACGAGCTGATTCACCATTATCAGGCCCTGGACGATGATTTTTACGAGGACCTGACCGACGTGCTGGTGATGGCCGACGTGGGCGTGAGCACCTCGGACGAAATTGTCGGCGAACTGCGCAAACGCGTGCAGGCGCAGCGGGTGGGAGACCCCGCCAAGGCACGGGAAATGCTCAAGGAAATCCTCAAGGAGCGCATGCGCTCGCCCAGGCCGCCGCTGCAGTGGCCCATGGTCATGCTGGTCGTGGGCGTCAACGGCGTGGGCAAAACGACGACCATCGGCAAGCTCGCGCTCCGTTTCAAGGGCGCGCAGCACGGCGTGATGCTGGCCGCGGCCGATACCTTCCGCGCGGCGGCGGCGGATCAGCTTCAGATTTGGGCGGATCGCGCGGGCGTGCCGCTGGTGCGCCATGCCGAGGGCGCGGACCCGGCGGCGGTGGTGTACGACGCCATTGCCTCGGCCAAAGCGCGCAGGGCGGAGCTGTTGATTATCGACACGGCGGGCCGCCTGCATAACAAGAAAAACCTGATGGACGAGCTGGGAAAAATCCGCAAAATCGTCCAGCGCGAGTATCCGGAAGCCGATTTGCGCACGCTGCTGGTCATCGACGCGACCACGGGCCAGAACGGCCTGACGCAGGCCCGCGTCTTTAAGGAAGTGGCCGAGATTAACGGCATTGTCCTGACCAAGCTGGACGGCACCGCCAAGGGCGGCATCGCCATCGCCATCCGCGAGGCGCTGGACGTTCCGGTCTGGTATGTGGGCGTGGGCGAAGGGATAGACGATTTGCAGTCCTTCGACGCGGACGAATTTGTGGAAGCGATTTTCTGACGGCGCAAGAGGCGCAGAGGGAGCAAAACCCTATGGAACTCAACTGGCTGGGAGGATGCGTCCTGGGCGCGCTGTTCCTGCTGCTGTCGGGCTGGATGCTGTTTTCCCAACTGCGTGCGCGCAAGCGCCTGGAAGACAGGCTGCGCAGCGGCTTTGGCCGGGCGCCGGATGCAGAGGAACAATACCGGCTGGACGGGGTTGCGCGCTATGACGAACAGCGCGCCGCGCAGGCACAGGGCGAGGGCCGCGTAGACGATATCACCTGGAACGACCTGGACATGGACGCGCTGTACCGCCGTGTGAACGTATGCCTGACATCGGCGGGGGAGGCGCGGCTGTACCGGCTGCTGCGCGAGCCGGAGGAAAGCGACGCAGAGGCGTGCGAAAAGCGTATGGCGCCGCTGGCAGAGGAGGCGCTGCGCTTTCAGGTACAGCGGCTGCTGCTGCGCGCGGGCAAGGAACACCACAGCGCCATGGAGTCGCTGCTGTTTGCGCCTGCCGCCTCGCGCATCCGGCCGGGCTGGCTGTTCCCGTTGCTCCTGGCGGCAGAGGCCTTGTCCCTGCCGCTGTGGTTCTTTTGGCCGGCGGCCGGGCTGGCGCTGCTGATAGCGGCCGTGGCGGCGTCCAGCGCCTTTTCCATGGCGTACAGGCTGCGCATAGACGCACAGCTTCGCGGCCTGCGCTATCTGGCCTCGCTGTTGTGGGCGGCCCGCAGGCTCTGCGCGATACAGGGGGATGCGTGGCGCGCGTGCATAGCGCCGGTGCGGGAGGCGGCGCAGCCGCTGAAACGGCTTCGGGGCCTGCTTTCGGGCGACGCCAGCTTCATGGCGGGGGATTTGCTGTTTGTATGGGACCTGCTGCGCATGCTCGTGCCGGTGGATCTGGTGCTTTTTAACCGCCGGCTTGCGTTTATGCAGCGCGAGCAGGAACGGGTGCAGCGCTTTTATGAAGCGATAGGGGATATCGACGTGGCGCTGTGCGTGCTGTCGTTGCGCGAAAGCCTGCATTTCTGGTGCCGGCCTGATTTTACGCAGTCGCTTGAAATCCGCTTTGAGCGGCTGTACCATCCGCTTCTGGCCCATCCCGTGGACAATAGCGGCCATGTGGGGCGCAGCACGCTGATTACCGGCTCCAACGCCTCCGGCAAGTCCACGTTTATCCGCTCGCTGGCGCTGGGGATGATTATGGCCCGCAGCCTGCATACCTGCTGCGCGCAGCGCTTGTGCGTGCGCCGTATGCCGGTGTTTACCTCCATGGCGCTGCGGGACGATTTGCTCGCGGGCGAGAGCTACTTTGTGACGGAAATCAAAAGCCTGCGTCGGATTCTGGAAGCGGTGCGGCGGGGCCCGTGCGCATGCTTTGTGGACGAGATTCTGCGCGGCACCAACACGCCCGAGCGTCTGGCGGCCTCCACGGCGGTGCTGCGCTGGCTGCACGGGCAGGATTGCCTGTGCGCCGCGGCCACGCACGATTTGGAACTGACGCGCATCCTGCGCGAAGAATACGCATGCTTTCACTTCCGGGAACGGCTGGAAAACGGCGAAATCCTGTTCGATTACCGGCTTTATCCCGGCCCTTCGCGCACCCGCAACGCCATCGGCCTGCTGCGCGTGATGGGGCTGGACGCGGACATCGTCGACGAAGCCGAGAGGCTTGCCGGCCGGGATGAGGAGGAGGAAACGGCTTCGCCCCAGGATGGCTGAGGGGCCGTTGAAGAGCCAACGCGACGGCATGGCGGCAAGGCCATGCCGTTTTGCGCATGTCTGATACTATTCTCAAATATGATTGACAATTATAGATATTGTGGTATAGTACTTATGGATGATGGAAATGAAAGGCTATAGCATAAACGCAGAAGAGTATCAAAAAATAGAGGAAGCCGAGAAACGGTGCAAAGATAAACGAACATCAAAGAAGTTAACGGTGCTATTAATCCGCTTTAGCGGGGTAAGCATTGCCGAAACCGCGCAGAGAATGAACTGTTCAGAGAGGAAAGTAGCCCGCCTCATATCAGAATACAAGAAGCAGGGGCTTGAAGAATTCATGCGCAACAAGTATGTCGGAGGCAATCATCGCAGTCTGAGTGAAGCGGAAGAAAAGGAGATCCTTGTCCCGTTTGAAAAGATGGCAGAGCAAGGACATATGGTTACAGCACAGGAGATCAAGAAGGTTTTTGATAAAAGGATTGGCAAGGATACCGGCCGGGGATATATTTATATGCTTCTGAAAAGACACGGATGGCGTAAGGTCATGCCCAGAGCCAAACATCCCAAGAAAGCAGATGAAGAGGCGATTCAAGCCTCAAAAAAATTAACGATACAGTAGGAGTTTTGGCAAAACAAAATCCCAAGAAGAGGGTACGGCTGTTATTTGAGGACGAAGCGGGATTCGGAAGAATCAACAAGCCCAGGAATTGTTGGTGTATGAAAGGAATTCGTCCATCCGTTCCCTGTCATCATATACGGGAATACCGCTATGTATATGGCGCTGTTGATCCAATAGATGGAGAAAGTCTTTTTCTTGTCATGCCATACTGTAATACAGAATGCATGCAGGTATTCTTGAATCAGCTTCGATCAACGTTTCCTGATGACATCATCGTTCTGATCTGCGACGGTGCTGCATGGCATAAATCTGTAGCGCTAAAAGTGCCAGCAGGAATATCCATCCTGCATATACCACCGTATACTCCGGAAATGAATCCCATTGAGCAGATCTGGCGCGAACTGCGAACTCAGGGATTTCGTAATGAGGTTTTTGCTACATTGGAAAAGGTGGTAGACCGCTTGTGTGAGACAATCAACCATCTTTCTCGTTATACCATTATGAGCATTACACAACGTAAGTGGATAATGGATATTTTTATTTGAGATTAGTATAAGCCGGCATGATTTCCAGATCAACCTCTTCCTCCAGGAAAATTTTCGATGGATCGTGCAGACATTCCCCGATCCTGTGCGTCTTGAGGGTGTATCGCGATACGGAAGAGACGAAAGGAAGGATGGACGTGGAAGGAAAGCGACAACGCGATGCGCGTTTCGTGGAAGCCATCCGCCAGAACCGTGCCGGCATGTTTTGCGTTGCGCGCATGATGCTTCGCTCGGACAGCGACGCAGAGGAGGCCGTGGCCGATGCGACGGAACGGGCCTATGCGCACCTGTATGCGTTGCGCAACTGGCAGAGTATCCGCCCCTGGCTCATGCGCATCACGATCAACGCCTGCCACAAAATCCTCAGACGGCGAAAAAGGGAGATTCCCAGCGACGATGTCCAGGTGTTTGAACGGCAGGCGCCGCCGCGCGAGACAGAAAACATCTGGGCCCTTGTGGAGCGGCTGGAGCCGCTGTACAGCCTGCCCCTGACGATGTACTATGCACAGGGCATGAAACTTGAGGAGATTGCCAAAGTGCTGCACGCGCCAAAAGGCACGGTTTCGGCACGCATGACGCGCGGAAAGCAAAAGCTCAGACGCATGATCGAGGAGGAGAGAGCATGAATGAGCATGAACTGGAGGACAGACTGCACCATGAACGGATCATCCTGCCGGAGGGATTTGACGGGCGCCAGGAAGCGGTTCTCTTTCGCGCCATGGAGCAAAAACGCAGGCCGGTCCAAAGAGCCTTTGTGCTTGCGGTCGCGCTGGCGCTGCTGATCTGTGCGACGGCACTGGCTGCCGATGGCCTGGGGCTGGCCTTCTTCTGGGGCGATGCTTCGCCGGATGCTGAGTCGCTCGTGGAAAGGGGCGTTCCTCAGTCGGGCGGACAGCTCGATGATGCGACGTTTACGGTTCGGGAAGCGGTTTTCGATGGGAATACATTGCAGGCTGTTGTGGCGGTGCAAGCGGTGGAAGGGAAGCGCGCGGTGATGCAGGGCTATCACGGCAATGTGAGCGCGGATGGCGTGCTTGTGGATTGCGGCGAAGAGGGCAGCATCGAATGGGCGGAAGAGGAGGACGGCACGCTGCTTTTGTACATCAGCCAGGCGATTTTCTCTGAGGAAGCGCAGCTCAGCGTCACATGGCCATGCAGCACAGCGCTGGCCAGTGCGGATGGTTCAAGGTGGGTACATGAACAGTCGGGCGTGCTCTGCTTTGAGGTGCCGCGCATTGAGGCGCAGACATTGAAGCTGTCTGCGACGGTCGATTGGAGCGGCCTTCTGACGGTGACGGATGTTGAGGTGGCCTACACGCCGCTGGGCATGGATCTGCAAATCCGCTATGTGCCGGGGGAAAGGCTGAAAAATGCAGTGCCTTCTTTCTATGTCGGACGGGAGGAGGACGCGGTCAATCATCGAGGGGGTGAAATCAGCCGCACGGGCAATGCGCAGGATGGCTATACCCTGCACGTCCGGTTTTACACGCCGGACAGCTTGCCGCACACGCTGACGCTTGGCGTGCGCGGGATGGAAGACCGGGTTTTGTTTGACTTTGACAGGCAGACCGCGATACTGATTGCAAAGGAGGTAGAACAATGAAAAGAGGGTTGCTGCTCGCATGTGCGCTGATGGTCAACGCAAGCCTGGCTTCGGCTGAGGTGGTGAGTGCGCCCCTGCCGGACAGGCATATTCAAACGGCGATTGAGCGCGAAACGTATACGATCGCCGTGGACGCAGACATCTATGGGGAGACGATCGACCGCGTGCAGGCCTACCGGGTCACGACGCTGGATTGGGGCGAGAATCCGGAAGAGGCGTTTGACCTTGCGCTGTGGTTTGATGAAACCGTTCCGCTCGAAAAAAAGGATTACGACAGCATCGCGTTTTTCCCACAGGGGCAAGAGGAGCGGATCCTCTGGCGCGATGAGGCGCGTTTCAGCCCCTATGCGATCACCTTTCAGCGGGAGACCCACGCGCGCCTGGAGTTCCCGTTTGAGCGGCTCGCTGTCGAAGGCATCGTCGAATCGGTGGACGCGCAGCTGCTGGAGGGATTCTCTTTGCAGCAGGCGGAGCAGGGGATCAATCCGATTCTCGACGCGCTGGGCGTGACGATCCAGCGCGAGCCGGTCTTCGTCTCCTGCATGACGCTCGGGGACTGGCAAGCGGAAACCGGGAAGAAGCTGGCATATGGCGTTGCACCTGATGAGTTCGTCGTCGAGAACTGGACACAAGAGGATGAAAGCTGCCTGATCCACTACCGCCAGCTTTTTCATGGCTTGCCCATGATGGAGACGGACGAGCACATGCCCGGCATCGTGGAGTGGGAAACGCCCAAGACCCTGGTCTGCGCATTGTGGAGCCGCAGAGGGCTGGAAAAACTCGAGTTCCCCTTTGTCGTTGGAACGCAAACGGCGCTGGGTGAGCCCTTTGCGCCGATCACAGCGGATGAGGCGCTTGCCGCGTGCCAATCTGCCGACATGAACCTGGGCGAGTGGCGCAATCTGCACATCTCGCGGATAGAACTGGGGTATGTGATGCTGGCCAAGAACATCGCCCAAACGGAAATCGAAGCGCGGCCCGCATGGCTGATCCGCATCTGGGGAGAAATTCTAGGGAATATGGAAAGCGTGGTCGCCGCGGTGGATGCGCAGACCGGCGACATGATGCTGAGCCTGTGAGGAAATGAACCGCCGTCCCGAAAGGCCTTTCGCCGGACGGGGCGGCGGTTTCATGGCGCGGACAGAGATTCAGAGGGGAGATTGTTTTTTTTTGTCAAAAAAGCAGATTTTCCTTGCATGAAGCGCGAATTTTATCTCCGAACCACCGTCTCATCTTATAGGAAGCATGATATTCACTGGAAGGGGAGAAAACACATGACGAAACGACTGTTCAAGCCTCTGGCCTGTCTGATACTATTCTCAAATAGAACTGAGCCGTCCGATAACCGGCCGTCAGGGTACGCTTCGCTCCCTGACTGCTTTTCCTTTCATCGCTTCGCGATAGGAGAACGATGGGGGATTTCATCCCCCAAACCCCTAGCCTGGGGACCAGTCCCCAGACCCCTTCTTCGCTTGGCGCTTATAGCTTGTTTTATCTGAGAATAGTATGAGACCGGGTTTTCGCTTTGGGCCGCCCCGGCGAAAAGCGCGCCCGCGGTTTTTCTCCCCTTCTCTTGACAAGGCGCAGCAAACGAATTATAATCTATGTTATGCAACGAATGTTATCTATCGGAAGAGGGGGGCGGGGGACGTGCCGCCAAGGCCAAGGATAACAAAGGATATGGTGATTGACGCCGCGCTTGCCATCGCGCGCGAAGCCGGGGCGGAAAACATCAACGCCCGAACCGTCGCCAGGAAACTGAACTGCTCCACGCAACCCGTGATGTACCATTTTGCAACGATGGAAGCCTTGAAAAAGGCGGCCTATGAGAAGCTGAACCGGTACCATACGGAATACCTGTTGACCTTGACGGACCCGCAGGAAGGGGTCATGCTGGGCATCGGATGCAATTATATCCGGTTTGCCGTGGAGGAACCGCATGCCTTCCGATTTTTGTTTCAATCGGGCTTTGCCGCGGAAAACAGCCTGCTGGAGATGATAGACGCAGAGGAGCTCCTGCCGGTGCTTTCCGCGATGCAGGCGGCGGCCGGGATGAGCCTGGAAAAGACCAAAGAGGTCTTTTTGACGATAGCGCTGTTCGCGCACGGGTATGCGAGCATCCTTGCAAACCACGCCATGGCCTATGACGGAGAACTGATAAAAAAACATCTGCGGCAGGCGTACAGGGGCGCGGTATGGGCCGCGCAGGAGAAAACAACATGAACAAGCTCTATGAAAAAAACGAACTGACGTTTGCGCTGGTATGCATTGCGGCGTATTGCGCGCTGCAATCCGCCGCAAATCCGCTGAACAGGCTCCTGGGCGTCGACTATGCCGCGAGCGCGCTCCTGGGCATCGCGCAGGCCGCGGCGCTGTTTCTCTTTTTGAAAAAAAACAACTTGCTCAAGCGCTACGGGCTGTGCAGGTCCGCCGTGCCCGCCCGCCGGTTTCTTTACTATCTTCCGTTGATGTTCCTGGCCACCAGGAATTTCTGGAGCGGGTTTGCGCTCCGCCTGGATATTGCGGGCGTCGTCTGCTACACGGCCTGCATGCTTTGCGTCGGATTCCTCGAGGAAGTCATCTTCCGGGGCTTTCTTTTCAGGGCGATGGCAAAAGAGAATGTGAAGACGGCCATCGTCGTATCCAGCGTTACCTTTGGCCTCGGCCATCTGCTGAACCTGGTCAACGGCAGCGGGGCGGGTCTGGCGGAAAACCTGTTCCAGGTCACCGGCGCCATGGCAATCGGTTTCCTGTTCGTCACGCTCTTCTTCCGCGGCGGAAGCCTCCTGCCCTGCATCGCCGCCCATGCCGCCATCAACGTCACCGCCGTCTTTTCCAACGACGCAGGCCTGACGATGGAAACGCGCATGGTTTTGCACCTGATTCTGATGGCGGTGGCCGTCGCTTACGCCCTGTTTCTCACCAGGACGCTTCCACAGCGCGGGGAGCCGGGGAATACGGCCGGCTGAGGGCCCGCTATCCCAGAATGAACCGCCGCAGCGCGCGCCGGGGCGCGTCCGGATGGAGCGACAGCACGCGCGCGGCGATGCGTTCGGCCGCCTGCTCCGGGCGCAGCTTCCGGGCCTGCTCCATCACCGCGTCTCCCCAGAACGCTTCCGTGGCGCACAGCACCGTGGAATCCCAGCCGTATTCGCCGTGCCGGGGCGAAAACTTGCGCTGGCGTCCGCACAGGGTCAGATACATGCCCATCTGCAATTCCACCACCGCGCGCTCCACCGCGCCGCGGTCTTCGCGCCCGAAGCCGCCCAGCGGCCGGATTTGGTGCATGGCCAGGGAACCGTATTCCTGCACCAGCGCGTATATCCGGCGGGCTGTATGGCTCACCAGCCCGCAGGCATAGTCCTCCTCCAGCGTGCTTCCCCGGCGCCGGACGGCCAGAAACGCCGGCGCCCACTCGCGCGTGATATAGCCGCTTTTTTTGAAAAATACCTTGGCGTAGGCGATATCGCTGCGTTCGTCCAGCACGCGCATGCGCCAGGCCCAGGGATCGGTCTGCGGGTCGCCGGTGTGCCAGCGGATTTCGGGGGCAAACCGGTCGCAGAGCGTAAAGATGCCCTCCCCGTTGGGGCCGCCGAGGGAAAACCCCGCCTGCAGGAGCGCGGTGCAAAACCCTTCAAAATCCCGTATCGGCGCAGCGTCCATATCATTCACCCTCTTTTGAAGACAAACAGGCGGCTGAGCACATAGTTCAGGATGATGACCAGCACGTTGGCCAGCAGTTTGGCCAGGTTGGCATGCATGCCCAGCATATCCACCGAAACGTACAAAAACAGCGCGTTGACGCCCAGCGTGGCAAGCCGTGCGGTCACGAACGAAACGCTTTCGCGCAGGAGCGTGCGCAGGTCGCGCGCATGCGCCCGAAACACGACCCATTTGTTGCCGCAGAACGCAAACGCTACCGCCGCCATCCAGCTGAAAACGCTGGCGATCTGGTAGTGCACGCCCAGCGCGTTGAACATCAGGGCGAAAACCGCATAGTCAAGCAGCGTGGTCAGCCCGCCGATGATCAGATAGCGCAGCATGTCCCCATAGCGGGCATAAAGCGCTTTGCATTTTTCCAACATGGTTCTCCTTTCCGGCGGCAGACGGCCGCCATGAAAAAAGACGATACAGGGCCGCGGCGCGTTCCCGCGCCTGGCCGGAAGCGGGAACCGCTGCCCCTATCATTCGCCGGACGGCGCTTTTTTCCTTTAATTTTTTTCCGGCCGCTTTGCCGGGCGGCCGGAGAATGCTATAATGCCGACAGGAGGGAAAACGAATGCTGTACTTTCAATGCGACTATCTGGAAGGAGCCCATGAACAGGTTTTGCGCCGGCTGGTGGAAACCAACCGGGAAAAGCTCGTCGGATACGGCGAGGACGTCTATTGCCAAAGCGCCAGGGAAAAAATCCGCGCGGCCTGCGGCGCGCCGCAGGCGGACGTGTTTTTTCTGGTAGGAGGCACGCAGACAAACGCCGTGGTCATCGATTCCATGCTCGCGCCTTACGAAGGCGTTATCAGCGCGCGCACGGGGCATATCAATATGCACGAGGCCGGGGCGATTGAGTTTACCGGGCATAAAGTGCTCTCCGTCGACCATTGCGAGGGCAAAATCGACGCCCGCACGCTTGAAAATACGCTGGAGGCGTTCTGGCAGGACGAAAGCCATGAGCACATGGTGTTCCCCGGCATGGTATATATCTCCTTTCCCACCGAATACGGCACGCTCTACACCCTCAGGGAGCTGACCGCGCTGGCAGAGACGTGCCGCCGGTACCATATTCCGCTGTATGCCGACGGCGCGCGCCTGGGCTATGGGCTGGTCAGCCCGCGGTGCGACGTCACGCTGGAGGATATCGCGCGGCTGTGCGACGTGTTTTACATCGGAGGGACGAAGGTCGGCGCGCTGTGCGGCGAAGCGGTGGTCTTTCCCCGGGGCGACGCGCCCAGATATTTTCTGACCCGCGTCAAACGCCACGGCGCAATGCTGGCCAAGGGCAGGCTGGCGGGCGTGCAGTTCGACGCCCTGTTTACCGACGGCCTCTATTGGCGCATCAGCCGGCACGCCATGGACATGGCCCTGCGCATGCGGGAAGGGCTGGAGAAGCTGGGATATCCGCTGTTCCTGGATTCGCCGACCAACCAGCAGTTCGTCGTGCTGGAAAACGGCCAGATGGAGCGCCTGCGCGAAAAGGTGGGGTTCAGCGTGTGGGAAAAGGCGGACACCCGGCATACGGTCGTGCGCTTTGCGACGAGCTGGGCCACTGAACCGGAGGACGTCGACGCGCTGCTGGCGCTGCTGGCGGAAGAAAAACGATAGGTCTTTCGGGGCCTGCGCGGGAAACCGCCGCAACCGAACGGCTTTGCGGCAAAGGAGGCGAGCGGGATGCCCATGGACGTGGAAAAAACGGCGCGGCTGGCGCGGCTTCGCCTGAGCGGGCCGGAGCGGCGCGCGCTGTCGGAGGAGATGGCGCGCATCATGGCGTTTGCCGACGCGCTTTCGGCGCAGGAAGCGTCAGGAGAAGAGAGGGCGGAAGAGGCGTCCGCAGGGCTTTCGGCGCTGCGGGCGGATGTGGCGGGGCCGGTATTGGCGCGCGAAGAGGCGCTGCGCGCCGCGCCGGCCCGGCGGGAAGGCTGTTTTATCGTCCCGCGCGCGCTGGCCGGGGAGGACGACGATGCATGACGTTACGGGCACTGTCTCTTATACACATCTGACGCTGCCGACGAAGAGGAT
>ENA-OZAB01001070-OZAB01001070.1-human-gut-metagenome-genome-assembly--contig:-NODE-1070-length-12398-cov-5.110994_pt1 | contig 12398 bp, 9 predicted proteins | sample MGYA00243297_ERZ653491 | MGnify/ENA primary metagenome ERZ653491 (study PRJEB26926, sample SAMN06165154) | human gut metagenome | biome: ENVO:00009003; feature: ENVO:2100002; material: ENVO:00002003... | reverse complement strand
CTTCGTCGGCAGCGTCAGATGTGTATAAGAGACAGCTGCTGGGCCGTATGCACCAATTCGTGGGCGGCTACCATGGGATCAAACCCGCCCTCGCCAAAGTATACGTCCCGCCCTGTGGCATAAGCCCGGGCGCCCATGCTCTCCGCCTTTCCCACGGCGTCCGCGCCGGTATGGAAGCGCACATCCGAAAAGTCCGCGCCCATCTTTTCCCCCAGCTGGGCCTTGACCTCCGCCGGGGTCCGGCCCGTGATCCCCTCCGCCACGGCGTCCGCTTCCGCCTCAGCCGCCGGATTCTGCCGGCTCAAAAACCGAGCCATCCGCGCCTGCATCTGGGCATCCAGGGCATCTCCAAGTCCCGGCTGTTCCAGGCCGTAAGCCCCGCCCGCCGCCTGGGTGTTCGGCGCTTGTACGTCCATCTTTTCATAGCTGCCCGCTGGAATTTCCCGGGGTTTTTTTACCAATTGATACGCCATATTTTCCTCCTATGCCGCGTCTAGCCTTGCTCCCATCAGCACAAATGTGCCCGTTCCTTGCTTTCCGCTCTTATTGCTTATTCTTCCAAAAGGTCCGCGTATTCTCGCAACTCCTCCCGTACCACTACGATCTCGTTCTTGCGCATCTCGTTCACCGCCGCCGTGAGCACGTGCCGCATGTGGATGGGCCGATCCTCCCCCGCCGCCATAAAGGCGGCGCCCAGCACGATGTTTTTGATATGGCCGCCGGACAGCTCGAACTTTTCCGCCACAAAGTCCCAATCCACCCCGTCCTCCACCGGCGCGTCCTTTGGCAGGGTACGCAAATAGATCTCCTTGCGCTGGGGCGGCTCCGGGAAGGGAAAATGCACCACATAGGTGATGCGCCGCATAAACGCCGCGTCGATGTTCTGCACCAGGTTGGTGGCCAGCACGCACACCCCGTCGTAATCCTCGATCTGCTGGAGCAGATAGGCCACCTCCACATTGGCATTCCGGTCGTGGGCGTCCTTCACGTCGCTCCGCTTGCCGAAGATGGCGTCGCACTCGTCGAAGAACAGGATGCAGTTGGAATTGCGGGCCTCGTTGAATACGGCTTGCAGGTTCTTTTCCGTTTCGCCGATATACTTGCTGACGATCTGGGAGATGTTGATCTTATACATCTCCATGTTCAGCTCCCGGGCGATCACCTGGGCGCACATGGTCTTGCCCGTGCCCGGCGCCCCTGCAAACAGGATGGACAAACCCTTGCCATAGCCCAGCTTTTTCTCAAAGCCCCATTCCTGATAGACCCGGTGCTGGTAGCGGATATGGTTGCAGGCCTGCTGCATCAGCCGCTTTTGGGATTGGGGCAGCACCACGTCCTCCCAGGTATAGCAGGGCTCCACCCGCCGGGCCAGTTTATCCAGCCTGTGTACCACCTGCCGGTAGCAGCAAGCGTGTATGGTGCGGTTATCCAGGGGTTTATCCTGGATCCGGCCAAGGCCCGCCGCCTGCATGGCCGCCCCCTTGATCTGCCGGGGCACGAAGCGGAACTTGACGGATAGTTCCTGGAGCTGCACCTGGGCTTCCATGGGGACCTGGGCAAAGTAATGGGTAAACAGGGCCAGCCGTTCCGATTCTTTGGGGGCGGGGATGGAGAACTCCACCGTGGCAGGCCGCACCGGCCTGGGTATCCGCCGCTTGGACAGCAGGAACACCGGCTCCCGGCTGATATCGGCCTGGGCAATGGCCTCGGTCAGGGCCGGGGACGCGGGCTCCACCTCCCCCTCCGGCCCCGTGGTATCCAACCCGTGGAAGCATACATAGGCGTCCAATAGCCGGGCGGCCAAAACCGCCTCTTCCACCGCCTTGGGCCGGTGCTCCAAGGTCTCCATATCGGCAAATAGGCACTTGGCCTTTTGCCGGGCCATCAGATGCTGGATCTGGAACCGGCGTCCCGACCCTTCGGGACCGGTAATGGCAATGGCCTGAGGCCCGCCTGCCATGGCCCCATCCAGGGCTGCCGCCAGGTCCCGGCCGATCACCAGGGGGTCCGCCGGGGTCTCCTCCGCCCCGTCGAAAATGCGGATGCCGTTGCCGGATTCCAGCCGCCCCGCGCTCAAAAAGGACAGCACCATGGGCTTTAGCTGCAAATTTCCCTCCAGCAGGGCCTCCCGCTGGAACAGGGAATTGAACAGGTTCTCCCGGGCGAAGGCGGCGGTATAGGCCTCCACCGATTCCCCCTGGGGTAAATATAGCTGCACCGCCAACTGGACGGTAGGAAGTTTCTTGGTGATATCGTCCTGCAAATAGGCCAGCAGCCGCTCGTACTTGGTATCCAGCCGGGCCCCGTAGCACAGGGTGAGCACCCAGCGGGAAAAGGGGTCCAGCCCAAAGCGCTGGAATACCTTTAGCAGGGGGAAGGCGTCCGGCGCCGTCAAGGCCAGCCGCCGTTCCAGCACAGCTTCCCCCACCCGGATCTGTTCCAGCTCCTCGGGGGCCAGCTTTTCCATCAGCCCGGTCTGGGCTGCCTTGGTCAAGTTATGTTCAAACTCCTCCCGGCTCACCACCAGCCCCAGCATATTCCGCATATCCCCCTGGGGCCCCAACCATTGATGGTATTTGTAGTAAAGATACAGCCGGTAATCTATCAGGGCGAAGGCGTCCTCCATCAGCTCCCATTGGTCCTGATAGGGCGCATCCAACCTTCCGTAGGCCACCTGGCCCACCTCCAGGGTTTCCGCCTCCGGCCGGGGCGGGCTGCCGGGGGATTCTTTTTGCCGCTCCCCCTGGGGCTTCCGTTCCCACCACATATCAGGGAATGACCACCGTTGTGGCCATGGGGGAAACCACCTGGATCACCCCGCCATAGGCGCACATCAGCTTGCTGGTATTGTTCAGCGCGCTTTTGCCGCCGATCTGCACCGTAAGGGAGCCCGGCATCCAAGGGGCGGTCAGCACCGGGGAGCAGGGCTGGGGGGTCAGCACCCCGCCGGCGGCGGCGGTGGCTGCGGATACCGCCGGATTGGCCAGGCTGCTGCACATGCCAAAGGGCGGCAGCTTATTGTCCATCACCGTGGCCGCAGGCAGGCCGCAGGCCAATACCTTGCAGGCGGGGGGCACCGGCAGGGATGCGGGCGCGGCGCCGAAGGAACATTGACATACAGCCGTATTGGCTGTTTGCATCGCCATAGCTTACTCCTTTTCTTTGGGCTTTGGGCCCAACTCTACCTGATTGATCCCCTTATCCAGCTTCCATTCCGTCAGGTTCGCTTTATCGGGGTCCAGTATATAAGCCGGTACAGGCTCCCTGAAAAATGCCAGGATCTGCCCCTTGTCATCCGTATGATATTCCTGGGCGGGGTAAAAGGCCGCGCCCCGTTTATGGGAATACTGCAGAGGGGTGTCCAAGGTGGCGTGCCCGCCCTCTGCGCCGGAAATGGCCACCACTTCGCTGTTTTTTCCATCCACGATCAGATAATTTCCCGGGAAACGCCCCTCAGGCCCGCCCCGGAAATACAACTTGGCCTCCTGGCTGCCCGCCTCCGCCGTATCCTGGGCCAGCTTCAGATCCGCCATGGCGGCCTTGGCCGCTACCCACAGGGTGCGATCCGCCACCGGTTTCCCCCGCTCCGTCAGGGTGGCGGAAAGCTGGGTCATCTGGCTGTAAAGGGGGTAATTGGGGGCCGGCTTTAATGTGACGTTTCGCTCCACATGGCCGGTTTCCGGGATCTCCAATAGGATCTTCTCGTCCCGATACCGCCCGCCCCGCAACACTACCGTATGGGGCCCGGGGGCCAGGTTGGTGAAGATCAGGTAGCCGCCTGGGCGGTAGCCCGGATGGCAAACCTGGCCGTCCAGGATACACCCCACGGCGTTTTGGGCCATAGGCTTGCCGGTAAACCCATCCCGCACAGCCAAAGCTGCGCTCAACCGTACGCGGATCATAGGTTGCCTCCTTCCCGGATGCCGGCCTTTTCGTCCAACGCGATGGCCACGTCGCCCACCCGGGCCACCCGGCGGGTGCGCTTGCTGTCGATAAGGATGCCTTCCAGCTTGCACACGATGGATAGCTTATAGGGCTTGGTGGTATTGTTCCAGATCTTGATCATCTGGTCGAAATTAGGCCGCTCCACGGAAATATGGATGGCCGCCCCGGTATCCAACAGGGACCCCTGCAAATACTTCCGGTCCAACACGGGCTGGTCCTTGAGTACCTGGATCGCCGCCCCCAGCATCCGGTATTGATCCGCCTCCCGCAGCTGGGCGGGGGCCTTGGAATGGGCGGTGATCAAAAAGCTCAGCTGAAAGCGGGAAGGGGCCATGCGCTGCATGTTCCGGGTCTGCTGCATATAGCCCGCCTGGGGCGCGGCCTGCTTATCCTCCTCAATGTGGAACAGATAAACGGTAAGCTGGTTGTTTTCGCTTTCATGGGGGGAACACAGGGATATCAGATCCCGCTTGCTGATGGGCTCTGGGGTCATATTCTCCCGCAAAAGCTCCACCAGGCCGTTTCCCGCCTCCACAAAGGCCGTATAGTCTGCCATCCGTCCTTCCCTCCTATCGGCTTAAGGCCGCCAGCCAATCATACTGGCTGGCCAGCATCCCATTGGTCAAGGTATTCAAGGCGTACATCTGCACCGCGCAGCCGTGAATGGCCGTATGCAGATCCACCGTTGCCTGGCTGTGGGCGCACAGGGCGTCGCAACGGGCGGTCTCATCCACCGTGCCCATGGCGTATCCCTCCAGGGCTTTTTCCATATCCCCTTTGGCGGTATTGTAATCCGTCTGGGCTTGCAGCAGCTCCTGCCAGGCCAGCTCCAGATCCATCAACCCCAGGGCAATGGCCTCGCTATTTCCCGCCCCCTGTAACGCGTCCACATCCAAGGCGGCCGGGTCCACCAAAAACAGCGCTTCTGTCAGGTCGTAATCCGCCAGCTCCCCCATCAGGGTGCCCTTGGCTTCCAGCTGGATCTTCTCCATGGCCACCATGGCCCGGTTGGCGCTCAACTCCAGCTTGTTTACCTCCGCCGTCAGGGCGTCCACCGTCTCCTGGCTGCCTGTGCCCATGCTGCACTTTTCCTCCTCCGCCGTCAGCAGGGCCTTCTTCCAAGCCGCCTGTTCCTCCATGGCTTGCCGGGTCTCCCCCTGCAAATAATAATCCGCCATGGCGGTCAGCCCCGCTTCCAAAGAGGCTCCGGAGGCGGCGCCTAACAGCGCCGCCGGCGCCGCCGTGCCGTAATATTTGCAGCCCGGCGTTTCGCTGGCCGCGGATAGGGCGGCCGTTGCCCCGCTGCTGGCGGCAGCGGCGGACGTTTGGGTGGTTTCAGCGGCGCCGCCGCTTGTTTGCGCCTCTGTTTGGGAATCCCCTACGGCTTCCCCGGTGGCGCCGGCATCCTCCGTCAGCCCCAGCTTGCCCAGTAGGCTATCCATCCGGCCGGCGTTCCCCTCCTCCCCGGCGCTCCCCGACCCGGTGGCGCCCGGCAGGCTCTGGTTCACGATCCATTCCACCATCACCCATTCCGTTTCCCCGGGCTGGCTCCAGCCTACGAATACATAGTCCTCGTAATAATAGGCGGTCCGGTGATAGGTGCCGTTGGGATAGGGTACCCCGCCGGTAAACACGGCGGACTCATCCCGCTCCTGCTTGTCATAGCCCGCAGCCTGGGCCTCATATTCCGCCGGGGTATGCCAGGACATGGCCTCCGCAAAGGGGTCCGCATCCCGGTCATAGCCGTACACATAATATACCGTGGGGTCCGCCTCTTCGGTCTTGTAGGTGCAGAACAGGGTCACGCCCAGGGCTTTGTTGTTGATGGAAAACCCGTTGCGTTCCCCGGGGGTCTCCATCAGCTCCGCTTCCCCAAAGGCCGCCCGTACCTCGTCTCCGGTCTTGTTGAGCAGCGCTCCCAGATCCGGCACCCCATGGATCATATTGCCAACGTAAATGGATTCGCCGGTGCTGGCATACAGGGTGCCTTCCCCATGGGGCACCAGCCCTTCCACATAGCCTTCATAATACAGCTTGCCATCCTGATGGATGGTCACCGCCCCCACCGGCTCCCCGGCTTCAAAGGTACCCGTGAGCCGCAGGTCCTTGGTGATGTTCAGCATCCCGTCCCCGGAATACAGCCCTTGCAGGAACCCGCCCTGGTATAATAGGCTGCCGTCCTCATTGTAAAGGTTGCCCGTTTGGTCATACAGGCCGTCCAGGAAGCCGCCCTTATACTGCACCTGGCCGTTTTCATAGTACAGGGTGCCCTCGCCGTCGTATTTTCCCTGCAAATAGCTGCCCCGATGGAGGATCTCCCCATTGGGATAATAGGAGGTGCCCGTACCGTCGTATAGATCTGCGGCAAAGTCCCCCTTGTAGCATACGACGCCATCTTCATAGGCGGTGCCGGTACCTTCCCGCAAGCCGCCTGCAAACTGGCCTTCGTATAGGATCTCTCCGTCCTCATACAGGGTGCCCTTGCCTTCATAGACGCCGCCGGCAAAGTCGCCGGTATACACCAGCACCCCTTCTTCATAATAGCTGCCCTTGCCCTCGTACAATCCGTTTACAAAGGCGCCTTCATACTGGACCCGGCCCGCCTCGTCATAGGCTTTGCCCTGGCCCTGGATCATGCCGTCCTCCATTTTGCCCTGGAGCATGGGCATATCCTTTTCCTCGTCGTAGCACACGACCACCTTTCCGCTATAGGTGGCCACCGCCTCATCGTTCTGGTACAGCCGGGCGGTAAAGAACATCCGCACCAGCCAGGGCCAAATCACGAAATAAAACAGCAAACCAAAGGCGATCAATCCCAATACCAGCATGATCAGCAGGGACTTGGCCACGAACAATCGCTTGGTCTCAACAAAATCCTCCCGCTTGGTAGGTTTTTTCCCGGCCACCGCCACCGTAGACATCGCCTTTGGCACCAAGCGGACCGCCTGGCGGGACAGGCTGGTGACCCGGCGGATACGGGCCCGAAGCCCCACCACCTGCCGGGTAAGGAAGGCCCGGAAGGTACGGAACACCAATCCGCATGAATTTAGGAGTTGTTGAAAAAATCTTGCGATCACGTATGGATCCTCCCTGGAAAGATCATCCTGCCTGGGCCGAGGCCCTTTGGGGGATTATTACAGTAAATATTGTATCAACAGCACTGCAATGCCTGCAAGTATCGCCACCACGATCACCCCGCCGATGATCCGGCGGGCCAAGCGTTTATAATAATCCGGCGCCACGCGGAGGGGCTGGACCGGGGAACGGCGCACATAGCCGTCCGGGGCCAGGATGGCCGGGTGCTCCTGCACATAGACCCCCGCCTTCGTCCGCCTGGCGTTGGCCGGCTTTTTCCGGGCCTGGTCCAGCTTTTTGGCGGCAGCGCCGATCCGGGCGTTGGCATAGCCCACGATGCTGGTCTCCCGGCGGAACTCCGCCTGGGCCGTCCGCACCTGGTTCCGGGCCGCGCTTTTTACCTGGTTCCCTATTACGTCCAAGGGGTTGATGGGCATTTGCTACACTTCCCTTCTGCCCGCCGGTTCCGTACCGTTCAGGCCGATCCAATCCGGCGGCTGTTTTTCAAACCGGTCCGCCAGATACAGATAATGCCGGGCTACGCCGTCTTCGCCCTGCTGCCGGGCAATTTCCATAAACAAGCGCTTTGCCTGGGCATAGTCCCCGCTGTACAGGGCATAGATCCCTGCGCTGAAGGAGGCCCGGGCGCTTTCCTTGGCCAGCCGCATCCCATAGGGGTCCCCATCGAATATCTCGTATACCCGGATCACGCTGTCCCCATCCCGGCTCTTGCCGATATAGCGCAGGTTGTAATCCTTTGCCGCGTCTGCCACCACCATGGTGCACAGGATGTTGGCGTCCAGCACCTGGGCCAGTTCCACCAGCTTGCGGGCGGTGTTCAGGCAGGCGGATACCACCGTGGGCACCACCCGGTCTTCGTCGCCTACTACGCCCATCATGGCCACCCCATGGTCCAGGGCCACCCGCAGCTCCACCGGCGCATCCCCACGGGCTTCCCGTTGGGCGTTGAGCTCTAAAAGGGCTTGCCGGACCTCTACGGCCGCGCCCACCGCCGCCTGGGGCCCGCTTTCAAACACCGCGTCAAAGCCGTCGTGGGTAAAGTTATAAATGGTGCCCCCTGCGCCGGATACAGCGCCGGCGATGTGGGCGAATACTTCGTTTATATTGTCAAAGAGGGTCTGGGCGTCCTGCTGATAGGCTGCCTCCGGGAAGCGGAAGCGCACCACCATCATGGCGATCTCCTGGGATACGCTGGTATCCTTATCCACCTGCTCGATGTTGGAGACCCCCAATAGGGCCACCAGCCGCCTGGGCACAAACCGCATATACGCGTTCCCGGCCAAGGCTGCGTTTTCCTTCTTTTCCTCCAAGGCGCCGCTCAGGTCGTTAAAGGCTGCGGCCAGGGCTTCCATCTCGTCTCCGGTATGGTGTTCCACCCGTACCTGGGGCGCCCCTGCCGCCAGCAGGTCCACCCCCCGGGTCACCCGCCGGGCGCCCAGGGACACCTCCCCGATGGCCAACAGGCTCAGCACCACCACCAGGGCCACCGCCCCATAGGCGTACAGGGCCAATTCCAGCATGCCTGTCTGGATCTCTTGGGTCAGCTCCCGATCCTGCACCCGCAGATAAAGGACGCCGTTCTCCCCATTTTGGCCGACGGCATAGTAGTAACCGATGCCGCCGGATGTGGCATGGCCGGCATATAGGCCCTTTTCCTGGGCCAGGGCCAGCTGCTCCGCCACCCCTGGTAGGAAGCCTGGGGCCTGTAGGGATGTGCCCGCCGCCTCCGGGCCGGAGCTGGCCAATACTTCATAGGTCCCATCCGCCCCTGGTCCCAACCTTAGGAAGGTGCAATCCCCATAGGCTTCGTCCGCCTGGGCCAGGGCCTGGGCGGCTTGGGTCAAGCCCGCGGAATCTTCCGCAGTCACCTGGGCGGCCTGGGCTTCCAGCCCCGCCAGGATATTCTCCTCCGCCCCGGCACGATACCTGGGGCCTATGGCAAACAGCAGCGTTGCGCTTAACGCCACATAGCCTGCCAACCCCAGCCACAACAGGTTTTTCACCACCAAGGGGAAGTATAGCTTCTGATATTCGCACACCAGATAGTAGAACCCATAGGATAGGAACAGCACCCCCGCCACCAGCAGGGCCAGCACCAGGCCGCTCTGCCAGGGGGTCCGGTATAGGCCGGCGCTCAGATCGGTATGCCCGCCTTGTGAGGATACCGATAGCAACATCTGTCCGCTCTCATAGAGGAGGGCCAAGGCCCCCCCGTTCCCATCGGGGGCCAGCCACGCCACGCTGGCGCCGGGCAGCCCCGCCAGGGAAACGGCCTGCCTGGCCTGCTCCAGGGCCGCCGCGTTGGCGGCCTGGGCCTCCTGAACATCTTCCCCCGTCAGGGCGCCGGCAGCTACCAGGCCCTGGCCCTGGGCGGGGTCAAAGGTGTAGCGGGCGTATTCCCCCTCCTGGAGCACCGCCAGTTCCACCAGCTCTCCATCGGCCGTCACGTACAGCAGCCCGGCGCTGGCCCGGCGCTGATCCCCGGTGATCCCCGACAGGGGGGCCTCCAGCAGCAGCTGGAAGGGCTGCTCCGGCAAACCCGCATACAGGGCATAGCGGGTCAGCTCCATGCCGGCCCGCTCATAAAGCCCCAATAAAATGCAGCCGTTTTTCGCCACATAGATTTGCTCCACGGAAAAATCCTGGGGCAAGCCCGCGGAAAGGGACTGGGTTGAGACCCGGCCCTCCGCGCTGGTCCCATACAGGGTATACCCGCCGCCCGGCTCCGCTTCCAGGGCATAGGCCACCCCGTCCGCTCCCTGGACGGCCTGGATAAAGGTACGCGTCCCACCGCCGCTGCGCAGGTTTTCCGCCATATCCCCCAGCGCCGCCGGGAACAGGCTGTACAGCAGCACGCCAAACACGGCGATGAACAACAGGAAAACCGAAAACTTGCGAAGATTTCTCATGCTTTGCGTCCCTTTCTCTTTTTCCACAGCCGCTTGCACCATCTGCCCAGGTTCTGGAAGCACAGGTACAGGGCCCGCTGCAGGGAGGATTTTGCCTCCAGGGCTTCATAATCCCTGATGATCCCTTCCTTGGCCCGCAGCCAATGGCTATATAGGGCCACCGGCGTCAAAAACGCCTGCTCTTCCAAGCTATCCAAGAAGCGGATCTCTGCCTTTGGCGAGCTAAAGCGGCGGAGCAATACCTTTTTGATCTGATCCATCAAAAGCAGGGCTTCTTCCCGGGGATTCATATCCTCCATGGGCCGCACCTGGTATTGGACCTCCAGCCTGCCCTCCTTGGGCCAAAACCGCAGGTTATCGCTGAGCAGGGCTGCGCAGGCGATCTCCGGCGGATAGTCCGATATGGACAATCCCAAGTGGAACAGGGCCTGGGCCGCGTCCACCCGTTCTTGCCAGCTTACCTGCGCGCCCTTATAAAATACCTGGTCGATGGGGGCGCCGTCCACCGCGTCGAACACCGCCACCAGGCTGCCCTTATCCATAAATATCCCATGGTAGGCCGGGCAGTGGCGCAGCCGGTCAAAGCTGTCCACATAGGTTTTGACCAGCTGCCCCTCATATACGTTCAGCAGGTATTCCCGTTTGTCCCGGCTTTCCAGATCCACGGCCAGCAGGGCCGCATACTGGTCCTGGGCGTGTTGGATATGGGTCACCTTATATCTGGAACGGATCAGGATCGCGTCCACGGCATAACCCCTTTCTCCCTTGCTCTTTGGTCTATTCCACAATCACATAGGCGCTGGCCGCCACGCTTTCATCCGCGCTGGCCGTGGCCACGATCTCATAGGTGCCCTGGGCCTCCGGCGCCTGGTAGATGCCGTTCTGGTCGATGGCGCCGCCGCCGGCGTCCTTCACCGTCCAGATCACGCCCTTATCCTCGCTGCCCTGTACCACCGCCTTGAAGCGCATCTGCTCCCGCTTCTCCAGCCTGGATACCTCCGGTACGATGCTCACCCGCACCTGCCGGTTCTCCAGCAGCCGCTTGGTATCCCGTTCGGGCTTCTGGGCGTAATAATGGATGCGCACCCGGTTGCCTTCCACGTTGTCGTGGAGCCATACGCCGATCCGCATGGTGCCCTTGCCGGGATATACCACCGCCGCCGTCTCCACCCAAGGGGCTGCAATGGGGCTATTCTTGGAGCGGAACACCTCGCTGTTGCCGAACAGGTGGGCCTCTCCGTCGTTTTCAAATTCCACCGCCAGCCGCACTTCCACGTTCCCCGGCCCCAAGCCGTGGGGGATCTCCTCGGACATATACCGGCCGTTTACCTTGATGCCCCCCGGCATGGCGATATCCACGATGCCGTGGCTGGTGGTATAATCGTACAGCTCCGGCGACGGAATGCCGAATGCCAGATGCAACGCATTTTCGCTCTGGGAATAGCTGGCCTTCACGTCCGGCTTTTGCCAGAACTCCAGGGATTCCACCGAGGTGGTCACCTCCAGCCGGTCCTGGCCCGCCGCCTGGGCCGCCCGGTCCCGATCCAGCCGCTGTTCAAAGGGCAGGTTGGTCACATGCCCCAGGAATACCCGGTCCGTGGACTGGATCAGCTCCAGCTTGGCCAGGTAGATAGGGGTCTCCCGGCCCTTCAGGTGCTGGCTCAGGTCATCCTTTTGATGCTTCAAATCCAGGTATGCCGCCCGGTCTGCGCAAAGGGCGATCTCCGCCGGGATCTCCAGCATGTTTTTATAGGTATGGCCCCCCATCTCAATGGTCAGCTCCGCGCCATTGGGGAACAGGGGGGCTACCATATCCGTAAGCCCCTGGGCCTTGACCCGGAAGGTGGTGGTCAGCACGTTGCGGCTTTCCTCCGGGCTTTCGGTATAGCTCAGGCTGATCCGGCCATCCTCGCTGTCCACAATGCCGCATTCCCCTTCCAGGGTAAACTGCACCGGCGGGGTCTTTTCGTTTTTGACCACCAGCATGCCCACGGTGAATTCATCCCCGCCGCATACGGCCCCGTCCGCAAAGAACACCAGGCTCAGGCCGTTGTCCCCGTAGAGGATTCGCACGTTTTCCCGGCCCATGGTCTCCAATAGGCCCCGGTATTCCGGCGGCTGTGCGGAGAAGTACAGCTTGTAGCCCTCCCGGGTCATGTTAAACTGGCTGGTGGCGCCCGTATCCGAGCCCACCGCGTTTACCGGCTCCGTATCCGTTTCATCGTAAGCCAGGCACAGGTATGCGTCCGCCTGGTCCTTGAGCGACCCATAGCCTTCGATCATCTCCAGCCGCCGTACCAGGGGCTCTTCGATGACCACCTCCCGGCCCAGATAGTCCAGGGCCATGCCGCTGCCGATGAGCAAGGTGGTATCGTCGCTGCGGCTCACACCCAGGCCGCACACCCTGTCTCTTATACACATCTGACGCTGCCGACGAAGAGGATAGTG
>ENA-OZAB01001069-OZAB01001069.1-human-gut-metagenome-genome-assembly--contig:-NODE-1069-length-12405-cov-5.574494_pt1 | contig 12405 bp, 13 predicted proteins | sample MGYA00243297_ERZ653491 | MGnify/ENA primary metagenome ERZ653491 (study PRJEB26926, sample SAMN06165154) | human gut metagenome | biome: ENVO:00009003; feature: ENVO:2100002; material: ENVO:00002003... | reverse complement strand
CTTCGTCGGCAGCGTCAGATGTGTATAAGAGACAGGGATACAATACCCACATGGTCGGCGGCTCCCCGGTCGTCGCCGGAGCCGGAGTCCTGCCAGTCATAGAAAACCACGTCGCCGGGCTGTGGCGCGATACTCTCGTCCTCCTCCCAGCGGCTCACCGCATGAGAACGATAGAGGGAAATCATAGCCTCGCACCCGCACTCGAGCGGCATAATGTCCGAGAGCCCGCATTTGATAGCGACTGCGGAGACGAACGTCGCGCACCATGCGTCCGTGTACTTGACGGCGTATCCCCGGGCGAGCGGCTTGTGTGCGTTGTAAAGGTCGATAATTTCCCGGTGAGAGCCGTCCCGCTCGTTCTTCCCGAGCCACGCCCTCGCCGTCGATACGACGAGCTCGCGTACCTGTTGCTCCGTCACGGTTTAGCCCTCCTTTGTGGTCTTTTCTACCGCGTCGCTGATTTTCTGCGTCTGCGTCCCGAAGTAGAACGCGATAACGACCGTGTAGACCGTCATAAACTCTTGGCTCGTCTGCCCGGTAATGGCGAGGTACGCGAATACCCCGGAGAGCAAGAGCGTGACGAGGCTCTTTACGCTCAAGAGAGCGCCGAGCCGCTTTACGATGATTTCTTTCATTTTGCTACCTCCTTTAGCAATCTCGTTTTGTTGCCGTGTCGTATGTAATTCCGCCGGTCGTGTTCTCGGCCTTGCTCTTATTGAGCGAGAACGAGAGCACGGTAGCGGTCGCGGCCTGTAAAAAGGCGATAAGGGCGGTCAAATACGGGAGCGAGCCGGTGTAGTTGTTGGCTACGGAAATCCGGCAGAGGTCGAGCGTCGTCATGGTCGATTTGTAGTCGATATAGAGGACGGCATAAACGAGGAGCTTTGAAAAGGAGAGATACCCCTTTGCAAAGCTCCATACCTCGAGCGCCCATTTTTTGAACTTCCGCCGCCGCGCCGCGCCTTTGCGGGCGGACATTATCCGTCCTCCCGCACCTCGCGCCCCTCGAGCCTGTCGATACGATGATGTGCCGACTTTGCCGAGCTCTCCACCGCCGACATACGCTCCGCCATGCCGATATAGCGCGCGTCCTGTGCGTCCTGCTTGCGCTCGATACGGTCGATGCCGCCTTTAATGTACCCGATTTCGGTTAGCATCGTGCCGGAGGACTTGCCATCCTCCTCGCTGTCCTTTTTCGAGTTCCTATGAAAAGCGGCATAGCTTAACACGCCGCCGAGGATAGTCCCGAGGACTCCGATAATCGCTCCTACATAGTCCATTTTTAACCTCCGTTATAATTCGTAATAATCGAGTTTAACGGTCTGCTTTCCCGGCAATACGGGACACCCCCGAACGTGGTAAATCTCCCCGTCAACGATAACGCCCTCGCCCTCCGCCTCCGTGCATACGACATAGAGGCCGGGAGCGTCAAGCCTCACCCACAAGAGAGACTCCCGCCGCGCTATGATTTTTCCGTCGAGCTCGACCGTGTAGACCGCCGCGCTCATTCGATGAGCTTCCACCCCGCCGGGTACGCCGTCGGGGAGTATGCGTTTCCATCGATAAGGCTCTCATACACGGAGCCGTTAAAGAGAACGCGGTCGCCCTTTTTGTATGCGTCGTGAGCGCCGGTCGGCTGTTTCCATTCGTCATATCCGGTTGCCGGGTCTACCGTTACGCCGCTCCAAAGAGAGGCGGCGACCGGCGGAGTCCAGTCGCTTTGTGACGTGTGCGCTTGTACGCAACGATAGAGCTTTCCGTCGTACTGTACTCTTGTCTCGACGGTGTACGCCTTGCCGTTCTCCCATGCCGGGAAAAGCTCGACGCACTCAAGCGCGGCCTCGTTGTCGAGCTCGAGCGCGGCGACTGCCCGCTCGATGATTGCCCGGAGCTTTTTCGCCTTTTCAACGGTAATCATTCCGCCGCACCCCCTAACAGAATATCGAGAACTTTATCGTTCTCGGCGAGCATGAGCGTACCGCTCACATTTTCCACGGAGCCGACCGGCTCGATACCGAGGAGCCCGCCGTCGGCGAAAGCGTAAACGAAGTCCTCGAGATATGTCGTCGTCTCGCCCGTCTCCTCGTCCTTGCGGTCGATTGCCGTCTTGATGCAAAAGCCCCCGGCCTCCGCCTCGTCGCACGGGACATAGCACCCGTTTTCGTGTAGGCGGACATAGACAACGGTATCGGAGTAGCCGACGACCTTTCCGCCGCTTTTGATAGCATACATACGTTATCCCTCCATTTTCGGCAGCTCTCCGAGCCGCTTTTTATAAAACTCCTCGAGTTCCTGCGTGTTCATCGTGCGGAGGAGGTTTTTCCAGTACAGATTTTCCGCCCCCGCCCATTTCTCCGGGTCGAAGTCCGACGCGCCCTCGTGCTTGCCGTAATAGTGATAGAGGCCGTCGAGCATCTTTTGACGATACGCGCCCTCCGGCGTGTTTGGTCTGAAATGCTCCCATCCGTTTTCAGACGTTGCGGTGCAAATCTTCCGCCCGTCAGCGGCAAAGAGAAAGCCGTCCCGCTCCGTTACGGTCGTCCCGTATCGGAGGTTAAAGGCTCCGTCGATGCCCTCGGCCTTAAAGCGCCGATAAACGACATATTCCATAGCTTACCCTCCCTTGAATAATTCACGATAGAGCCGCTCGACGCTCTGCTCCATGTGGTACGAGTGAAATCTTTTCATGTGTCCCCGCCATGACACGAGGGACGTTTCCACGTCCGCCGCCGTCATTCTGCCGGAGTCCACCCAACGCCGGAAAATGCGTAGCTTTTTCCTCATGTGCCGGATACCCTTGTACGTTGCCCGGCGGACGACTTTCCCGTTTGCGCCATATCGAAAGCGCACCTTGACGAATGTAAAGCCGCGCGTGAGCTTGATAATCTGCGTCTTTTTCGGATTGAGGCGGATACCGTGCTCGGCGCATAGCCGCCGGAGCTCCCGGAGGCAAATCTCGAGCTTTTCCTTTGACTCGCTGATGATACACCCGTCGTCCATATAGCGAGCGTAATACTTCATGCCGAGCACGTCCTTGATATAGTGGTCTATCCTGTTCGGCAGGGCGAGCGCGGCAATCTGCGAGACTTGGCTCCCGAGGCCGAGCCCCACGTCGCCGAAGTTCTGAATAAAATATTTCGAGAGCGCGACGAGGCGGTCGTCGATGCCGCTCCGCTCGAACTCTCGAAAAACGGGCTCATGCTGTGCCGTATCGAAATACTTTGAAAAATCGAATACGAGGACGTAGCCCTCCCGCCCGTGTTTTCTGTAATGCTCCGCGAGAAAGTGCGTCACCCGGGATACGGCGAAATCGTACCCTTTGCCGCGCAAGCTCGCTCCGTTGTCGTAAATGAATGACCGGGAGAGCATCGGCACGAGGCAGTAATCGCACAAGCACCGTTGTACGACGCGCTCGGAGATATGGACGCTCCGAATATGCCTCGGCTTTCCCCGCTCCACAATATCGAACTCGTAAAAGCCCTTGGAGCGGTATCTCCCGGCTATCAATTCCTCGTGTGTCTTTGTGACGTTGGCAAGCGAGGCGGCTTTGTATCGCTGTGTGCTCGCTTTCCACCCAACGCCACGGACGGAGGCGCGGTAGCTCTCATAGAGCCGCTCGAATGAGAAAACCGTCTCGAAATCTCCGTACTCTCGGAGCGCGGCGGCTTTCTTTTTCATTCGTGCGGCCTTGCGACGCTGATACCGTGCCTCGCGTCGTTCTGCGCTGTTCATAAAATAAAAATACCTCGTACATTTCTTTCTCGGCGTGTTGTCTAAAATGCGTAACGGCGAGCCATGAAAGCACGGAAAACACGCACTCCGCACCCATGCAAGGAGCGTCCGGCTAACCGTATCGCGGTATATGTTTGTCCGACGGCGCGAGGCCGTCAGAGAGGTTATATTCCCCTTTTATATGGGGACTGCTTTCGCTCCGTGAGGAGTTATTCGGTCTGCCCCGTGTCGATATAAAATCCGGGCGCGAAGCCGAGGGAATTGTTCGCGTTGTTGTTGTTGACTGTGCCGTCGGTGTTCACATTCACGAAATTGTTGGAGTTGCTCGCATTCGGGGAACGGAGCCACCAATTAGCGGCGATACGGAATATAACCTAATCACGCGGAGGATTAAGCTCGCGCCTTATCGCTCCGTTTGATTTTAGAGATTTGCGAGAGCTCGTCCGTAATGAGCTTTACCCACTCTTTGAGGACGTTCGGCGGTATCTTCTCATGGTTGACGGTCAGATACGCGAGGTCGAGTACGTCGAGCATCGAGTTATAATAGCCCTGTGCCGTCTCGTAATACTCTTTCCGCCGTTGGATGTTCCGGCGGCGTATCTCCTCGGGCGCTTTCTCGTCAACGTAAATGAGGTTTGCCGTCTTTATCATGCGATAAGCCTCTCGCGCCGCGTTGTAGAGCGGCAAGGAAAAATAAAAGGTGTAGCTTTTCGGCAGGATGCGGACGCGGTTGTATGTGAATACATAAATCTCGCGGGCGAGGTTGATATACTCCGCCGGGCTTTCGCCGCGTCTTGATTTTGGTACGGACATTTTCTTTCCTCCTCGCCGACTATGCGCCCATTGAGGGCGCAAGTCTCGATTTCCGAATTATACGCAAAAGCCGGGCGCGAAGCCGAGGGAAATGTCCGCGTTGCCGTAGTCGACTGTGCCGTCGGTGTACACATACACGAAACCGCCGGAGTAGCCCGCAAGCGGGGAACGGAGCCACCAATAAGCGGCGGTACTCGTGTCGTTGTGCTTGTACTTAATTTTGCTGTTCCCGGCGGAATAATAGGCGTACTGCGCTTGCTTGCTCGCCTCGTTCGAGTTCGCTCTCGAAATGCTCCCGAAAACCTCGTACTCCGAGAGGAGGAAAAAGTAATCCGTCGTCGCCGTGACCGCGCTCGCCGCCGTACTTCCGCCGCCGGTGTTGTCCGTGTACTTGGTAACGGACTTGAGGGCGGCACGGAGCGCCGCCGGAATGACTGCGATAATCGTCCCGGAATAGCTCGAGAGGCTCGTCCCGCAAATAGCGGTACGCATTTGCGAGCTTTTCCATCCGCCGGAGTTCGTGTTACTCGCGTTCATAACGAAATAGCCCGCACCCGGGGACGACCATCCGCTATCCGGGCCATACTGATTATCGCAGAAACACACGTCCGTACCGCCGGAGAGCGCGGTCTTTGCAAGCTGAAAATGGATGCGGTTTGCGCCCTCGACGCTTGCGTTATGGTTAAAGCCGATAATGAAAGCGTAGGTCGTGACATTCGAGAGCGAGAGCTTTCCGACCGTGCCGTTAAGCGTGACCGCCTTTCGGTCGCCGATGCTCCAATAGTTCGCGCCCTGTCCCGCGTCGGAAACGGACTTGATAACGCTCCACTCGTTATTGTTGAGCGTAGAGCTCACGAAAGAGAGCGTCAGCGCATAGGAGGTCGTGGAGGACACGACATTGACCGAGCCGCTCGTCGTCTGCCCGTTCTTTGTTGCCGTGACCGTGTACGCCCCCGTCTCCGTGACGGTGAAAACCGCCGTCCCGTTGCTCGTCTTTGTGGCGATTGTCGTCCCGCCCTTTTTCAGCGTGACGGATGCGCCGGAGTCTACGTTGACGGTAATCGTCGCGGAAAAGAACGTCAGCGCCACCGCGTAGCTATCGACGACGGAGACGTTTTTCGTGTCGGACGTTTGCCCGTTGAGCGTGGCCTTGACGCTCCATGTACCGGCCTCCGGCAAGGAGAGGACGCACGAGCCGCCCGCCGCCGTGCCGTTTACCGTTTTCGAGCCCTTTGTCGCCGTGACCGCCGCTCCGCTCGTAACGGATACCACGAGGGAGAGCTCGACTCCGGGCTTGCTGACTGCGTTTGTTCTACCAATCATTTTTAACTCACCGCCTTAATACAAGTAATGCTCTGCACCGTGATAGCCGCCGTCGGCTTTGTCGCGGCGTAGATTTTGACCGTCCCGCTCCCGGAGAGAGCGACCGGCGCAAAGTTTCCGCTCGCGGCCTCTGTCGCACCGAACACGACCTCGGGGACGTGGCTCGCCGTCACGCCGGGGCAGGCGATAGAGGCGGCATAGGGATACGCCGCGTATGCGCTGTCGCTCACCCATGCAGAGGCGGCGACGGACACGCCGGAGAAAATCTTTACCTCGGCGTATCCCGCGTGAGCGTGGGAGGCGTTGGCAAAGTCGCCCGGCTTTTTGCCGCTGTCGGTCAGATTGCCGGAGGAGTCGAGCCCGGCGAAGTGTCCCGCCGTGGCGGAGCTCACCTTGTCCGCCTTGCCTGTGTGGGTATGGCTCGCGGCGGCGAAGTCGCCCGGCTTTTTGCCGGAGTCGGTCGGATTGCCGCTTGCATCGAGCCCGGCGAAGTGTCCCGCCGTCGGTGAGGCGGCTTTCTCGGCCTTGTCCTCGTTGAGCTTCTTAATATTTTCCTGCATGGCGGTTTGGTCTGCCGCCGTGAAATATCGGGCGATAACGTCGCCCGCCGACCATGCCCGGGCGGTCGTGCCGTTCTGCGCTCGCGTGACGGTGAGCACGTTCCCGTTCTTTGCGGTCATAAGCACCGTTTCCGCCGTGGAGCCGTCCGCTCCAATCGTGAGCAAGTTCGGAGCCTCCGGCAGTACGGAGCCGTCAACGACGTTTACGGTCGTACCCGCCGCCGTCAGCGCGCCGGAGAGCGAAGTCTCCGGGGAGTTGGCTTGCGCCGGGTACATTGTCACTAATTCGGACATATTCTTTCCTCCTTTTAGTAGTCCCCGCCGCCGCGAGAATTACAGAATGTTTGAGCGAATACCGCGCCCACGATACGACTCATGTTATCGGGGAGTATCTCTATCGAGTGCCACGAGTTACGGCGTATCTTCCCGCTCGAGTCCGTGGCGAGATACTTCACAATGTCGATATTGCTATACGAGGACGGCACGGGTATCTCTTTGCCGTCTACCTTGATAGTCGCTTTCGAGGCTCGTTGCCCCTCGTAGATGCCGAACTCGATAGCGTGGGTATGGTCTTTTACGGTGTGGGTATGGTCTTTCACCGTATGCGTGTGCGCCCTTACCGTGTGCGTATGGTCGTAGACCTCGTGCGTATGTGCGGAAATCCTGTGCGTGTGCGCCGGATGCGTATGTGCGCCCGACCAAATGAACGTCTCGTATCCGTCAACGGTTTTCCCGTCGCTTGTCGTTGCAAGGCGGGCGTGTTGAGAAATGCCGTGGTTATGCACGGCCTGTCCGTTCGTCTCACTCGGGAGCACGTTCGAGGACTCAAGCGCCGTTCCGCCGGAGGTCTGCCCGCCGCCGGAGGAGGTCGTAGAGCCACCGCCGGAGCTCGTTGTCTGCCCGCCGCCGGAGCTCGTTGTCTGTCCGCCGCCGGAGGAGGTCGTTTGTCCACCGCCGCCGCCGATAGCTTTCTCATACGCCCGGAACGCCTCGAACTCGATATTGAGGAGCATTTTGTTAATGCGTACCACCGAGTCGGAGATATAGAGTTGCAGTTTCGCCGGATGCGTTGCGTCGGCGTTATCCGAGAAATTATAGATTTGTTGGTTGGTCGCGCCCTGTGCGTATGTCTCGGAAATGAGGGCTCGGCTCTGCAAGTCGGAAATACTGCCCGCTATATCCTGCGTCTTGTTGGCAATCGTTACCGTGACGTTTCCCGGGTCGCCCTCTGCATCCGCTTTCTCAACGCGGACGATGCGGGTACGGAGGTTAATTCCGTCGGCCTCGTCCACGACGCGGACGACCTCGCCCGGGCGGAACTTTGAGAACTTGTCGCCGGTCAGCCGGTGGAGGTCGATAGCGCCGATTTCATAGCTCACATACGGCTCCTTGAGCCCGGCGAGTATCTGCTCGGCGTATGCCTTGAGGTTTTCCGCCACTTGATACCGCGAGTCTACGAGGATAGTCGAACACAAGCCGTATCGCTCGATGCTTAAAGCGTCCTCGACGTATGGAACGCCGCCGTTCGCCGACTCTATCGTCAGTTGGTTTACACCCTCGCCGTATCCGAGCGCATAGACGCGGTTTGCGATACTGGTCGCGTCCGTCGTCTTTTTGATGTTCGTCATATTCTTTGCGTATCGGATTTCGCTTTTGAGTGCCTCCGTCGGCACGGTGAGCGAGAGCGTCCACGGGTAGACGGTCGTATCCCACGACCAAAGGTATTCACTATCGAAGCACTCCGGCACGGCAAAGAGCGCCGCGAGGAGCGTCGAGTTTTCCCAATTATATTCAAAATAGCGTTTGAAATCGCAAGCCCCGAGTTTCCAGTTTTGCCGGGTCTGCCGGGCGAGAATGTAATTGAGAACGTCGGCAGTCTTTACGCCGGAGCCGCCGCATTGATGATACTGAAAGAGAACGTCGGAGAGGAGCGTAGCGAGGACGTGCTCGCAATCATAATAGCGAGTCGCGCCGTTGCTCCGCTCCATATCCTCCCCGATGATGCGGAAAAGGTCGATACGCTCGTCTCCGTCGAAAATCTCGACGAAGTTCAGCGGCGTACAATAGGCGTTTTTCGGGTCGTCCGCCGGGAGCGTAAAGGTCGCCGTCCATAGGGAATTAGTCTCGAGGCCGTAGCCGACGGCGAGCGCGTTGTCGAGGTAGGCGAGCCGCTTCATATCGCGGTTGAAAATCTGCGGCTTTGCCATTATAACCACCTATCTTTCCACAAGATTTTAACGTCTGCGGTCGTGCCGCCCTCGACGATAATATCGTTCTCGCCCGGTTGGAGCTTGAAAAATGCGCTATCGTCGCTCACGCGGTCGATGATGTTCGCGTCGTTGAGCGTTACGGTCATGTGCTCCGTGTCGATAATAAGCTCGTCTCCGGCGACCATGTTCACGCCCTCAATTACCATAGTGACGGAGCCGTAGGTCGAAACGCCCGTACCGCTCGCCGTTGCTACGGCCTCCGCAAGTGCGGAGAAAAAGAGAGTGCGGATATAGTCGCCGACGCTCCCGGCCTCCGCCTCCGCAAGCGCGGAGGGGAGTAGGACGCGGACGAACACGCCGGACGCGGTAGCGACCGCCGCCGCCGAGCCGTCGAGGTATCGAATGATTTTCAGCGTCGCCGAGGTATCCGTCTCCGCGTTCGCCGTAGCGAGCCACTCGAACACAATGGACGTTGTTCGGTTGTACGTCGTCTTATTGTACGGAGTGCGGTTATACATTTGCTCGCCTCCTCGTTATGCCAAAGTGCAAACGATAGCCCCCGCCGATACCGTGATAGCGTCGCCGTTGAGTACGTTCTTGCTCCGGGTAAAGGAGCCGTACCAAAGCAAATTGCCCGCCGTCAGCGCGTCGTAGATGCCCCAATAGGCCACCGTGCCGAGGTCTGCCGTCAGAGTGCCGAAGTCAACGGGCGCGGAGTTGGAAACCTGTTCTTTGCCGGACACGAGGGACGGCGCGCTAAAGTTGATAATCTTTCTCGCGTATCCGCCGCCGGATACCTCCGTACCCGTTCCGCTCGCCGTCGGGTCGGTGAGGAAAAGAGCGAGGTAGTACGTCCCGCTCCGCAAGGACGTATTCAAGAGAGTGGATGCGTGGACGTTAGATAATGCGCTCATAGTAGAAACCTCCTAATTTTTTAATTTACCTTGAGCCGTGTTATCGTCAGCGTTTGGATATTACCGCGCGCCGTGATATAGATTAAGCCGTCCGTTTCCTGCGTCCCTCGGACGTTGACCGCCTCCGTATGAGGCAGAGAGACGGATTTCACGTCCTGCTGATTGTAGCGCAAGGACTCGGCGAACGGCTTACACAAGAAACGTACCTCGCACGTTCCCGTAACGGCGATTTGCTCGATAGAGATACCGCCGACGACCTTTGCGGAGTACGCCTTTTCGGGCTCGTCGTCAAATACGAGCAAGCCCTCGCCGGAGAGCCATTCCGCCACGGCGCGCGCTCGCGTTCTCACGCCCGCGTAATGGTAGCCCTCGCCGACGAAAGCGACCGTGCATACGATTTCGCGGTTTTCGTAACCGTCCTCTATGTCGTATGTGCCGCTCTTGCCGGGTATCGTGTATTGCGTTACCCGTTTCGCGGGGAGGAGTGTTCGGTCTGTGGATTTGAACACGACTCCCATATCCCCGCTATGCTTGTTGTCGAAAATAAAACCCATGCTCACGCCATAGATACCCCCTTGCTCCGCGATTTCGATTTCTGCATATTGTAGAGCTCGCGGGAAATCTTCTTTACGTCCGCCTCCTCACGGACGACGAGCTCCGCGATATGAAAATGATTTACGACGTTTGTATCTCCGCCGCCGGAGGTCGTCGCACCGCCGCCGCGCCCGGTCAAGTCCGCCGGGACGGATGCGGAGACGGCCTCGACGGTCGCCTTTGCGGAAAAGCCCGTTTCGATTTCTCCGATAGAGCTTTTGAGCTTGTCGTTTACCGCCGCGAGCCCGGAGTCTACCTCGGCGAGCATTTCCTCGCCCATAGCTCCATAGGCTTTTACGGCCTTGCTCTTGTTCTTCTCGATGCCGACGACTGCGCCCTCGACGTTCATTTCGGACACCCACGCCATTTTTGTGCTCGGAGAGTGGATGCCGAAAAAGTCCGTAATGCCGTCCCAAATGGAGGAAATCCACCCGGACACTTTATCCCATAGCCACCCGGCGAGCGACTGGATACCTTGCCACAAGCCCCGGACGAGGTTTTTACCGACCTCCGCGACCTGCGACACGCCCTCGCCGAGCGCGCTCACGATGCCGGTAATAATCTGCGGCATAGCGCGGACGATTTCGGCGATAATCTGCGGGAGGTTGGTAATGAGGGCAGTCAAGAGCTTTACGCCCGCCTCTACGATTTCCGGCAAATGGTCGAGGAGCGTCGAGATAGTGCTCTCGATGATTTGCGGCAAAACCTCGCATATCGTCGTAATGATTTCCGGGAGGTTTTCCACAAGGGCGGTTAAAAGTTCGACTCCCGTCTCGATGATTTGCGGGATAGCGTCGAGGAGCGTCGTTACGAGGCTCTCGATAAGCTCCGGCAAAGCCTCGAGGAGTACCGGGATAGCCTCGAGAACGCCCTCCGCGAGCCCCTGTATGAGTTGGAGCGCCGCGTCGATAAGCAAGGGTATATTCTCGATAAGCGTCGATACAATGGTCGTCACCGTCTCCACCGCCGCCGGAATGAGCGTCGGTAGTGCCTCCGCGATACCCTGCACGAGCGTTGTAATGAACTGTGCCGCCGCCTCTACGACGAGCGGCAAAGCCTCGATAATGCCTTGTACGAGCGTTGTCACGAGCGAGGCCGCCGTGTTCATAAGCTCCGGGAGCACCGATGTAAACCCGCTCAAGAGCGCCTCAAAGAGCCCGACTCCCATTTCGAGGAGTTCCGGCAGGAGAGGCGCGATAGCGTCGAGGATACCCTCTAATGCGTTCGGGACGGTTTTTGCGAGGTTTCTAACGACCGGCGTAATATTCTTGACGACGGAATTAAAGGAGTTTACGACGTTATCGCATAGCTTGTCTATGTCTGCGTCTGCGTCGCCGAGGCCGGTAATGAGGTTTTGAAACGAGGATTTCAGCATCCCGATAGAGCCGGAGATAGTCGCCTCCGCCTCTTTCGCGGTCGTCCCCGTGATACCCATTTCCGTTTGTACGACGTGAATTGCGTCTACAATATCCGAATAACTCGAAATATCGTATTTCACGCCGGAGAGCTTTTCCGCGTCCTCGAGGAGCCTTTGCATTTCCTCTTTCGTACCGCCATACCCGAGCTTGAGGTTATCGAGCATGGTATAGTTCTGCTTTGCAAAGCCGGAGTACGCATTTTGAATAGAGGCCATGTCCGAGCCCATTTTGTTAGCGTTGTCGGACATATCCGTAATTGCCATGTCCGCATATTTCGCGGCTTTCTCCGTGTCCCCGCCGAGGGAGGAGATAAGGCTCGCGGAAAACCCGGTCACGGTTTCCATATACTCGTTTGCAGAGAGCCCGGCGGTCTTGTATGCGTCGTTTGCATACTCCATTACCTTACCGGAGCTATCCTTAAAGAGCGTCTCAACGCCGCCGCCTAACTGCTCATAATCAGCGTATGCGCTGATAACCTCTTTCCCGAGCTTTATTGCCGCCGCCGCGAGTGCCGCCGTTGCCGCCGCCGCCGCTGTTCCGAGTGCGGTCGCGGCGGTCTTTACCTTGTCGAACTTCTTCCCGGCCTCCTCGGAGTCCTCTCCGGCCTTTTTGACCTCTTTCCCGTATTCGTCGATAGACTCGGCGCACCCGTCGGAGGATTTCGCGGCCTCGTCCATATAGGAGGCGTTTTTATCGAGTTCCGAGCCGAGCTTGTTAAGCTCCGTCTCGGCGTTATTTACCTGTGTTTGATAGGAATTGACGGAGCGAGTCGTAGACTCGTATCCTTTTTCAGCGGCGGAGAGCTCCTGTCTCTTATACACATCTGACGCTGCCGACGAAG
>ENA-OZAB01001066-OZAB01001066.1-human-gut-metagenome-genome-assembly--contig:-NODE-1066-length-12457-cov-6.428560_pt1 | contig 12457 bp, 10 predicted proteins | sample MGYA00243297_ERZ653491 | MGnify/ENA primary metagenome ERZ653491 (study PRJEB26926, sample SAMN06165154) | human gut metagenome | biome: ENVO:00009003; feature: ENVO:2100002; material: ENVO:00002003... | reverse complement strand
GAAAAAATGAGCGATAAAATTAAAAATGAAATTAAACTAGCTAATTTCTATCAATCACTTCCAGATGATATGCTTAAAAATGCAATTCTTAATTTGGATGCAAACAGACATTACAGGCGCAGCCTTTCAAAAACAAAGAATAAAACTGAAAAAGTAATTATAATTATTAAAGAGCCAACCTTAAGAAAAAGTTTTACTTATAATCTTTATGAACAAGTAAGGGAACAGATTCCTCTTTCGTTGGCAGACACAGATTACTATGATATCATAAACTCAATAAACGAAGAAAATAAGGAATTATATTGTATTTTCTTTTTCAGATGGTGTTATGAAAATGATAAAAACGGAGAAAGCAATGATAGATTTTTTGATCAATTCATTGATTCTGAATTACCCGACGTTCCGCAAGGCAAAAAAGCCACAAAACATCTTTTATCCGTTAAAAGCACATCAACAAGTGTTTAATCTTAAAGTGGGGCCATAGAAAAAAATGAAATTATCGATGAAATTGACGCTGCAAATGAAAATACTATCTATTCACAAGCGCCAGATGCCAATACAGCCGATAAAACTGTTATGGTAGATATTGATACATCCACCAAAAAAACAACAAAAACAAATGAATATTCAGATAATATGGAGGACAATAAAATGATATTTATAGGACATATAGAAAAAAGGAATACATTTTATAACTTTTTCCCTCAATTTGAACTTAAAGACGGAAATCTGGAAGAGTTATCTCCTGTTACTCTTAAGCAAGATTATCCGGACATCGGTGGAATCAATCTGGCTGTGTCATACTCTGACGGAACTGCACAATTCTTTGAAAGTAAAAATATAGATCGTGATGATGACAATGCTGTAACTAATTCTTATATTGTAAAAATAGATAGCTACTATCTTGACAAAAACAACAATGAAACATATAAAGTAAAACTGAATTTAACAAGACTTGTACATGACGGCATAATGCTCGACAAAATTATCACTCCCGCTTATAAAAGCGGCATATATAAAGTGGTTGAATGCGAATACACAAATAAACCTCTAGTTGAAATAATGGGCAACAATATAATGCTGAACAATACAAACATCATTGAAAATGAAAATGTTGTCATGTTCCACAAAGGAAAATACTACGGACCTTTTAAAGTTAAACGTAGCAACAGTAACGGCAAATATTTTATCAAACCAGACAATACCAACCACCTTGTACCGTTTTACCCCAATGAAAACGTTCAGTATCTTGAACTGGAGAAGCAATCGTTTTATGAAGATCCGACATATACGCCGTTCATATATACAACCGGCGCTCCGAAGCTTGCAGATATTATGCCAGATGAAGTTCTGCTAAGCAGTATATCGGAGAATATTTCATTAGAGGTAGCCGCAGAAAAACCGGAAGAATTTATCAACAGCTATATGAAAATGCCTTTTGTTTCCACACTTCCTGACAGCGTTGCACAGGAAAGGCTGGAACGGTTGCAAAGGATCATTTCTGACACAGAGGCTTTTTCTGATATAAAGCAGGAATTATTGAGTAGTTTGCTGAAATCACTTCCGGATACAGCAAGCAATCTGTCTAATCAAATGGCTACGGAATCACAGGAATATAAAGATCTTCAATCTCAGTATCTGGATGAAAGAAACAAGAACGAAGAAAACGAAAAACTAATCCAGAAACTGAAAAAAGAAAATCAGGAAAAGGATCAGAAAATTTCAGATCTTGAGTGTGGCAATTCAAATATTTCCTCTGATGAAGCAATAAAACTTAAAGAAGAATTGTCCGAATATAAAAAAATAATCACGGATAAAAAAGAAACCGAACACAAAATACAACAATTGCGTGATGAACAACAAACGCTTGAAACAAATAACGAATATCTGAGAAATAAGTCGCAGGAATACAACGACAAATTGATTTCCGCACAGGACAAAGTCAGCAATGCGATTAAAACAGGTATAGAAAATGTTGCTTCGAGAGCATTCGATCCGTTTTTATCAAACAGAATGATGAAGGAAGCTGCTTTATGGGATGCAAAAGAAGAAAAGGATATTTATACGTTACGTTCGAACATATTATCAAAAGTACAGCCGTCATCGCTATACGGAGATGATCTGATCGATTATATTGTTGATTATGTTGGTGCTAAAAGAAATTACATCCGTAATGATATAATTAATATTTTCACATGCGTTACGCAAAATTTTCTTACCGTTTTTTCCGGAGAACCCGGAACAGGCAAAACGTCTATGTGCAATATAATAGGTGACATACTTGGTCTGAATCAGTTTGGCAAGGATATAAACAGATTCGTTTCGGTTTCGGTAGAAAGAGGTTGGTCTTCGAAACGTGATTTTATAGGATATTATAATCCACTTACAAAAAAGTATGATAAAAACAACAGTAAGGTTTTTGACGCTCTGCAGACGCTGGATCTCGAAAGAGATAATTCAGAATACCCATATCTAATTACCTTGGATGAAGCAAACCTCAGCCAGATGGAATACTACTGGTCTGATTTCATGCGCCTTGCAGACAGGACATCCGATCTTGATTCATATATCAACATAGGTACTGAAAACGATTTTTTTGTTCCCAGAACATTACGCTTTTTGGCAACTATCAATACCGATCAGACAACAGAACCGCTTTCACCCAGACTTATTGACAGAGCATGCATCATAAAACTGCCTGAAGCTAAACTGAAAAAGAACACAAACACAGATACGCCGAGTGAGCATATAACCTGGGATGCCTTATATAACGCATTTGCAAAGGATGATGAACTCAGCACATCGACTGAAACCGCCCTTGAAAGCATATACGGCACATTTAAAACATTCGGTATGAGTGTAAGTCCGAGAATAAAGCTCAGCATAGAAAAATATATCAAGACGGCCCAAAGCCTTATGACAGGCGGCGATAATGCACTGGCTAGAGAGATTGCAATAGATTATGCGGTTGTTCAGAAATTACTTCCGAAAATCAACGGATATTACTCTGACTATGAGCAATTCTTCAAATCAATCAGACAGCTTTGCGAAAAATACAATCTGAACAAAACACTTTCTGCAATAGAGAAAATTGAAGAATCACAAGGACGCAACATGGGATACTGCCAGTATCTTATCTGAGGTGGTAATTCTTATGGATAATATCGAAATAACTCTCACTACGAGGAGGCACGGTTGTGTAATTATTCCGCTGTGTCTAGGTGAAGAAGAAATATTCTCAAGTAATGATTATGTGTTTAACAACGAAAACTACAGTTTTTCAATTTCTTCAAAATACGGCCTTCCGACAAAGCTTTTCGTAAATGAAGACTATTTTGAAATTGATGCAGACGAAATCACCTCAGACACGATTAAGTTTCAGCCTTTGTTACAGGATTCAAAGCATTGTCTTTTTTTCGACTACTTTGGCACAGTATGCATTAAATTAGAGATACATGGGAAGATATACAGTTCAAAAAGTATATCCGTTATGGTCAATGATAATTGTAAAGGCAGAAATCTATTAAAAATGGTTGAATACATTTCTGACAACAGCCGTGGCTTTCTTTATAATGAAACTGAATACGCTTCGCTTGGCGATGAATTTACACATTACAATAATATTTCAATGGCTACAAAAATTCAATTATTGAACGAGATCAGGGACATATATAGACAATCGTATAGATACCTTCAGAACAATCCGTATACCAAGCTGCGTAAAGAAGAAAAAATTGTGCCGTTTGCAAAAGTTACTTCATTCAATCCTTGCACTGTGCAATACATTGCCACTCATTCAGACGAGTTGGATGCAGTAAATTATAATACAGGAATACAATTCAACAAGCAATTTTATCAGCCTGTTCGCACCAAAGCAGTGTTAAACGTTTATTCGTATGATACATATGAAAACAGTGTTTTGCTTGGATTTCTTCAGACAATTGTAATTGATATTTCGAAAACCGTAGATCTGCTCAAGAAGAAATATACTGTCAAGAATAAGTCTGCGGCGCCTGTAGGGTATATTGATTCTATGTATGAAATCTACCACAGTACCATAAAAATAATAGCGCACTATATAGATACGCTTGTGGAATTGAAAGATGAATATCAGAAACTGTATTTATATTATTTTCGTCTGTTTGATTTTAAAGCGTCACCTGTTAACGCCACACCTGTATTCACTCCGGTTTTTCGCTCGGTGAATGCTTACAGACAACTGTATCGGGTAATTCATAAATGGTTTACCTGCAACAGTTCTGAATTCAGTCATGAAGATCTTGTACTCAGCTTTATTTCTTCAAGCAAGATTTATGAGTATTACTGCCTTGTCAAGATGTTGACGCATATAAAATCGGCTTACGATTTCAAAATACAGAATTCATACAATGCTCATTACATGACAAAGAGTAAATTCAATTTAAACACAAAATATAACAATACATTTATTTTTCAAAATAATGAAATACGACTGACCGTTTATTTTCAGCCTGTTATCAGCGGAAATGATTTAGCGGAAAATGAGATAGGTTTGTTCCGGAACACTTCTACAACTGTTAAAAACGATACGGCCGACAAAGGTTATATCTATACTCCGGATTATATTATAAAAACAGAAAGCAAAGGTATATCGCAATATCTGATACTGGATGCTAAATTCAGTACGACGGATATAATCAGACGGCAACAGCTTCAGGAACTGGTGTATAAATATTTGTTTTCTATCAGTACGATCAATTCCAAAGATATTGTCAGGGGGCTATATATTATTTGCGGAAAATCAGATTCAGCCGACAGCGACAGCACTGTTCACGATCTTGCAAAAAATATCGGTATCAAAATTGAACCGTTTGCGGAAATCATCACAATGTCGGGAAATGACACAACGGATTATTATGCTCCTTCAAAAATTCTTGAAAGCATAATCAATGGGTGAAAAAGAAGCGGAAAAGTCAGTTCCATAAATATATCCGGAGATTTTTCTCAAGTGTTGTAATTATATAACGGTTATAGAGCGAAAAGCTCCCTTATGCGAAAAAACGCATAAGGGAGCTTTTTTGTTATGCTTATTCGCCGTTGTAAAGCTCATAGTAGGTCAGGGCATCTTTCATAAAATGCTCGGTCACGTTGAAGTAATCTGCTAATTGCCAAAGCTCTGTAAGGCCGCTTCTGATCGCTTTTATAAGCGTTCTTCTGGTGAACGTGTGGGTCACAGCCCACGCTGTAGCACGGCGTTCGCATCTGCCGCGGGGGATGACGGGACAGCTTGCGTCATAGAAGGCGCCGGTCATGCAGTGCCCGAGCTCGTGAACGGTTTTTTCTTTTCGGTCGGCTATGCTTTTCACTTTATGAGGGTCTATGGCGATAATGCACATACCGTCGGTGCATTGGCTCATAGCGCCCTGTTTGCCCTTCATACGCATATCTACAATAAGTATATCGTTATCCTGTGCGGTTTTTATAAGCTGTTCCAATTATCATTGCCCTCCCTTCAGAGCATTGCATCGGTTTACTTCTTTCCGTCCTTTTCTTTGCTGCGGCGGAGCTCAAGCTGGAGCATAGCAAGACGTTTTACATCGTCGAGTACATCGTCGTCTATTTCGGTTTCACCGAAAAGTGCGAATTTAAGGCGGGGGTCGGATACCCTTGCGGTATCGCCGCTCATAAGAAGCGTGTCTGTGTCTGTGCCGAAATATTCGGCTATTTTCAATAATGTGGCGAACGGCGGCTCACGCTTTCCTGTTTCGTAAAGGCTGTACGCCTGCTTGGTTACACCGAGATATTCGGCTACCTGCGCCTGCGACGCACCTTTTGCTTTACGAAGCTGTTTTATCCTCTCGGAAAATGCGCCTGAAACTGTGCCGGAGTTTTTGCTCATTTAAGGTTCATCCTTTCGTATTGACGTTCTGTTGTCTGAGATAATTATAACAACATTGTGTTGAATTGTCAATAAAAGAAACAAAGTGTTGTCAAATATTGTTGCGGTTCAACGAAAATGATGAATATATGCTACAAACGGTTGACAAATGATCCTGCGTGTGCTATCATTATGACAACGGAAAGTTGCAACAGCTTTCACGGCTATCATTTTTGAAACGCTTGATAATTCCTATAAAGGCTATTATAGCGTATTTTGTGTACTAAAAAACGTACACGATTTCGAAAATGAAGAAAAAATCAGAAAAACGGAGGGGATATATGTACAGATGCTTAAGATGCGGAGGAACGTATGACAGCAATGAGTTGACACGGACGCTCCAGTACCGTGGAGAATATCAGGGAACGGCTGCATATGAAACCGAGAGGAGCTGTCCTGCCTGCGGGTACGATGTGGAGTATTGCGGAGAGTGGAGCGACGACGGGTACGATTATGACGAACTGTTATAATCAAGGCGAAAACGGTCAGGAAGGGGGAGATATACACGGAAAGAAGAAGGGGCATAGAAATCACGCAGGAAATTCTTGATAAAATCAGCCACTGTATCGAGCTTGGGTACAGCGATGTGCAGACGGCGGAATTGCTCGGGATACATCGCACAACGCTGAGGAACCGGAAGCTGACGCACGATGAAATAAGGAGATTATATCAAAGTGACGGACAAGACGGTGACGAGGAGAGAAAAAAGCAGGTCGAGGAGGCATTGCTGAAGCGTGCGATAGGATACACGCAGACGGAAATCACAAGGCAGGTCGGAAAGGACGGTAAGCTGGGTGTTGTCAAAACAGTTGAAAAGCAGGTGATGCCAAGCACAACGGCGCAGATCTTCTGGCTGAAGAACAGATGCGGTTACGAGTGGGACGGCGGCGTGGTTGACGATGAGGAAAACGAAGGAGGAGTTGTGGTGATACCCGAGGCGAGAACGGAGAATGAGGGTGAGTTCTGATGAGGGTGGATGGGGAATCGGCAGAGCGGTTATATGGCAAGGGTGGTGAGGGGAGAGTTGTGGCAGGGATTGTGATTGCTTAGAAGTTTTGAAGATAGTACTCCTATTAATTTCAATCCCCACCGTCTTGACGGCAGAGCGACTTAGTAATTATAAAAGTCGGATATATCACATAAAAACGCTGTAATATTTAGGCTTGTGGCTTGCCGTCAAGCCACCTCCCCTTTTTCGAGGGGAGGCAAGGGTGTTGGTGCGGGGCAAAGGGTTGGCAAGTATTTTGTGAGGGTTGTGGGGATGGTGGGAAGTTGGAATGGTGGGCAGGTGGGGATGGCGATAGATTTACAGAAAAACGGGAGGTGTTGCTGAGATGAAAGATAATGATGTAAAAGGCGGAAGGAGGGTGGTATGGTCGCCGCAGGAAAGGCAGGCGGAGTTTATGCAAAGGGGAGAGTATGAGGCTTTGTACGGGGGTGCCGCCGGCGGAGGTAAGTCTGACGCACTTTTAGCGGAGGCACTCAGGCAGGCGGATAAGGCTTGCTACAGGGGGATAATTTTCAGGAAAACGTATCCGCAGCTGACGGAGCTTGAGGACAGGTCGCAGACGCTTTATAAAGGTGCATATCCTGCGGCAAGGTACAACAAGACCAAGCACTGCTGGAGTTTTCCGTCCGGGGCTAAAATCTATTTCGGGGCGATGCAGCATAAGAAAGACAGGCTTAACTATCAGGGCAAGCATTATGACTTTGTGGGGTTCGATGAACTGACGCAGTTTTCCTTTGATGAATACAGTTATATGTTTTCGAGAAACAGACCGGGCGGAAAAGGCACGAGGGTGTATATCAGAGCCACGGCGAATCCGGGCGGTCCGGGTCATTCGTGGGTAAAGCAAAGGTTTATAACGGCTGGCGAGCCGATGAAACCGATAATAGAAGAACATAAGGTGAAAAAGCCCGACGGGGCGGAGATAATCATAAGAAAATCGAGAGTGTTCATCCCGGCGAGCGTATTTGACAATAAGGAGCTGTTGCGAAACGATCCGGAATATCTTGCGAGCCTGTCTATGCTTCCGACCGCCGAGAGAAAGGCGCTTCTGTACGGGGATTGGAACAGCTTTACTGGGCAGGTTTTCACCGAATGGAGAGATGACCCGGAGCATTATTGCGACAGAAGATGGACGCACGTCATAGCGCCGTTTGAGATACCTCGCCACTGGGAGATAGTGAGGGGATTTGATTTCGGGTATACAAGGCCGTTTTCGGTAGGGTGGTATGCGGTGGATACTAAAGGGTGCATCTACAGGATAAGAGAATACTACGGTTGTACGGATAAGGCGAATGAGGGCATAAGGCTTGAGCCGTCGGCAATTGCAGAGAATATCAGAAAAATAGAGCGTGACGATCCGAATATAAGAGGGAGAAATGTGTACGGGGTCGCAGACCCTTCAATATTCGATAAAAGCCGTGGGGAAAGCGTCGCAGACCTTATGGCACGGCCGCCTTACTTTATAATATGGTCGCCGGGGGACAACGCAAGAATATCGGGTAAGATGCAGTACCACAACAGGCTGGCATTCAACAGTGACGGGGAGGCTATGTTCTATTGCTTCAACACCTGCAGAGAGTTTATCAGAACTATTCCTGCGCTTATGTATGACGAAAAGAACGTGGAGGATATTGACACAACGATGGAGGATCACATATATGACGAATGCAGGTATGTCCTTATGGAGCATCCTATCGCCGCACCGGTAAAGCGTGGGGAGATTCCGGCAGGTGACGATCCTCTCGAACAGAGAAAGCCCGAAAGAGCGGAATCGTTCTATATGATGTGATATGAAAGGAGAAATATGAAGAAAATCGGTAAGGAGCAGGTGCGTAAGGCAAGGCAGACGCTTGCAAAGTATAAGGAGGGGAAGGCGGTACTCGACAAGAGAATCGTGTCAAACGAGCAGTGGTGGAAATTAAGGCACTGGGGTGAAATAGGCTGTGACAAGGACGATACAAGGCCTATGCCGGCATCGGCGTGGCTGTTCAACTCGTTGGCAAATAAGCACGCTGACGCTATGGACAATATACCTGAGCCTACGGTGCTTCCGAGAGAAAAAAGCGACGAGGAGGTCGCAAAGCAGTTGTCGCTGATACTTCCTGCAATACTTGAACGCTGTGGCTACGAAAAACTGTACAGCGACGGCTGGTGGTACAAGCTCAAGAACGGCAGTATGTGTACGGCTGTTGTATGGGACCCTGACGCTGACGGCGGTATGGGGGATATAGCGATAAGAAACGCAGATATTCTGAATCTGTTCTGGGAGCCGGGCATAAAGGATATTGAGGAGAGCGCAAACCTTTTCTATGTGACGCTTGTTGACCGTGAACGGCTGAATCTGATGTACCCTGAACTTTTGGGGGAAGATACCGAAAGCGTTGCGGGCGGTACCGGAAACGTGGAAAAGTACAAAACGGAGGATAAGACGGACGACAGTGCGAAGGTCGAAGTCATTGACTGGTACTACAAGAAAACGATAAACGGCAGAAAACAGCTCTGCTACTGTAAATTCTGCGGCGACAGGGTGATATATTCGAGCGAGGACGATGAAAGCTGTGCCGACGGATTCTATAAACACAGCCGTTATCCCTTTGTTATGGATACGCTGTTTGTGCAGGAGGGAACTCCGTGCGGATTCGGCTACATAGATGTTATGCGTGACGCACAGATGTATATAGATAAGCTGTCGCAGGTCGTTCTTGAGCATACGGTGATGATGAGCAGAAAGAGATATTTTATCCGACAGAACAGTGCGGTGAACGAAGCCGAATTTGCCGACTTAAAAAACAGATTCGTTCACGTTGCGGGAAATCTTGGTGAAGAGGATATAAGGGAGATAAAGGCAGAGCCGCTTGACAGCTCGGTGATGAATGCACTGAGTTTTAAAATAGACGAACTGAAGGAAACGAGCGGAAACAGGGATTTTTCTCAGGGGTCGGTTTCAAACGGCGTTACGGCGGCAAGTGCCATTGCGGCTTTACAGGAGGCAGGAAGCAAGCTGTCGAGGGATATGATAAAGGGAACGTATTTTGCGTTCCAGCAGGTGTGCTATCTGATAATAGAACTGATAAGGCAGTTTTATAATACGCCGAGGAGCTTCAGGATAACCGGGGGATATGACGCTTTTGACAACTCTGCCATAAAGGAGCAGAGCAGGGAGCTTTTCGGGGTGCAGCTTGGGACAAAGAAGCCTGTTTTTGATATAGTATGCACGGCATCGAAGAAATCGCCGTTTTCCAAAGCTTCGCAGAATGAACTTGCAAAGCACCTTTTTCAGCTTGGATTTTTCAATCCGGAAACGGCAGTGCAGGCACTGGGCTGTCTTGCGATGATGGACTTTGAGGGAAAAGAAGAAATTGAGCGTGTAATAAGGGATAACGCAGGAATGAACGAGGTGAAGATATGACAAGAGTAAGAATAGACAAGTCGGGTCTTGGCAGGGATATTTATATCACGGGACACTGTGCGAACGAAAACAGCGGGTCGGCAGAGGCTACGCTTGTATGTGCGGCAATGACAACGCTTGCACAGACGATAGCGCAGAATGTTTTTGACAGCGAGGACACGGGGGATACCGATATTATTGATGTTACGCTGAGAAGCGGTCAGGCGGTCATAAGCTATGTGACGGATGACGACGGGCTGAACACGGCGGTTGACGGGATATGCAAGGGGTTTGATATGCTGGAGGAAAACTATCCGGAATATGTATCCTGCTGCAGAGGTGAGAGGTAAATATGGAAGCGACAGAGAATGTGCAGGCGGCGGAAAACGCTGAAACAAGCGAAGAAGTAAAGGTACAAAAGAGTGATGAAAGCCTGAGCGAAAACAATAAACCGGATAAAGCCGAGGGAGAGCGAAACGAGGATAAGGCGGAGCTTTTCAGGCAGGCGGTGCTTAAGTCAAAGCGTGAGAGGGCGGCAAGGGCAGAACGGATATTGAGCCTTGTGGCGCAGTTTTGCGGAGCGGATAAATGCGACTATGACGGAATAGAAAATGCGGTATCCGAGAGGAACTTCGAGCGGTGCAGAAGAAACGATATGGAGTACAGGCTGGAGCGGTGGCAAAAGGAAAGCGAGGAGGTAAAGCAGACATATCCTCAGTTTGACCTTGCGAAAGAAATGAGTGACAGAAGATTCTTTTCGCTGTGCTATAAGGGCGTGGGGCTTGAGGAGGCTTATCTTATCGTGCATAAGGACGAGCTTTTTATCGCCGCAATGGAATATGCGGCATCTGAACTTATGAGAAGCGGTGCGTTCTGTGAAAGCGGCAGAATGAAGGAGGGTGCGCTGTCACCTGTGGGAGAGGTTACGAAAAGCGAGAAAAGCCTGTCTAAAAATGAGCGGAAGGAGCTTATCAGACGGACAGAGAGAGGGGAAAGAGTGGTGCTTTGATCGTTTATGAATGAGAAGGAAGGTGGTGAGATATGAATATTGCAACGGGAGGGCAGGCGGGAATTTAAAAAAGCCGCAGCCGCACGGGGAAAAGTTTTGCGGCAGAAACGATAAGAAAAAACGATAAGAAAATAGAAAGATGACGGTATCAGCCGTCGGGAAAGGAAATCTATATGAAGATGAGAGAAGTTAAATTAAATCTGTTCGATGTACAGACAACAGGACAGGCAAGTCTGTCCGCCGAGATGAAAACGTTCTATGAGAACACGCTGATAGATATGGCAGAGCCTAAGCTGGTGCATGACCGCTTTGCAGACAAATATCCGATACCCAAGAATAACGGCAAGACGATAGAACTGAGAAAGTACAGCTCGCTTGCAAAGGCGACAACGCCGCTTGTCGAGGGCGTTACACCTGCGGGAAATATGCTGTCGGTAACAGCTAAGACGGCAACGGTAAATCAGTACGGCGACTATATCAAGCTGTCGGATATGCTGGAACTTACCGCAATAGACAACAATGTAGTGCAGTCAACAAAGCTGCTCGGCAGTCAGTCGGGAAGAACGCTTGACACGATAACAAGAGAGATAGTTAACGCAGGAACGAATGTTATATATGCCTGCGGCAAGGACGGCAGCGAGGTGCTGTCAAGAGATGAACTGAGCAAGGACTGCGTTTTATCGGTGGATACGGTATTCCGTGCCGCCGCACAGCTTGAGAGCATGAATGCAGACGGAATAGACGGGGAGAGCTATGTTGCGATAATTCACCCTTATGCCGCATATGACCTTATGAGAAGTGCGGAGTGGGTCGATGTGCATAAGTATGCCGATCCCGAAAGCATATTCAAGGGGGAGATAGGCTCGCTCGGCAATGTGAGATTTGTAAAAAGCACGGAGGCGAAGATATTTGCCGATGAAAGCTGTCCGCAGTTCTATCAGCTGACCTCCGACGCAAATTTCCTTGAGGGAAAGGACTATTACACAAAGTCGGGCGACAGCTATCAGAAGGCAAGCGTTTCGGCGGGCGGACAGGTCACAGCCTCGACATATTATGAGAAGAAGGCGCTTGCGGTGTTCTCTACTCTGGTTATAGGAGCTGTCTCTTATACACATCTCCGAGCCCACGAGACTA